>WUUC01038841.1_pt1 | contig 88420 bp, 89 predicted proteins | sample 6278441 | NCBI WGS metagenome assembly WUUC01 (sample SAMN13675441, study PRJNA597444) | soil metagenome | isolation source: soil | place: USA: Washington | collected 2017-10
GCTGGAGCAGCTGCTTGTAGGGAACGCCCGCCTGTTTGGCGGACTCGGCGAAATCCTCACCCTCGGCAATCTGTGGATTGGGATTCGCCTCCAGCACATAGAGCTTCCCGTCTTTATCCAGCCGTAGATCGATTCGCGCATACCCGCTCAAGTCGAGCGACCGGTAGACGCGTTTGGAAAGATGCTGGATACGCTCGACAGTACCTTGGGGCGCGTCCGTGAGCTCTCGTGTCTCGATGCCGTATTTCTCCTGGTACTTTGTACTCCATTTCACCCGCTCGGTGGCAATCCGGTGCACGTCGTCCGGCATCTTTGTAAATTGCATCTCCCAAACGGGGAAGACCTGCAGCCGTTGGTTGCCCATCACTCCGACGTAGAGTTCGCGGCCCACGATAAATTGTTCGACGAGCGCATCCGTGCCGACACTCTCATGAATGAATCCGATGCGCTCGCGCAGCTTCTGTTCATCCTCGACGACCGAGGCCTGCGAGATACCGAGCGAGGCTTCCTCGGTCAGCGATTTGACGATGAGGGGGAAGGCGAGGCGCTTCGGCAGGCGAATTTTCTGTCCTCGAAGAAAGACGGCGAACTCCGGTATCGGAATGCGATGGTAGGCCATCAGCTTCTTGGATAATCCCTTGTCTTTGGCAATCAGCAGACCACGTGGATTGCATCCGGTATAGGGAATGCGCAGCAATTCGAGATAGCTCACAACGTTCGGTTCGAAGAGGCTCACATTGTGAAACGCTTCCAGCAGGTTGAAGACGATGTGAGGCTTCCATGCATCGATGGTACTGCGGATGACGCCGAGATCCTGTTCCACCCCCAGAGGCTCCGTCTCATGGCCGATCGTCCGCAGCGTCGTCACGACGTCAAACTCCGTCTTCCATTCGGCTTTTTGCACATCGACGCCGGAGAGATCCTGTGGCGGCACCAAATGCTTGTGCATGAGCACCAGGACTTTGAGCGCTTTCACAGGGCCACCCGCCGGCCGCCGGTGTGAACGTAATTCATCGCTTGCACGGTCAGGAACACGGTAAATTCTTGTTTGGCCTGCTCTTCCGGTACGGCCAGGCGAAGATTGAGCGGACGGCAGTGATCGATGAGATCTTCGAAGACCTGATCGATCGTGTATTGATACACACCGGTCCAGGCAGCGACCAGACGGCGAACCGGCTTTCGAATCTTCATCAGAAAACGGACGGCCGTCATATTGCCCGCATGCTCGGCCGCATCGGAGAAGAACCGCTGCAGGTCACGGGCGTTGAAATCCGGATGATCGAGGCCATAATGCCGGCGCTTTTTCTTGTAATGCCGGCGCAAGGTGGTGCGCAGCCGCCGCAGGGGATCGATTTCTTCCGTAGAAACGTTGAGTGGAGGCTGACCAACCAGGGTCTGCATGAGCCGATCGACATAGTGAAGTTTTTTCAGCGCCGGCCAGCCGACGTAGCGTGTCTGCCAGAGCGAGTTCGGCGTCAGCCAGACGGCGAACGTTTCGGCAAAGTCCTCGTCAGGATGGCTTTGCGCGTACCACGAGTCGAGATGCAGCACAAAGCTTCTGCTGTACAGCTTGGGAGAATAGTCGTCCGGGTACGGCTCGGAGCTCTTGCCGAAGAGCTGCTGCCGGTGCCGCCGGCGTCGGAGCCGGAAGGCGTTCTCGATGGCATGGCCTGCCTCATGCCGCAGGATGCGCATACACGAATCGGGATCGCCTCCTTCGACTTCCAACATCTGGGTCAGTTCGAGCTTGGCGAGCCGCGGATGGGCAAGGTAGAACGGAATCGCGATGCCGGGCACATCGTCCGGACAGAACCATTCGTCGGACAGCCAAAAATGGGGACGAAAACTGAGGCCGCGGCCATCGAGCTCCCGGTACAGTTGCGCGATGCGGTCCTCAAGATTGCTGCCGGCAATGTTCACATCAAGGTCGCAGAGGCGAAGATCCAGGAGCTGCTCATCCGGCCACGTGGGCCAATCGGCGAGGTCATTGCGAATGGGACCGGAAGATGCCTGTGATGCCGGCTCGCTCTGGTCTTGATTGGCCATCGTTCAGGTACACCAGCATGAATGAAGAAGCCAGCACATTGTACGTTTGAAAGGCAGCCCAGTCGATCCCTCCCTCCTTTTCGGCCTTTGACAGCCACGAGCCGAAGCGGTGTAAGGAGTTTCGCCGACTGCGTCCTTGACTGGAAACTTATAACACTATTATAGTTTCTTTGGTATGGGACCACCATCATCCCTCAGTCACGAGACGACGTACGCCTCACCGGCCAAGGAGGTCGCCGTCTCACAGCGGATCGTCACGGCGGCGCGCCGCTACTTTTTCGCCCACGGCTTCCGCAGCGTCACTATGGATGATCTCGCAGAGGAAGTCGGGATGAGCAAAAAGACGCTCTATACATGTTTCCCCAGCAAGACTGCCCTTCTTGAAGCCGTGCTCCTGGATAAGTTCCGCAGCGTCGAGGCGGATCTCAATGCCATTACGTCCAGCTGCTCTTCTGACGTGCTGACCGCGCTCCATCAACTGCTGGCGTGCATACAGCGGCATACGGAAGAGATTCAGTCGCCGTTCGTGCGTGACATGCGGCGGGAGGGACCGGAGCGGTTCAAACTGGTCGAGACCAGACGCCGCACGGTGATTCAGCGTCATTTCGGAAAGCTGCTTGGTGAAGGACGCAAGGCTGGAATCATTCGTAAAGATATACCGGTCAAGTTGATCGTAGAAATTCTGCTCGGGGCCGTGCAAGCCATCATGAATCCGCCCAAGATGGCCGAACTTGGCCTGACGCCGAGGACAGGATTTTCCACCATCATTACCGTCATCGTTGAAGGAGTCGTGACCGAGAAGGCCCGGCCGAGATGATGACGCGCTGTCGTGCGGCGCGGAGGAAGGTGCGCTACTGCGTGATGGCAGCACTGGCCGGCGCCTCTCTGTTGGCCGCATGCAACCAAGCCAACCCCAATCAGGTGCAAGGGTATGTCGAGGGTGAATATGTCTATATTGCGTCGCCGTACGCCGGAGCGCTCGAATCCTTGCACGTGCAGCGGGGTGCTCAGGTCAAGGAAGGCGATCGCTTGTTCTCGCTCGATAGCACGTCGGAAAAAGCCGCAAGGGACGAAGCGGAGCGGCGGCTGGCACAATCCCGCGCAAACCTGGAAGACGTCCGAAAAGGTAAACGTCCGTCGGAAATCGAAGCGCTGAAGGCACAACTCAAACATGCGCGGGCGGCATTGAGGCTTTCGAACAGCGAATTCGCGCGACAGGAAGAACTGATGCGGGAACCAGGTGCGACGGCAGAGTTGGAGTTCGACCGCGCGCGCGCCGCGCGAGACCAGAATCGCCAACGGGTGGCCCAGCTTGAAGCCGACTTGCAGACGGCTCAGCTCGGGTCTCGGAGCGATCAGGTCACTGCGGCGGAAGCCGAAGTGCGGGCGCGGGAAGCGGCGCTCGTCAAAGCCGAATGGGATTTAGCGCAAAAGCATCAGCGTGCTCCGAAAGCCGGATTGGTGTTCGATACTCTGTATCGGGAAGGTGAATGGGTGGCCGCCGGTCGCCCCGTGGTCGCCCTGCTGCCGCCGCAGAACGTCAAAGTACGGGCGTTCGTTCCTCAGACGCTGATCGGCACGATGCATCCTGGTGACCGCCTGCGTGTCACCGTGGATGGAGTACAGGAGCCCTTCATCGGGACGGTGAGCTACATTTCTCCGAAGGCCGAATACACTCCGCCGGTCATCTACAGCCGGGAGAGCCGCGGAAAGCTGGTCTTCATGATTGAAGCGGTCTTCGATCTTGTTGCCGCGGCGAACCTGCATCCGGGCCAGCCCGTGGACGTGCAAATCGGCCTGACGCCATGACGCATACGCTCGCCCCACAAGATTTCGCAATCGACGTGCGCGGCATGACCAAACGATTTGCCGAACGCACCGTCGTCGATCACATCGGCCTGCAGGTTCGAAGAGGAGAAATCTACGGATTTCTCGGGCCGAACGGCAGCGGCAAGACTACCTTCATCCGGATGCTGTGCGGCTTGCTGAAGGCCGACGAAGGCAGCGGCACATGCCTCGGCTACGATGTCATCACCGAGAGTGAAGCCATCAAGGCCGAGGTCGGGTATATGACGCAGCGGTTCAGTTTTTATGAAGATCTGAGCATCGAGGAGAATCTCGACTTTGTCGCGCGCATGTTCTCGGTGCCAAACCGCCGCGACGCCGTGCGGCGCAGCATCGAACGATTGGGGCTCGCCGGGCGGCAGCAACAGTTGGCGGGGCAGCTGTCCGGCGGTTGGAAACAGCGGCTGGCGTTGGCGGCCTGCTTGATTCACCAACCGAAGCTCCTGCTGCTTGATGAACCGACGGCCGGCGTGGATCCGAAGGCCCGGCGGGAATTTTGGGAGCACATTCATGATCTGGCCGCCGAGGGACTCACGTTTCTTATCACCACGCACTACATGGATGAAGCAGAACGCTGTCATCGCCTGGCCTATATCGCTTACGGCAAGCTCCTCACGGACGGTACCGTCTCGGAAGTGATCGCACACGCTGGACTCACGACGTGGGCGGTGAGGGGGCCGAACCTCTATGAGCTCGCCGGCCAACTTCGCAGCCGTCCCGGCGTGCGGCAAGCGGTGGCATTCGGCGCTATGCTGCACGTGAGCGGCGACGATGCCGCCGCTCTCAAAGAGGCCATCGCGCCATTCGACACACCAGAGTATGAATGGCGCCGGGTCAGCGCCGGTCTGGAGGACGTATTCATCCATCTGATGGAGCGTTCCCCCGATAATTTCTCGCCATGAGCAACAGTCCTGTATTCTCACTGTCGCGCTTCTGGGCCATGGTCGTGAAAGAGTTTGTCCAAATGCGTCGAGACCGCCTGACGTTCGGCATGATGATCGGCATCCCGTTGATCCAGCTCGTCCTCTTTGGTCTGGCGATTAACGCCGATCCCAAGCACCTGCCCACGGCGGTGCTGCTGGCCGACCACGGGCCGCAGGGCCGTACCTTGCTGCAGGCCATCCAGAACAGCAACTACTTTGAATTTGTCCGGCAGGTGAAGACCGAATCCGAAGCGCGTGATGCGCTGGCCAGAGGCGAAGTGCAGTTCGTCGTCAATATCCCGGAACATTTCACCCGCGACTTCCTCCGCGGCGACCGTCCCGCGGTTCTCGTCGAGGCGGACGCGACAGATCCGGCCGCCACCAGCAACGCCATCGGTTCGCTGCGCGCCGTCTTGAACCGCGCATTGCAGCACGATCTCAAAGGGCCGCTCGATTTTCTTGCCGAAACCGATGGCCCCGTCGATCTGCGGATTCATGCTAAATATAATCCCGAGGCGATCACGTACTACAATATCGTGCCCGGTCTAATGGGGGTCGTGCTCACGATGACGATGGTCATGATCACCGGCCTCGCCATTACACGCGAGCGGGAGCGCGGCACGATGGAAAATCTGCTCTCGATGCCGACGCGCCCGTTCGAGGTGATGGTCGGCAAGATTATTCCTTACATCCTCGTCGGCTATATCCAGGTGGGGCTGATTCTGCTGGCCGCACGGGTCCTGTTTCACGTGCCGATGCTGGGCAATCTCGCGCTGCTCCTCGTGGTCGCCCTGGTATTCATCGCCGCCAACCTGGCCATGGGCATCACGTTTTCCACGGTGGCCCAGAACCAGCTTCAAGCCATGCAGATGTCGTTCTTTTTCTTTCTCCCATCGCTGTTGCTGTCCGGCTTTATGTTTCCGTTTCGCGGCATGCCCCAGTGGGCGCAAGCCATCGGAGAAGTCTTTCCTCTGACTCATTTTTTGCGGATTGTTCGCGGCATTCTGCTGAAGGGCAATGGCTTCGAGGACGTCGTGCTGCAGTTGTGGCAAATCGGGCTCTTTGCTGCGATCGCGTTGACGATCGGCGTGAAGCGTTATCGGCGGACCTTGGATTAAGCGAACAAGACTTGGGACGGGAACGGAGCGACCGATTGGTTGGTCCGACCCGGCGGAGGAGCCTCCGCCTTGACGGTCAGGAGGAAGTGGCTTCACTGGGGCATCCCCCAGAATCGGAACATTGCGAGGCGTCATATAATGGACGCCTTGGAGTCTACTGCCGCGGCGGAGGACCGTATGCGAATTCTTGTCGCTGTCGATGAATCAGAGAACTCCTCTCGTGCCGTGAAGTATGTGGGATCCCTTCTCTCCCAGACGCCGAATACCATCGTCACACTCTTTCACGTCCTCAAGCCCATTCCGCGAGGGTTGCTGGAGCATGGCGGGTCAGAGGATCCCGCCGCCGAAGCGCGATTGAGTCAGCAACTGCGCAAGGATCAGGAAGCCTGGATTCGACGGGAAGCAGAACGTGAGTGTCCATTCGTGATTAGAGCGTTCGAGATGTTGATCCAATCAGGCTTCGACAGGGACAGGGTGTCGTTGCGGATCGGCCATGAGGACAACATCGCGAGAAACATTCTGGAAGAGGGGCGAGAGGGCAAGCATGAGACCATCGTCGTCGGACGGCATGGGGCGTCCGGCATCAAACGGCTGTTCGGCGGCGGCGTGACCGATCAATTGCTGCGGGACGCGAAAGGCTTTGCGATTTGGATCGTGGAGTAACATGGCTGTCTCCATGCTCATGGAGCAAGAATTCGCATGTATGGAGCGAGGCAATGGCGGCGAACCCCATTTCAATCGTCCACGCGGCCGTGACAAGGATGTTCTTCTTCGTCTGCCTGGTGTGGTGTTCCGGCTGTTCGGATGTTGTTCGGGAGTCTATGAACAGCGCCGAGCGGGATGCCTGGCAGCAACCGAAAGCCGTGATCCAGTCCTTGAAGATTTCTCCGGGCGAACGGGTGGCGGATTTAGGCGCGGGCGGCGGATATTTCACCGTGTGGCTGGCGGAGGCGGTTGGTCCTGCCGGCAAAGTATACGCCGTGGATACCGATCAGAGCGCGTTGGAGTTCATTGCCAAACGTGTACGCGAGCAGGGCATTGCCAACGTTGAGATGCTGCAGGCCGCAGAACACGATTCCCGTTTGCCGGAAGGAGCGGTAGATCTTGTTTTCACCTGCAACACCGTCCATCATCTAGAAGATCGTGCGGTCTACTTCCGCACGTTGCGTCGTTCCCTGCGGCAGGGCGGACGGGTTGCGATCCTGGATTTTACGCCCAGCGGTTTTGCCTGGCTATTCGGTCATGCCACGGCCAAAGAGGTCATCCGACACGAGATGGAGACAGCTGGTTATCGCCTGACAGACGACTTCACCTATTTACCCAAGCAACACTTTCAGGTGTTTCGGCTCCAATGACGGTTGAGACAGGAAGCTGTGTGAACACTTTCATCCTCTTGGCCGCCCCAGGCAGCCGCATGCGTCGGCGCCTATCCCGTCCATGGTTGACGTCCGCTGAGTGAGAGCGTAGGGTCCCGGCCTACAAGGAGAGGTGATGGCGGACTCGGTTGACTGGAACTGCACATGCTGAAAGGGGTGCCGCTTGTTGCAACCGTGGTCGTGCTCCTGTGCGGCTGCACAGCATCCGTTGCGCCACGACCTCAGCAGGAAGTGACCGAGGAGTCCTATCATAACAATTCCACGAAAGGGCTCGTCGTCCTCTCCGCACTGTGGGGCCGTGCGTGGAAGTGTGCGCAATTCGAGAATGGGCAATTACGATCCTTCGGCTTCGATCGGCTGCCGAGCCAAAACACAAGCGACGACACGGCCGATGTGGTCATCGAAGGGTCTGCCTTCTTCGGACCCGGACCGGCTATTAACTATGTCCTGGCCTTGGATCCCGGCGAGTATGCGTTAGCCACGTTCGCGGTGAAAGTCGTCTCATCGGTGACCGATGTGAAGATCGCGAACGTGGGCCGGACCAGACTCTTCGAAGGAGGCAGGCCGATCGGCGGGACCTTTACCGTGCACCCGGGAGAACTGGTGTACATCGGACATTTTGGATTGGACTGCTACAAGGAACCGACGATTTGGCGGTATTACATGGAAGGGCGTGAGGCGTTTAACCATTATAAGCGGGTCATCAAGACGCAGTATCCATTTCTGGATGTGGACGCCATGCGATTTCGATTGTTCAAGACCGCTCATCTCGGGCGGGACTATGCGCTGCCTTAATAGACCCGGGTCGAATGCTGGAAGACATAGCGTAAGGAGTGCTGGTTGTGAGAGCGGCAGAATTGCTGGTCCGCTGTTTAGAGAACGAAGGCGTCGAACTCATGTTCGGTGTGCCTGGAGAAGAGACGCTGGAACTGACGGATGCGTTGATCGGCTCCCGCATGCGCTTCATCGAGACACGGCATGAGCAGGGTGCGGCGTTTATGGCCGATGTCTATGGCAGACTCAGTGGAAAGGCCGGCGTCTGTCTCTCCACGCTCGGACCAGGCGCGACCAATCTCCTGACAGGTGTTGCGGATGCCTACCTCGACCGCGCGCCCCTCGTGGCGATCACCGGACAAGCGTCGCTGAACCGTCGCCACAAGGAATCGCACCAGTACATCGACGTCATGTCGATGTTTAAACCGGTCACGAAATGGAGTACGTCAATTCCCAAGGCGGAGGTGATCCCCGAAGCCGTCCGCAAAGCCTTTAAGGTTGCCCAGACGGAGAAGCCGGGGGCGACTCATCTGGAGCTGCCCGAGGATGTCGCTGAGGAACAGATCGGCGATCCCGGCCGGTTACTTCCGCTGTTCGTCCAGGCGCCGGTCATGCCGGAGCCGTCGCCGGCACAGGTGGCGAGGGCAGTCAGGACGATTTCGGAAGCCAAGCGTCCACTGATCCTGGCCGGGAACGGCGTGATTCGCGCGCATGCCCATGATGCGGTGAGACAGTTCGCCCGACGCTTGCAGATTCCGGTCGTGCACACGTTCATGGCCAAAGGGATCCTCCCCGACAGCGATTCGCTTTCCCTCTATACCATCGGTCTGCTGGCACGCGATTACGCGCAGGTCGTGATGGAGCAGGCCGATGTCGTCATCGCGATCGGCTATGATTTCGTCGAGTACGCACCCTGTTTCTGGAACACTCGCCGCGACAAGCGCATCGTCCACGTCGATGCGTCTCCGGCCGAGGTGGACGAGCATTACATCGTCGAAGAAGGTCTACTGGGCGATGTGCGGCTTTCGCTGGAACTTGTTGCCGCGCGCGCGCTTCCGGTCAATTCGTCCTGGGCTGCGGTTTCACGCAAGACCGTCATCGAAGGGTTCGACGCAGAGCTGCGGGAGACGCCGTCGTCGCCGTTGCGGCCGCAGCATGTGATGCGGGACCTCCGCGCGACGCTGAAGCCCGATGACATCGTGGTCTGCGATGTCGGTGCGCATAAACTGTGGATGGCCCGGATGTTTCCCTGCGAAGTGCCCAACTCCTGCATCATCTCGAACGGCTTTGCCGCCATGGGCATTGCCGTCCCTGGTGCGATCGCCGCCAAGCTGTTGTATCCCGACCGACGAGTGGTGGCTGTGAGCGGGGACGGCGGTTTTCTGATGAATTCCCAGGAACTCGAAACGGCGGTGCGTCTGGAATTACCGCTGGTCGTTCTCGTGTGGCGGGACAACGGCTATGGCGTCATCCGGTGGAAACAACAACTTCGCTTCGGCCGCACGTCCGCCGTGGACTTCGGCAATCCCGATCTGGTGCGCTACGCACACAGTTTCGGCGCCATCGGTTATCGCGTGTCAGAGCCGTCCGAGCTTCGGCCCATCCTTTGCGAAGCACTGAACAACAAGGTGCCGTCACTTATCGACTGTCCCGTTGACTACGCTGAAAATCTCCGCCTCACGGAACGCCTGCAGTTACTCCCGCACTGATCTCCGGCGCCAGTTGTTCCCGCCCGATGCCTATTTGCACGGGCAAGCGGCGGTTGTAGAATTTAAGTGATCGACCCACGATGACACGGGGGTGAATCCATGTTGAATTTCGATACGACCTTCGGCAGTTTGCTGGTCGTGACGTTCGTCTTCGCCGTTATCACGGGCCTGGCTCTATGCGCGACCATGGTCATGGCCCGTATTTGGACGGAAAAGCCTCAGGAGACGAAGGCTTCCGGAGTCAGCCGACCGGCTGACATGCCTTCGTTCAAGCAGGCCGCGTAAACACAGTCGGTGATAGACGCTGTCTTCCTGTGGTGCCGTCGCTCCTGTGTTTCGGCGAGCTCCTTACGCCATTCGTGTGCTGCCATAAAGACTGTCAGACGTTCTCGTACTGCTTTCAGGGATGCTGCGTTTAAACTAGAACCTTCCCTAGGTGTACTTTAAGCGAACCTCATTATTATCGTTTTCCCCCGTCAATAGGAAAGAAAGCTTGGTAAACCTGAGGTGTGGATGAAGCCTCAAGAATGGGAACAATGCCGGACAAACCTACATGGGCTGAAGCCACCTGGCTTAGAAAGTTGAGAGGATTACCCGCGCGGCTTTGGGCAAAGGAACGCGCCCGGGTGGAAGAGGAACTCTGGCGTGCGAAGCGCCGAACAGAGATGATCTTGGATTCGGCTGGTGAAGCCATTTTCGGCTTGAACGCGGACGGCCTGTGTACGTTCATCAATCCAGCCGGAGTCGAAATGTTCGGGTATCGCATGGAAGAAGTTCTTGGAAAGAACACTCACGACATTCTCCATCACTCATACCCTGATGGACGGCCGTTTCCAGCTCACGAGTGTCCCATCTATGCCGCATTCGTTGACGGGAAGAAGCATCATGCCGACGATCAGATCTTTTGGCGCAAAGACGGTGCGCCCATTTCCGTCTCGTATACGAGCACGCCGGTCATAGAAGGGGAACGGCTCGTCGGGGCCGTCGTCGTGCTTCTTGACATCACGGAACGCAAGCGAACTGAAGATGCAAGGCGGGAGAGTGAGGAACGGCTCCGGACAGCCATGGCAGCCGGCGAGATGGGAGCCTGGGATATCGACCTCGCGGCAGGGTTGATCACCTGGGATGCCAAGCAACATGAACTCTTCGGCCGGCCCGCCGAACAGGCGCCTAAGACGTTGGAGGAATTTTATGCGCTGGTGCATCCCGAGGACCTCAAGAGAATACAGCAGGCGGCCGAGGTGACTGAACGGACCGGAAAGTTTTCGGAAGAGTTCAGAATTATCCGGGAGGACGGTCTGGTCCGCTGGATCGCGGGCAGGGGGGCCACCCTCTATGATGATGCGGGACGTCCCGTGCGAATGGTCGGCGTGAATTACGATATCACCGAGCGAAAAGACGCGCAGGAACGGCTCGAGCGCTTTACCGAAGAATTGGAGCGGCGGGTGACGGCTCGTACTTCGGAACTCCTGGATTCCGAGGTGCGTCTTCGTTCCCTCGCGAGCGAATTGAACTTGGCTGAGCAGCGCGAGCGCAAACGGCTTGCGACCGAATTGCACGATCATCTGCAACAAATGCTCGTCCTAGGGAAACTAAAATTGAGGCAAGGGCAGCGGTTGGCTGAGTCCAATGCCGCCTGTGCGAAGATCATCGGTGACACGGACCAAATCCTTTCCGATGCGTTGACCTATACCCGTACGCTGGTCGCTGAATTGAGCCCGGCTGTCTTGCGTGATCACGGTTTGGCGGCCGCGTTAAAATGGTTGGCCGAATACATGCGCAAGCATGACCTGACCGTGACGGTGACCGCCCCGGACGACGAATGTGCTGCGTTACCCGAAGATCAGGTGGTGTTGCTCTTCCAATCGGTGAGGGAGTTATTGATCAATTCATCCAAATATTCCGACACCGGTCATGCCACTGTCACGCTTGAAGAGCTAAGCGGCTGTTTGCGCATAGAAGTGTGTGACAGGGGAGCGGGCTTCGACGCTGCGGCCTCGATGACTGCGGGAGCGTTTCCTAGCGGTATCTCGTCGAAGTTTGGATTATTCAGTATTCGTGAGCGGATGAAGGCGCTCGGCGGGTCGTTCAGTATTCAGTCCGCTCCCGGAAAAGGAACGAAGGCGAAGCTGGAGCTGCCTGTGCAGACGCGCGCCCATGACGCACGAAATACGAACCGGACCATCTCGGCACGCCGGTGATTGAACGTCAGGAACCAGGAGCGTAAGATTCCTCCTCTTTGTGAAGGAGGCGGTATGGCGAAGATTACGGAAGTCGCTCCGGATCTCTTCCAAATTACGACGTTTGTGAAGCCGTTCAATTTACAGTTCAGCCAGTTTGTGGTGCGCGACGACGAGCCGCTCCTCTTCCACACGGGGCCTCGGCTCTTGTTGCCGGTCGTCAAGGAGGCCGTAGCCTCCCTCATTGATCCATCGCGGTTGCGATGGTTGGGATTCAGTCATTTCGAGGCCGATGAATGCGGAACCCTGCCCGAGTGGCAGGCCTTGGCGCCGCATTGTACGGCGGTCTGCAGCCTCGTGGGCAAACTTGTCAGCGTGGACGATTGTCTGTCGCTGCGTCCGGCCCAAGGCCTCATAGACGGCCACGTGGTGCAAACGGGGCGGTACCGTTTTCGTTTCTTAGCGACCCCGCATGTGCCTCATTGTTGGGAGGCGGGACTGTTTTTTGAGGAAACGCAGCGCACCCTGTTATGCTCGGATCTGTTTCATCAGCTCGGCGATGTGGAGCCGATCACCCAATCGGATGTGATCGGACGTTGCCGCCAGGCGCTGGTCGAATATCAGCACGGCCCGCTGGCCAACTACCTGCCGTACTGCACGTTGACGGATGCGACGTTGAAGCGGCTCGCGGACCTTCAACCTCGGACGCTGGCCACCATGCATGGGTCCGTCTACGCCGGCAACGGCAGTCAAGCCCTCACCGATTTTGCCGGCGTCTTGCGGGAGATGTTTCGTCCGGATCTCCACCCGATGACGGCACAGGGGCAGCCCTAGGCTCTCTCTGCATCATTGTCTTTTTTCAGACAACACGATGGTGACGTCCGCTTCAAGCGCGAAGCGGCCTCGTCCCTGCTGAACGAGTCGGACGTCCGGACATTTTTGCTCCAACCGCTTGCGCAAGAGGATCAATCGGCTTTCCAAATTGTCCTTGATCTCCGGCAGTCCCAGCCAGGCATCCATGCGGAGTTCCCGGTTCGTAAATTCACATCGGCCTTCGTCTCGATGTTGCGTGAGCAGGCGCCAAAGAATACGTCCGGGAACATTCCGGATAAGATACTCGCCGTCCGCGAAGATGCAGTCGTCCGCATGAAAAAAGCAAAAATGCGCGGTTCGTCTCGATGGTCCGCCGGTGCGGGCAGTGGCCGGCCGCGGACGCGAAGCGGGAGACACATCATCCGCGTCCCGGCTGAGAGACTCGATGCCAGCCGCCACTTGCGCCGCCACGATGGTCAATAGGGTGTCTTCTCTCGGCATGAACGCCAGGGAGTCGGTACTCTCCACGGCCACGACGCCGATCAACCGGCCGCCGGTAACCAGCGGGACGGCGGCCTGGCAGGCCGCCCCCCGTAAGCCGGGCAGTGGGATTTCTCGGCAAACGGCCTCGGTGCCTCTCATGGTCTCGACCCGTTCACGAACCGCGCGGGCGTACCGCAGACTATGATCGATCGCTGAAAGCCGGAGGGCGCGCCTGGCTCGTGCGACCATGCCGATCAAGCCCTCGCCGAATCCGACTTCCGACCCAACGCCGTTCTCGGGATATCCTCGGCTTGCGACCGCGAATAATTTTTCATTTGGTTCGTCGGCCATCAAGATCATGGCGTGGTGAAAGCCGAGCCGTTCGTCCAGCAGGTGAAGGGCGGTCTCCAGGAGTTCGCCCAGTGCCTGGCACCGGTTCAGGCGTTCGACGATCAGACGCAAGAGCTCAAGATCGTCAGCCACGAACAGGCGGGAGGGCATCTCGGATGGCGGTTGAATCGGCAGGCTCGTGAAGCCGTCCACCCGTTCGAGACGGAGCAGCTCATAGATGTCCGCTGCACGCAGCCGGAAGACATCGGTCATGCCCGCATGCGAAGCGATCGCTTGCAGCTGCAGCGACATCGAGTCGAAAAGAGGACCGGCCGTTTCCGAGTGATCGAATCGAAGATACAACCGGTACGCTTGCAATGTCCGCGGATCGAGCATCATGACGGAGGCGAACGGATGCTCACGTACGTTTCGATGCGTTTTATTGAAGAATTGATGGGAAATGGCGATGTGGCTGTGATCGACGTAATACACTTGGCTGACGAACGTGATGTTGGGCGTGCCGTCACGAGAGCAGGTGCTCAGTACCGCCGGAATCATTCCCTGCAGGCAGGGCCAAAGTGCTTCGAGCGTCACGCGTTCCGGCGCCATTACAGCTTCTCGCCCGTCCCGGGCCCCGGGGTCTGATGAAAGACGTTCGTCACCTCGATGTCGATGGCCACCGCCGGCTTCGTGATCAAGGCCTCGCCCACCTCGATTGGCACACCGATGGCGAGGAGCTCCTGCACGAATTCGCGATGCCAGGTCTGGCTGTCCGCCTGATCGCGCGCATCGGCGGGGCGGATGGCGCGCAAGCGGCCCTTGAGCTGGCAGGCCACGTGATCGGTCGGTCTCGTGCAACTGATCGCCACCAGCCCATTGTCGCGCAAATTCTGCAGGGTCTTCTTCGAGATCCCTTCGGTCACAAAGATGGTGACAGACCGGCGATCCGCGGCGGCTCGAATGCCCCAGGCGCGCGTACATTCCGGCATCAACTCGGCATCGCGAGTGCCGACGACGACCGAGACTCCGGTACGAAGCAATTCGACGATGGACGCTGGAATCATGCCCTTCGGCCTCAGCGGTTAAGAAAGATTTAGCCGAACGATAGCATATTCTTAGGAACCGACGCTCGTGCGGCCATGATAGGTTTGGCGCAACCGATAGGGACATCTCACCGTAGCCTGCCGGTGAGGGGTCCAAGATGATCACCGCAGCAGTTCAGGAAGGAGAAAGGAGAATGGTTATGTCACGATCGTTCGTTGCCATCGTCGTTGGAAGTCTATTCGTGTCGGGAGGGCTATTCACCGCTCAGCCGGCGCACGCGAATCGCGGCGGTCCGCTCGGACATCCGGTCGTCTTTACCGCGCATGACTATAGCTTTGACGGTCCGGAGCGCATTCCCGCTGGGATGACGACCATGGCTGTCGTCAATAAGGGACAAGACCTTCACCACATCCAACTGCTCCGGCTTCAGGACGGAAAAAGCGCGGAAGATTTTCGTGAGGCGCTGAAAGCTGATGGCGGGCGTCTGCCGGACTGGGTCCGATTCGTCGGAGGTCCGAACGCGATCGTGCCAGGCGGAGAATCCGCCGCGACGATGCAACTGGCGGAAGGACAGTACGTCCTGATTTGCCTGATCCCCACCCATGAGGGCGTGGCGCATGTCGCGCTCGGGATGCAGAAGCCGTTGTTGGTGACGAAGGGCATGCCATCGCCCGTAGCCGAACCGCAGGCGGCTTTGACGATCACGCAGTCAGACTTTCGCTTTTCACTTTCCACACCCGTCAAGGCCGGCTCACATGTAGTGCGCGTCGTCAATCACGGAACGCAACCGCATGAAGTCGTTCTGGTCAAGCTGGCCCCGGGCGCGACGGCCAAGGCGTTCGGCGAGGCATCCGAATCGGGGACGGGTACGCCGCCGGGCGTGCCGGTGGGAGGAATCGTGGGCGTGGAGAAAGACGAGCAGGGCTATTTTACCGCTGACTTCGAGCCGGGCCGGTATGGACTGATCTGTTTCTTCCCGGATCCGGCCACCGGCAAGCCACACTATTCCCAGGGCATGACGACGGAGTTTACCGTCCGGTAGCGAGGCAATACAGAGGGCGCAGAGGCGGCGCAAAGCCCGCCTCTCGTCCCATCTCGTCATCATGTCGACGGCAGCAGGAAGTAAATAATCACGGCCAATACCGGCCCCCCGACGTAAAACGCTTTCCGGCCGAAGGCATCCCACAGGCCATACGCAAGAACGATCCATATCAGGGTGTAGTACAGGCTGGCGATTCCACGATAACTGGCCTCCGGTGCTTCCTCGGCCCAAGCGAACGTCGGCAAGGTCAGCAGGACTGTCATCACGAGATAGAGCAGTCTTTTCATAACGGCTTCCTCCGTGCGGCGCAAGCGGTTAATGTTTCTTGCCTTTCTTTCCTTCGTCCTCCACATCGATGACGGCGCCCGACATGGAATCGACGTGGACCTCCATGATCGTGTTCTCCGCTGTGGCGATCTCGACTTCCCAGACGGTTTTCCCGTGTTTTTTCTCGAGTTCCGCCTCAATCACTTTCCCGGGAATCTTGTCGGTGGCCGTTTTAATCGCCTGGTCAATGGTCACAGTCGCATTCTGCGACAGCTGAAGCTTTTCCTTTGTTTCGGATTTCGCCCAGCTTACTCCGCTTACAGCAAACGCGAGAATGACGACGAGCGGGATATGCAGTATGACGCGCGGCATGAGGACCTCCTTATCCTGTGTAACTACTGCCGGTGATTACTTGTATGCACTCGAAGCTGGTGCCCGTTTCTCCAAATGCTCGCCTGCGTTGTAAAGCGACCCGGGCGGCCCGGTATCCGATCCGCCGGTGGCAGTCGGTCCGGGACGGCCCAGGTCGATATCGATCCGTTTCAGGACGTCATCCGGAGGCGGAGGACCGACACCGTAGAACTTGCCTGAATCGGACGCTAGGCCGGCCGATTCCGGAATCCGGAGTGTCGGCGCTCCGATGGGCTGATCCGTGGACCGGAATTCGGCCGGCCCTCCGATTCTCTCGAATTGCGCCCAGGCGGGACTGGCGACGGTCGCCATGAGCCACACCGCTACGCTCCAAAGCGATGCAGAATGCATGTTGAAACGATGCCTGGTTTAGGAAGCGGTGGGTTCTCGTCCATCCCCTAGATTTCTATTCCACGTTCCCTGAGAGGCAACGGCAAGGGGCAACCATGGCCGCGGATGTGGATTGACAAGGATGAGAAGGATTTGTAGGCTAAAACCCCAGGGGTAAACCAGGGAGGAGGATAGGTATGGCGCTGTTATTCTCATTGTGGCTGTTGTTCATGTGCCCCGGCTACGCGGCATGGGCAGAACCCGCTTCGACGACCGCCAAGACGGAGGTCAAAGGCGACGTCATGTACTGGGAAGGGGACGAACTGGTCGTGAAAGAGATGTCAGGACACGAGGTTCGTCTTCTGGTTACTACCGAGACGAAAATTCAAGGCACGTCCGGGCGATTGAAAACAGGTGATAAGATCTCTGCGCAGATTGCCCCGGAAGGGCCGGCGCTATCTATTACACTCCAAGTCCCTGACAGTGGCGGACCGCCTCTCCGCTGATCGTCCTCGTCGTCCGATTCGGGCGCACCGATGGCTCCGTGCACGGACCCGTCGTGCACCGCCGGCCGTCTTTCCACTCTTGTCCGCACGAATGCGACCCCACAATTGACTCCTGTGCTTCTGCCACGTAGCCTACGCGGTCGGTGATTCCCACCATTCACGAGTATCGGTGTCTCCCTGCGATTGCGTGGGCGGTGGAGTTTACGTCCTGGCGCGAGTTTCGCAGCGATCTTCGTTGGATTTCATGACTTGCGATCGGATTGCTCGGGAGCAAGCCGAATGAATGCGTCAACTATGGCCGCCAACTGCGACGTCCTGGGACAGCGGCGCGACAATCGTGTGTTTCAGCTGGGTAGGTGGATTGGACGGTGAAGTCCTGCGTCTCTCGTGTGACGGAGCGCTGCGTGAACGCCTGATCAATTTGGAGGACACAATGTTTGGACCCATTACGGTGCCATTCGGATCGAAAATGCTGTTCAACACCGTCCGCCTTAAACCGGGAATCACGTTTGAAGACGTCGAATTGGCGGTTGGCGAGCTCTGCAGCGTCGTGAAAGACGCATATGGGGGCGACAAAGGCGGGTTTGTTGCCGGACAGGTCTTCAAATTTTCCGGATTTATTTCGGACGAGGGCACGCTCGCCTCCTCCAAGACCGCGGAGGAGCATTACGTGATCGTAACCTATTGGCGCTCGTTCGAGCATCATGAACGTTCACATGCTGACGAACTGTTCACGAAAAAATTCGCGGAGCTTGCCGCGATGTGCCTCGAGACCAAGGAACTGGGCTACGACATGTTGTGGCAGGGCCAGCCGGGGGAGCGCGCCTAACGTGCGTCATCCATGGTCCCCCGACCCGGTCGGGCGACGGAGGCTCACGACGCCGTGTTTCCCATACGCGTCGTTTCTACGAACTGCTCAGTGGCGTCGTCCAAGACCCGGCCTACGCGCCCGTGCGTGCGATGGATGTAGAGCAACTCCGGCGTGATGCGTGCCCCCGGCTTCGGCGGCAACGGCATTTCATAGACCACGGGACGTGCATGGTCGGCCAGCTGGAGCCGTGGATCGTACACACTGTTGAACTTCCACAACATCTTCACAAAATTCGTCTGGCCACGACATACATGTCCCGCCGCGATTCGCAACGTCGATTTCAAGGCGCTCCACCCCAAATGTTTGCGATTGAGGATCTGTTGCGTTTGCACGAGCTGGTCGTAGAATTCCGGCAGCGGCAGTGTGGTGGGCAGCACAGCGTGCTGAATGTCGTACAACCGGTAATCCCGGGTGGTGAGGCGCCGGGCTTCGGTATGCCATGTCTCTGTGCCGGGATAAGGCGTATTCACGCTGATGTTCACGACTTCAGGAATCTCCAGGCACCATTGGCGTACGACCTCGAAGCGGCGGTGATCCCATGACGGGTCGGCGATCAAGTTGATGGCCACCGTAATGCCGAGCGATCGCGCGAAGTCGAGCGCTTCAAAGCTCTTACTCAACGTGATGCGCTTGCGGTGCAGGGCGAGCCCTTCCTCATCGATAGCCTCGATGCCGATGAACATATAAGCGAGTCCGAGCGTTTTCCAGAAACGGAACACGTCCTTGTTCCGCAGGAGGACGTCTCCGCGCGTTTCCAGGTAATACCGCTTCTTGATGCCGCGGCTGGCGATGGCTTCTCCGATTGCGAGGCCATGTTTGGCCTGGATAAAAGCGACATCGTCGACAATGAAGACCCCGGGCTCGCGTATTCGGCTCAGATCGTGTGCAATGGCTTCGGGTGTACGGATTCGATAGCTGCGCCCGTAGAAGGTCCAGGCGCTGCAAAACGAACAGTCCCACGGACAGCCGCGGCTGAATTCAATCGAGGCGCAGGGGTCGAGCACGCCGATGAAATATTTTCTGCGATGCCGCACCAGGTCGCGGGCGGGTCGGTGGTCGTCGAGGTGCTCGAGCATCTGGACTGGCGGCCCTTCGCCTGTGGTGGTAACGGCACCCGGCACACGAGCAAGAGCGCTGATGTCGCCGGCAAGCGCGTTGAGCAGCGGACCGATGACGGTCTCTCCTTCCCCTTTCACGACACAATCGATCGCTCCATCGGCATGAGCGAGCAGAGCGCCGGCGACAAACGACGCACTGTGACCGCCGACGAAGATTGCACAGCGGGAGAGCAACCGTTTGGTCAGTTTCGCGAGGTCCACAATCTCCGGGACGTTCGCCAGATAGTTGCACGAAAAACCGACGGCATCGGGACGACGCTCATTCAGCAGCCGAAGGTAGTCGGCGGGCGTTTCCACTTGCAGATCGAGCAGCGTCACACGATGGCCGAGTGCGCGCGCCGCTGAGGCGACCAGTTCCAGGCCCAGAGGTTCAAGTCGCAGATAAATTTTGGTGTACATGAGAGGGCCCGGATGCACGAGTAGGACGTCCATGGTCACCTTCCCTTCTAGGTAGTCTGACCGTAGAAGGTCCGACAGCCTCCATCAACACGGCAGGAACCTAGTTTCACCGCTTCCAGGAGGACAGTGCCGGTACGTTTTACGGCTCCGTTGGGTACACTCGCCTTGTGTCCCAACGTCGGTCCCCTCTGCCCCGGTGCGCACCGAGCGGCAACCCGGCAGTTACCGCGGCACTCCCGTCTCGTCAGAACGATGTGGTATGCTTCGCGCGTATGCGTACTGACGCGACCGAGCAGACAGAGCTCGCCATTGCCACGGCCAAACGCCGGACGTTTGCGATTATCAGCCATCCGGATGCCGGCAAGACGACCCTGACGGAAAAGTTGCTGTTGTACTCCGGCTTGATCCGGACGGCAGGCATGGTCCGCGGGCGCAAAGGTGGAAAAACCGCGGCCTCCGACTGGATGGGCATGGAGCAGGAGCGGGGCATATCGATCACCGCGTCCGCGATGCAGTTTCCCTATAAACAGGCCGTCATCAACCTGCTCGACACGCCGGGGCACCAGGACTTTTCCGAAGATACGTATCGAACGCTGACGGCGGCAGACAGTGCCATTATGGTTATCGATGCAGCCAAAGGCGTTGAAGCCCAGACGCGAAAACTGTTTGCCGTCTGCCGCATGCGACGCATTCCGGTCCTGACGCTCGTAAACAAGATGGATTTACCAGGCCGGCCGCCGCTGGATTTAATGACGGAGGTCGAACAGGCGTTGTCCATCCATGCCAGCGCCGTCAATTGGCCGATCGGATCGGGAAGCGACTTTGCCGGCATTGTGACGCGCGCGGACAACCGGGTCGCCCTGTTCAGCAAGACGGCCCACGGGGGCGCCACCAAAGTCGATGTGCAGACGATGGGACTGGAGGAGCTGGCTGGAAGCGGCCGCGTGGCCCCTGACGTCATGGCTCAGGTGCAGCACGACCTCGAACTCCTGGCGATCGCCGGCAATCCGCTTTCGCACGACCAGTTTTTAGCAGGCGACGTCACGCCGGTGTTTTTCGCGTCGGCACTGACGAACTTCGGTGTTGAGAGTTTCCTTGATGCGTTCGTGACGCTGGCCCCGGCCCCGGGGGCGCGATTGGCCGATGCAGAGGACGGAACGGAACTGTCCATCGATCCGGTCGAGCGGCCGTTCAGCGCCTATGTTTTCAAGCTGCAGGCCAATATGAATCCGAAGCATCGCGACAGCACCGCTTTTCTCCGGGTCTGCTCGGGACGGTTCGAGCGCGATATGGTCGTGAAGCACCATCGCCTCGACCGCGATGTGCGCCTGTCCCGGCCCCATAGTTTGGTGGCCCAAGAGCGCAGCACGGTGGAAGAAGCCTTTCCCGGCGACATCATCGGCATTATCAACCCCGGCCTTTTTGCCATCGGCGATACGATTTCCGTGACGGGCGGCTTTATCTTCAAACCATTGCCCCAGTTTCAGCCGGAGATCTTTGCGCGGATTCGCCCCACCGACGTCGGCAAGCGCAAGGCCTTTGACAAGGGGATGGATCAGATGGCGCAGGAGGGCACCGTTCAGATCATGAGCAGCCTGAATGATCTCGAATCGCTGGTCGCGGCCGTCGGCCGGTTGCAATTCGACGTGCTGCAGTATCGCCTGCGTCATGAGTACCGGGTGGAAACAGTACTCGATGCCTTACCGTTCACATGCAGCGCCTGGCTGGAAGGCGACCCGGCGACGTTCAAGGCGCCTTCGGCGTCCATGATCGTGAAGGACCGGCGGGGCCGGGTCGTCGTATTGTTTGGAGATCAGCTGATGAAGACCATCGCACGCGATCGCAATCCGGACCATGTGTTGAAGGACATGGGATAGCGTATCAATTTAGATTCGTCATCAATCAAGACGGATTCAATTTCCGGCCGGTTTCCCTTCCACTGCTCTAAAGATTTCAGCGACATCGTCATTCGAGCGGGCGGGCGCATTTCTTGCTGAGCCTTGCCTGAAAGAGGATCGCATGGGTATTCGCATCCTGGTCGCCGACGACGACGCCGACATCATCATGAGCCTTTCCGAGCGCCTGCGCTGGATGGGGCACGAGGTCGTGACGGCGGCAGACGGCCTAGCGGCGTTGGCCGCCGTTGAAGCACATTCCCTCGATCTGGCATTTTTCGATGTTTCGATGCCGCGGCTGACGGGCATTGAGGCGCTCAGAATTGTCAGAAAACGATGGCCGAATCTGCCGGTGGTGGTGGTCACCGCCTATGGAACAATCAGGCTCGCCGTCGAAGCGATGAAAGAGGGAGCCGTCGACTTCATCCCCAAGCCGTTCGAACAGGGCCAAATCGACCAGACCGTTGCGGCGATCATCGAATGCCTGGGGCAGCGTGTGGAAATGACACGGTTGATGGGAGAAATTTCGCATGATGTCAAGAATCTCCTCATGCCGCTCGTCACCGGCACCGATCTCCTTGCGGAAGAAATCGACGACGTCTTCAAGCACCTCCCGACCATGGAGCCGGCGCGGGTCGAGCAAAGTCACCTGGCCTGCGATGAGGTGATCAGCATGTTCCGCCATGCGTCCAGGCGGATTCAAGACCGGATGAAGGCGATTGCGGACTACGCCGCGCTGACGCGCGTGTCTCAGAAGTTCGAATCCTGCCGCATCGGGACGATCGCAGACAGCGTCGTGCGATCGTTGCGCGCACCGGCCGAACACAAGCAGGTGACGCTGACGACGGAAGGGCTGCAGAGCTTACCGGCAATCGTGGGAGACGAGGCGCGGCTCCATTCGCTGCTGTACAACCTGGTGAACAATGCGATTCCCGAAGTGCCGCCGCACGGCTCCGTGAGCATTAGAGGATCTCACCGTCTTGGCGACGACTCTGTCGAATTGTGCGTGGCCGACACGGGCAGAGGCATGTCTGCAGACATGCTCAACTCGCTGTTTACGAACCGGTTGGTCAGCACCAAGACGGGTGGGACAGGATTGGGCACGAAGATCGTCAAGGAAGTCGTCGACATGCATGGAGGGGGGATCACCGTCGCAAGCGAACCGGGTCAGGGGACGGCGTTCGTGATCCGCTTGCCGATCAAAGGTCCGTCGTTTTTGCGTTCCTCGGACCCGACGGCGCCGGCCGCCAGCCTTCGTGTCGATGTCTAATCGTTAGAATGGAGCCGTCGACTTCATCAGGCTATCGGCTTGAGGGGGCAGAAAACCGAGATAGCCGCGGTGCCGTTCCGCCAACTCGAGTACGGTGAAGGGCTGTCCATCGACTAATTCTGGCGCGGAAAAAATCTGCCGCAATTGACCGCCGGCAGGGCCCACGATCTGGCCGGCAAACACGACGCCGTTTTTCTTCAGTCGGCTCACCGCTTTCTCGATATCCTCCACACGGACGGCGACATGGTGGAAGATGTGATCGCCGAAGGCGGTTACCCATCCCGGAATGAGACTGGTCTTGCCCCGTTCATCTGCATAGGCCTGATCCACGAACAACGCCGGGTAGCCGGCTTTTCGATACACCTTCGCGTACCAATCGTCATAGCGCAACGTCTCGTCGTACGTATAGCCGAGCGCGACAAATGGTTCTGCCCGCCGGTCAATGTCCATGGTGCGTAACGTCACGTGGTCGACCACGGGGTAGAACCCGACTCCGGTTTCGTCGAGCAGGCCTCTCAGGATCTTGGCCGCCCGGTTGCGTGCGACGTATTCCGTGACCATTCGCTCCAGCAGTCCGTCCAGCTCACGATTTGTGTCCATCAGACTCCTTTATGATCATTCATCCGCTGAAGCTCCTTCATTCCATTGAAATGTGACATCGGCAATCGGAATTCCCCCCGGCATCGTGGGGCACTCACGGGTCTATAAGGCGAATTTGATACCCTGAGCCAGGGGCAGCTCTGTCCCCCAATTCACGGTGTTCGTCTGTCGCCGCATATAGGCTTTCCACGCATCGGATCCGGCTTCCCGCCCACCCCCCGTCTCCTTCTCTCCTCCGAAGGCGCCACCGATTTCAGCGCCGGACGTGCCGATGTTCACATTCGCGATGCCGCAATCGCTGCCCGATGCCGAGAGAAACCGTTCGGCGTCGCGAAGACTGTTGGTAAACAGTGCCGACGACAAGCCTTGCGGGACGCCATTGTGGATGGCCAAGGCTTCGTCGAGGGTCCGGTACGTCATGGCGTACAGAATCGGAGCAAACGTTTCGCGTTGCACGAGGGGCCAATGGGGCTGCGCCCGAACGATCGTGGGTTCGACAAAGTAGCCCGGACGTGACAGCACACGGCCGCCGTAGAGGATGTCTCCGCCTTCCTTCTTGATTTCATCGATGGCCGCACGGTAAGCCTCGACCGCGACGTGATCGATGAGGGGGCCGAGGAGGACATCGGGATCCAATGGATTGCCGATCCGCACCTGTTTGTAGGCTTTTACCAAGCGATCCAGCAGTTCGTCACCACGTGATTCGTGAACAATCAGGCGCCGTGTCGTCGTGCAGCGTTGGCCGGCGGTCCCCACTGCTCCAAAGATAATTGCCCGCACGGCCATGTCCAGATCGGCGCTTTCATCCACGATGACGGCATTGTTGCCGCTGAGCTCGAGCAGCGTTCGGCCGAGCCGCTGAGCGACGAGCGCGGCAACATGTCGCCCGACCGGAACGGAGCCGGTAAAGGAAATCAGCGGTAGCCGGGTATCCTGAACCATGAGTTCCGCCAGCGATGGCTGATCCGTGATGAACAGCGAGAAAATTCCCGAGTAGCCCTGCTGCTCCATGACGTGATTGCAGAGGTGCTGAACGGCAATCGCGCAGAGCGGCGCCTTCGGCGAAGGCTTCCAGATCACGGGATCTCCTGCGATGGCGGCGACAAAGGCATTCCAGGCCCAGACAGCCACAGGAAAGTTGAACGCGGTGATGACTCCCACCGGTCCGAGCGGATGCCATTGTTCGGTCATCCGGTGAGCGGGCCGTTCCGATTGCATAGCCGCTCCGTACAGCATGCGTGATTGGCCGACGGCAAAGTCCGCCATGTCGATCATTTCCTGGACTTCCCCGTCTCCCTCGGCCTTGATCTTGCCGACTTCCAGCGAGACGAGCGTGCCCAGCTGGTCCTTGTGTTCCCGCAACGCTTGTCCGATGAGGCGGACGAGCTCGCCTCGCTTCGGCGCAGGCACCATGCGCCACGCAGCGAACACATCCCGGGCGTGGCTGATGATGCGCTCGTAGTCAGAGGATGAGCAGGCGCGGACGGCGGCGACGACATCACCGGTCGCGGGATTGACGGACTGAATCAAGGAACCGGTCTGGTGGTCCGACCACCAGTGCTTGCCGGTACTCCCTCCGGAATTGACGGCTTGAATGCCTAAGTCTCTGAGCGCGGCATGAATGGTGCTCATCGGTAGCAGGCTCCAAAGTCGTTGGCGAGGAAATCCTTGAGTGCGATGGATTCCTGCGTCACAAATCCTCGATACGCTCCGGGTTGTTGCAGTACGATGTCCATCACGCAGCAGACGCTGGAGGCGGTCGTCACCTGAATGGCCGACCACAGTTTGCCTTTGATGCATTGCGGGTAAATCTTCTTCACGAAGTTCTCTTCGAAGAATTCACCCTCTTTGAGGCCTGTGACCGAGGCGTAAATGAGCACCACATCCTGGAGCGTTTGGGGAATGGCATGCTCGAGGACGCGTTTGAGCGTTCGGCGGTCTTCGTTGAGCCTGAGATCTTTCATCAGGAATTGTATTTTCTCACAGTGCCCCGGATAGCGAAGGGTCTTGTAATTCATCGTGTTGACCGACCCGACGGAGCTGTCAGCCAAGGTGCCCAACCCGCCTGACGTGTTGAACGCTTCGTACAACAGGCCGTCGAGCTCAATCGTTTCATAGCCCTCCAGGGGCTGAAGCGGAATTTTGCGGCCGTTTTCGATTCCGTAACACAGATTGCCGTATTCATTGATGAGGCCGTCGGTTGACCAGGTGAGGGAATATTTGAGCGCGTTGCTCGGATGAACCGGTAGCGCGCCGACCCGCATCTTGACATGATCCAACCGTTCGAAATGGGTCATTAGATCATGCGTGACAATGCTGATGAATCCCGGCGCCAGCCCGCATTGAGGCATAAAGGCGTGTGCTGCCCCGTCGCTCAACGCGCGAATCTGATTGGTGACTTCCACGTCTTCCGTGAGGTCGAAATAATGGCAGCCATGCGCCAAGGCGAGTCCGGCGACGGTCGGATTACAGAAGTAGGGCAGACTCGAGACGATTGCATCGACGGGATGCGCTGACAGGTACGTCTCGACGAGTTCAGGATGTCGCACGTCCAGGACGGCAGGCGTGATGTGGGACAGTCCGAGGTCTTCCACGAGGTGCTTGGCCGCATCCAGCGACATGTCGCCGAGGTGGATCTCGTAGGTTCCATGCTGGGAAAGTAGGCAGGCGACGAGGGACCCGATCTTTCCTGCGCCGAGAACAAGGACTCGATGCATTGCGCAGACCTCCGCGTCGTCTTAGTATACTCTTGTCCGGTGGTTTGAACAGGTCGGGAAGCATTTTCGCGTGGGCCACATGGCTAGCCCGGAGAAGCGGATTCGGGAGAATCAATCACGTACTGCCTGCGGGCATGCGCAGTCAAGCGCACCTCGGTCTCGCGAAACGGGGGGATATCAGCCTTCAGGCGCCGTAGCAGCTGACTCATCTTCATCGTGGCCGGGACTTCGCAGAGCCAGACATGCATGCCTGACTCCAATTCGTCGAAGTGCCGCTGGACGCGAAAGCCGGGCTGCTCCATGAAATAGGCCGAGAGAAAACCGGTCAACGCCGGGACCACCCACGCGTGTTGCACCGCATAGCGGTAGCTGAGCCGCAACTCAACCGTTTCACCCTGGACGTCCATCGCGTCACTGTACCAATTCCGCCATTGAGACTGCGACAGGGATCTGTGTATGGTTGGATACAGAAGTCTTTCAGGGTGAACCGCGTTTATCCCCAGGGAACCGCGCGCAATGACACTGACGGCCTATAATGGAGTGACACTGCCGGCCTTCATGTATGGGACGGCCTGGAAAAAGGACGCCACGACACGACTTGTCATCGAAGCGGTCAGGGCCGGCTTCACCGCCATCGATACCGCCAACCAACTGATCCATTATGACGAAGCGCGGGTGGGCGAGGCGTTGGTGAGCCTGGCCCAGCAGGGCGTAACCCGTGATCGCCTGTTTCTTCAAACCAAATTCACACCGGTCAACGGGCAAGACCATCGCACTCCCTATGAGGCCGCAGCGAGCATCACGACGCAGGTCCAGCAGTCCTTCGAGAGCTCCCTGGCTCATTTGCGGACGGATTATCTCGATTCGTACGTGCTTCACGGGCCCTACCATCGCGGCGGCTTGGGACCGGAGGATTGGGAAGTGTGGGCGGCGATCGAGTCCCTGTACGACGACGGAAAGACGAAGATGATCGGGGTCAGCAACGTCACGGCGCGTCAGCTCGCGTTATTGTGCGAACGGGCGAAACATCGACCGATGGTCGTGCAAAACCGCTGCTTTGCCGCTTTGGGCTGGGATCGTGCCGTACGGGATCTTTGCCGGACGCATGGCATCGTGTATCAAGGGTTTTCACTGCTCACAGCCAATCGCGAAGTCTTCGTTGATGCCGGCATGCGGGGGTTGGCGGAAAAATACGGCACAGGCGTCGCGCAGGTCGTCTTCCGCTTCGCCATGCAGAGCGGCATGCTGCCTCTGACCGGGACGACGAATATTGAGCACATGGCGGAGGATTTGCAGGCCGAGCGGTTCACTCTCGCGCCGGATGAACTGCAGCGCATCGAAACCATCGGTCTCTAGCGCAGGCAATCGCCATCGGCGTCAGCCGCCGCTCTGCGGCTCGCCTTCGGACGGGGACTCGCTCATGCAATATGTTCATCTGGGTCGATCGGGCGTGAAAGTGAGCCGGCTTTGCCTGGGCACGATGAATTTCGGCCCCGAGACGACGGAAACGGACAGCTTTGCGATCATGGATCGCGCGCTTGAACTCGGGCTGAATTTTTTTGACACGGCGAACGTCTACGGCTGGAAAGTCGGCGAGGGGTGGACTGAACAGATCATCGGCCGGTGGTTCGCGCAAGGCGGCGGCCGGCGGGAAAAAGTGGTACTGGCCACGAAAGTGTATGGGCGGATGGGCGATTGGCCCAATCAGGCTCATTTGTCGGCATTGCACATCAAACGGGCCTGCGAAGGCAGTTTGCGGAGGCTTCAGACGGACTGCATCGACCTGTATCAGATGCACCATGTCGACCGTGATACGCCCTGGGAGGAAGTCTGGCAAGCCATGGAGCAATTGGTACGAGAAGGCAAGGTGCTCTATGTCGGGACCAGCAATTTTGCGGGCTGGCAGCTGGCACAGGGACAAGAGCTCGCGTCCCGTCGCGACTTCCTTGGTATCATCTCCGAACAGAGCCTCTACAATCTGAATGAACGCACGATCGAACTGGAAGTGATTCCCGCATGCGAAGCGTACGGCATCGGTGTGATTCCGTGGAGCCCGTTAGCCCGAGGGCTGTTGGCCGGCGCGTTGACACCAGCCATGGTGGGCCGGCGTGCTGATAAGGACGTGCAGCAGGAAGTCGAGAAATTCCGGCCGCGTTTAGAGGCGTATGACCGATTGTGCCTGGAACTCGGCGAGCGTCCGGCCGATGTTGCTTTGGCATGGCTGCTTCATCAACCCGCAGTGACCGCTCCAATAATCGGCCCGCGCACGCTGGAGCAACTAGTGGGCACGATGCGCGTGATGGAGCTCACGCTGGGAGCGCAGACGCTCAAGCGGCTGGACGAAATCTTTCCCGGCCCCGGTGGACCTGCCCCTGAAGCGTACGCCTGGTAGGAAATGCCACCGTGTCCGGTGGCGGTGCTGCCTTAGGTCGCATGAACGGACCCTCGAACAGCTTCCCAGCCAGGGGCAGGGCGCCGCCCTGCTCCTGCCGATGGAAATGCAAGACCCGTTCGGCCGCTTCGCGGACCGGCCCCTGCCCCGGTGGGTCAGATGGACTACCGCCGTGCTTCTTCGGGAATACGGGCGGCCTTCGACGGCGCATCGGACGCGGGGGATCTATCCCCGGATCCCGCCGGTGCCGCGTCTCCGGACACCGTCGGCGCCATCTCCTCGGTGCGTGATGCCTGTTTCACAGGAAGGTGGCCCGCCGCACTGGCGGTTCCTTCCAATACCACGTCGGCCACAAGGGCATCCTTTGTGGACACCACCTGTCCGGCTTCCTGGCTGGCGACCAGCAGATCCATGGCCAAACCGCCTGACTTGTGCTGTCCGGTCAACGCCTGCTTCATGCTGCCGATCCGCTGTGACAGATCGATGGTTGAAGCTTGCTGCAAGCGCGGCCGCAGTTCGTCATCCACCATCTGCCAATAGCCCGACTTGATCTCTTCGAGCGCCATCTTCGTTTCATTGGCGATCTGCAGGTCGGGGATCGTGATGACGTTGCCGCTCTGTTCGAGTTGCGGCGTCCCCCAATAATACAGTCGACCTTTCGTATCTCCGCTGGTGTCGACGGAGAAGAGCGTCCTGCCGCTGACGTCGGAAGCGGTGACCCGGTCAATCGTCAATGTGCTGCCAAACGTCGTCGGTAAATTCACATCCTGATGATACAGCCGGTCTTGCAGTTGTTGATTCAGTACCGCATACGGCACCGGGACGCTCAGCAGGATTTTATACGGCTGTCCCTGCTGGCCTGCGATAGCCGCATTGTCCAGATGCACCTTCATCGGCGCAGCCCCGGGCTTTTGGCATGGCGTTTGGTACAACGCCACAGGTGTTTGCCGCGCAACGCCGTTGATCGTCGTATGTTCCCCAGGGCCTTTCATTGAACCGACTGCAAAGTCTTTGGCTTTTCCGTACAGGCAGAGTTTGTTGTTGGCCGATCCCACTGCCACGGGCTCCTGCAAGCGGTCCCAGACGAGATTCAAAGGAATCGTGTACCCGGCCTGCTCAACGGCTTGGGTAATCTGTTGCTTAATGGCTTCCTGTTTGAAAAGCTCGGCCAATTGATCTTTGACCGGCAGATTGAACATGTTGCATTTCGTATCACTCTCGGGTTTCAAGTTCATCGTGGTCTGAGGTTCGGTCATGGTCACGAGCAAGCCTTGATCCTGTTCGCGCAATACCAGGCGCCCTGTCCCTTCAAGGACCGGATACAGCGGGTCGAGACGGCAGGCGCGCGCGGCGGTGGATTCGATCTCTCCCCGGTACGTGGCCTTGTAGGTCACGAGTCCATCCTGGATATGCACTTGCGGGTCGCCCTCTCGGATAAAGCGCCACCGGTAATCACTGGCCAGCGGGTGATCCTGTTCGCTGAAGCGTTCCGGCAACGCGCCTTGTATGGTCCGGTGGACCGGTGTAAGGTCAGCGGTCAGCGTGAAGGGCAAGAGCGACTCGGGTGCCTGGGTCTGTTTTTGACCGGGACTCAGCGGTTGAATCACCGGCGGGGTCTTGCCTAGCTGGGGGGGCGGCTGGGGTTTGGTATAGGTTTCCGGAATTGTGTGGCTGCAACCCGCGAGCACGAACAGCGCCATGCAAAGAGGCAGCGTTGGACATTTCATGATCCCCTCCTCCAATACTCAAATGGGTAGAGCGTTTTTCCTTCTGTGATGAAAGGGAGAAGGTGCAAAGCACATACCGGTTTGCCTCTTCGATGAATAGCGAATGTTTTGAAGAAATTAGGCTGACCATTCGTCCGAGAGAGCGCGGGCATGCTCGACTGCTCACCAGCAGAGGACAACTTGTCCTGTAACCGGGCGTCACGGCCTCGCCTTTCTAGCATTCGTAATTGCCAGGGGAGGCTCGAAATGGCGGAATCTAGCAGTTCTGCGACTGGAGGCGTCCCGTTGACTCTACCAGCGAAGGCAATGCGAGGGGGGGAGCGCCGCTGCGTATGGGCAGGATCGCAGCCTCACATGATCCGGTATCACGATACGGAATGGGGACGGCCGGTTCACGATGACCGGCGGCTCTTTGAGATGCTGCTCTTGGAGGGGGCACAGGCTGGTCTCAGTTGGAATACGGTGTTGCGGAGGCGCGGCGGCTATCGGCGGGCCTTCGCCGAGTTCGATCCGGTCGAGGTGGCGAAGTTCGATCGTCGCAGAGAAGCGGCGCTGCTGAGCGACGGCGGGATTATTCGGAACCGCTTAAAGATTGAAGCGGCCGTGAGCAATGCGCGGGCGTTTCTCGCCATCCAGCAGGAACGGGAGACGTTTGACCGCTACGTCTGGGAGTTCGTGGGAGGCAAACCCATCATCAATCGTCCCAAGCATCCGTCTGAGATTCCGGCGACCAGCGCCGAAAGCGATGCGCTGTCGAAGGATTTGAGAAGGCGGGGCTTCCGTTTCGTCGGGAGCACGATCGTGTACGCCTTCATGCAGGCGGTCGGTATGGTCAATGACCATACAATCGATTGTTTTCTGAGTCCTGGACGTAACGGCCGCGTCACGCATCGAAAGCCATGAGCGTGTGGAAAGATGTTACGCGGCGTCGGACGACGCATCTTCCAAGGTGGCGAGATACTGCTTGAGGCGCTGCTGCATGGCGGGAGCCATACGAATGAACTCGACGCCGAAACCGCCTTCTTTGATCCAGCGCACTGGCGCCAGATCGACCTCAATGATTCCCGCCTGCGTCGGGAAGGTGATTTTCAGGGACAGGTATTCCCCTCGTACGATGAGGGTATCGCTCAGAATCGCGGCGCCTCCGAGCGAGAGATTCTCCAGTCGCCCTTCCCCTTTGATGGTTTCGCCGCCAAACTCGACCTGCGAGTTGTCGGAGAACCGCTGAAATTTACGTTGTTCCATACCCTGACCCGCGCAGCCAGTCACGCATTGGGCGGCATCCTGCTCTCCGGCGATCATAGCAGTCCGGGACTCTCTGTCAACGAATCGCCATTTCACGGCAAAGAAACGAGCCGCGATGGCTCGAACGGTGGGCTCACATCGCGCGGGTGGGGAGACGGAGGGGGAACATCAAAGCCGGTCAATTAGTTGGCGCGGGCGTCGAGACCGTTGACGGCACCGATACGGCGGTATTTTTGATCACGCTGCGTCAATAAGGCCTCCACAGACAGATCCGTCAATTGAAAGAGTTGATTGGTGAGCGCTTTGGCGACTCGATCGGTCACGGCACGCGGTTCACGATGCGCTCCGCCGAGCGGTTCGGGAATGACTTCGTCGACGATGTGCAGGTCCACTAAATCCTGAGCGGTCATCTTCAATGCGGCGGCCGCATCCGGGACTTTGGAGGGATCATCCCACAAGATGGCGGCGCACCCTTCCGGTGAAATGACGGAATAGACGCCGTGCTCCAGCATCAGGATGCGGTCGGAGACACCGAGCGCGAGCGCCCCTCCGCTGCCGCCTTCCCCGATGACTACCGAGAGGATCGGTACCGTGAGACGAGACATCGCATACAGGTTTCGCGCGATGGCTTCCGCTTGTCCGCGCTCCTCCGCGCCGATGCCCGGATACGCGCCAGGGGTGTCGATGAAGGTGACGACGGGACGGCCGAACTTCTCCGCCATTTTCATCAGGCGAAGGGCCTTTCGATAGCCTTCGGGATTCGGCATGCCGAAATTCCGCTGCATCCGTTCTTTGAGCGTCTTGCCCTTCTGATGGCCGATCACCATGACGGACCGGCCGTTGAACGTGGCGAAGCCGCCGACGATCGCGCGGTCATCCCCGAACGCACGGTCGCCGTGGAATTCCAGAAAGTCACGAAACATTTCGCTGATGTAGTCCAAGGTGCTGGGCCGCTGCGGATGTCGGGCGAGCTGCGTGCGCTGCCACGGCGTGAGCTTGCTGTAGAGTTCGTGCTCCAGCTGAGCTAACTTCATCCGCAGCTTGCGGATTTCGTCCTGCGAGCCGGACTTTCCGCTTCCGGATGCGGCGAGTTTTTCGATCTTTTCTTCCAGCTCGCGAAGCGGCTTTTCGAACTCAAGGTAATCGCGCATACAAGACTGGAAGCTCCGGTTGCCGACGGGAAGCAGAACCTACCTAATTGGTTCGCTACGATACCAGAGAAAGGGCCCCTTTGCCTAGCAGTTCTTCAACATCTGCAATGAAGTGCTCGCTCGCGCTGACCCTGAGGTTCGGCAGCGGGGCCGTGTCAGCCTCCAGGACGCCATCCGCCCGAAACGTGAGCGAAATCGACGTCCCGCCGGGATGTCGTTTGAACACATCGAGCAGCCGGGACAGTTGATCCTTCACCTCGGGCCTGGCGGCAAGCCGGATGTGGATGCGTTTGATCATTTGAGTCTGGACCTCCGCGAGAGGTTCAATCTTACTGCCGCGAATCTTCGTGCCCTTGTCTCCGCGGTCGATCGTGCCGGTCACGCGCACGAGCCGTTCGGGGACGAGCAGGTCAACGACGGTCTTGAAGAGATCGGGGAATACGATGACCTCAACCGTCCCTTGCAGATCCTCCAGGGTGATATAGGCCATCCGATCACCCTTCTTCGTGAGCATCGATTTGACGGTGGCGATGATCCCGCACAGGCGCACTTCCTTGCCGTCGGCCAATTCCGAAATACCCACGGTCGTTGCGGTCGCCAGCGCATGAATCGTCGCCTCATACTGGGCCAGGGGATGTGCCGTAATATAAAAGCCGGTCAACTCCCGTTCATACTTGAGACGTTGCGCTTGATCCCACTCGGGAAGATTGGGCAGTGCCGGCTCGACGCGAACAGGGGAGTGGCCGTCGCCGTTGATCTCCTCGCCGAAAATACTTGTCTGGCCTTGTTCGCGTTCCCGCTGTGCCGAAGCGCCATCGTCGACGGCCTGATCGAGCATCGCCATTAATTGCGCGCGCTTGGCGCCCAGCGAATCGAACGCGCCGGCTTTGATCAAGCCCTCGAGCATCCGTTTATTGACCTTGTGCAGGTCGACGCGCCGGCAAAAATCCCAAAATGACGTGAAGCGTCCGGTCTCGGCGCGGATGACGAGCACCGAATCCACGGCGCCTTCCCCGACGTTCTTGATGGCCGCCAAGCCGAACCGGATGGCGCCGTCCACGACGGCAAAATTTTTGCGGCTCTCGTTGACGTCGGGTCCCAGCACTTTGATGCCGAGATCGCGGCACTCCGTAAAGTAACCGACGATCTTGTCTTGGTTGCCCATGTCGCTCGTCATCAGGGCGGCCATGAACTCGGTGGGATAGTGCGCCTTGAGATAGCCGGTTTGATAGCAGACCACGGCGTATGCGGCGGCATGCGACTTGTTGAAGCCATAGCCGGCGAATTTTTGAATCAATTCATAGAGCTTTTCCGCTTTCTTGTCCGGGATCGAATTCTTGCGGGCCCCGTCTAAGAACTTGACCCGCAGTTTCTCCATTTCCTCGGGCTTCTTTTTGCCCATGGCGCGCCGCAGAATATCCGCTTGGCCCAATGAAAAGCCGGCCACCGTGTTGGCAATCGCCATCACCTGTTCCTGATAGACGATCACGCCGTACGTGTCCCTGAGAATCGGCTCGAGCGCGGGCAGTTCGTAGACGATAGGCACTTTTCCCTGCTTCCGCTTGATAAAGTCTGGAATCAGATCCATCGGGCCGGGTCGATACAAGGCGATGATGGCGATGATGTCTTCAAAACGGTCGGGCTTGAACCCCGTCAGGAGGTCGCGCATGCCGGAGCTTTCCAGCTGGAAAATGCCGGTTGTTTTTCCGGAAGACAGCAGGGCAAAGGTTTTCGCATCGTCGAACGGCAGCCGGTCCACGACCAACGGCGCCTCATGCGGACGGCCTTCGTTGATCAATGTTTCGGCCCGCCGAATCATCGTCAGTGTCTTCAGACCCAGAAAGTCGAACTTCACTAACCCGATTTTCTCGACATCACCCATCGAGTATTGGGTCACGATTTCGTCGTTGGCGCCTTTGTAGAGCGGGACGTGGTCGGTCAATGGTCCTTCGGAGATGACCACGCCGGCGGCATGCGTCGACGCGTGACGGGCCAGACCTTCCAGGGACTGCGCGATCGTCATGAGCTCTCGAACTTTCGCATCCGCGTCGACCAATTCGCGCAGGCGCGGTTCCGCGTCGAGCGCCTGCTGCAGCGTGATGTTCAACTGATTGGGTACGAGCTTGGCGACTTTGTCTGCGTCGGCATACGGCATCTCGAGCACGCGTCCGACGTCACGAATGGCGGCCTTCGCGCCGAGCGTGCCGAAGGTAATGATCTGGGCGACGTGATCGGAGCCGTACTTCTCCACGACATAATTCAAGACCTCTCCGCGCCGATCCATGCAAAAGTCCATGTCGATGTCGGGAAGCGACACGCGCTCAGGGTTGAGGAAGCGCTCGAAGAGCAACGCGTAGACCAGCGGATCGAGGTCGGTAATCCGCAGCGCATACGCCACGAGGCTGCCCGCTGCCGAGCCGCGGCCCGGGCCGACCGGGATGCTCCGGGAGCGGGCAAAGCGGATGATGTCCCATACGATTAAGAAATATCCCGCAAAGCCCATCGAGCAAATGACCAGCAATTCCTCGTGCAGCCGTTGCTCGTAGACGGCCGCGGGCATCGTGCTCGGCCGTTCGGTCAGCCGGGCTTTCAGCCCTTCCGTCGCCAGATGCTCCAGGTAGGATTCCCGCGTATAGCCCTCAGGCGCTTTGTATTGCGGGAGGTGCGTTTTGTTCAGTGCCAGCTGCAGTTCGCACTGATCGGCGATTCGGCAGGTGTTCGTCACGGCGCCCGGAAATTCCGCAAATGCCGGAGCGATTTCTTCCGTCGATTTGACATAGAGCTGATCCGTGTCAAATTTCATTCTCGCCGGGTCACTCAACGTTTTTCCGGTCTGCAGGCACAGCATGAGCTCGTGCGGGCGCGAGTCTTCTTTCCTGAGGTAGTGACAGTCATTCGTGCCGGCGAGAGGGATGCCAAGCTTTTTATGGATTTCGATGAGCCCGGCATTGGCAATCCGCTGATGGTCGAGGCCATTCGCCTGCACTTCCAGATAGAAGTGATCTTTCCCGAAGATGTCCTGAAACTCACCGGCGACCGCTAACGCCCCAGGCATGTCTTTTTGCCCGATGAGATAGGGGATCTCTCCGCTGAGGCATCCGGACAACCCGATCAGACCCTCGTGATGCTCTTTCAGAATCTCTTTATCCATCCGAGGCTTGTAGTAGAAGCCTTCAAGATACGCTTTACTCACGAGCTTGATCAGGTTCTGATAGCCGGTCAGGTTTTTTGCGAGCAGGATCAGGTGGTAGTAATCGTTGTGCGCGAGTCCGCTATCCTTCTTTGCATGACGGCTGCCCAGCGCCATATAGGCCTCGCAGCCAATGATTGGCTTCACGCCGGCGTCTTTCGCTTTTCGGTAGAACTCGATTGCACCGAACATGTTGCCGTGGTCGGTCATGGCGACCGCCGGCTGCCCAAAGGCTTTGATCTGCTGAACCAGCGGCTCAATCTGATTGGCGCCGTCGAGGAGACTGAATTGGGTATGCAGATGCAGGTGCACGAACGAAGCGGTCATGAGGGGATTCTAGGAGGGCAGTGACATCAAGTCAAACTTGGAAGTGAGCGCCGATGAACACGCTACAATTTCTCGCCGTATTTCTCGCGATGCTGCTTCTTTGCCCCCGCGATCCAATCATCCGGCTTGACGCGCCCTGAACGCGTGTCCAGTTTCCGCGCCACGCGGGCAATGTCGGTGTCCTTCCACTTGGCGATTTGGACGTACGTAAACGTGCCCATCTTGTTCAGGGCGCGCTCGATGGCCGGGCCGATGCCGGGGATTTTCTTGAGATCGTCCTTCCGCGGCGCGGCGGGCTGTTTCGCGGCGGGGATCTGCAGGCTCAACTGATTGGCCGCGCCGTTGGGACGCGCGAGCACCGGACTGCCGTCGTTGCGGCCCCGCAGCGCGGCACGAACTTCTCCGAGCCGCTTGCGGAGCCGCATAATTTCCTCCTCCTGCTCACCCATCGTCTTGGCTTGTCCGGCCATCTCCGCTTGAAGCGTGTGCAGCTCCGACAGACGCCGCTCTAGCGTGTCAATTCGGCGGTCCCGTTCCGCGAGCAGCTCACCCTGCTGCGCAGACTCTGCGAGACGGCGATCGCGGGCGGCAATCTCGCTTTCCAGGAGTTGGACGGCGCGCCGATGTTGCGCTTCCTTCTCGCTCAGTTGGACTTCCAGCCAATGGACACGCCCTTGCGCCGGTTCGAGCTCGGAGATGTGCACTCGCAGGCGATCGATCTCGGCGCGGGGGGCGGCAGCCTCGGCGAGCCGTTCTTGCAGCTCCAGAATCTCCTGCTCTTTGTGTAGAAGTTCCTCCTGTGCTTTCGTGCGGGCGGCATTGGCCTGGCGGACTTCGTTGGCAAATGCGGCCATCGCGCTTTCCTGCTCCGCCAGACGCTGCAGCGAGGCCTGGTACTCCGCCTCCGAGGAAGCGGTCTGAGCGTGGCTTTCTTTGAGTTCGTGCTGCAGACGCTCAATGCGTTCCTGCCGGGACACCACCTCCTGATGGGCCGAGCGCCCCAGGCTCTCGAGTGACGCGATTCTGGATTCCAGCATCATGACCGACGACGTTTTCACCTTCAGTTCGTAGAGCGCGGTATCGAGCGCCTGCCCCTTGACGCGCAATTCCGTCTCGCGTTCCGTCAGTTGATGATCGTTCGATACCGCCGACCGGTGGCGGAGGAGCCAGCCGACCGCGAAGCCGATCGCGGCGGCGATGAGGAGGCACCCGAGGATTTGGCCGATGAGAGCGGTCATAAGGCGTGCGTCTCCAGAACGCGCAACTCGATGCGCCGATTGCGCTGCAGGGCCGCTCGCGTGTTTCCGGCTGCGCGAGGCTTGCTGGCCCCGTAGCCCACGGCGGTCATGTCGTGTGAGACGCCGTGCGCCTTGAGATACTCCCGGACCGTCTCGGCGCGGCGGCGGCTCAGATCCTTATTATAGTCCGGGGCACCGTACGCGTCCGTGTGTCCGCCAATCTCAATGGAGGCGCGCGGAGCCTGGGTCAAAATCGGCACGAGCCGATCCAGCACGGCCCGGCCGTGGGCGGTTAATGTGGCCTGGTTGGAATCGAATTCGATCTGGCTGCGGGACAGCAACTCGTCGATGCGTGCTTGAAGCGAGCGAACGCTCGGCGGAGTGGCTGCCACGGTCATATGGTCCTCCAGCTCGAGACCGATTGATCGCAACGGTGAGACGGTCTTCAGAATCGTCGCTTTGACTTGTTCAGACGGCACAGTTCCGCTCAAGACCAGGAAGCGGCCGTCGATCATGACGGAGCGGGCCCCTTGCATCGGTTCCAAGACAGAAAGAATTCCGGGAAGTTGGCTCACCCACGAGGGGGAGGCAATCCGGCTGTCAATCGTGAGTTGATCGACGACACGAACATGCGCCGGATCATAGGCCGCGCGGGCCTGCCGGATGACCCGGTCGTGAGCCGTCGAATCCGGAAGAGAGCCACGAAGCAAGAGCGTACCCTGCTCGAGGTGTGCGTGAAAATTCGCCGGCACCGGCGACGTTGCGGACGAAGCCGACGACGGCACATGCCGAGGGATGCACACAAGGGCCAGGAGTGTCAGAGCGAAGATGCCGCCGCCAAGAATGGTCCTGCGTTCCATGCGCTTCAGCCAGTCAATCTCAAGAATCACGTGAGCGGCACGGTATCATAACTCGCCGACGCAAGCCAGCCTGGGATTTCGCCCGAGGCTTCTGCCCGGTTGAACTCGCGTCGGTCGTTTGCTATTCTCCGAGGCATCCTTCCACGCCGCCAATCATTCATTGTCCACGAGACCGACCGAAGGAGTGAGCGTATGGCCAGCATGAAGCGGGCATTGATCAGTGTCTCGGATAAGACCGGCGTCGTCGACATGGCCAAGGGGCTTTCGGCCCTTGGCGCCGAAATCTTGTCCACCGGCGGTACGGCGAAAACGCTCCGCGAAGCCGGCGTGACGGTGACCGATGTGGCGGCGTACACCGGCTCCCCTGAAATACTCGACGGGCGGGTCAAGACGTTGCATCCGAAGATCCACGGTGGTTTGCTCGGCCGTCGATCGGTTCCCGCGCACGTCGAAGAGATGAAGGAGCATCACATCGGTCCCATCGACGTCGTCGTCGTAAATCTCTATCCCTTCGAAGCCACGATTGCAAAACCCAACTGTGACTTCGACGATGCCATTGAACAGATCGACATCGGCGGCCCTTCGATGCTTCGTTCGGCGGCGAAGAACCACGAGGATGTGCTGGCGGTCGTCGATCCGGCCGACTACGAGCGAGTGCTCACCGCCGTGAAAGACAACACGATCACCCGGGCGCTCCGCCGCGAATTGGCCATGAAAGTGTTTCAGCACACGTCACGGTATGACGGCCTGATCGCCGCCTACCTCGAGAAACACGTGCAGGGCACGGAGACGACGTTTCCCAAGATCTTATCGCTGCAATACGATTTGGGCGAGATCCTGCGTTATGGAGAGAATCCTCACCAGCAAGGCGCCTTCTATCGGGAGCGGCACTCCAATGAGCCGTCCGTCTCGCGCGGGAAGATCCTGCACGGCAAAGCGATGTCCTATAACAACTTCCTGGACGCGAACGCGGCGCTCGAACTGGCAAAAGAATATGATGACACGGCGGTCGCCATCATCAAGCACAATAATCCGTGCGGAGTCGCGCTCGGGGCGACGCCGGTGGAGGCCTATGTGAAGGCCCGGGAGACCGATCCGATTTCCGCATTCGGCGGCGTCATCGCCTTTAATCGTCCGGTCGATCTTGCGGCCGCCAAAGAAATCACCTCGACCTTCGTCGAGGTGGTGATTGCGCCGGCCTTTGCGGAAGATGCCCTTCTGGAGTTAAAGCGGAAAAAGGATTTGCGGTTACTCGAAGTGGGGCCGCTGATCAAAGTGAAACAGGAAGGCTATGATCTCAAGAAGCTCGTGGGCGGCCTGATCGTGCAGGAGCGTGATCTCGGGATGCTGTCCGATTTACGGACGTTGCCCGTGCCAACCGTCCGCAAGCCGACGGAAGAAGAATATGCCGCCTGTGCGTTTGCGTGGAAGGTGTGCAAACACGTCAAATCGAACGCCATCATCTATGCGAAAGCAGCGCAGACCGTCGGTATCGGCGCGGGGCAAATGAGTCGGGTGGACAGCGTGAAGCTGGCCGCGATGAAAGCTCAGATGCCGGTGAAGGGCTGCGTGATGGCATCCGACGCGTTTTTTCCGTTCCGTGACGGCCTCGATGCCGCGGCTCAAGCAGGGATCACCGCCGTCATCCAACCCGGCGGCTCGATACGCGACGGAGAAGTCGTCAAGGCAGCGGATGAACATGGGCTTGCGATGATTATGACCGGCATGCGTCACTTCCGCCATTGATCGGGCTGCTGCAGATGGTTCGCCGCTGCGTGCTTGGCCGCCTGTCCCTCTCTCAACGTACCGGAACCATGTACGCTTCGGTGTCCGCGTTCCCTGCGGCCGCCCGACCACCCATTTTGAGCCGCCGCCCACAGCCTGGGTGCAACAGAATCGATCGCTCGCTGCGCCGACTGTGGGACGGGCGACATGAGCCGCCGCCGACACATGCTCATCTCATCATGAATGGTATCTCGTGAAGATTCTTGTCGTCGGCAGCGGGGGACGGGAGCATGCCATCGTATGGAAGCTGGCCCAGAGCCCGCGCCGGCCGCAGCTATTTTGCGCTCCGGGAAATCCGGGCATCGAACCGCTGGCCGCCTGTGTGCCGATCAAGGCGGACGACATCGGGGGCTTGAAGGCCTTCGTTCAACGGCAAGGCATTGATCTCACGGTCGTCGGACCGGAGGGGCCGTTGGCGATGGGCATCACCGACGAATTTCGCAAGGCCAGACTCAAAATCTTCGGGCCGACGAAACAGGCGGCACGGCTCGAGGCGAGCAAGATCTTCTCCAAAGAAATCATGACCCAGGCCCGCATTCAAACCGCGCGTTCGAAAGCGTTCGACAATCCGGCCGATGCGCTCGAATATCTCGCTCGACAGGACCTGCCGATCGTCATCAAAGCGGATGGGCTCGCGCACGGCAAAGGCGTGGTCATCGCCAGGACGCATGAGGAAGCGCGGCAGGCAATTGTCCACTCGATGGAGTACGCCGTCTTCGGCGAGGCCGGCAAGCAGGTGCTGATCGAAGAGTTTCTCGATGGAGAAGAACTGACCATCATGGCGTTCACGGATGGTCGGACGATCGCGCCGATGTTGCCTGCGCAGGATCACAAGCGGGTGGGGGACGGCGATACGGGATTGAACACCGGCGGCATGGGAGCCTATTGCCCGGCGCCGACTGGCTCCCCGTCGCTTCGCGGCCAGGTGACGCGGGAGATCCTCCAGCCGATCGTCGATGCGATGTCGCGGTTGGGCTCTCCGTTTCATGGCGTGTTGTATGCGGGGTTGATGGTCGTCGGCGGCGTGCCCTACGTCTTGGAATTCAACGCCCGGATGGGGGACCCCGAAACGCAGGTGGTCCTGCCGCTGCTGAAAACAGATTTGCTCGAGGTCATCGAAGCGGTCGTTGAGCACCGCCTGGACCAACTGTCCGTCGAATGGTCCGATGACCACGCGGTATGTGTCGTGATGACGTCGGCAGGGTATCCGGGACCGTATGGAAGCGGCGTATCGATCACAGGATTAGATGAGCCTCCTGAACCGCACACGCTCGTCTTTCATGCCGGAACGGCGACACAAGATCGCGCGATCGTCACCGCGGGAGGCCGTGTCTTGGGCGTGACTGGTCGAGGGATGACGTTGACAGAGGCCCGGGCTGCGGCGTATCGCATGGTCGCGCGGATTGCCTTTCCAGGGTGCCACTACCGCCGTGACATTGCCCATCGAGCGCTGCCACAGTAACGAGTTGCCGCTCTGACCCGCGCCTCGGCGGGTGGTCATCGATATATGGCTGCGATTGCCTCCTATTCCGCCTTGACGCTCGACGCGCTTGCTCAACAAGCCGGCGAGGTCATCGCGCGCGCCGGCGTCGTTGCCATTCCAACCGAAACCTATTACGGACTCGGCGTGAATCCGTTCAGCTACGAGGCGGTGGATCGCCTGCGGGCCGTCAAAGGGCGGGAGGATGGAAAGCCGATTCTCGTCTTACTTGGTTCGATCACCGGTCTGTCGTCCCTCGCCGAAGAGGTTTCCTCCGCCGCGTCCGTATTGATGGAGATGTTTTGGCCTGGTCCCTTGACGATCGTGTTTCCGGCCCGGTCTTCACTGCCGACGAATCTGACGGCAGGCACCGGTCGCATCGGCGTCAGACTCAGTTCCTGTAAGCCCCTCTGCACATTGCTGGACCGAATCGGCCCGCTGACCGGCACGAGTGCCAACCGCGCCGGTGCGCCTCCGGCGCAGACGGCCGCCGCAGTCCAACAGGCCTTGCATGATGACGTGGACCTGATCGTGGATGCAGGACCGACTCCCGGCGGTCTGCCCTCGACGGTGGTCGAGGTACATGACTCGATCCGCATCGTGCGCGTAGGGACGATCGAGCGGCGCGCGATTGAGACGGCCCTTCGACAGCGAGGATTTTCCCTCAAAAATCCCTAAATATGGTATACAGCAGAGCGGCAGTGCCCATACAAAGGAGGGGACCGATGTCAATCCGTCACGCGGGTCAACACCGGCGAGCAGCAGGACTGATAATCGCAGCGGCGGTCATGCTGTCCGGATGCGATTATTGGCCGCCAGCGCTTCAAACGCAGATCGAGCAGCTCCGGTCCGAACTCCAGACAGTCATGATGGAGAAAGCCCAGCTGCAAAACCAGTTGACGTCGATTGCAAAGGCGAAGGACGATCTCCAGATGCAAGTGGACGACCTCACGCGGACGAACCGCGACAAGAGCGTCTTGATCGCGAGTCTACAAAGCAGCGTCACCGCGCTCCAGGAACGGGTCACGAAGTCATCCAAACCGGTTGCGGCGAAGGCCCACACCGGCAAAGCCTCCGCAAAGCCGGCCGTCAAAACCGTGCAGAAGGCGCCGGTCAAGAAGAAGACGCTCACGAAATCGGCCCTGCGCTAGGCCCGAGCGATCCGCCTAGGTTTTCGACTGGTTCGTCGTGGAGGAGCCTGAAGCGGGCGAACTGCTCGATGAGCTGCCGGCCGATGCGGGTGCCGTATTCGCGGCCGGGGCGGTCGTGGAAGGAGCAGGGGCCGAGCCTGCAGGCGCCTCTTTTTTCTCGCCGCCGGCGGCGGGCTGCTCACCTTGTGATGGCGGCTTCAGTTTGTCGGAATAATCAGTCACATACCAGCCGCTCCCTTTGAACATGATCCCGGGCGAGGAAATCAGCCGGCGAAGGCTTTTCCCGCACCGTTCGCACGTCGTGAGGGACGCGTCCTTGATGCTCTGCTTAATTTCGAATCGATACGAACAGCTATCGCACTGGTACTCATAAATCGGCACAGGTCATTCCTCCTCGGTTGGTAGCCTGACAATCTGCTCAGGCTCCGTTGTGGCCCGGCACGTCTCCTGGTCCGGCGCGTCCCCTCGACATCTTCATGTCAGCTTGCTCAGCGCCGCTCGCAAACGATCCACTCCCCGAGTGATCGTTTCTAGGCTGGTGGCATACGACAGACGGATATGGGCCTGGCTGCCGAAGGGTTCGCCCGGTACGACAGCGATATGGGCTTCCTTGAGAAGATAGGCCGCCAGGTCCGTGGGAGAGGCGACGGGACCGGCCGGTCCCCGTGTTCCCAGCACGCCTTTGACATTGGGGAAGGCATAAAAGGCGCCGCCCGGCATCGAGCAGGAGATCCGTGGAATGGTATTGAGCCCTTCCACAATGGCGCGCCGGCGCCGATCGAACTCAGCCACCATCTGCTTCGTAAACGGCTCGCCGAAACGCAGCGCCGCCAGGGCGGCCTTTTGCGAAATGGAGCAGGGATTCGACGTGCTCTGACTTTGAATGTTGCCCATCGCCGTGATCAAATCTTTCGGACCAGCCGCATACCCGATGCGCCAGCCCGTCATCGCATAGGCTTTCGACACGCCATTGATGACCACGGTACGGGCCGCGATATCCGGTCCCAAGGATGCAATGCTGACATGGTTCGCTCCATCGTATAACACTTTCTCGTAAATCTCGTCGGAGATCACCACGAGATTATGGCGGACGGCGATGGCGGCCACCTGTTCGAGCATCTTGCGGCTGTAGGTCGCTCCAGTCGGATTGCATGGGCTATTGATGATCAGCGCTTTTGTGCGCGGCGTAATCCGTTGCTCGAGGTCCCCGGGTTCAATCGCGTAGCCCTCGGCTTCCTTCGTCGGGAGCCAAACCGGAGTCGCATCGTTGAGGAGGGCCTGGTCCGAATACGACACCCAGTACGGGGTGGGAATGATGATTTCATCGCCGTGCTCCAAGAGCGCCTCGGCCAGATTGTACAGCGAATGCTTGGCGCCGCAGGACACGAGCACTTGCGATTTTTCGTAGTGCAGCCCCTGCTCGGCCTTGAGCTTTTCGACGATCGCATTGCGCAACTCATCAATGCCCGATGTAGGAGTGTACTTTGTAAAGCCGGAACGAATGGCCGCTTCCGCCGCGGCCTTGACCGGTTCCGGCGTATCGAAATCCGGTTCACCGGCGGAAAAGTCGATGATGTCGACGCCCTGCGCGGCCATGGCTTTCGCGGTCGCCGCCATCGCGAGGGTCGGTGAGGGAGCGATGCGACTGACGCGGGCCGCCAACTTCATGGCTTCACGCTCCGGATGCGCGCTTGAAGCCGGCGGGCGACTTCTGGATGGAGAAACTCCGTCAGTGAGCCGCCGTGGTTCGCCACATCCTTGATGATCGTTGAGGAGAGGTACGAATACTCTTCGCTCGGCATCAAGAAGACGGTTTCGACCTGTTTCGCGAGTTTGCGGTTAATGAGCGCCATTTGAAATTCATGTTCGAAATCAGAAATCGCCCTGAGCCCCCGTATAATGGCGTGAGCCCTCGAGCGCTGCACGTGGTCGACCAGCAGCCCGTCGAACGTCACGACTTCGACTTGCCCGATGTCCTTCAATACCAAGTGGACCATTTCAAGCCGCTCCGCCAGATTGAAGAGCGGATGCTTAGTCGGGTTTGGTGCGACGGCCACCATCACTTTATCAAAAACCCGCAGGCTGCGGGTGATGATGTCGGTGTGACCGTGGGTGATGGGATCGAACGTCCCGGGGTAAATGCCGATTTTCATGACGCGGGCCTGTCGGATATCGGCGTGTACAACACCAGGGCCGTGTCTCCGTATTCGTACCGGCGCAGGAAGCGGATCCCCTCCGCTGGAGCCGGTGACTCGGCATCCGACTCTTGTTCGATCACCATCACCGCCTCCTCGGCCAGCAGCCCGCTGTCCGCGCTCGCGAGCACCAATTTGACTGCCGCCGTCTCTCCATAAGGAGGATCGGCGAACACGATGTCGTACGGCGCGGTCCACGGCCGCCGCCGCAAAAACGTTTCGGTCAGGCTCACACGCAATTCCGCCTGATCGAGTAGGCGACAGATCGTGAGATTTCTCCGGATAACCTGGATTGCCTGCGCGTCCGCTTCGACGAAGGTCACCACACGCGCACCGCGACTGAACGCTTCGATGCCGACTGCTCCGGTGCCGGCATACAAATCGAGGAAGCGGGCGCCGGCTACGCGTGGACCCAAGATGGAAAACAGCGCTTCCCGTACCTTATCGGAGGTGGGCCGCAGCGACGTTCCCTGTGGTCCACTGAGGCGGCGTCCTCGGTGAGAACCGGCAATGACTCGCATAGCACACACGTCTTTTCACAATGCTCAAAAAGTCAGTCGCCGGTGAACCGAGCGCAGAAACGACGCCTCCCTCGTTCCGTGCGGGGAGCTTTCTGAGCGACGAAAGGCCAGTGACGGCATCCTTGATAAGGTGAGAGACGTTTCAGGAGTTCCAAACTGTAACATAGCGTTTTTGAAGGGGTCAAGGTGAGAGGAGCCGTTCAATGGCCAAACCAATACACTCACTCCGCTTGATCCATGTGGACGCAGGTGCCGACGTTCAATGCTGGGATTTTGACGCTAGGGATGAGGCTGACTATAATTCTGGACCGTGATGGTGCGGCAGGAGACGAAGCGCATGATGCGGCCAGGCGACGTGCGGGATGACAGGCAGCGCTCCATGCTCGCGTCCGGATGCGCGAGCGGAGAGTCAGCGCGTCGTGGCTACCGATGGCTGAGCCGGCTGGACGGCCTGCGTATCGCGAGCGGCCAGGCTCTTGCGGCGATTGTTGGAAATGGTGCGATCAATGATCGCGCCGCAGTTAATGCACTTCCATGCGTAGAAGATCAGAAAGAAGTCGGAGAACCGCTCGAGCATCATGAGCCCTTTGCACTTCGGACATTCCATCGATTCCTCCCTGGTTGCGACGTGCACAGCTGTGGCGTAGCAAAGCAAGAGCCGAACCAATTTTTGCCGGTACGTAATTTCAACATGTTAGACGGTACGTATTTGTTACCAGGGGGGCTTGACAGGGCTTTCCCTTAGTACAAAAACGTTCAACCTGTCATATTTTTGTTCAAGAAGAAGCGCGTGGAAACGAAGATGGTCCGACAAGGCATTGCCCAGTGGCCGGCGACGGAACGCCCTCGTGAGCGGCTCCTGGCGCAGGGCGCCGATACCCTGACGGACGCTCACTTGTTGGCTATTCTGTTGCGGGTCGGCCGGCAACGCTCCTCCGCCGTGCACGTCGGTATGGAAATCCTCGCGCGTCTTGGAGGCGTCGCGGGATTAGCCCAATGTGGCATCGACGAACTCTGTGCGGTGCCGGGGGTGGGCCTGGCCAAGGCCGCGCAGATCAAAGCGGCGCTCGAACTTGGCAAACGGTCTCTCGCAGCTCCGCTCTCGACCGGCACCAAAATCTCCTCCAGCCGAGAATTGTTCGAACATTATCATCCCAGTTTACGCGGCTTGCGCCGCGAGGTCTTTAAGGTCGTGCTCTTGGATGCCAAGCATGCGATTCTCCGAGACGCGACCGTGTCAGAGGGCAGCTTGACGCTGAGCGTTGTGCACCCGCGGGAAGTCTTCGCGATGGCGGTCAAGGAGTCCGCGGCAGCCGTCATCTTCCTCCATAACCATCCCAGCGGCGATCCGTCTCCAAGCGAGGAGGACCGTGTCCTGACGGCCCGGCTCGTGTCGGCCGGCGAACTGTTGGGCATCCGCGTGTTGGATCACCTGGTCGTGGGCGATGGACGCTATGTCAGTTTCGCCGATCAGGGTTGGCTGAACTACCATGCATGAACGGCAGGCAACGGCAGAGGAGCGATTGACCATGTAACCGTGTCCGGGTTGCGAACAATCAAGGAAGGAGGGTCCTATGAACGAGCCTGGTGCGAGGTCTCTCAGAAATGTGGCACTGATCGCCAACCGTGGGGCGGGCAAGACGTCCTTGGCGGAAGCCATCCTCTTCACCACCGGTGCGATCCCGGCGCTGGGCTCCGCCGCACTGGGCACCACCGCCTCCGACTTTGAGCCTGAAGAGATTCATCACCGCAGTTCCGTCAGCACGAGCCTCCTCCGCTGCAATTGGAAACAGACGACGATCAATCTGCTCGATACTCCTGGCGCGCTCAGTCTGCTTGGGGAAGCGATTACGGCGCTGCATGCCGTCGACGCCGTCATTGTCGTGCTCACGCCCGACAGCGGCATCCGCAGTGAATTGCTCCGGCTGTGGGGATTTGTCCAGGCCCTTCGTCTGCCGTGCCTGATATTTGTCAATGAACTGGAAAAGGATTCGGGTTCCGTTGATGACGTGATCGCGGCTTGCCAGCGCGATCTGGAGATCATGCCGTTACCCATGTCTGTGGTCGTCCGAGAGGGCGGGCAAGTGCAAGGAGTCATCGATATCTTGGGATCAACCGTCATTTGCTCGCGTGCTGACAGCACCAAATGGCAACAGCAGGCGCTGCCGTCCGGCATGGATGCGGCCGTCGGCGCGGCACGCAAACGCATTCAAGAGGCGGCGGCCGAGGGCGATGACGAATTGCTCGAAGCGTATTTATCCGCCGGGGAACTGGCGGATGCGGACGTCCTGCGGGGATTGCGCCTCGGCGTGCAGAGGGGGAAAATCCTGCCGCTGTATGCAGGATCCGTCCTCAAGAATATCGGTGCGGTGCCGTTGCTGAATGCCATCGTCGACTTGCTGCCATCCCCCGAGGATCGCGCCGCAACCCGGCCGTTGACCGGACAGCATCCCGATAGCGGCCGGGACGTCCCGCGGGCCATGACACCGGACGCGCCCGTCTCCGCCGTCATTTTCAAAACCATCATTGATCCGTTCGTGGGACGACTGTCGTATGTGAGGGTGCATTCCGGCACCTTGCAGAGCGATTCGCAGCTGTTCAATGCGACCCGCCGCATTAAAGAAAAGGGCGGACACCTCTATCAACTGCTTGGCAAGAAGCATACGGCGGTGAGTGCGGCGGCAGCCGGCGACATCGTGGCCATCGGCAAGCTCAAGGATGCGCAGACCGGAGATACGCTGTGCGACGAGCAAGAGCCGCTCTGCTATCCGTGGCCGACGTTGCCTCGGCCGGTGCTGTCCTTTGCCATCGAACCAAAGTCTAGCGCCGATATCGACAAGGTGAGTCTTGGATTGCACAAGCTCATCGAGGAAGATCCGACCTTGGGATTTTCCCGCAACGCCGATACCAAAGAAATGGTGTTAAGCGGCACCGGGCAGCTGCATGTGGACTTGGCGTTGGAAAAGCTCCAACGCAAATACGGCGCCGAGGTGGTGATTCACACCCCCAAGATTCCCTATCGCGAATCCATTCGCGTGACCTCCCAAGCCCAGGGCAAGTATAAGAAGCAGACCGGCGGACATGGCCAATACGGCGATTGCTGGCTGGAACTCAGGCCGGCGCCGCGCGGGGAGGGGTTCACCTTCACAAACCGTGTGGTGGGCGGTGTGATTCCTCGCAATTTCATTCCGGCGGTGGAAAAGGGAGTCGTCGAAGCGATGCAACATGGCACGTTGGCCGGATTTCCGGTAGTGGACGTCCGGGTGGCCGTCTACGACGGCTCCTACCACGTCGTCGACTCATCGGAAATGTCGTTCAAGATTGCGGCGTCGATGGCCTTCAAGAAAGCGATGGAAGCAGCGCAGCCGGTGTTGCTGGAACCGATGATGACCGTCGAGGTCGAGGCGCCGGCCGCGCACATCGGCGCCGTCATCGGCGATCTCAACGCGCGGCGCGGACGCATCCTGCATGTGGAGGCCCGTGGGCATGCGGAAATCGTCAAGGCGTTGATTCCGCTCAGCGAGATCATGACCTATACCACGACGCTCAACTCCTTGACGGGTGGAGGAGGAAGCTACGTCATGGATTTGGCCCGCTACGACGAAGTGCCGCGTGAGGTGGCGGCAAAGATCGTAGAAGAGGCGAGGGCGACCAAGCATGCCGTGGCCGCGCACTAGCCGGCGATCGAACACGTCACGTCACCGGCAGCCGCGCGCACATGTGATCCGGATACGCTGACGCCCGCAAGGGAATGCGTGCGGCTGCTTCAGGGCTCGCTCGGTTTCAAGACGACGTAGAACGCGCGGCTTTCGCGCAGGACCCGCAAGAGGACGGTGTCGCCGCGGCGCACTTTGCCCACCGCACTCGTAAACTCGCCGACGGATCCCACGTTCACGCGGTTCACTTCCTTAATCAGATCACCTTCCCGCAGTCCTTCAGATTGGGCCAAACTGCCGGGTTCAACTTTCGTGACGAGGACGCCGCTGCTTTCACGCAGCTTGAATTTGTCGGCGAGAGCGGCCGTCAGATCCTGCACATCGAGGCCGAGTTTCGTTTCGCTGCGCGATTGGGGCAGCGATGCGACGGTCGCGTGGTCCCGGCGTTCCGTCAACGCCACTTCGACCACCATGCGTTGCTGGTTCCGGACGACTTCAACCTGGGCCTTGGCGCCGGGCAAAAGCCCCGCCACGATGCGCGACAGACGATTGGGACTGTCGATGACGGATCCTTCGATGCGGGTGATGACATCGCCCGCCTTGATGCCGGCGGCCGCAGCCGGATCCTTCTCGAACACCTCATTGACGAGCACGCCCTCCTGTTCGGTCACGCCGAATTTCTTGGCGAGTTCCGGCGTCAACGGCTGGATGCCGACCCCAAGCCAGCCGCGCACGACGCGTCCTTGCTCGACGAGCTGCTGCAGGACCTGCTTGGCCATGTTGGAGGGAATGGCAAAGCCGATCCCTTGGGCGAAATTGATGATGGCCGTATTGATGCCGATGATTTCTCCGCGCAGGTTGAAGAGCGGGCCGCCGGAATTGCCGGGGTTGATCGAGGCGTCGGTTTGAATGAAGTTTTCATAGCGCGAAAGGTTCACGTTTTCCCGGCCGATGCCGCTGACGACGCCGAGCGTGACGGTGCGCTCGAGTCCGAACGGATTGCCTACGGCAAGCACCCACTGGCCCACGCGGACTCCGGTCGAGTCGCCGAAGCGGGCGCTCGGCAGGGGATGATCGGCGGTGACTTTCAGGACGGCAAGATCTGTATCCGGATCTTTGCCGATGACGTGTGCAATCAATTTCGATTTATCGGAAAGCCGCACCTCGATTTCCGTCGCATCACCCACGACATGGTTGTTGGTAATGATGTGCCCCTCGGGAGTGACGATGACCCCTGCGCCGGACCCTGGCGAGTTCGGCACGCGCTCGGGAGCCAATTCGCGCGTCTTACCGAGCATCTGCGCCGGAAAGAGACTGACGACGGACGGCTTCGCGCTTTCGGCCAGTTCGGTAATGACGGTCTGCATTTCTTCGAGGAGCCGCAATCCGTTCGAGGTGACGGACGATAAGGCGGCCGGCTCGGCGGCAACGGGCAGGGTTCCGGGGCTGATGGCGGGGGCCGCCGCGGAAAAGAAGAGGATGACAAGAAGTACGCGATACACCCGGTCCCGCATGGGCGTAGTCTACCGCAGGACAACCAGAAAACCTATACGCCGCCGGGTTGGTCAGTTCCGCAGGAAGGGGTCAGGCTTGACCGGTGCGAACGGCGGTGAACCAAGAAGCAATATGATCGAGATCGCTGCGGGAGCCAATGGCGATGACAATGTCGTCGGCCTTGAAGACGAAGGGCTGGGTCGGAGGAATGAGAAACGGCCCGCGAAAGACCGTGACCAGCTGCACGCTCGATGGCCAGGCGAGGTCGGAGAGTTGTTTGCCGACCGCAAGAGACCGGGGGGACACGGCCAGACGCTCGATGGCCGCGGCGCGGAGGCTCAGGTCGCGCTGCAGTGTCAGCAGGTCGCCATGGATGGCCTCTAATTTCAATTCACGAATCTGTGCATCGACTTGCAGAAGCGTTTGCTTGAGATGCTGCACGCGGTCGGTCGCCTGATTGAGGACGCGCTCGAAATCCGGGAGGGACCCTGCGCTGCGCAGGGAGGCCGCATGATTGGCGAGGTGCCGGCCCAAATCTCCTTGGACCGTTTCTATCTGGGTCAAGAGGCTTGCGGCCTGGCCATGCAGCCGCAGGACATGCACTTTACGATTGACCCGTTCGGCGATGGCGACGACCGATTCGTAGACGGCACTGCCGGTGAGGGACAGTTCTCGCTGGAGGCGGCCGAGAAATTCGAGCGACATGGGTAGAATGGCAATGTCTGATAAGGGATATTATGTCAACTTGCAACTTTACTCACACTGGAACCCGTATCCTCATACTCCGTTCATTCCCCTTGGTCAATGAAGTCGCTTCCCCCTCTTTGCGCTGCTTCCGGTTGACTTTGCTCACGCCGCAAGACTAGAGAGAAGCTATGCTGCATTCATTGGCCGGCAGACCGGCTCCGGCGTCGATACTCGTGGATGTGCCAGGGCTTCTGGACGCCTATGTTCGTGATGTCCCGGATCCGGCTGTCCCGGCGGAACGGGTCAGCTTCGGGACGTCAGGACATCGGGGCTCATCTCTCAAGCGATCCTTTAACGAGCATCACATCCTAGCCGTCACACAAGCGATTTGTGAGTATCGCGCCTCGCAAGGGACAACCGGTCCCTTGTTCCTCGGCATGGATACCCACGCGCTCTCACAGCCTGCCATGGACACGAGCCTTGAGGTGTTGGCCGCAAATCGCGTGGACGTCATGATCGATTCCGGAGGCGGCTACACTCCAACGCCCGTCATTTCCCATGCCATTCTTAGCTACAATCGCGCTCGTTCGTCCAGATGTAGCGACGGAATCGTGATCACCCCCTCTCACAATCCGCCCGAGGACGGAGGCATTAAATACAATCCGGCGCACGGGGGACCAGCCGATGCACAGGTGACGAGGTGGATTGAAGAACGGGCCAATGGGCTATTGGCCGCCAAACTTGACGGCGTGGCGCGGCTTCGCCCGGCCCAGACACATGAGAGCCCGTCGCTACACCGGCATGACTATATCGGCACCTATGTTGCCGACCTGGCGCAGGTGATTGACTTCGAACCGATCCGCGGCAGCACGCTGAAACTGGGGGTCGATCCCCTTGGCGGCTCAGGGGTGGCCTATTGGGGCCCCATCGCCGAGCGCTACGGATTGAACCTTGAGGTCGTGAACCCGACCGTGGATCCCACCTTCCGCTTCATGCCGCTGGATTGGGACGGCAAGATCCGGATGGATTGTTCATCGCCCTACGCCATGGCTCATCTGATCGCGCTCAAAGATCGCTTTGACGTCGCCTTTGCAAACGATGCGGACAACGATCGGCACGGCATCGTCACGAAATCGGCTGGTCTCATGAATCCGAACCATTATCTGGCGGTTGCGATCGCCTATTTATTTTCTCATCGACCACACTGGAAGCCCGAAGCACGGGTGGGAAAAACGCTGGTCAGCAGCAGCTTGATCGATCGCGTCACCGAGAAACTGCGGCGAAGCCTCGTGGAAGTGCCGGTCGGCTTCAAGTGGTTCGTGGAAGGCTTGCTGGACGGTTCCCTGGGTTTCGGCGGAGAAGAAAGCGCCGGCGCGTCGTTTCTGAGACGCGATGGCACTGTCTGGTCCACCGACAAGGACGGAATCATTATGGACTTGCTCGCCGCCGAACTGACGGCCGTCACTGGCCGCGATCCTTCTGACCTCTACCGGGAACTGACAGCCGAGTTGGGCGAATCGTTGTACGCCCGCATCGATGCGCCGGCCACGGCGCAGCAGAAAGCGGCGCTCTCGAAGCTTTCGCCCGACCAAGTCGGCGTACGCACGCTGGCCGGCGATCCCATTCTTGCCAGGCTTACCAAAGCTCCAGGCAACGGCGCGGCGATCGGCGGCTTGAAAGTCGTCACGGCGCAAGGATGGTTTGCCGCTCGTCCGTCCGGCACCGAGGATGTGTATAAGCTGTACGCCGAGAGTTTCAAAGGCCCGGGGCATCTCTCGCAAATCCAAACCGAAGCGCAAGCGTTGATTGCCGGAGTCCTGTCGGCGGCCTAGCGATCGCCTGCCGGTGCTCGCGCCCCCGCCGCATGTTGGCCGGCATGGTAGGAACTTCGCGTCAACGGACCGGATTCCACATGGGCAAATCCCAGGGCCCTCGCGTCTGCGCCCAGGTGCGTAAATTCGTCCAGGTCATAGTAGCGCGCCACCGGCAAATGCCCCGTGGTTGGCTGCAGGTATTGACCGATGGTCACGACGTCGCACCCGACCCGGCGTAAGTCGTTCAGGACGGTCCGCACTTCATCCACTGTCTCCCCCATCCCCACGATCAGCCCTGATTTTGTCGTCAGGCCATGTCGTTTCGCAGCAGCCAAGAGGTCAAGCGATCGCTGATATTTTCCTTGCGGGCGAAGCGCGGGAAAGAGCCGCGGCACGGTTTCGATGTTGTGATTCAGGACGTCGGGCGCCTCACGGCAGACGGCGGCGAGGGCGGCGTCGTCACCCGCGAAATCCGGAATCAGCACCTCGATGGTGCACCCCAGATTGCTTTTTTTGATGAGACGAATCGTGTCCGCAAAGACGGCGGCGCCGCCGTCCGGCAATTCATCCCGATTGACGGAGGTGATGACCGCATGCCGCAGCCGGAGTGCGTTGACCGCCTCCGCCACTCGCCGCGGTTCATCCCAGTCGACGGCGCCGGGCCGGCCCGTCCCGACCGAGCAATACCGGCATCGTCTGGTGCAGATATCTCCGAGGATCAAAAACGTGGCCGTACGGGCGTTCCAGCATTCCCACCGATTGGGACACCGGGCTTCTTCACAGATGGTATGGAGCTGAAGGCGGTCGATCGTCTGCTTGATGTCCAAGTAATCGGGACCCGTCTGCGCCTCCACTCGAAACCAAGCAGGAAGGCGTGGTCGGCGTGAGACCGACGGTGAAGAGCGCAGGGTTTCAATGGGAATCAGCGGCATCGATTATTCGTTCGCGGCCCGCCGGCGAAACCAGCCCAGGATTTTCTCAAACGGGGCGGCAATCCGTGGGGCCGGATCGGGATATTCCACCCACGCTTCCTGAGAGCCGAGATATGCGCCCTTTCGGAAACTCATTTGCGTTTTCAACTGGCGGTAGCCCCTGTCGTGCAGACTTTGCACCAAAAGCCGTAATGCAGCGTCCTGACTGAAAGACGGCTCGGTGACGAGGCGGATCGATTCATACCGCAGAATCGCTCGGTACGGCGCATGCTGCGTGTCATCCTGTTCAAACTCCACAGAGCGGCTGAAGCCCCGTTGACGGTCATCAAGGCCTGCCAGTTGATATCGGTCGAGCAGGCTGCTCATCACGTCCCTCTTCTCGCCTCGATCCGCCAACTCTTTCTCCGCTCGGTGCCCCACCTGCCGCAGGCACTCGTGCATCCACTGCTTTGCATCCGGTTTGATTAGTCGAGTGCCCGGAAGACCGCCACGAGATCGCTCAACGCCAGCGTTTTCTGTCTGAGCACCTGCCGCTCTGTTTCCATCCGATTGCGCGTCTGCGTATCAGCGCCGCCCGATTGCAAGCAGCTCGTCCCGATTGCAAGAATCCGGTCACACTCTTCGGCCAGTTTGTTCTTTACGACCGGATTTACAGAGACGATGTTCAGCAGTTGACGCCGCGTTTCAGTCAAGTGCTCCTGGAGCTCCGTGTCAGGGTAGCTCTTCCGGGCTCCCTCGTCCAGGCAACGATCGAGGTATTGGCCGAGGAACACGTAGAGGCGAACGAGGGCGGCGGCAATCTCAATTTGGTCCTTGGCACTGGCAGGCATGCAGCTTTCCTTTCAGACGACCCTACAGGAGCACTTTCACGTCCGTGCCGTCCACCTCCACCTGATAGGTCTGGACTTGAGCGGATGGATTGTTCACGCAGGCGCCGGTGGTCACGTTGAACTGCCACCCGTGCCAGGGACACGTCACCACATTGGCGTCGAGCTCGCCTTCGCCGAGCGGACCCCCGCGATGGACGCAGGTATTATCGACGACATGAAATTGTCCGTCGACGTTGAAAACGGCCAAAGATTTACCGTTCACGTCGGCTACCATGCCCTGCCCCGGCTTGATGTCCGCCGTACCTGCGACTCGGACGAACTCCGCCATCTGGTCTGCCTCCTCTGCGCGACTAGCCGTCACGGATTCGTGAACGGCTGTTTGATTTTTTTCAGCAGGCTGTCGATCGATGCGCCTCCCTTGGCCGCGCCACCCAGCTCCTGCATAAGTTTGCTCGCAATGTCTCGAAATGCCGCAGCCTGTGGAGAGGCCGGGTTGGCCACCACGATGGGATGCCCGCTGTCCCCGCCTTCCCGAATCCTCGGATCGATGGGAATGCTTCCCAAGAAGGGCACGCCCACTTTCGAGGCGGCTCGCTCCCCGCCCCCATGGGAAAAAATGTCCGTCCGCTCGCCGCAATGACCGCACACGAAAAAGCTCATGTTCTCGATGATGCCGAGTAACGGCACGTTTACCTTCTGAAACATGGCCATGCCTTTGCGGACGTCGTAGAGCGCCACTTCCTGCGGCGTCGTGACGGTCACAGCGCCGGCCAGCGGCACCATCTGGGACAATGAGAGTTGCACGTCGCCCGTCCCGGGCGGCAAGTCGATCAACAGATAGTCGAGGTCGCCCCACAGCACGTCGCGGAAAAACGCTTGGAGATACTGATGGACCATAGGGCCGCGCCAGACGAGCGGCGCTTCCTCCGGGACGAGGAAAGCCATCGAAATGAGTTTGACCCCATAGTTCTCAACCGGAACGATCTTCCCGTCTCGTTGCTCGGGCCCGGCGGTACTCCCCATCATCATAGGAATGTTCGGCCCGTACAGGTCGGCGTCCATGAGACCGACCTTCGCCCCGGTCAATGCCAGGGCACAAGCAAGGTTGGCGGCAACAGTAGACTTGCCGACCCCGCCTTTGCCGCTGCTGATGGCGATGACATGCTTGACCCCGGGAATGAGATGTTCTCGTGCCTGGCCTGATTGGGTTTCATCCGCCATATGTGCTCCTTATCGCAGGAGGTCGGCAACGATGCCGAGAGTCCATCCAGACATCATAAGGGATGCACGAGGCGAAAGAAAATGGGCCGGTTGGCCCTGACCAGGCGCTCAAGCAGGTGAAGGGCTGGAGCCGTTATTCGGACAACAGGGTGGAGTCCAGTCGCCGAAGATTGGTCGCCAGCCCGAGCATGGCGAGCATGTAAATGGTCCACTTGGACGGATCGAAGTTGTACCAGCGCGGACCGTTGCGGTAATCGCGCGAATAAGTGTGGTGATAGTTATGGTACCCTTCGCCGAAACTCACAAAGGACACGAGCCAACTGTCGCGGCTGCTGTCTCGCTGACCGTGTGGTTGCGTGCCGAACATGTGACAGAGAGAATTTATGGCGAAGGTGGAATTCAATACCATGAACATCCGAAACATGCCGGCGAGAAAAAAACAGCCGATTCCGCCGATGATCCCGCCATGGAGAGTACCCAGCACGAGCGGAAAGGCTAAACCGGAAATCACGATGGCGTGATAGTGCCGGTGTTGCCACATGATCAGGGGGTCTTTGCGCAACTGCCGCTCGTAATTCTCGGTACGGTGCGGCGTATTGATAAACAGCCATACGCAGTGGCTGTGCCAAAATCCCTTCATGGCGTTGTACGGATCTTCCTCTTGATCGGTCCGGGCGTGGTGGCGCAGGTGATCGGCGCCCCATCGAAGCGCCGAATTCTGTAGGGCCCAGCCGCCGGCGATCAGCAGCAACGCTTTGACCCAGGGATGGCACTCAAAGCTGCGGTGAGAAATCAGCCGGTGATAGCCGACGGTAATGCCGAGGCCGGTAAACACGTACAGGACCGCGAAGAGGGTCCAATCGAAGAACGAATATCCGTACAGATACCCGAAAAGCGGCGTGCCGATCAGCGTCGCGGCGGCAACCAGGCAGAAGAGGATGAAGGTCTTGTAGGCAAACGGCGCAGTTCCGACAGCGTCTGGCATTCCGACTCCTATTGTGAGGATGAACGACGATCTTTCCGGAGCATGTTCCCCACTGACCCGGTGCTCAGTTCCCAGGGCACGCGTGGCTTCCTCTCGCCACGCTCAAGCGATTCACTGTCCGGCGTATGGGGGAACACAATTTCAATCTGGCCGGGACCGAGTGCCCTGACGGCGTAAGAGTACCGAAGTAGCCGACTTTAATCAAGAAATTCTTTATGCACGCCTGAAGAGCTCGTAAAGATCGGAGGTGTATACTGATCGAGAAGAGAAGATATCCAAGCAGGAAAGGAGATTCGTGCCTCCGGTAAATCTGGAACCGTCCGTCCATCATATCGGAGAAGAACTGGCCCGGCTCTCAGCAGGCCGTTCGCCAACTCTGTTCGAGCGCCGTTGGTGGTCTCAAGCGGCCATCAATCTCGCGATGCACAATCTCGACTTCAAGACGCAATTGTTCCGCTTCATCGATATGCTGCCGTCGGTCAGGGACGACGAGCGGGTGGTACAGCTGGCCCAGGAATATTTCGGTTCGTTGGCTGATCAGGCATTCGGCCTGCGCTGGGGATTGAAAGCGCTGTCGGCAACCGGCATCGGCGCCCGCTTGAGCGGCCAGGCCATCCGTGGGCAAGTGGAGCAGATGGCACGCACGTTCATTGCGGGGTCCTCCATCGAGGATGCTGCGCCGGTGTTGGGCGATTTGTGGAAGGAAGGCAAGGCCTGGTCCGTCGATCTACTCGGCGAGGCCACCATCAGCGACCGGGAAGCTGACCGCTACCGCGACCGTTGCCTGGCTGCCATTGAGAACCTGGCCTCGGTGGCGCGCTCCTGGCCAGACTCGCCTCTGCTTGAGCATGACCATTTCGGCGCGCTCCCGCGTGTACAACTCTCGCTAAAAATTTCTGCGCTCTCTCCGCATCTGGACCCAATTGATCCGGAAGGCAGTTTCCAGTCGGTTGCCGCTCGGCTTCGGCCGATTGTCGAGGCGGCGATGAGATTGTCTGCCTCCTTGATTTTCGACATGGAACAAGCAGAGACCAAGTTGCTGCTCATCGAGCTCTTCAAGAGACTTTTCTCAGAGCCGTCGTACCGGGCATTCCCCTACGCGGGATTGGCCCTCCAAGCCTATCACCGCGAAACGGTGCGCGATGTGGATTCCTTGTTGTCGTGGACCCGCGAGCGCGGGGCTCCGATCACAATCAGACTGGTGAAGGGCGCCTATTGGGATTCGGACACGATTCGCTACCGGCAACGGGGCTGGCCCGTTCCCCTCTTCGAGCGAAAAGCAGATACCGACGTTCACTATGAAATGCTGATCCGCACGCTCTTGGAGGCGGCCTCGATCATCCGGCCGGCGTTCGGCACCCATAACCTGCGCACGCTAGCCTATGTGGAAGCCACCTCGGAGCAGCTGGGTCTCCCTCCGTCAACCTGGGAGTATCAAATGATTTTCGGCATGGCCGAGCCGTTTCAACAGGCGGTTCTCCGGCGCGGCCGGCGCCTGCGTCTCTACACGCCGGTCGGCGAGCTGCTTCCCGGCATGGCCTATCTGGTTCGCCGCCTGTTGGAAAATACCTCGAACGAGTCGTTCCTCCGAAAAGAGTATGTCGAGTCTGAGCCGTTGACGACGCTGCTCGCACCGCCCGCGCCACAAGCCGATCTGCCGCCGGAGGCCGAACCAGCCGGTTTTCGCAATGAGCCGCTACGCGATTTTTCTCGGGCGGAGGCTCGATCGGCGATGCAGGATGCCATCCGCTGCGTCCGAGGCCAACTGGGCCGTCTCTGGAGTCCGGTGGCCGGCGGATTGGCGCTGAACGGACCGATCATCACGTCGCACAACCCGAGCCGTCCGGATGAGGTGGTCGGTGTCGTGCAGGCCGCAGACAAGGCCAATGTGAAAGATGCGGTCAACCTGGCGAGCGAGGGATGGACAGCCTGGCGCGAGATGCCATCTACGCGGCGAGTGGAGATCCTGCGAGCGGCGGCCGCGCGCATGCGGTCCCGCCGGGAAACCTTGGCGGCTTGGGAAGTGTTGGAATGCGGAAAGCCCTGGCGCGAGGCGGATGCGGATATCGCCGAGGCCATCGACTTTTTGGAATTCTACGCAGGCGAATGGGTTCGCCTGTCGCCGGCGAAGCGTCTTGGCCATGAGCCGGGCGAGCTCAATCATCGTCTGTTGGGTCCGCGAGGTGTGACAGCGGTGATTGCCCCCTGGAACTTTCCGCTTGCCATTCCGACTGGCATGGTGTCGGCTGCGCTCGTGACCGGAAATCCGGTCATCTTCAAGCCGTCCGAACGATCGCCGTTGATCGGCCGTCTCGTCGCCGAGATCCTCGTGGAAGCGGGTGTTCCCGACGACGTGATGATGTGCCTTCCCGGTGGATCGGATGTCGGACAGGCCTTAGTGCGGCATCCAGAGGTGGTGACCATCGCCTTTACCGGATCGAAGAAGGTGGGACTCGATCTCCTGAAAGAGACATCCGCCATTGTGACCGGTCAACGGATGGTCAAGCGCGTGATTTCGGAAATGGGCGGCAAGAATGCCATCATTGTCGACGACACGGCTGACTTGGACGATGCCGTTGCGGGGGTTGTGGCCTCGAGCACGAGTTACAGCGGCCAGAAATGCTCCGCCTGTTCGCGGGCGATCGTCCACAGCGCCGTCCATGACGTCTTTCTCGACCGGCTTCGTGACGCCATGATGAGCCTGCGGGTGGGAAACCCGGAGGATCCGGGGACTCAGATGGGACCGGTCATTGATGAACGGGCGCAAGCGCAGATTCTCGAGTACATCAAAATCGGAAGTCAGGAGGCGCGTGTCGTCGTCGAAGGCCGGGTGCCGCAACCGGGCTGGTACGTCGCGCCGACTGTGTTCGACGATGTCCATACGAGTGACCGGATTGCTCAGGAGGAAATCTTCGGTCCGGTTCTGGCCGTCATGAAAGCGGGCTCCTTCGATGAGGCCCTCACCATCGCTAATGCGACGGATTATGCGCTCACCGGCGGCGTGTATTCACGGAGTCCGGCTCATCTCGAGTTGGCGCGGGAGCGATTCGATGTGGGGAATCTCTATTTGAACCGTCCGATCACGGGCGCGCTCGTAAACCGCCAGCCGTTCGGCGGCCATCGGTTGTCAGGGGTCGGGGCGAAAGCGGGAGGCGAGGACTATCTGTCGCAGTTCGTCGTCACGCGGATCGTCAGCGAACAAACGCTCCGCAGGGGCTTCGCTCCGGCCGAGTGAGGCTTTCTGCGTTTTGATTTCGTAAGAATCGAGCTCCTCCACGATCTCCGTAATCACGCCGCGGTCTTCCAGCGGAGAAAGTTCCTGCCGCTCGACATACTTGATCAGTCCCACCCCTTTCGCAAACCACGCGGTCATGACATCCGTGCCCGTCACCGTTCGTGAAGCGCCCGACAGGTGGATCTTCATCCGCATAAAGGCTTCGACTTTCAGCACGTCCTTAAAGGTACCAGCGGGCACGGTGATCGATTCGAGCCCCGCCACCGTGGAGTTGCCCTGGGCATCCACTTTTTCGTTGACGCCGTCACGATCCATATCTGTTCCGAAATCGAGGCTCTTCTTGTCGAACTGCTGAATGGTCGAGGAAACTTTGATCGGAAAGCGGACGATCTGATAGGGAATGAGTTGTTTCTCCAGCGGGGTGCCAGGCTCCGATCCATGATACACAATGCCGACGACATCACGCCGGTAGAAACTGTCTGACGGCCCATGATTACCGGGATTGGTGTCGTGAAAGACGGTGACCGTCATGCCGCGAAGTGTTTTGGTACCCACGACGGTAGAGACGTTCGTAAAGAACTTATGCTCGATGGTCTGAAGCGGCCCTTCCGTGATTTGGCCCCGATACTCCCAGCGGCTGCCGATGGTATCCGGAAAATAGTCCGACGATTGAACGATCCCGAGCTCGTCGGCACCCATGGAGGCGGTTGGAACGGCAGCCGTAGTCAGCAACATGAAGGCAAGCATCGATCGAAGATAGGTCATCGGAAGTGTGAGCATAGTTGGCCTGGCTAAACGCCTTCTGGAAACGGTATCACATGGATCCTAAAGGCAGCAAGGGCGGAGAAATCTTCGAACGGCACCGGCCCGGCTTGCCTTCAGCCGCCGCCCGCACGATAATGCCCGCCATGCCGCAGCGGCGCCGCGAATTACAGCCTCCGGGACCCGTTCCAACGATGCGGGGCTCGGTGTTGGTGACAGGCGCTTCCGGCGGCATCGGCCAAGCCCTCAGCCGGGCATTCGCAAGGGCCGGCTGGTTTGTCGGCATTCACTATCATCGCGGAAAACAGTCAGCGGAAACGACGCTCCATCAGATCAAGCGGGATGGAGGTACCGGCGCGCTCTACGAAGGCGATATTCGAGATGCCCAATCTGTCCACCAACTGGTGAACGCGTTTTCCCGGGCGTGCATCCCCCCCGCTGGCTTGATCTGTGCCGCCGCGGTCGGAGACGATCAGTTGCTGATCAGACTCCGTCCGGAGCAGTGGGATCATGTCGTGGCGACGAACCTCACCGGCACATTTCACTGCCTGCGGGCCATGGCGCCTGTGCTTCTTGCTCAAGGCGGCGGAACCATGATCGTCGTGGGATCGTATGCCGGCCATCAGGGATCCGCCGGGCAGTCGGCCTATGCGGCTTCGAAAGCCGGCTTGATCGGGTTGGTGAAGAGCGCGGCGCTCGAATGGGGCCCGCAGAACATTTGCGTCAATCTCGTGCTGCCTGGCTGGCAAAAGACGAGCCTGTCCAAGAGCGCCATGCCCACCGACGAGGGATGGCATGATCATGCGCTTCGCCGTTCACCCGACCTGGAAGAGGTTGTCCAGACGGTCGTGCATTTGGCGCGGCTGAAGGATGTATCCGGCCAGATATGGAACTGCGACAGCCGCAGCCTCGCCCTATGACGCGCGCCCGCCGTCAGGTCACGACCGGAGTGTTTGTCGCCGGAACCGATACGGGAGTAGGGAAAACACTGGTGACGGCTGCGCTGGCCGTTCGATTGCGACGGCTCGGCCGCTCGGTCGGCGTGATGAAGCCGATTGAAACCGGCATCACGCCTGCGACGATCGCCCGATCAGACGCCGCGCGCCTCCAAGCCATTGTTGAGAGCGAGGAGACACTTGGTGCCATTTGTCCGTATCAGTTTGAATTGCCCCTCGCGCCGCTCGGCGCGGCTCAAGCGGAGCGCCGGGTCATCAATCCCCGCGTCATCCGGCAGGTGTATCGCCTGTTGGCAAGCCGTTACGAATGCATTGTTGTGGAAGGAATCGGCGGTGTGCGGGTACCGATCACTCCCGCCTCCGACTTAATGGACTTGATGCATGGTCTCAAGCTGCGCGTGATCGTGGTGGGTCGGGCCGGGCTCGGCGGAATCAATCATGCGTTGCTGACGGTTGACGCGCTTCGCAGACGGAAGATTTCCGTTGTCGCCTTGGTACTGAATCGAACCTGTCCGGTCCGATCCTCGGTCATGCGCCTTCAAGAGAAGACCACGATGGACGCGCTCCGGAAGCAAGCCGGCCTCGCCGTGCTGGGTCCCCTGCCCTATGAGCCGGGACTCTCGCGGCGATTCCGGCAGTCCGCCTCTCGACTGGCCGGAACGGCGGCAATCACGACGCTGGCGAAACTCCTCAATCCGCGTATCTCCTGAGGGCTCTCACGTGGAAGCCTTGCGTGACGACTGAACTCGGGTGAGCTCACTGATCATTTCTTTAACCGCCAAGCGAATGTCCGGCGCAGCCACGATAGCTGAGATGACGGCGATTCCGTTGGCGCCGGCTTCCATGACGGGCGCAGCCTGATCCGTTTGAATCCCGCCGATCGCAAAGACCGGCAAGGTGGTCAATGGTCGGATCATGCGCAGCCCGTGAATGCCGACCACCGGATCGTGATCGGGTTTTGAGCCCGGTTTGAAGATCGGTCCAAAGCCGATGTAATCAGGTTTCGCGGTTTCGGCGGCTTCCACCTGTCGTTCGTTATGAGTGGACAATCCGATATATTTTTCTGACCCTAAAATCAGACGCGCGCTCCGGATGGGCAGATCATTCTGGCCGAGATGGACGCCATCGGCATCGAGGGCGAGAGTCAGATCGCAGCGGTCGTTGATGAGGAAGAGTACGCCAAGATCTCTGGCTCTCTTTCGAAGCGGCAGGGCCTCGGCAAACGCGTCTTTCATCGAAGCCGTCTTGTTCCGATACTGGAAGATGCCGGCCCCCTCGGCCGCCGCAGCGTTCATGACCTCGACGAGCGGCCGATTCGGACGTACCGTTGGATCCAGAATCACGTAGAGTCCGGAAAGCCTGGGACGGTAGTGACTGGCCGTCATGCGTCTATTGTAGCCTGGGGAAGGACAGAGGCGCTACGAACGTCACCAATGAACGTGTTTCGCGTGAACACGCTACGCGGAGCCGGGACGAGCATGGTCCTCTTTGGCTGGCTGTGGACGAGCGGTTGCGACTCGGATGAGGTCATCGCCGGCTTCACGCCAATTGAGGTGCCTGTCGCACGCGGCCAGCAGATGCGCTTAGGAATCATCAACCACGGGCGAGAGCCGCATGAGTTCAAAAGCCTCCTGCTGGCTCATCAGGTCCGGCGGCAGACCGGAAGCTCCTCGAGCCTAGCCGTGCTGCCAAATCAGAAGGTAGAAGGGTGCCATCCCGGCCATGCCGGCATGAGCGGCACCATCATCGTCCGTTGAGGACGGCTGGCGCAAGAAGTGAACCGGAATGGCAAGGGGAAAGCCGGCTGCTCAGCCGGCAATAAAACGTTCGAGATAGGTCGTCGACACGTGGCCTTTTTGAAAGTCGGGATCGCTCAAAATACGTTTGTGAAGCGGAATGGTCGTTTTGATGCCCTCGATCACGAATTCATCAAGGGCTCGCCGCATACGGGCAATGGCTTCGTGACGGTCGCGCCCGTGCGTGATCACCTTCGCGATCATGGAATCATAATGAGGCGCGACCACGGTATGTGATTCCATGGCCGAATCCACGCGGACGCCGAAGCCACCCGGCGCACTGTATTTCGTAATCAGTCCCGGTGACGGAGTGAATTTTTCCGGATCTTCGGCATTGATCCGGCATTCGAGGCTGTGTCCGTTGATCCGGATATCGGGCTGTTTGAACGAGAGTGGTTGCCCGTCCGCGAGGGTAATCTGCTCCTTGATCAGGTCGATACCCGTCACCATTTCTGTGATCGGATGCTCGACTTGAATGCGGGTGTTCACTTCCATGAAGAAGAAGTTATGGTCCTTGTCGAGCAGGAATTCCACCGTGCCCAGATTCCGGTAGTGGGCCGCCTTCATGGCTTCCACTGCGACGCGGCCTATTTCGCGACGGAGTTTCTCGTCAACGGCCGGAGAAGGGGTTTCCTCCACGAGCTTTTGATGGCGCCGCTGAATGGAACAATCCCGTTCGCCCAAATAGACGACGTGGCCGCGCGCGTCTGCGGCAATTTGGACCTCGATGTGCCGCGGCTCGAGAAAGTAGCGCTCGAGATAGACACTGTCGTTGCCGAACGTCGATTTGGCCTCGGCCTGAGCCGCTTGGAACGCTCTACCAAGTTCGTCGGCACTGTTGACGACGCGCATGCCGCGCCCGCCCCCGCCCGCTGAAGCTTTGATAATGACGGGATACCCGATTTTCGTCGCCGCGTCGCGGGCCTCTTGTTCACTTTTGAGCTCCCCCGGGCTGCCCGGCGTGACCGGAAGCCCTCGTCGGGCGACGATCTCCCGCGCTTTCGCCTTATCGCCCATCAACGCGATGTTCTCGGAAGTCGGGCCGATAAACTTGACGCCGATCGACTCGCAGACCTCAGCGAAATGGGCATTCTCCGAGAGGAACCCGTATCCCGGGTGGATCGCATCCGCGCCGGTGATTTCTGCGGCGCTGAGCACGTTAGGAATGTTCCGATAACTCAGCGCAGATTCGGCGGGCCCCACGCAAATCCGCTCGTCCGCCGCGCGCGCGTGCATGCCGCTCGCGTCGGCCTCCGAGTGGATGGCCACCGTCTTGATACCGAGCTCTTTACACGCGCGGATCACCCGCAGCGCGATCTCTCCGCGGTTGGCGACAAGCACTTTCTTGAACACCTACGCTCTCCGTTATCGTTTGAGGAGGAAGGCGGCTCAGCTTAGAAGATGGTCACCACGCACCGTTCAATCCATCCCCGTGCCCGAATCGTCGCGGCGCATGCTGACCGCAAATCCTGTCTGAGTGACCGCGGTCGATCCGGCGGCCAATCTCTTAGGGTGTCGCTTTGGGGTCGATCAGAAAAAGCGACTGGCCGTATTCAACTGGCTTGGTGCTTTCCACCAGAATCTTCGTGATGCGCCCCTCCACTTCGGATTCGATCTCGTTCATCAGTTTCATGGCTTCTACGATACACAGCACCTGCCCTTTTTTCACGTAATCGCCTTCCTCGACATACGGATCCGCATCGGGAGAAGGGGAACGATAGAATGTCCCGACGATCGGCGACGTAATCGTCATCTGACCGGCGGCGTCTTCGACGAGCTCACTCGGCGAGGTCGTGTGCGGTGAGACGGCCGGGGCCGAAGGCTGGCCGGCCTCGGTCATCATGGTGGAGAGGGGTTTACCCAGTTCATGACGTACTCTGATGCGCACCCCTGCCCGCTCGATTTCGAGTTCAGTGAGCTGATTGCGCTTCAGCAGATCGATCAGATCCTGAATTTGCCTGTGCTGTGCGGCGGCATCCTGGGCGCTCTTTGCGCCGGCAACGGAACCGGGCAGCACGATAGGGGTTCCACGAACTTTCGGTCTGCGAGGTTTTTTCCGGCTCACCGGACGCGCTCCACATAGGCTCTCGTACGCGTGTCGATTTTGATGACAGTGCCGACTTCCAGGTACAGCGGCACTTTAATTGTCGCCCCGGTTTCGACCACGGCCGGTTTGGTGCCGCCTGACGCCGTATCCCCGCGTACGCCCGGTTCGGCATCGACGACCTTGAGTTCGACAAATATCGGAAGTTCGACATCGATCGGGCGATGCTCGTAGATGAGGATTTTCGCATTCATGTTCTCTTTGAGAAGGTCGGCGTTTTCTCCGAGTTGCTGTTTGGCAAACGTCAGCTGTTCATAGGTCTCGGTATCCATGAACGTGTAATCATCTCCGGTCGCATACAGGAACTGCATCTCGCGTTCTTCGAGATCCGGCTCTTCAAAGCGCTCGCCCGACCGAAACGTCCGATCGAGGACATTGCCTGAGAGGTAGCTCTTCAACTTGGTTCGGACGAATGCGCCGCCTTTGCCCGGCTTCACATGCTGAAACTCGACGATGTAAAACGGCTCGCCGTCAACCATGAGGCGCACGCCGCCCCGGAAATCTGTCGTGGAAATCACTCGTTGCTCCCTTCGCCGTCAATGAGAGGTTAACCCCGTCGCGATCGTGACGCGTTTTTTTGCCGGCGGGCTGCCGACGGAGGTTTTGTGACCTTCCTTTTGGCCGTGACATGTTCGTGTAGCCCCCGGAGTGCGAGCAGATATCCCGACGGTCCCAATCCCGATATTTGACCCAAGGCGACTGCCGCCACGTGCGAATGATGGCGGAACGGCTCCCGTTGATGGATATTAGACAGGTGGACTTCGACGGTGGGTACGCCGACCGCGGCAATGGCATCACGGATCGCGACGCTCGTGTGGGTATAGGCAGCTGGATTGATGATGATTCCGTGGGTGCCGCTTCCGCTCTCCTGAATCCAGTTGACCAGCTCGCCCTCGCTGTTCGATTGGCGAATATCGAGGTCCACGGCGAGCTCCTCGGCGAGATTCATCAAGGCGGAATCGATGGTCTCGAGCGACTCGGTGCCGTAAATAGACTGCTCCCGGGTGCCGAGCAGATTCAAGTTAGGTCCATGTAACACGAGTATCCGGAGCATGAGTCAGCCGATTAATTAAACTGGCGGTGTTCTTGCCGGCAGTGCAGGAGAGCGGCATTGTAACAGGGTGCCAGGGGGCGGTCAAACTCTCGAAAGATATTGAGAGTTTATGCGTCAGACCCGCTGATGCCGGATGCCGGCCGGTCTCGACGCTGGCGGGCAATGGACCGTAACCAGGACTCAAGACGAGTGATCGCTCCGGTGTCGGGCGATGGACGTGGTGCACCCTCTGTAGGTGCCGATTTGACAACGGCGGCAGGGAACATGGTGCCGGTGGCGGAGTGTAGAGGCTGTGCGCGTTGCACCTTGGTACCGGAATCAGGAAGCAGCGCTCCCCTGTCCTGCACACCCAATGACGCCTGGACCGACATGGCCTCCTCGTCCTTCGGATTCATCGTCAGGATCACACGACACGATGCGAGCGCCGCGTCGGTCATACCTTGCGCCGCATAAATCCTGATCAACGTCCGATGTGCGCGGAGATTGTCCGGGCTGAGCTTCACGGCTCCCTCAAGCACCGCCCTGGCTTTGGTTGGTTGGTTCAATTGGTCGTAGGCCCGTCCGAGCATGACCATCGCCGTAATAAATCCCGGATAATACTTGAGACCGTCCTCCAACACGCCAACGGCCTCTTGCCACATGCCGACCTTGCAATACTCCTCGGCAAGCGGGAGGAACGATTTTGACTGCGGATTTTTCGCCAGTTGGATGGCCAGCCGATCAATTTCCATGGCACTGGCCGCGTTTTTTCGTGGCGGCATCGTTAGCGCCTTGCCCGGGAGGCCGAGGGGGACAGCAGCCGTTTGGCCGCGTCCAGGATATCGTCAGCCAGTTCGCGTTTGGATTTGAGCGGAATGTCCGTGACACCGCCGTTCCGGTCGATCAGGGTCACCGCATTGACATCGCTGCCAAAGCCTGTTTCGGGCCGACTCACGTCGTTGGCGACAATCAAATCAAGGCCTTTTGCAGCTAATTTCGCTGATGCCTGTGCAAGGAGATCATGTGTTTCTGCTGCAAAGCCAACGAGCAGTTGCGAAGTGCGACGGGCCGACAGCGTGAGCAAGATGTCGGTCGTTTGCTCCAAATCGAGCGTCGCCGAACGCTTCCCCATTTTTTTCAACTTTGCGGACGCCGCCCTCGCGGGACGAAAATCCGCAACGGCCGCTGCCATCACCACGACAGTCGCCCACCCGAAGCGCGTAGTCAGTTGTTTTGTCATATCTTCCGCAGTGTCGACCCGGATGACCTCGACTCCCGGCGGCGCGGCGAGTGCGGTGGGTCCGCTGACGAGCACGACCTGGGCGCCGCGTTTGTGGGCGGCTTCGGCGATGGCATAGCCCATTTTTCCTGAGGACCGGTTGGAGATGTATCGGACGGGATCGATCGGTTCCTGTGTCGGTCCAGCGGACAACAGCACCCGCTGACCTTGCCAGTCACGGTGTGGAGTCCACACGGCCCGAACGGCGTCCACGATTCGTTGTTCCTCAGCCAGCCTGCCCTGCCCCAACCGGCCGGACGCGAGTGGCCCGATTTCTGGATCGATAATGACGGCTCCCCTTGCGCGCAGTGTTGCTGCATGGCCCTGGACGGCCGGGTGGGTCCACATGCCGCCATCCATCGCCGGCGCGCAAATCAGCGGACATCGTTCGGTCAAGAGCATCGTGGAGAGCAGATCATCGGCCATTCCCAATGCCGCCTTGGCCATGAAATTGGCAGTCGCCGGCGCTACGACAATGACATCAGCTTGCCCAGGCAGCGAGAGATGCCTCATCTCCTGGCGCGCCTCGAACAGGTCGGTTGCGACCGGCCGCCCGGAAAGCACTTCGAACGTCAATGGCGTGACGAACTTCGTGGACGATCCGGTCATCACGACGTCGACCGTGGCTCCTTCGCGCAGAAACGCCCGCAGCAGGCTGACCGCCTTGTAGGCCGCGATGCTCCCCGTCACGCCGAGTACGATGCGCATGCCGAGGAGCGTCTGTCTGCTCGTCTCGGCGTTCATCCGCTACTCTTCGGATTCTGGGGCAGCCGGTTTCGGGCTATCGTCCACATAGACGCTGAGTTCCTTCTTGATTTCCCGGGCGTCTTCCCCTGTCATCATCGCGATGCGTTCCGTCTCGCCTTCCTTCCCGCGCTTGGCTTCCTTCATGGCATCCCGCGCTTCCTTGCCAACCAAGTACTTGGCTTCCCCGCGGAGCACCTCGTCCAGCGCAATCGTGGTTTCCTTCGTGAATCGAGAGGCGCCAAATGGGCGCGAACCCTGCACAATATGCTTGGCCCTCTGGGCGGCCACGATGACGAGACGGTGGCGGGAATCAAACTGATCCGGCGTATACTGCGGTAACAGGCTGAGCATGTCGACCATATGGCGCTACTCCCTCTTGGTTATGGAAGATCTTTGCGATCCCCGGTTTTGGCGTCGTCATCGAGAATAAAATTGTTTTCAATCCATGCCATATTCATGCGCTTCGTCTTCAGCCGTTCCCCGAGAAAGATGCTTTCCAGATCGCGCAGCGAACGCGTCAGATCGTCGTTGCGGACGATGTAGGCGTAGTCGCGATAGCTCCAGACCTCCTCCTTCACTTTTTGCAGGCGTCGGTGGATTTCGTCGGAGGAATCCGACGCACGGCTCAGGAGGCGCTGGCGGAGCACAGCCATGGAAGGCGGAAGGATGAAGATGGACACGGCGTCTTCGAACTTCTTCTTCACTTGCAAGGCGCCCTGGACGTCGATTTCCAGGAGGACGTCGATGCCCTGGTCGATCTTGTCAGCCAGCGTTTTTCTGGGCGTGCCGTAGAGGTGTCCATAGACGCGCGCCCACTCGACGAATTCATGCCGGTCGATCATCGATTGGAAGGTCGCCTCGTCCGTAAAGAAATATTCGCGGCCGTGTTCTTCTCCTGGCCGGGGCTTTCTCGTGGTGTAAGACACTGAGTGCCAGAGACCGGGAATATTCGCGGTGAGTTGCTTGCATAACGTCGTCTTTCCGGTCCCGGATGGAGCGGAGATAATGAAAAGAATCCCGCGGCGTTCCGTTGAAGACCGGACAGGTCCCGGCATGGGAGTGGTGCTCGGGGTGATGTTCATTCGACGTTCTGGACTTGTTCCCTAATCCGTTCGAGTTCGGCTTTCATCTGCACCACGAGGCCGGCGATCGCGGCATCGTTCGCCTTTGAGCCAATCGTATTGACCTCGCGACCCATTTCTTGGATAAGAAAGTCGAGCGTTTTACCCACAGATTCCGCGCGGTTAAGCTGGTGCTCAAACTGTAGCATATGTGAGTCCAGTCTGACTATTTCTTCCGTAATGTCGCCGCGATCCGCGTAGACTGCCAGCTCCTGGTGAAGCCTCGGGATATCGGGAGGTTCTGTTCCAAGCAGTTTCTCGATGCGCTGCTTCATCCGCTCGAACGTCTCCTGCACGACAAAAGGCGATCGATTCGCCACCGCGGACCGGTGCTCTTTCAGGGTGTTGATGCGCCCTTGCATGTCCTTTTTGAGGGCGAGCCCTTCCCGTTTCCGCATGTCGAGCAGGTCGTCCAGCGCCTGGCCGGCGAGCTTCTGAATCACGCCGGCCAGTTTCGGATCGTCCGGCGGCTGGTCGGAAACCGAAATGACATCACGAAGCCCTGCGATGAGGGCCACATCGATCGGCCCGTTCAGTTTGAGAGATGTTTTGAGCTTACGGAGGGCCTGATGGTACTGTTTTGCCAATGCCTGGTCAAGGCTGACGCTTCCGCCACGCCCTTTTGTCCCGTGAATGCTCACCGTCACATCAATCCGGCCTCTGGCGCAATGCTGCTGAACAGCTTTCTTAAAGCCGTCTTCCAGGGCACTCACTGTCCGCGGCAGCCGGCAGGAGACTTCGAGAAACCGGTGATTCACCGATCGAATTTCGACCGCAATCGTCCCATCCTGCCAGAGCGTCTGTCGCCGTCCGTAGCCGGTCATGCTGCGAATCATCGAGGCAGTTTCTCCTTGGCAAAACAGTCGTGATAGATCGGACACCGACCGCAGAGTGGTGTCCGTGCAAGACAAACGTATCTCCCATGCAGCAGGAGACGTTGAGAGATGCCGGTCCATTGGGCTGGCGGCAGAAGACGTTGAAGATCCTGCTCGATTTCGGCAGGATCGTCGGATGCAGTCAAGGCGAGCCGCTTCGACACTCGCTTGACGTGAGTATCCACCACGATCGCCGGTTGACCAAACGCCTGGCCCAAGATGACATTGGCGGTTTTCCGTCCGACTCCAGGTAAGGCGACCAAGTCGTCCATCCGGTCCGGAACCCGTTGATCAAATCGTTCCGTGATGGCTTGTGCGCATGCCACGATGTTTTTAGCTTTGCTTTTGAAGAATCCAGTCGAGCGGATAATGTTCTCGACTTCAGGTAAGGCGGCCTTCGCCAAATCGGCCGGCGTCTTGTACCGATTGAAGAGCGTCGGCGTTACTTGATTGACGCGTTGATCTGTACATTGTGCCGACAAAATGGTTGCGACCAGCAACTCCCAGGGAGACCGGTGTGTCAGTTCTATTTTCGCCTGGGGCATCGAAGCCTGAAGCGTGCGCGCAATGGATTGCAATCGCTTCCCGGTACCGGCCCGCGCTGGCGACATAGGTGCCCGATTGTGAAGGGGTCAGGAGCGAGATGCAAGCGCGGCTGGCCGGTCGAGACGGGTCGTCGGCTGGCCAAAAGGCAACAGACGGGAGAGTTCCTGCTCCAGGTGCCGGAGCAAGGGGTGTAGCGTTTCGTCCCGCAGCGCAGAGACGCCAATGGCTTGGTAGCGCCGGCATAGCAACTCCGCCTCGACGGCGGGAATCCTGTCGCATTTGTTGAAGACGAGGGTCCTCGGGAGCGTATCCAAATCGAGTTCGCGAAGAATTTTGACGACCGCGGAAATCTGGATATCGACATCGAGCGCGCTGGCGTCGACGACATGGATCAGGAGATCCGCCTGACGCAATTCTTCGAGGGTGGTGTGAAACGCTCCCAACAGCTCTTGCGGAAGATCACGAATGAATCCGACGGTGTCGGTGACGATGACTTCCCGATCATGCGGGAACCGGAGCCGGCGGCTCGTCGTATCGAGAGTTTCAAACACCCGATCATCCGCGGAGACATGACTTTTTGTGAGGACATTCAGCAGAGTCGATTTCCCGGCGTTGGTGTAGCCGACCAGGGAAAGCACCGGCATCCCTTGTCTCGTCCGGCGGGCGCGCCGCTGATCTTGGTGACGGGCAAACTGCTCCAGGTCTCGTTCGAGATGAGTAATGCGGTCTCTGATCCGTCGTCGATCCGTTTCCAGTTTCGTTTCCCCCGGCCCTCTTGAACCTATGCCGCCTCCAAGCCGAGACAGCTCCGTGCCTTTCCCGGAGAGGCGCGGAAGCAGATAGCGAAGTTGCGCCAATTCCACTTGCACTTTACCTTCACGGGTATGCGCACGGCGGGCAAAAATGTCGAGAATTAACTGCGTCCGATCGATCACCTTGATGTCAGTCATCTCAGAAATCGCCCGAGATTGCGCCGGCGTCAGTGTTTGATCGAAGATGACCATGTCTGCGCCCTTGTGAAGCGTTTGAATGAGGACGTCTTTCAGCTTGCCGCTCCCGAGGAGATAGCGCTGATGGCCGTCCTGTGTCCGTTGCGCCATCCTGTCGACGACCGTCACGCCGGCGGAGGAGGCCAATTCGGCCAGTTCGAGCAGCCGGTCTTCCTGATCCGCACGATTTTGCGACGATGCGCTCACCAGCATCGCCGATTCCCGGTTATGCTGGATGGCCTGTATCCGGCGGACCTGCTGCATGTCCGTTTCAAGTTCCTCAATGAAGCGGTCGAATGACATCGCGTGTTGATGAAAGGGCATGCTCTTAAGGATCTTGCACAGTTGGCCGGTGCCGTTGGGCGGCAGCAAATGTGCCAGGTAGAGCGTGCCGGGAGTGCCTTCGGGTGTGACGGTAAGGACGCCGAGTAAATCCAGCCGAAGATAGGCGAGGTCGGTCAGCGATTCCTGACTGAGGGGCTGATCATGCAATTGCGTCCGGATTAATCGCAGGCCGCGCAACGATCGAGGGCCCACCCGGAAGGTCGAGAGTGTCTTCGGCGAAAGGGTGAGATCGGTGCCGACGATGATTTCCTGGACTTGTCCCCTGCGCGTCAAAAGAACTGCCAGCGGACGCCGGATTTCCTGCGAAATCTGCGACATCGTCTTTGCCAGCTCGGCAGACAGTATCTTGTCGTGGGGGACGCGACGTCGGTAGAGCCTCTCAATCGCGGCGACCTGGCTGGCACGCAACCCGCTTGTCTGGCCGTAAATATCTGGAATGACGCCCTCCTTCCCGCTCCACTAGCCTGACGGTGCTGCGGCGAACGTCGCGTAGGGTTCGGCCTCGAGCGGCATTCGCCGGCCGGCGGCAAGGGCTTCGCGGCCTGCGGCCGCGACCATGGCCGCATTGTCCGTACAGAAACGCAGCGGCGGAATGCTCAGCTGCACGTGCGCAGCCTGCGCACGGTCTCGAAGAAGCGTTCTGAGCCGGCTGTTAGCCGACACTCCGCCAACCACGGCCAAGGCACGAATGCCGGTCTGTTGAACGGCCAGGAACGCCTTCTCGACCAGCACGCTCACGATGGCCTCTTGATAGTTTGCGGCGAGATCCGCCTTGCGCTTCGCCTGTGTGTTCTCATCCATGGCATGCAGCGTGTAGAGCAACGCGGTCTTCAGACCGCTAAAACTGAATTCGAGGCTTCCCCTCTTCATCGAGGATTTTGGGAACCGGATGGCCCCGACCGTGCCCGTTTGCGCAAGCCGGTCGAGCGCGGGCCCGCCGGGAAAACTCAGCCCCAACATCTGGGCGCCTTTATCGAAAGCCTCCCCCGCCGCATCGTCGCGTGTGCACCCGAGCAACTGACAGCTACGATGCCCATCTTTGCGGAAGAGGTGCGTGTGGCCCCCGGATACGACCAGCACGATGCAGGGAAGCGGAAAGGTCGGTTCTTCCAGCCATGCAGAGGCAATATGACCGTCCAAATGACTGATGCCAACCAGGGGAAGCCCGAGCGCGTAGGCCAACGCTTTGGCGTAATTCACACCGACAATCAGCGCACCGGCGAGGCCAGGACCCTGCGTGACGGCGATGCCGGCCAAGGCGTCCCATGATATGTTTGCCTCCTTCACCGCAGCCGTCGCGACCTGCTCAATCCTTTCAACATGGGCTCGAGAGGCGAGTTCCGGCACGACACCGCCGTAGCGCCCATGGACATCGTCTTGGGAAGCAATGATGCTTGAGAGGATCACCCCATCCGATCCCAGGACTGACGCAGCCGTTTCGTCACAGGAGGTTTCGAGACCCAGGATCGGACCTGCTTGCCAAGGCACTGCGTGCGTCATGCGATGCCAGCCATTGGTTCAAGGTCAAAAAAGATGCGGCCTTTGCCGAGATTCCGGCAAAGGCCGCATGTCATTTTGTACAGCGAGAGTAGAGGCGCGCTCACGGCTGTCTGCTAGACCTCGGCCATGGCCTCCTGCTCGATAAAGGTCGGTGCGCCGTCCCGCAACACGACGCGGATCTTGCGGCTCTCTTTGAAGCGGCCTTTGATCATTTCTTCCGACAATGGATCGCCGATCGCGCGTTGGATGGTCCTGCGCATCGGCCTGGCTCCATAGAGCGGCTCGTAGCCTTCCTTGATGAGCCAAACCTTGACCTCGTCGTCCACTTCGATTTCGACGCCCTTCTCGACCAGGCGCAAGTTCAGCTCGCGCAGCAGAATATCGAGAATGCTGGTGAGGTGCGTCTTGTCGAGTTGATGGAATACGACGATTTCGTCGACCCGGTTCAAGAACTCCGGACTGAACTGTCGGCGCAACTCTCCCAGCACCTCTTCCTTCTTATGCCGATCCTGCTCCGCATCCGTGCTCTGAAATCCCAGAGACACTCCTTTTTGAATCATCTTCGTACCGATATTCGACGTCATGATGACGACGGTATTCTTGAAATCGACCTTCCGGCCGAGGCTGTCCGTTAACACGCCATCATCCAGGACTTGGAGAAGCAGGTTGAACACATCCGGATGCGCCTTCTCGATTTCATCGAACAACACTACTGAATAAGGCCGGCGCCGGACACGCTCCGTGAGCTGTCCGCCTTCCTCATAGCCCACATAGCCCGGAGGGGCTCCAAAGAGTCTGGAACTGGTAAACTTTTCCTGGTACTCGGACATGTCAATGCGGATCAACGCATCTTCCGTGTTGAACAGAAATTCGGCCAGTGTTCTGGCCAATTCGGTCTTCCCGACACCGGTGGGCCCCAGGAAGATAAACGACCCGATTGGCTTCTTGGCTTCTTTGAGGCCGGCACGAGACCGCCGGATTGCCCGGCAGACGGCCGAAATCGCTTCGTTTTGTCCAACCACGCGCTTGTGAAGGAATTCCTCCATGCGCAGCAGCTTGTTGGACTCTTCTTCTTCGAGCTTGAACAGCGGAATGCCTGTCATCTTGGAGACGACGTAGGCAACGTCTTCTTTCCCGATCGTCGGCTTATGTTTCTCCTGGTTCTTTTTCCACTCGCGTTTGGATTCATCCAGCAGCTTGCGCAGGCGTTCTTCTTCTTCGCGATGGCGAACGGCCTCTTCGAAGTTCTGCATGGAGATCGCCAGCTCTTTATCCCGTGAGACTTTCTTGAGCTCCTGCTCCATGGCCTTGAGTTCACCGGGCAGCGCATAGGTTTGCAGCTTCGCTCGCGAACCGGTCTCGTCGATCAGGTCAATCGCTTTGTCGGGCAGGAACCGGTCGGTGATATACCGGTCGGAGAGCTTGACCGCTTCCAGGATCGCCTCCTCCGTAATCTCCACCCCATGGTGCTCCTCGTATCGATCCCTGAGACCCTGAATGATCCGCACCGTCTCGTCGAGACTCGGCGGTTGAACGTAAATCGGTTGGAAACGGCGCTTCAACGCCCCGTCCTTTTCAATGTGCTTGCGGTATTCATCCAGCGTCGTGGCCCCGATGCATTGGATTTCGCCACGCGAGAGCGCCGGTTTGAGCATATTGGAGGCGTCGATTGAGCCTTCCGCCGCTCCGGCTCCGACTAACGTGTGCAGCTCATCAATGAAAATGATGATGTTCCCGGCCTGGACGATCTCCTTCATGACGACTTTCAAACGTTCTTCGAACTGGCCTCGGTATTTCGTGCCGGCAACGAGCGAGCCTAGATCCAGCGCGATGACGCGGCGGGACAGCAAATTGTCAGGGACTTCTGATTGCACAATGCGTTGCGCCAATCCTTCGACGATTGCGGTCTTGCCGACGCCGGATTCACCGATCAACACCGGGTTGTTTTTGGTGCGGCGGCTCAAGATCTGCAGGACGCGCTCGATCTCGTCGGCGCGGCCGATCACCGGATCGAGTTGGCTTTCTTGAGCCATTTGCGTGAGGTCGCGTCCAAATTCGTCGAGCGCTGGCGTGTTGCTCTTCCGATCCCGTTCGCGCGGCGCAGACTTGCGCAGAAACGTCACGGTCAGTTGGCGCGCGGTCAGGAGATTGGCCCCGAGGCTGCGAAGAATCTTTCCGCCAATGCCTTCTTCTTCGCGAAGGAGACCCAACAGCAGATGCTCGCTGCCGATATGATTGTGACCGAGCAATCGGGCTTCTTCCACGCCGTACTCGATGACTTTTTTCACCCTGGGGCTGAATGGGATTTCGCCGAAGGTCATTGTGGTGCCCCCGCCGGGCAAATTGCGTTCAATTTCAAGGCGGATCTGCTCAGTGGAGAGTCCCATCTTTTTGAGGATCATCAAGGCGATGCCGTCGGATTCTCGGAGGATGGCCAAGACGAGGTGCTCGGTTCCCAGATAGTCGTTCTGGTGACGCTCCGCTTCCTCGCGCGCCAGGATGATGATCTTCCGGCCCTTGTCCGTGAATCGTTCGAACATCCTGCCTCCTTTGGATGGGACTATGGGTACGGCGACTGGCTCAAACCCTTCGAAATAACTGCCTAATTCTAACTATAAGCTTTTTCAGTGTCAAGGTTGCAGAACAATAGCGCGATCCGCCGCGCGTGATCGTTGAAATTGCCTCCATGCCTTCACGATGATTCGTTGACTTCACCCCACCCGCCCGATAAAATCCCGCACCATTTTCAGGGAATTCCGGCGTTTGAGGCATCGTAATACGGATGAAAAGCAAGAGCATCGGCATTTTAACGAAGCCCAAATTCCCGGAAGTCAAGGCGACCGTTCATGCCGTGGTGAATTGGCTGCGAGACCGAAAAATCGACGTCATTCTCGATAATACATCCGCCACCCTCTTGAACGAACGAGGGGGCATTCAAAAAACCCAGCTTGCTCAGCGAGCCGACGTGCTGCTCATCTTAGGCGGCGACGGGACGATGCTCAACGCGGCGCGCCTGGCCGGCGAACGCGGTATTCCTATTCTCGGTGTCAACATGGGGGGCCTCGGTTTTCTGACCGAAGTCAGACTCGAGCACCTGTACCCTTCCCTTGAGCGTGTCTTTGCGAATGAATACGTGCTGGACGAACGGTTGATGATCGCGTCTCATATCCATCGGCATGGCGAGATGGTTGCCCAGGGCGTGGTCCTGAATGACGTGGTCATCAGCAAAGGCACGTTGGCGCGGATGATCGAGCTCAAAATCGCTATCCAGGGACAGTTTGTTACGAACTTGAGAGGGGACGGGCTGATTGTCAGCACGCCGACCGGATCCACGGCGTACTCGCTCTCTGCCGGCGGGCCCATCATCAGTCCGTCGGTGCGGTCCCTGATCGTGACGCCGATTTGTCCGCATACCCTGACGCATCGTTCCTTGATTGTTCCGGCGGACGTCGAAATCGACGTGACCTTAACGAGCAAGGATGAAGGCGCAATGGCCACGCTCGATGGACAAGTCGGCGTGGCTCTGACACAGGGCGATACGGTTGTCCTCAAAGTCTCAGAGCACCGGACGCGGTTGATCCGATTTCCGGAAAGCAGCTACTACGCAGTATTGCGGGAAAAACTCAAATGGGGGGATGGTTAAACAGCAGCGACGAACGGTCAGGATCTTCGACCCTCAATCAGATTCAGCATCTCCTGGTTGGTCACGAACTTGAACTCTCCGATGCAGTCCGTCGCGCCCATGTGCGCTTTTTCTGCCGCTTCAAGAGCACGCAATCCCTTCACATCGACAGGACGGCTTTTGCGCTCCTTCAGTAAGCCGTGCAGCCTTTCCAGCACGACGTTCGCAGGCAGTGCCGCTGGTTTGGTGGCCAGGTACCGCGTCACGACTTCCGCGCACCAATCGCCATCGCGTTTGGCGACCCCGACCAAACCTTCGCTGGCTTTTCGCGCCCACCCGGCCAGAAACACACCTTCCATGATTTGCCCCGTGGCTTCGTCATACGCTTGGAACAGTGCATCGTCCGGATCATTGCCGGTCTTGGTCGGATTCGTCACGAACATGCCACCTTTATATGGCAGGCCGACCGTTTCATCGACTTTATCACCGACGGCGAAGACGACGGAGTCGCAAGGGAATTCATAGAACTGCTTTAATCCCACTGCGACCGTGTCTTCACCTTTGGGCTCAAGCTTGTTGTCTTCCATTTGCAAGCCACGAACCCGATTGCTCCCGTCGACAAGGATCCGTTTGGGGGATGCAAGGAATCTGAATCCCATCTTCGAGTGGCTGATCGACGGCTCACATTTGGTAAATTCTTCGACAAGGCCTTTATGGATCTCATCCGGATTCTGCCCGACTGCGACGAGACGATCCTTGATCCGCTCGAATTCCTGCTTGATACCGTCCAGATCCATATTCGCACACACGGCGCGGATTTCCTTCGAATTGTATTTTCGTTCCGCCGGACCACGACGCACGATGGCGGTCACTCGATCGACTTTCTTGTAACGGATCAACCAATGGGCGATATCCACCATGACATCGCCGGCTCCGATCACCGCCACATGTTTGCCCATGTCAAAGGGTCGATCGCCAAAGCCAGGCAACCGATTGAAATGGTACACGACGTCTTTGGCATGGAACACGCCGCTGGCCGAATCACCCTCCACGCCGATGGCTTTGGTTCCTTGCGCGCCGATGGAGAAGATCACGGCGCTTGCCCCGAGCGAGCGGATTTCGTCAACGGTCAAGTCCTTGCCCGTCCCGATGCAGACGTTGCCAAGGTAATGGACGTTGGATTGTCCCAGCAGGTCCCAGTACTGCTTGCGAAGTCCGCCGCGAAGTTTGAGCTTACTGGGAAAGATCCCGTATTCGGCGAGGCCGCCGAACTTAATGTCACGGTTGAGAATAATGATGTCATGACCCGCCTTGCCGAGTGAGGCGGCGACAGCCATTCCAGCGGGCCCGGCGCCGGCCACGATAATCACATGCTTCTGTTGTGCGCTCATCCACTACCTGACGGGTAAAAAATGTCCAATAACTCAACACTTCCGCGGACTTTAGCACAGTGCTTCGAAGAGTGTCAAAGCAACGGGAAAGCGGATGTCACCCGCCTGCGCTGCCGACAGGACCGCCGGGTTCGGTCATGCGCCATGGATCCAAAAGTTCATTCAGCCGCGTCTCCGGCAACACGTTCTGGTCTTTCGCCGTTTGGCGAACGGTCTTGCCGGACTTGTAGGCATCCTTCGCAAGCTTCGCGGCCGCTTCGTAGCCGATCTCAGGAGCCAGTGCTGTACACATCGCGAGGCTTTCTTCGATCAGGCTCCGACAGCGTGCTTCGTTCGCGGTGATGCCCTCGACGCACCGAGCCGCGAAATTATGAGAGGCGGTCGCAAGGAGTTCAATCGATTGCAGGAGATTGTAGGCCATGACCGGCAGCATGACGAGGAGTTCAAAGTTTCCGGCTTGACCGCCGATCGTGACCGTGACGTCGTTTCCGATGACTTGGGCACATACCATCGTCAAGGATTCAGCGATCACCGGATTCACCTTTCCGGGCATGATCGATGACCCCGGCTGTGTTTCCGGCAGGTGAATTTCTCCCAGACCACATCTGGGACCCGATCCGAGCCATCGGACATCGTTCGCAATTTTCATCAGGCTTACGGCTACCGTTCGCACTGCGCCGCTGGCTTCGACCAGAGCATCCTGCGCCGATTGCGCTTCAAAGTGATTCGTGGCTTCTCTGAAGGGGCAGCCGGTTTCCTGGGCAAGCATCGCGATGACCCGGGAGGGAAAATCCGGATGGCAGTTCAACCCTGTGCCGACAGCCGTCCCCCCCAACGCCACTTCGCCCAACGCTTCCTGCGCCCGGGTCAGGCGGGCGATGCCCAGTTCTATTTGCCGCGCATATCCGCTGAACTCCTGGCCCAGCCGGACGGGTGTCGCATCTTGCAAATGCGTTCTCCCGATTTTCACGATCGCATCGAAGTCCGTGGCTTTTTGATGCAGGGCCGTGTGAAGCCTGCTTAAACTTGGCAGCAGTTGCCGTTGAATCGACTCTGAAGCCGCAACGTGGATGGCCGTTGGGATAACATCATTACTGGACTGCCCAAGGTTGACGTGATCGTTCGGGTGGATAGCTTTGCTGCCTCGAACGCCGCCGAGCAATTCAATGGCGCGGTTCGAAATGACTTCGTTGGCGTTCATGTTTGTGGAGGTGCCCGAGCCGGTCTGAAAGATATCGACTGGGAACTGATCGTCGAGTTTGCCTTCAACGACTTCGGTTGCGGCCCGGGTGATCGCATCAGCGGTTTTCTGGTCGAGCAGCCCGAGCGAATGGTTCGCGCGAGCCGCCGCGCGTTTAATCATCCCCATGGTCCGTATGACGGATCGCGGCATCCGCAAAGAACTGATCGGAAAGTTTTCGATGGCGCGGGCGGTTTGCACACCATAATAGGCGTCCGCAGGAACGGGCAACTCTCCCATCGTATCCCGTTCAATTCTGCTCGGACCCGGTGCCGTGCCGTGAGATTCGTTCTTCATGCGCTGTTTGCTCCTGATCAAGACCACTGCCTGCGGGCGCCATGATAAACTCACGCCACCAGGTTCCACAAGAGTAAGCCATGGACAGCCCGCACCTCATCGTCGACGCGTTCGCCGGTTATAAAGGCGAGAAGACTCCACGGTCCTTTACCCTCGAGGGGCGCACGATTGCTGTTCAGCAGGTTATTGACCGCTGGTATAGCGACACGCACAGCTATTTTCGGGTGAACGGCAGCGATGGCCAGCGTTACGTGCTGCGGTTGGATCTCGATGAAGATATGTGGGAGTTGGTCATGCTCGAGCAGCAGGAGAAATCTTGAGCCTTCGTAGACGTCGGAAGGCCCGCACGAACGGGCCTTCCAGTCCACATGTCAAAGATCATGCAACCTTGACCTCGATGGCCTTGGGTTTCACCTTTTCAGACTTCGGCAGATGCAGACTCAAGACGCCGTCTTTATACTCGGCTTTGACGCCACTTTCGTCGACCGACTCGGGAAGGCTAAAACTTCGCACAAAGCTGCCGTATGAACGCTCGACGCGGTGAAATCGCTTCCCCTTGTCTTCTTTCTCCTGCCGGCGTTCCCCCTGCAAGGTCAGCACGCCGTTTTCGACCGTAACTTTGACGTCGTCCTTGCGCACTTCGGGCAGCTCGGCCTTGAGCAGAAACTCCCCTTCCGTCTCACTAATGTCTACAGTCGGCATCCAGTCCGCCACAGTGAGTGTTTCTTTACTGTTGCTGTTGTTATTGCGCAGCGATGGCCGCGAAAACACGCGATTTAACCGCTCGGACATATCTTCCAGTTCACGAAACGGATCCCAGCGTACGAGTGTCATGTCAGACCTCCTTGGTAAAGTCCCATCGGTGTCATTGGACGGTTTCATCTTCATTATGGTTGCGCCGCTTGTAATCGAGATAATGCGATGCGCTGACAAGTCAAGGGCCAGATCAGCGATGTGGGGCTAGGGTTCAGCGCAGGTCGAGCGGAACATACGGAAGATTGTGCTCCCCGGAGTAAATCTGGTCCGGTCGGAATAATTTATTCTCACGCAGCTGTTCCAGCCAGTGAGCGAGCCAGCCGGACACACGTGCCATCGCAAAGAGAGGGGTGAACAGGTCGGTGTCGATTCCCATTTTGTCGTAGATGACGCCGGAATAAAAATCGACATTCGGATACACGGGTTTCCCCTTCAACAGCTCGCCCGCGGTGCGCTCGACGGCCAGCGCAATTTCGTAAAGCGGTGAGGGACCGCAGGTTTTGAATAGTCTGTCGCAACATTCTTGCAGTACAACCGCACGAGGGTCTTTAACCCTGTAGACTCGATGACCGAATCCCATCAGCTTGTTCTTGTTTCGGAGCAGTCCTTCGAGATACTGAGGAACCTGGTCGGTGGTCCCGATCGCCTTCAACATCTCGACCACTTCCTCGTTCGCCCCTCCGTGTAGGGGGCCTTTGAGGGCGCCGATCGATGAAGCGACGACTGTGTACGGATCCGCGAGCGTCGAGGCGGTCACGAGTCCGGTAAAGGTGGAAGCATTCATGGTGTGTTCAGCATGGAGGATCAGGCAATCGTCAAAAATCTCCGTCCACAATGGATGTGCAGGCGATTCAGTCAGCATGTAAAAAAAGTTTTCACTGAAGCCCAGTTCGTCTCTTGGCTGAATCGCGTCGTCGCCCCGACGGAGCCTCGCCCAGGCTGCGACGATCGTCGGCAGTTTGGCAATTAGCCGAACGGCGGACCAATAATTGTTCTCAAGATCTTTGACGCTGCGGCCGGGATAAAACATGCCGAGCGCGGCGACCGCCGCCTGCAACGCATCCATCGGATGGCCTTGTTCCGGCAGGCATTTCATCAGGTCGATAATCGAGTATTTCAGGCGGCGGTGATGAACGATGTCCTCTTCCCATTGATGGAGCGCGGCCTGAGTGGGAAGGCGACCGAACAAGAGCAGGTAGGCAGTTTCGAGAAACGAAGAGTGCGTGCAGAGTTCTTGAACGCGAATGCCACGATACTCGAGCACTCCACGATCCCCGTCAACATCGCTGACAGCGGATTTTGCGGCTGGAATTCCTGCGAGGCCAGGCATGAAGTCGTGAGGCACTGGGCTCCCCCTGTCTGCTATGCGCCGTGCGCCGCGCGATCAAATGGCGCAACGGTGATGAGGCACGACCTTGAAATCGAGTGAATCGATTGGCATACTGGCTCGGAGGCCGTTGATGAAACGATTCCTGCCGTTTCTTTGGATCGTCACGCTGCTCACCATCATTTCTATACCGCTCTGGCACTCGAATGCCAGTGATCCTTCACGATCATCGATTTATGCTCGACCGCTGGGACCAGCGCTCTCAGTCATACCGTACCCGGACCGGCTCCGTAGATGAACGTCGGCGAGCAAACCCCGGATGACAGCTCTCCCCGAAGAGGCCGCGCGGGGACAGGCATGAAATGGTGCGCTGCGTTGGCGTTATTGCTGGCGATTCTGTTCGGCGTTCATGGCCTGGGACAGTCGAACGATGAGCTGCTGATTTTCGCCGTGGTGAGCGAACCGCCGAAAGATAAGTCCCGGGTCACGGTCAGGGCATCGGTCAACGATGTGGCCATGGACACCAAGCTGCTTGCGTCCGAGGCGATCCTCAACAATCTGATCTGGAAGAAGCTGGAAGTTTGCCATGCGATGCGCATCGAAGGCACGAAGGCGGCGGACGGCTACAAAGTCCTCACCGTGCGCATCATCGATGCGAGCATGCTGCCCATGTCATTGCAGTCCTTCGCGGGGGACTGCTTGATCAAAAAAGCGATCGAAGTCGCCCCGCTGGTTGATTGAGGCCGTTAGGCCCGGCATTCGGGACAGGCCGCCGGTTCATTGTCGGATTCACATTCGTCCGAAGTGAGAGGGAAGAGTTGTTGGCATTGCGCACAACGACGGATTTCAAAATACGCCGTGCCGTCAGGGTCGATATCCGTCGGGAGAAGGAGTTCATAGGGGTCGTATCCGACGGCGACACCGTCAGCGAATTTCACGACGGCAAGGCGGTCGTTGAAGACTTCGAAGGTGGCTTCTTGTCCCTTCCGCTCCACGACATGACCCATCACGAATACCGGTTGCCCTTTCCGCTTGGTACGAAGATCACGCAAGGTATGTTGCGTGGTGGTGGCGCAGGAGAACTGTCCGCTTGAACTTGTTCCGACGGTAGGCATGGTACGAAGAACGGCGTTGAAAGCCTGAGAAGCATGTATCATACGGGAAAAATGGCCGTCAAGGTGCCAATGTGAAATGGAGTCACACATGTCCCGCATCATCATCTATCACAAGCCGACGTGTTCCACCTGCAGGCAGGCCGTGCAGCTGCTGCATGCCAGCGGGCACCCGTTCACGGCGATCAACTATTACGAAGAGCGCTTTACGAAAGCGCGGTTGAAACAGCTGATAAAGAAAGCGGGCCTGTCGCCGAAGGACGTGCTAAGGGCCAAGGAAGATGTGTATAAAGAGCTCAAGCTCGCTCAGACGACCCTGACGGATGACGAGCTGATCGGCCTGATGGTGGCCCATCCGGATTTGATTCAACGTCCGTTTGTGGAAAAGGGTGACAAAGCGCTACTGGCGAGACCTGCTGACAAAGTCAACGATCTTTTCTAGGGGAAAGGAGGGGTCAGTATTCGCTGGCGGGAACAATTCTGCCGCCATGACCATGGGATCGCCGGCCCGATTCGGGGGAGACGCCTCCCCGCTTCACGGCATTTCCACCTGCCCCTTTCACTTCGTACAGCGCGCGGTAGGCTCCCTTGATGACCTGGTTGAGCGAGGCCTTGTCATCCGAGGACTTTTCGGCCACTCCAATGCTGACGGTCACCGGAAGCGCTCGATCCTTCCCTCCCGGGGTTTTCACCCCGCGCCGGTGTTCCCAGACATGCTCGCGGCCACGCAGAAAGAGCGCGGTCGATTCAATGCTGCTCCGTACATGATCAAGCACGACGAGCGCTTCCATTGCGGACTGGTGAGGAAAGAGCACCGTGAACTCCTCCCCGCTCACACGAAAGACGTATCGACCCTGGCATGCGGTCTGCATTTTCGGCGCAAGCAGTTTCAGGATCTGTTCCATAACCGGCTTCCCGTGACTGCCGGCATACGATTTCAGTTGGTCGATGCCGACGACTGCAAGCGCAAAGTTGCTCCCCAGTTGCGCCGTCGCTTCTTCGTAGGCATGGCGTCCGGAAACCCCCGTCAGCTCGTCGCGGTACGTGCGTCGGTAAGACGTCTGCAGCAAGGAGATAAAAAGGATGAGTGCTGCCGTCGAAAAGAAAGGCGTCGCATTCCAGCCGAACTGGGAGGAGTGAAACGCCACAAACACGGCGGCTAAGGCCCAGGCGCCACCGGCGTCCATCGGATCTCTTCCCGCTGCGAACCGGACGGCGTGCATGACGCCCGAGATGAGAAAGGCCAGGAGAGCGGTTTGTGGAAGCGGCGTCCACTGTGTCGACCATCCCGCGAGCTGGGCCGTGCGAATCGCCGCGGCAAGGTCTTCGCGGGACGGATCACAGAGCCACGCCACGAACAACGGTTGGATAAGCAGAAGCACGATACGAGTGATTCCTCTGATGGTGCCAGGACATTCTTCCCTTACGATGGAGAACGCCAAGAAGTTGATGGGAAGGAGGAAGGCGGCCGCAGTAAAGACGATTTGATTGACGGAGTCCGCGTCCTGTTGAAGAGGAAACGCAAGTAGGGCTTGGTCGGCGAAGGCCAGGCTCACAAGTGCGAAGAGCATTCTTGTGCTGGAAAAATGCCAACCGAATACCAGGCCGAATGCTAGCGCGACGTACGGCAATGCAGCGACCGGTTCCTGGCACCAGGTTGGGAGGCCATTGGGTCTCAGGAACCCGAGGGCCATCATGAACAGTAATCCGCCGGGAAAGAGGAACGCGAGGACTGGTTTTAGTAGGCGTGCGTGCATCCGGTTATGGCAAGCAGTGTTGTCCTGAACGTGCCAGTTCTGTACCAGCAGGCGCTCCGCCCGTTCTCGATGAGGACTTCCCTATGATGCTGGATTACTTGGCAATAGGGGTCGTGAAACCTGATGACAGGAGTGGTAAAGACTTGGGATAAGCAAATGGCACTTTTTTGAACAACGCGGAGGCTCAAGTCAAAACGAGGGGTTCGTTACAGCGCGTGGGAAGTCGACCGGTCATCAAAAATCCTCAATGCGCCCTTGGCAGGATCTACGGAAACCGTCATCCTGCCGTCAAGGATGTGCATGAGGAGATCGCCGACCAATTCACGGCGCCATCCGCGTAGCAGGGGTAGATCAGCGCTCCTTTTATTTTCTTTGGCTTCGACGAGCGTTTGGAGATCGGCAGTCGTCGCCAGGAGGCTCGGCGCGATTTCCGCCTCTGCAGCCCGCGCTTTCAGTACGGCTTGAAGGAGTTCGACCAAGCCGATGGATTCCGGTTCGGGCTTCCGGTCCCGGGGAATCTCGGGCCAAGCCGAAGAGGGAAGCGCGAGGGAGGCCGTAATCGTGGCGATCAGTTGTTCGCCGTTGCGGTCGATTTCGGAACCATGCAGTCCGCGCAGGCCGCGGAGCTCTTCGACGTTTTTCGGAGGATGCCGAGCCAGCTGCAGCAGCACTTCGTCGCGCATGACGCGTCCACGAGGGACATTCCGACGACGGGCTTCGCTTTCCCGCCACGCCGCCAGGTCTCGCAAGACTGCGGCGTGTCTTGGCTTGAGACTATCCCATCCTCTGATGCGGTGATAGCGGTCGAGGGGGTCTTTACTCTTCTCTCCGACAGCCGTCTCCAATCGTGCGAATTCTTCTCGCGCCCATTCTTCCCGCCCAAGCGCCTGCAGCCGTTTCTGCAGATACGTATGGATCGACAGAAGAAATTGCACATCCTCAGCGGCGTACGCAATTTGATCCGTGGACAGGGGGCGAGCGCTCCAGTTGGTAAACGTGTGCGCTTTCGCCAACTTGGTTCCATGGATACGCTGAACCAGATTGGCGTAAGCGACTTGCGCACCGAAGCCCAACATCGCCGCGGCGATTTGGGTATCAAAAAAAGGCTTGGGAATCTGGCCTGCGTACAAAGCAAAGAGATCAAGGTCTTGACGACCCGCATGCACGATTTTTTCAACCTGGGGATCGCAGATCAGCTCCCAAAACGGCGCCAACGACCCCTTGGCTTGCACCGCGGGAAAGTCGATGACCGCGGCCACATCATGCGTCGCGACCTGGATAAGCTCGAGCTTCGGGATGAAACTGTCTTCACCGACGAACTCCGTATCGAGTCCTAGTCGACGGCTTGAGCGGAGATGCCGGCAGAGATCCTCGAGGGCGGCGGCATCTGTGACGTACCATTCCTGTAACGGGGTGCTCACGGTGATGTTACTCGGCTGGACTATAAGGTCGATCGGGGGGGCGCATCGGTTCCGTATTATTGAGGCTGAGATATTCCTTCAGGAACTGATAGGCATCGAGCATGCGCCGCAATTCGGGCTCGGAGCTGCGGTCGCCCTGGTTCGCATCGGGGTGGAGGAGTTTGGCCTTGTGCCGAAAGGCCGCGGTGACATCCGCCAGTGAACTGCCGAATTCTACTCCCATGATCGCATACGCGTCCACGGCATTGTTGATGCTACCGGAGCCCTGGGAAAGATCTCCCCCGCCCCCGCTTGCGGCCTTCAGCATGTCAGCGAGACTGACTCGCCGCCGGCGTCGCCGCGGCCGTTCACGGATCTCGCTGTCGAGGTCGTCCCAACGGTCTTCGACGAATTCGAGTCGCGATTCGAGTCGCATGGCACCGGATAGATCGCGGATCTGCTCAAGCTCTTCTTCGATCTGCAGCAAAGACTTGATGATTTCATCGAGACCCTGCTCGACGCGGAAGTAGCTATCCACCCGCTCTTCCATCATCGTATCGACGGCGAGTTCCATACTATCTTCCGTCTTCGAACGCAGAGAGCCGATGCGTTTGTTCATGCCGCTTCGAAATTTCATGTACTTGGCGGCGGAAAAAGGCATCGGCGCATAGAACTCCGGAGATTGCGCGCATTGTAGCATAGGCGAACGGCAGCGCTGAAGGGAGTGAGCGACAACGAGCGGGATAGGAGTCTGTGGGCTAGTCGTGATACCGCTGCTCCGAGAGCTTTACGCGCCGGCGGGCGGCGCCGCTGTCACGCGCGGCTGCTGCCACCGCGCGGGCCACACGCGGAACGACATCCTTATCGAAGACGCTGGGAATGATGTAGTCGTCGCTCAGGGCCGCTCGGGGTATCGTCTCGGCGAGGGCCCGGGCCGCCGCGAGTTTCATGGGCTCGTTGATCTCAGTGGCTTGCACATCCAATGCGCCTCGGAAAATGCCGGGAAATGCCAACGCGTTATTAATCTGGTTAGGGAAGTCGGAACGCCCTGTGGCAAAAATACGGCAATGGGAAAGAGCCAGTTGGGGAGGTACTTCCGGATCCGGGTTTGCCATTGCAAACACGATGCGATCCGGCGTCATCAGGTCGAGATCCTCCGCGCGCAGAATGTTCCCGACTGAAAGTCCGATGAACACGTCGGCGTTTCGCAAGGCGTCGCGTAAGCTGCCACGCGGCTGGTCTGGAGTCAGACATGCGGTCAAATCCGTCCGGCAAGCTCGAA
>WUUC01124517.1_pt1 | contig 86689 bp, 112 predicted proteins | sample 6278441 | NCBI WGS metagenome assembly WUUC01 (sample SAMN13675441, study PRJNA597444) | soil metagenome | isolation source: soil | place: USA: Washington | collected 2017-10
TGACCCCACCCCGCATTCAATTGTTGAAATTCCAAGGCAAGACCGTTGCACGTCTATCAAAAGTAACGCGCGTGCAGCTGCCTAAACGCATCTTTTCGCTGACCGAGCTCAGCGACGGGACATTCAATCTCACCTATTCAACGGAACACATGGGTGATTGGACCGAGTTTTTGTCGCACTTTCAAATGTCGCCTGAGAGTGACGAAGACAAAGAAAAAGCCGACGGCAAAACCTGAGAGTTGTAGCCATGATTGTAAAAGAGCTTAAAGATATTCCCGAGTCATTCGATAATTTTGTCAAAGACTTGATGTGGGATTTAGAGACGGCACGCGCCGTTCAAAAAGAAAAACATAAAAAAGATAAATTTACAGAAGCTATGCGCCAGGTCCGCGCTCTTCATGTGCACATCAAAAAAGAGTGCAAAAAGATAACGGAGCTATAGATGCGCACCTATGCTCAGCTTTTGATTGACTGTTTGCCGGTCTATTCAGATATCAAGTTTTACATTGAGCAGAAAAATATTCCTCGAAACTCTGTGTTGCTCACAGCGTTGATTTTGCTGTGTGTGGGTCTTGCCAAAAACGCAAAGCCCAACCCCCTATCAAAAGAAGCTCTTCTTGAGATGGTCAAGACCTATTACGAGGCCACACCATGAGCCGCGCAGAGCATAAACATTTCTTTGGTGCTGAAGTGCTCGTCATTCGCCGAGGTGAGCGCAGTCAGTGCGTCACGGCGTATCCGAGCGTCAAGGAAATGGTGCAGAGCATATTTACGAACGCGCCGATAGATGGCACCTGGGGCGACGAAGACCATCTCTTTGCGCTCGAAGAGACGCAGAAACTTTTGAATCAAGTCATTGAGAATATCAAAAATGGACTTCCCAGAATACCGACGTAACGGAACGCCTATCCCTGGGTATACCTATTGGGTGCGGTGGGGAGACAAATGGCGGGCTGCTGAATACGACGAAGACGGGTTTTGGTGGTTTACAGGGACAGAAGTTCCCAAGCGCCGGCCCGATGTAGAATCTTGGGAGGGGCCGATTAAACCGCCATGAAACTCACCCTTATCGAACGCACGACTTGTTGCGTGGCCCTTAAGTTCTACGCCATCTCTAAAGAAAAAGCCGCGCGTAAAGCAACGAGCGATCACGAGCGCAAGCGTGCTGAACATCAACGGCATAAAGCACTGGCTGTGCACCACAAAATTGCAGCCGAGGAGCCTGAGTATTCTGCTGAAACCTACCTTAAAGCTATCAAGCTGCGCTGCGGCGGGTATCAAGAAACCGTAGGCTTTGACGTAGAGCATTTGGTCGACGTTTGGCTCGGCACCGAAGAGCCTGAGCCTTGGGCATTAGACCTACTCGCCGAGGTCGAGAATGAAAAAACGCACACGTAAATTCCTGCAGGAGATGCAGCACGTAAAAATTGAGTTTAACAATCGTGGCGCGCAGTGCCCCTTGTGCAAGTTCGTCTTCAAGAACGGCTTTTCCGACGTTACAGGCGCCATGGCACGGACCATGGGCGACCGCAGTGCGCCCGACGGCGCCAAGGGCCCCATGACGCTCTGCACGGGCTGCTTTGAGCCGCTGCGCATGGTCAACGGCACGCTGGTCGCAGTCCCGGCCTTCGAACAGCTTCTGTTCTCCGAAACGGAGCGGGAGTGTTTATCGCATCTTCGGCTGGTATTGATGGGGTACAAAATTTCTTTCAACTGAGTGACCTATGGACAATGACGCGACGGAATTTCTCGAAGGCATTGAAAAAGTAATTTCTAGCAACGAGAAGCAAATCACCAACGTATTTATCGACACGTTCTTTTTGACGCAGCTGTCTCTGGAACGCTGCATGGAAATATTTGCCGAGCGCAATGATCTCGAGCGATTTAAATGCGCTGAAGCGCTCCTAGCACGTGCCAAAGCGGCCTTACCCAAGCCATAAAAGCCACCACAGCCACCGGAGTAGCCCTCGGTGGCTTTTCTTTTTGAATGAAGGACAGGGTTTTAGTTTGACACTGGTGCGGATCGCCGCAGCCGGTATATCCCCATAAGCCCCGCAGTACGTGACATCGCCTTGTCGCCAGCGGTGGTGACACTGAGAGCATGGCGTAGGCTTTTTAACATCCTCCGGCGCCACGAGCTCTACCAAACCAATCTCTTCGCCTTGAGATGACCCCATGATTACCCCAGAAGACATCAAAAAAACCAAGGTCGATGATAGTCCTCTGATGCCCAGTGGAAATACCATGTATGTGGTCTATGACCACCCGCGGGACCAGCCGGATCATTTTGTTGTACGCCCCTGGGACTTTGTCGGGGAGAAATATATTCCACGGCACGTGTGCGGGCTCTTCAAAGAACTTGATAGCGCACGCGAATGGTGTGCTCAGCTAGGCCTTATGCAGACGCTCCGGCAGTCCCAAGACGACCCAACGATCATTGAGGTTTGGCTATGACTGAAGCAGAGAAGATGTACGCAGACATGATGCAGCGCAACGACCTTTATCTGAAGCAGGTAAAGGCCGATGCGGCGATATGGTTACTGCCGTATCAGATTCCACTGGCGATTGCAGCACTGAATGTAGTGGTTTTGTATATATGGCCGACGCCGCCAAAGCATTTCTCAATTAATAGTATAATCGCCGCCTATATGGGCGGCTGGCTCTGCGCCGCACTTTGTCTATATTGGCGCGCGGGGCGGTATAAGAAGAAAATACAGCGTGAGGCCAATGAAACAGTTTGAGCAACGAGAATATCTGTTGGTCAAAATCTACAATTCCTTGGCGGGATATCTCCATACGTACCCGGAGTCCCGCTGGGATGACTACCAATGTAATTTCTTGTTGAAACAAGGCGAGACTGAAATCTCCGGTATGGGGGCATTTCGTCGCATCGGACCCTACCCTTTATTTCACGCGCTGGGCATGGTCATTTATGGCATCGACGAAGAGAGCTTGGTAGCGATGGCCAATGAGGACCCGACCGGGGCATTCGATGTTGGCGTTTCATATGGCGAGGGATTCACCGTAGCCTACAGCATCAAAGTTCCTATCCCGTCCGGCCCATGAAACCGTTCGCAGAACGTGATCGCATGCTGTACAACCTCGAGCGCGGGGTGTCTACGATCCTGAAGTTGCACGCAAAGCTCCCGCTTGCTGCATTTGAATGCTTCTTTGTGCGGATGCCTTTACCGGATGAACACCAAGAGATATTTATCCGTTACGGTCCGTATTCATTTATTCGCACGCTGGAGTTATTGATTTGTGGCCAGGAGCAGTCCTTGGAGGCCCTGACTGACGGGGACTTGACTGACGCGATTGATATCTGTGTGTCGTTGAAATACAGCGTATTTAAAGAGATAGAAAATGATTCCATTTAAACACAGAGAACGCCTTCTTAGGGCTTATCACGGGAAATTCGAGGCCTGTCTCAACACATACGAAGACCTGCGCTTTGCAGATCTAGAAGCGTATTTTGTCATTAATGACGAAGGGGGCTATAGCTGCTCGCCCATGCGCGCGCTGGAACTTCTCATTGGCGGTATTGAGGAACGACAGCTTGGGACCCTCGTAAACGAAGACCTTGTCGAAGCCGTTGACATGTATTTTATCTACGACAAAAAACCTTTACTGCAGCATTTGCTGGAGGAGCCGCGCGATGACGATGACGTTGATTAACAAAGGCATTCATATTCCTGCCGACGGCGCTATTTACAAGCACTACAAAGGCGGCACGTACACCGTGCTTGGCGTAGGCCGCATGAGCGAAGCTCGCGACCAAATCTATGTGTTTTATCATTCCCACGAGCGCGACACCAAGTGGATGCGGCCCTTAGGAATGTGGCTCGAAGAATTAGAGTGGCCCGACGGCGTGCGCCGGCAGCGCTTTTCTTTCGTAGAGGTAACCGATGACTAAATTCACACACCGCGAAGACTTACTCCGAGCCTTTGAACAGTGCGTGCAGAAGTACATGGACACGCACGAGTTCGCGAACTTTCGCAATGTGAAAATGGTCTTTGTCTTGTCGCAGCCTGAGAAAAAAGAATGGCGATTTGATTTCGCCAAAGGCTTTGACATGATCGTGGCGGGCACCGATGCCAAAAGCAAAAGTGGTCCGCAGCTCGTAGATGCGGATACGCTGTACTTCGAGGAAAAGGACAGTGCTGATACCGTTTCAAAATAGAGACGCGTTATTAGATAGTTTGCGCGGCACACTTACGCTGTGGTTGCAGTCGTATAATTCGCAAGTTAATTATCATGATCTCGAGATGGTTTTCCTACGCGAGGATTTGCGCGTCACGGTTCCCTTTCGAGAAGGCTTACGCTTGCTCCTTTGCGGCCTTCCCGACGCGCCTACCCTCTTGGACTTTACCCAGCAGCCATTGCGCACAGCCGTAGGTCTAGTCGTGGTTCTGAGCTCGAAAAAATAACCATGCTCACCCCCTTTGAAAATAGAGAGAAGCTGTTAGGAAGTTTAAGAAACGCATTTCTAATTTGGACTTCTGAAGAAAACGCCGAGGTGAACTTTCATAAGCTCACGGCGATATACGTTTTGCCAGATAGGTCTCTGTCGAAAACCCGTGAAACGCGCACGACACTTCAGCGCGCTATCTCCGAGCTTATTCTAGGCGTGGACGGAGAGCCGTGCTTTGTTGATTTTGTCGTGGGGCACCGTACGGCGGCAAAAGGCTTTGTGGTGTTGCTAAGTCGTAAGAATGAAAATCCCCTTTACAGATGAGCAAAACCCCGTTTGAACATCGCGAGGCGCTGCTCGGACGTTTGGCCGGCGCCGTTTTATTATGGACGCACGAGACCAATGCGCAGGCGAATTTTCATGATTTAAGCGTAATCTTTATACGGTTTACAGACTCAGGCATGAAGCAGTACGAAACAACATTTCGTCACGCGCTGATGCTCATTATTCACGGGGTGGTCGAACAACCAGGGCTCATAGATTTTATTGATATTCCGCTTAGTGCCTCTACGAACCTTGTGATCACCGGAAATCCACACCCATGACGCCTTTTCGATATCGGGATCAGCTGTTGCATTTGTTGCGCAACGACTTTTTGTATGGTGACCGTGCTAACTATAGCAACGCGACTATTGCATTTGTACTCCATGACGGCAACGAGACGTACGTTTACAAAACAACATTTAGACAGGGGCTCAACTTCATTATCTGTGGTGAGCCGCAACGAAACTTGTCATTTAAGGAAATGGCGAGCGCTGGGATTACTTCGGCCGATGCGTTAGTCATTGCGTCCAGGGACGTGAATCCAAAAGTACCGTTTTATCCGCAACGGTTTCCCTTTCGCGCAGGTCTTGGGGTGCGTGTATGATCGTCGACAATATCCATAAAAAACGTGGTGTCCGCAGTGTGCTCTGCCTCATTGGGCGTCACGACTACGAGGCCTACTCCGTGCGCCTCGACGACCAGAACTACCCGCGCGTGATGCTCTACTGCTTTTACTGTGGCGACTCCAAGGAGAGCCGCGCCATTGTGAAGGGGGTAGTGTAATTGGAGTGCGAACATGTCCCGTACACCCTTCACTCATCGAGAAAAACTCCTCCGTGACATCGCACGAGAGCTAACGCTTCGTGACAGCATTTCCAACATGCCCACGCTGCGGCTCGTATTTATGCGCGGGTTTGTGAAAAACAATGACGAATACCGGGAACCTTTGCGGTCCATGGCATTCACGATCGGGTTTAGTCTCATCCTCGATGGTGTAGAGGAATCATTAATAGATTTGGTCGAGCCCTTAACGGAAGCGGAGTATGTCTACATCGTCCAGCAGTAAGTGCCGCTGTGGTTACCTTGGTCCCGACGAAAATCATCCGTGTCATGGCACGCTGTACAGCTGCAAAGGCGTTGGGAAGTTTCGGCTGTACAATGCCAAAGCCGTTGCCCTCAGCGGGGTGCAAATGAAGTTTGCGATGACGGAGACGTGGGCGTGCGACGAATGCTGGGATAAGTTCAAGAAGGAAACGTATGGACCTAAAGAATAAACTCCCAGCGTGGCCTTCGCACGCTGCGTGCGCTGCGTCGGTGCTTTGCATGACCTTCCAACAGCAAAATTACGCGACGATGTTCTTTGGTGTAATGACAGGCTGGATCGCGGCGCGCATTTACCAGGCATGGCAATGGGCCAAGTACCGTTCAAACACCGAGAAGCTTTATTAATTCGCCTCAAGCATGACGTACACCGAATGCATCAAAGAAGAGGTGACTGGCAGCAGTTCATGATTGTTTTCATGCTCGAGGCTGAAACCGAAGACTCAGAGGACTTGCAACTTTATCAATGTACATTTCCAGAAGCTTTGGCTTTGGTTATCCGGGGCGCTTCCTCGGAGCCAACACTCAACTTTTTTGCAGGCTTTGACGTTACGGAAGCCACCTACTTATTCCCATGTCGAAAAGAGTTTTTACACATCGAGAAGAACTCCTGAAATATTTGGTGGATGGTGTCGGGCAGCTGGTGTGCGTGAACATCAATGCGCATTCCATAGAAGTTTGTTTTATGAACGGCGACCCGAGCACAGAGTATGACATCACCTTGTATCGGTGCCCGTTGCCGGAGGCGCTGTCTTTGCTCGTGCACGGTCAAGAAATGACGTTGCTTGATTTAATGCGGCGGCCGTTGACGGATGCGATCTATGTATACGCGACCTTAATTTGAGGTATAAGTATTAAATGGAGGTGAAGGAATGCGTAGCCGTCCCCTAGCAGTTTCTTTGCGAGGTATTCGAGCGGCCTCGGGTAAGACGCGGCAAGTTTTTGCAAAAGAATTGAAAATTCCTTTGGGGAAATATCTTGATTGGGAGGCGGGCTTGGAAGAACCGCCAAAATACATTCAAGTTCGATTGAACCTAAAATAAAAAAAATAAGGTGAACGCGAAGCGTGTCGCCTTTTATTTAGGCCGTCTCGAAGTGGAAAGGCGAATACTTCTCGTCGCGCGTCTTGCCCGAGAGAACTTCGTCGCGAAGAAGCTCGAGGATTTTTGCCATCGAGTCTCCGCCGCCAAGGCGATTCATGACCCAGAGATTGGGGTTATCGCTGTAGCGCTGAAAGCACGTGATCATCTCCGTGGTGTTGTAGTCCTTGTCTTCCTCATTGTGGTAGACCGTCTTAATTTTGACGGTTACGAACGCGCGGCCATGCGGGTCGAGCCCATAGTGAATGCCGCTCGGAAAGTTCGACGACACGATGCTGTCGATATAACCGGTGCAGCCCACGGCTTTTTCATCGAGGTCGAGGCGCGTGCCGGTGAGATTGTTATTGGTGAGAAACTCTTCGATAGACTTGATGGACATTAATACCTATTACCAGAGAACTGCCTCTTTTTATGATCACCCGCCGCCGTCAGGAACGGTGTTGTCGTGCAGCCAATAAATGGCATTAGGCACGCGCGCACACCCTATTGATTGCAACGCGTCGGCGAGCGGCAGCCAGGGGTGCACCACCATATTGTGAATTACGCAGTTGATCCACCAATGTACATTCTTACGCATACATACTCATAACAGAAAACTGAGTAGTATTTTGGTAAACGAACATATGACAGACAAAATGAAAGCTGCGAAAGAAAAACTTCGCGCACTCTGCCAAGCGAAGCTCGATAAGAATCCCTCAGGCAATAAAAACCATTCCCACTTATATCATCAAGGCTTGGAATGTTACTACCAATTGGACGAAGACGAGCAGTTAGACATGCTCCTTAGGCTCTTGGAGGCGTGACAGAAATCCTCATAAAAATGGCTTATTTTTTGGTACAGGGACTTAAGGAGTAAAGTCAAGATGTCGAAGTACAATGTGGAATTGGTCGATGCGGTGAGTAAGGTTCTTACGGATATTGCGAATGTGATGCCGGCCGTGACGCCGCAACAAGCGCACCACCTTATGACGTGTGCCGTGACGGATATCCGCGCAGCCCTCAGCTCGTGCAGAGAAAATCTGGTGCAGTTGCAGGACATGTGCCGGCGCACCGACGCGCAGCTGACTTCCATGGACGCGGAGAACGCCGCGAAAAAGGCGATGTTCGTGGCTGAGCATCAAAAGCAGCTTGAGCTCTTCAACCAGCTCGTTGCGACGATGGAAGCGATGTTTCTCGGCACCCCCGAAGGACAAGCAGTGCTTGAGCCGTGGAGGACCGTGCGTGACCGCCATGTGGCGCAGGGGCCGTATACCAAGGAAGAAAAGAAAGGGTTTGAAGAGCTCGATGCCCTGCGCGCAACCGTCGTAGAAAACGCGCGTGTGGTGCGTGAGAAAGTCATTGAGCAAACGGAGACGATTGCGCGTCTTGAGAAGCTGCTTGTGGTTGCGGAAAAAGAGGCGCGGGCACTGGCGCTTCGGCATGCAAAGGTGCTGTCAGTGAATAACTGACGCGCACCTTCTGGACTTCTCTTTTCCATTCTTTTTTTAGATGGTGGTAAAAGAAAGATATGGATACGAATCCTCTTGAAACATTGCAGGCTAGTTTTGCAGGAATGGAAAAACGGGTCTGGACGCGCTACACCCCGCCGACAGACACCGAGCCCCGTGCGTGGCTTGAGCTTAAGCGTGACTCTCCACACGGGACGTTGGAGCTGAGTCACGTGGTGCTTGAGTGGCATCCTGACAAGGGGCTTATCCTTGTACGCCACGGCAACGCGTCGGCTTTTGTAGAGCAGCTGCCTGCCACAAGTGATGACGCATTTGTGCGTATCTTGAATTATTGGGTGAGTCGAAAAGAGCTCGTCCGTGACGCAGCCGACGCGGAAGAGATCTGGAATGCCGTGGAAGACTACGACTGGCCGCCCAAGGTGACCGAAGAGCCCACAAAGAAAGAACTATCGCGCGTAAGTTTCGTCGATGAGCAGCTCGGGATGTATGCTTTGGAGTTAAATCCACGAACGCGATTTATCATCAAAATGGTCGTCCTGGAGGTACTGCTTGCCACCCGAAATAGTGAGTAAACAAGTATCCGTCAACGACCTGAAGATATTTGCCATCGATTGGATGGCGCGACAAGAAACGGACTATACGCGACGACAGCGTACACGCTTGGCGCTTATCATATTGATGAAAATGATGCAGCGCATTGCAGACAGCGTTGTAGCTGAGGGTTACACCCTAACAAGTCTTTTGTTTCTGGAGCGGGCTGCCAATGAGGAAATTCTAAAAGAAAAGTACCAAGCGCGCATTGATTATCTCATGACAATGCGCGTTCCGCTTTATTATTTCGAATCAGACCAATGGGTATTTAATCCATGAAGCGTGTGAAGACACTGCGATTAAAATGTCCGCAGTGTACGGCCGACATGCAAGCCACGTACGTTGAAGGAAAAACCACTGAGGTCATTGTCTGGTGCCGCAAGTGCGGTAGTCGGCACGCTATTCGAACGGCAAATTAATGGATGCGTTGTTCTTCGAATCGATTTCCCATAACTTTTTCATGGCCCGCACCGGACTCGGATTTACCAGTAAAGAGCTCGCGCGCCTGGCCAACGTCAGTCAACAAACGGTGATGTTGCTCGAGACAGATCCGAGTGGCGTAAAGTTCTCGACCGTATGGAAAGTGCAGACGGCATTGAATCTGCCGATGGAATTGTTGGTGCGCAATACGGCGTATATCGTGGACGTGCGCTATGCCTGCCCTTTTACACCGGAGGAAATTACAAAGTTCACGGTGGCCTATTTGACAACGCCGCGTGCCCGCGCACGGGGGCTGCTCGTCAAGGACATGGTGCATTACGGCATGGCACAGCTGAAGATATCAAAACACGCAGCGCTGTTGGCGCTGATATATGAATACCACTTCAAAACGGGAGGCCGCGGTGTCTGGACCCACGCTTAAATACATGTTCACGCTCAATTCCATGGGGCTCGTGGCTGCCATGGTTGAAGCGGTGCTGCGGACGCGCTGGTTTCCCATTCCGACCTGGGCGCTGGTTCTTTGCGTAAATCAAGTAGTTATGGGATTTTCGTTGTCTGCGGAGTACCGCAAAGAGTTATAAAATGCTCAACAATGCACGCCAGCACCAGTGCGCCAGCGCGTAGAGAAAGGCAATGCCTAGCGACACATAGGCCACCCGGCGTGAGAAGCGTGAAAGATCTCGGAGGACACCGTCAATATCCATGCAGACAGACCTGGGTGAGTTTTATGGTGTAATTGAGAATTACAACAACCGTACGCTCTTTATAAGCAGTAATCCCGCGTACGTCAATCAGCGCTTAGAGTCCGTATATTTAATGGGGCAGCGGCGTTTAACGAAGTTCGGTTACGGGACGTATACGTCGCCCTCGACATTGTACCTTCGACATGGAGATAACGCCCCTATCGCTGTAGCAGCCCGCTTGCGTAAGCCTATCATGCGCCTGCCGATACAGATGAATCAAGGCATCGCGCGTTATATGTTTCAACATGGGGATGTGTTTCTTCATTCCCTTGAGCAATTTCCCGTAAAAATACGCCTTTATTCCGTGGACCGCGCGCGTCCCCGCATGAGTTGTCTAGATACTTTCCAAGAGTACAAGCGCTGGCTTGGTTTCTTGCGCAAAGGCGTGTATTGGCAACCCCGGAGCACGCGATGAAAAAGAAAAAACTACACCTTATTGATTTGCCCGAGATGCGCTGCGACAAGCACTGCGGCGCATGCTGCGGCGTGGTCCCCATCAACAGCGTTGAGCGTCAGCAGCTCAAGAGCTACGTAGCAGAGCACAACTTGCATCCTCTCTGGCAGGGGTCCACGTGCCCGTTCTATCAGAAAGGCACCTGCGCCGTGTACCCTGTCCGGCCCTTGGCATGCCGCGCGTACGGCCACAGCTGGCGCATGGACTGCCCGAGGGGCTACAACGAGAACATTGAGGAGCGCCGGCTCGCAGCGTGGCTCCTGAGGCAGGAGCCGCCTGTTACGACGGTGCATCGGGCGTTTGGTGTCCCCGTTCCGACAGACACCGCTGAAAGAAGCGTGGAGGCAGCACATAAATTGTGGAGCAGCAGAACAAAATTATGAATTCAAAAATAGAAACCGAACATTTCCCTTTGAAATGGTACGTGCTCGTAACGGTCTTGGACCAGACGATTGGGTTTTACAGTGAAGATACGGGGCCCGAAGACTGTATGTCGGATTGGACGGTGGTGCATCGCCGGGCCAAGTTCTATGGCAGCCGCGAGGACGCAGAAAAAGGAATTATTGAAGCGCAAAAAGGTTGGAAAGTGCATAAAGACATTGAGATAGAAGAAGTCGATGACTTAGAAGAGTTTTGCGCGCGGGAAGACACATGGTAATTACGTATAATATGATGGGCACCCCCGAGTGGGAGGGCTATGAGCGCTGGACGTGTGATATCTGCACGGCCAGCTGCACGTACGAAGCCATGACCATGTGCGCGCGCCGGGAAAACCCCACAGCGGAATGCGGATTTGAAAATGATAAACCTGAAGCGCTTGAAGACGTTTTTGAGTTCGTCATTAAAAAACGTTGAGATACTAGATCTTCTCAGCATCTGCGAGAAGTTTTGCAACGTCTTTATCGCCATCGGTATTCCGACGTGCGCGTTGTGTCTTTATTTCAACTTGCCCACGTTGATCAGCTTCCCATGGTCTTTTACGCTGGGGCTTCTCGCGGGATTTCGACTCTCAGCAATTACGATACGCATGCTTCAAGAGCAGTTTTTGGAATCGCAACGACAGCTCGACCGTGAGCGCCGTAAAAATATGAATTAAAGCTTTGGCGCTAAGTACAGCGCCATTAGGCCGCCCCACAGGGTGGTTGCTTTTAGCTGGCGATCGTCATCGCTGAGCACAATGACGCCGTCTTGATAAAAAGCGATGCTCTTGCAGTTATATTTTCTGAACAGTTCTTCGAGCCGCTTTGAGATTCTTTGTACTTCGGCAAGCTCGAGCTCTTCAGAATTATCCATTTACCAATCTCCTGCGACGTAATGCAAAAAGCTCTTGTACGCGATGCCTTCGTAGCCGCAGAGCTTGCACAGGCCGTTGTGTCGTGGCCATCGGCGTTTGACGTCCGACGAAGTGTACGAGCCCTTTTGGTACACTTCGTCGCTGAAGGACATGCCGTGGTCACACGTCTCGGGGCTCATGTCGTAAGTCGTCGTCTTCAGCTTTTCTTCGGTCATGCTCGGCCTGTAAGACGTCGTTCCAAAGTTCTTGGATTTCTTCGCAGCCGGGCACGTAGATGCTGGCGCAGGAGACCACTACGTTAATAGCACGGCTATTGTGCGCGACATTAAACGTTACGTCGCGCATGTCATAGAATTTGGTCTTCATTTGCCCTGTTCCCGGAGCCGCTGTGTCTCGGCATCGATGGCAGCGGTTTCATTGTCGTAGTTGGCCCAGCGATCTTTGACGCGGGTGATATCGGCCTTGGCGAGGTCTGCCCGTCCGTGATGGCGCTCGAAGAGAAACCGCGCGAGGTCAATCAGCGCGGGGTATAGCGCACGGAGAAAAGCCGCCCATTGTAAAACTTTCATGGCGTCACCCCTTCCGTAGAAAACTTCCCCCAGAGGTCTTTGAGTGAGGCGAGTTCTTGCTTGGCCTGCTCCAGCTGGTTGACCTGCACAAACTCCACGGCATTGTCATGAAGCATGCGCAATTGGTCAAAGCGTTCTCGGAACGTTTGACAGCGGGCGCGAATCTTTTGGATATTGGCGCTGGCTATTTCCGTGTTGCTCACGCCTTCGCTGACTTTGGTGTTTTCGTCTTGCTGACGAGAAACGCACGTGTTGTGGGCAAACTTGGAAGCAGAATCAACGCTTGCGCCGATAACATCCAGGGACGCTGTCAGAGCGTTTTCGACGCTTGCGAGCTGTTTCCCCGCGCAGCCAATGAGGAGCGCGGCTGTGACGACCGGAATGGTTCGTTGAAAGCGCATATCATTCCCCCTGGTTTTCTGGAGCATTGGCTTGATTTTCTCCATAGTTATACGGGATGGGTTCTGGGGGCTGCCGCGGGTCGACGTAATTGAGGATAGTCTGTACCTCGGTGGCGCCGCGGATAATATCTTTTTGCACTGTGCCGGAGTCGACAACCGTGCGGACGTGTGCGAGCGCTGAAAGACAAAAGGCGTACATTTCATCGGCGTTGGTAATGGTGCCTTTGTCTCGGTCATTGAGGCTGTTGATTTCAAGCGGATATGTGAACTTGTCCGCGAGCATCATCATGGTGCTGTAGCGGATTTGAGCTTCGACACTGCATGAGTAAATGACGTTATTATATAGAAAGCCGGCGCTGATGAGCTGGTCACTGCGAATATCGATTTGCTTAAACGCTTCCATTTGAAGCGGTGCAAGGTCGACGGGCCCACCCTCTTCATGGTCAGGTGGGCCGCTCTCGGGGACAATCCACGGTGTGGGCTCTTCCTCTTCATTGACAGGTGCGCGGTCCGTGACGGCGGCGATGTCGACCGTGATGAGGTTTCCATGCGTGTCTACGGCGTCGGGGGCGTGCACCTGGAAGAATGTGCTGTCTCGTGCGGGACCTATGACGCGACCCTCGACGCTATCCCAGAGCCGCACGTCGTCGTTGCGTTTAATAGGGCCGTTGGAGATAACCGGCGTCGTGGTGTCCCCGAGCAAGACGCGATTTCGGCGCTGGTCTTCTTGGATGTCGGTGTCGCGTTCTTCGGCCTCTGCGAATTCGACTTCTGCGATGTCGTCGATGACGGCTTGGTCAATGTTGAGACGTTGCATGGCGCATTCCCTTCGTGTTCACCAACTGTAGTGCCGATGGTAGATTTTGTTTACGGCGGGGAGGGTCGGGTTTGGGGAGGTGAAAGCCACGGTATTGGTCATGCGATTTTTTAGGTTCGTAGGAGCTACGCCTCCCGCTTCGACAATATCTTTGGTCATGTCGACGAGGACGGAAGTGCGTCGCGGGATGGGCTGCATAGTTTCGTAGGCCAGCGTGCGGAAACCCTGTGCGCGAACTTCGTTGCCGGATGGAATCCCAAAGCCGTATGAAAAACCCAGGATTGTAAAGTCAGGGCTTGTATTGCCTCCCGGCACAGACGGTTCGTAGCCGAGGTAGAGTGAGGATGCGGGAGAATTAATGTACGTCGCGGCATTTACGCTCACACCTGCGGCAAACTCATTGTTCTTGTAATACGTACGAACGTTTTGGGTCACAACGTCAAATACGCACGTAAACATATGAATGCGCTCAATGTCAAAGGCGCTCACCGGACAAGACCCGCCAGCGATAAATCCTGCAGGCGAAGTGCGTACGCCCCACTGCAAAGACGTATTAGTTCCGTTGGAGTAAACCGAAAAAACGTTTCCGTAAGATGCGATCTGTCGGAACATGCTCGTCGTGGTGCTGTGCAAGACGAGCAGCATGGAAAACCAGTAACCTCGCGTGCTTAAAAAGACGGGGTCTCCTGGTGTGACGCTGCGGTAGCACGCGGTGTCGCCGTAGGTCTTTAAGCCTTGGTAGATGGGGTTTACGTCATAGCTCCAAGGCTTGTGCGCATAGGGCACGATCTCAATATTGTTGGCGGTTGCTTCCATGTGGCCGGTGTCGCTAATTCTATTTTTGAATTGCGTAGGGGTCCATGGGGCATTTTCCGCCGCGTCGTCCGGGAAAGACCAAAGGTGGCTGGTTTTTCCGGGAATGCTTTGGATTTTTTTAGCGCTGATGCTCGTTTGCGCGGCTGTGAGTATTTCTGCGGCACTGGGGATGAAGTTCCCTCCGGCCATACCAAATGACGTTGACGGCGTGCCTGTGGAGGTCGTACCCACAGGGCTATGGCCCCAAAAAGTCGCGGTGTTTACCGGGACTGCGTAGGTGCACCCCATCACGCTGTCGGGCACGCCATCGTGGTACACCGTGACGCTCGCACCGTCGTATACAAAGGCGATATGGCAGATAGGCGTTTCATCGGCAGTAAAGTGCGCACTCGACAAAACAGCGTTGCCAACGGTAATTGTAAACATTTTGCTGGCATTCACAAACTCTATTTTCCAACCCGTGTTGCTTGACTGGATGCAGCTTGCAAAAACCTGGTGCGTTCCGGTCCAGAGGGTTTGCGCGCAAAATGCCACCCAAAACCCGCTGAGCGCGCCTTGTAACCCTTGGTTGGGCGGGGTGCCAACACGCACGCCGTATGCCCCTTGAATGGCAAGACCGGTGCCATTTTTCGTATTTAGCGCCTGGGTTAGAGTCATCGCATCGGCATTAAAACTATTGGCAAAAGTAGTGGGCACCGGCTGTGCGTCGCCTTTGGCGGCGAGCGTGTCTGCCAGACTCCAAGCGTGCTGCGTTTTGTCGGCGATGGGTTCCGCGCGTAAGGTTCGCAAAGAATTTCGGGCGACGAGGCGCATTTCTTCATCGGTAGGGACGTAGTTTCCCCCGCACCCGCCTAGAAAAACGGTGCGAGGGCTGTAGAGGCCGTCGCTGTCCATGCCAAACTGTGTAACCTCAGCGGCGCTGCTCGGGACAAACCCGGTAACTGCGATTTCTGCAATGCGTACTCCGTCTTCGTAGAAGATGAGCGTGCTGCCGTCATAGACCATTGCGACGTGTGCCAAAGTTCCTGTGGTGAGCGTTACGCCGGTCGTAGGGATACCTTTTGCACGCGCATACGTGTGCGTGAGGATCCAGCCGTCGACACTACGGCCGCAAGCCATCATCGGCGTTCCAAACTGTCGAACCGCAAGACATCCAACCCAAAAGCCACTTGCACTGCCCCGCAACCCGGCGTTGCTGGCGGTCTTGAGGGTATTTGCTTGCCACTCAAAACCGACAAGACCGTAGGCCGTGTGCTCGGCGTGTAGGTCTGTAGCTTCTAGAATAGGGTTTCCGGTTCGGTACGCTGCGCCGGTGGTGGCCGTGAAAGTGTCTTCGACTTGCTGTGGTGCGAGCTGCCCTGAATAAACTTTTTGTTTTTGCAGCGCGTCACGCACGCTCCAGCGGCGATACCCGGTAACGCCTGCAATGGCATAGGGCACGTCGCCGTTGGTGCGGATATAGTCAAACATTTCTGTGAATTGCGCCGCAGTGATCGCGCCGCGAAACATGAATGCTCCGTATATAACGGAGTCAAGCGACATGCTTGTCATGGGCAGGTCAGAGCTGCCGCCAAAAGTGGTATAGTCGTACGCGGTGAGTGTGGGCGCGTAAGTTCCGCCAAAGTTTAACGGCGGCGTGTCTAGCTTAGACAGTGAAGTATTAAATACTGCGCCGTTGTAATGAAACCCGAATACCTGCAAGCGGCGATAGTTGTAGCCCAGCAATGCCAGACCCGTAGTAGATAAAATGTTGGGTGCAGGTAAATATCGGAACCGAAGGTTATAATTTTCGGCTTGGTTTATGTAGACGCACCAACCGCCACCCGCAGTCGCTGCAGGGTACGTCCCGAATAAGATTCTTTCTTGATTTATGGTTTTATTGGTCGAGAAAAGAATGACGCCGCCAAAACCTGTCGTGACGCCGGGCTCTCCGCCGTTCTGCGCTGTACGAAAATACGAGCCCCCATTTTGTCCTGCGACGCCGTAAGCATATCGCTGAAACGTTTGCCCCGATTTTCGCCAAGCGCCGCCTGACCAAATGACGACGTCATTTTCAATGGTCGACCACGCGTGTGAACCTTCTGGTTGATTGCTTGGCGTGGTTGCGCCGGCTGCAATAGCCCCTTCGGGGAGGTGGTAATAGGAGAGCAGCTTCGGCATGGCAGCTAAACCTCAGATGGCGAAATTACGGACGTAGATCGGAGTCTTGGTAATGGAGTTAGCTGTGTAGTTGGTCATCACCATATTTGCCGTGCCGATGCGGTCGGGTACAGCCGTGACGCCTTTGATAAAGGTAGTGACGCTGGCCATATCCCGCATCGACCAAGCGTGATTTGTTTTTTGGAAAATAGGCACAATATCGTCGGCGTCCATGATATCCGTGTGCTGCCGAAGAATATCCCCCGCGCTGACTGAGTAATTTCCGCCGCAAAGACCTATGAGTGTATTGAGGTTGCTTTGCCCGCCGCCATTCGTGCGCAGACCGCCCCAAGCCAGAGGGCCCGTATCGGGTATGTAACTTCCTGATAGACCAATCCCTGAAGAAACTTGCATTTTGTTGTAAAAGGTCGTGGCTAGATTGGTGACCGGATTATAGGTTAGCGTAAAAATAACTATTTTTCCAATTTCTCCGGCTGCGATAGATTTAGTTGGAGTATTTGCCCAGGCGGTACTTGCACCTGAAACGTGGCCCAACACGGAAGTTATGCCGCTACTTGATAACGATGTGGCAAATCCTGAGTATGGCGGTGCGTTATTAAATTTGCTGTAGAGATAGTGCGGTGACACGATTGCGGCTGCGTCCATGCGCAGGACAGTCGTAATCCAGAAAGGTACATTCTCTAAATTCCCAATTTTAACCGCGGTTGCCGCAAAAACATCCCCGGCTGTCGCAGGGCAGATGAAGCCGTAGTTAATGGGCTCGTTGTCGTAAGACCACTTTTTACGTGCGCGCACAACAGGCTGAAGCGGCGATCCTACTACCGCGAGGTTCGCCGCATTGCTGATGCGTTCGCGGAAATAGCCGGGTAGCGTGGAATTATTTTCTAGGATATCTTCACGCATCGACCAGAGGCGACTCGTCTTCCCAGCTGGGAAGCCCGCGACAACTTTAGTGGCGAGAGCATTGGCTGCGGCCGTAGTGATTTCCGCAGGTGTAGGAATACTATCCCCGGCACTGACGCCGTAAAGTACACGTGAACTCAGTAAACCGCTGCTAGACGCTGTTCGACGACTCCCGGCAGTCAGAACGCCCGTAGTATGCGGTATATACGTGCCAGATACAGAGACAGGGCTCCCCTGTTGAACACCATCGATGTATAATGCTAGCTGGGTGCCCGTCATTACTGCGACAATGTGGTGTAAGCCAATAAGGGGGGAAGGTGGCGTAGTTATGCGCGTAAAACCTCCCGTGCGCAGGATGAATATATCAAGCAAGCCGCTTGCGTATACCTGCAGTATATAGCCTTCCGTAAGGGCGGCATTTGTTTGACACACTAGATACTCGGTGGCTTTTTCAATTAAGTCGAGCTCTTCGTACAAACATTCAATATAAAAACCAGCAGTGCTTCCTGCGAAAGCATTTATTTTGCTGGCGCAGTAGGCTGTGGCGGCGCCATCAGGACGTGCCGGTTCATTCCCTTTGAGTCCGCCTTGAAAGACTGCCCAGCCCCCGATGGAAGGGAAAAGATGGGCGTCCCCAATTCGATCTAGAATAAGGCTGGGCACGGCGCGTGAAACGCCAGCGCTATCGGTTATATCACGATTAAAGTCCCAATAATTTGCAGTAACCCCGGCAAGAGGAAACATATAATCATATTTATCAAATTCAGAAAAAATCAGACTAACTTGTCCAGCTGTAAGGGCAACATTCCCGCCCATGGCCGCGAACAAAGTGCTTAGAAGAGGTTGTCCGCGAGTAGTCAGCGGTGCATTCCCAAACCAAGTTTGGGCGTCGCTTGCAGGAACGAAATTCGTAACCGCTATGTCTGCAACTATCGCGTTTTTTCGATAAAGTTTGAATGTAGTGCCATCGTAATTCCAAACAAGAACTTCAGGAATATTTAAATCAGCTGCAACAATGTATGTAAACGATGAATTTGCCGTTGCGATGCTGTTCTGAATCATCGTAAGCAACAGGCTATTAGAGCTTCCCGTGCGCAGCACCCAGCCCTGTGTAAACTGCGTGGTGCTGACAGACGTGGCGTGTGCGACAAACGTTTGATTGGTGCTGGTAATATAATCGGGTTGCCACAAGAGTGCGCCCCAGAATCCGGTGCCGTTTCCGATTAAACCTTTATTTGTGTCTGTGCGTAAATAGCCGCCTTGATTAAATCCGCCAATACCGTACACAGGCGCTTCATTGTTGTTTATCTTGGAAAGCGTGCTGGTTACGCCAATTTGCGTTTGTGTGTCGGCAGCTGCATTCGTCACCGTGTCAAAAAAAGCATTTGGCGCGATTTGTCCGTGGGTAAACACCCGCGTAGCCAGCGTGTCTTTGACGCTCCAGCGGTGTGCAATAGTGGCGCCAGGGACGCTGCCGGGGAGATCTCCCAAAAGGCGTGTGGTGTCGTATAAGGCGCGAATTTGTTCGTCCGTAGGGATTCCTCTAAAGGTCAAATGCGCGAGAATAGGACTTTTTGTTGGCGGGTAGCTCGCGTGATTGAGGTTACCGATATAATGGTTTCCCGTTGCGACGTTGTACGACCCCGCTGCGGTGCCCGTTGAAAGCTGATCACGCGCAACGTAGCTGCGAACGCGCGCCCCCGTAGAATCGTACAACCCAACCAACAAATATATTTTTCCGAGCTCGCCATTCGTGAATGAATAAAGAGGTGCGGTGGCTACACCGCTTAATGCAAACGTGTAGCGAAATTGAGTGTCAATAAATTGAACCCAGCCGTTTGCTCCGAGCGTACCTTTGCTGGTGAGTCCGCAAAAATCCCGCGCTTTTAGTAGCAAAAGCGTGGCAACCCCAAAACCGGTAGCAATCCCTGCTTCGCCGCCAGTCGCATAGAGCCAATTCGCGGAATTAGTGACGCCAACTAAAAAATTGGTTTCACTGTGTCCGGCGAGCTGCCACGACGCACCGGTCCAGACCATTGGGCGGAGCTCAACGGTCGAATAGACCATGTCCCCGCGCTTTCCGGGATTGGGCGTAGCGTCATTGATGGCCACGGAAAGCGGCGGAAGGCTGAGGTAGCTGAGCTGGCGGTTGGGCATGGTGGGGACCTATCCGGCAAAGCCGCGGACGTAGAGAGGCTCAGAAGCAAGCGCGCCTGTGACACCGAGTGCGACGCCATTAATTTGGTCGTAAAACGTCGCCGGCAAAGTGCCTCTATTGGCTTTAATCGTAGAACTGAAATCCCACAGGTTGGCCATTTTTGGCGCTTTGACCAAGCATTCCGCGGCAATCATCTGCGCGTACATGCTGTTGTGTTCATGCGGGGTGAGATGGCCTGCGCCATAAGCTACGCCGATGATGGTGGTATCGATGGCAGGAAGCGTTAAATCGTTGCGCACGCCGACGCGTAGTGCGACGTCTGGATTTGCGCGATAATTGATGGAGGTAGTTACCGACGTTCCCGACGAAGATGTTCCGAGTCGGTCATGGTACATATAAACACGGGCGTTTATTGGATCATACATTAGCGTCGACAAATGAATTTTGTTCATTTGCGCAGGATTTGTGATGGTGTACGTAGGCGACCCAGCGTTGGCGCCGCTATCAAATCCTATGGTTCCAGACACGCCGCCTGGCTGGCCGCTGCTCTGTATCGAATACCCGTAGCCGAGGGCGGCACCGCGCGTGGCGACGAGTGTTCGCACGACGTTGGTTGAGGCGGGGGATTGAAACAGATATGCAATAGTAATAAAAAACCCGTAAAGAGCACCCGCACAGGCATTGTTGGCCGTACCCAGATAATTGGCGGCCGTAAAATTTTTAATGCCGTACATGATGGGCCGGGTTTCGTAGTTCCAAAGCTGTTCTTTTCGAACCATCACTTGGATATTCGAACCTCGACGCACCATGAGCTCGTTGCTTCCTTTGCGCTCTTTGGCAACGATGGGCAGGCCGCCTGCTTCGTCTACATCTTCAGACAGATTCCAATATTTATCAGTTTGGCCGGGAATCTCTACAAAGCGCTGAGCGAGCAGGGAAGCCTGTGCGGCGGTCGCTATTTCGGCGGCACTCGGGATGAAATCTCCACCACCCGCACCGTAGATGACCATTTTGTTTGCAGCGTACGTGACGTTATTTCCGCTCGAACCGATGCAGGTGGCCGCGCCAGTTCCGGTGAAGGGTACGAAAGGGGAGACCGTGGCTGACGTAAGTAAGACGCCGTTGGCATAGAGATATGCGGTAATGCCGTCATACACCAAGGCAAGGTGCGTCAAGCCTTGTGTGTTGACGTCGTGCGTATTGTTTCCAATACCAATGAACCCGCCGTTTCCGTCGGCCATGTAAGCACTTACGTAGTTATTGGTTACCCCAGAAGAAATTCGAAACGCCCAACCTAAATTACTTATATTCCAATGCGAAAATGGGACGCGGGGCCAGTTGACGACTCCCGTCGATTCAAAAACTACTGCAGCCCAAAAGCCGTCCACATTGCCGGGCAGTCCCTGGCCGCGCCGCGTAATATAAAAGCGTCCCGCATTGAATCCTGTGACCCCTTTTGATTTGCTGAGCACTTTAATGGCCCAGGGGTCTTCAATATTTTCGACATTGTCTGACCCGATCAAATCTCTTACGACGGGTGAAAACTGCTTTTCTTGATGCAACACCGCAGTGGGCTGTGCGTCATAAAGGTGGGCTGTTTTTCCGGCGACGGGCTGTATACGGCCTGTGACAATTACGCTGATGTACAACGCCGTAACTTCCGCGGGCGTAAGCGTGGCGGTGTCACTTCCGGCGACGCCTAGCAGCGTGCAGTTGATCGCAGGGCCACTGTCACTAGGCGCACCGAGCACGGTGAAAGGCGTGCTGCCTGCGGCGGATACATGCGGATACGCGGAAACGAGATCCGTGCCGACTTGTACGCCGTCTAGGTAAAGGCGCATGGTCGACCCGTTTCTTACACATACAAAAAGAAGAGGGCGGCCAGCGTCGCTGAGTTTAAAAGTGTACGATTGGCTCGTAGAAAAATGTGCACGGAAAGAAATGTTATTGAAATTGCCACTGCTGGCGCCGAGATACCAGCCGCCCATGGTAAGTATATCAACGGTACCCATTAAAATGGCGATGCCGGCATTGCGGAATTCGTTTATTTGGCCATACCACGCGTACCAGCAGGTTGATCCGCCCACAAAAGGGTTGTCTAGGGTGCTATTTGCCTCGGTGGAGTAGCGGCCATCTGCAAGCCGCCTAATCGGGATGCTTCCGATCGCGTCATTTAGTGTTATCGGGTATGTCCATTTACTGAGTGGATTATCTATTACGGCCTGGTGCAGGTCATAGATATGATCTGTTTTCCCAGGGATAGGTTGAATGCGGCCAGTCCGCTGGAAGTCGGCTGCATTCTTTTTTATCTCTGCGAGCGTGGGAATGGCATCACCGCCGACGACGCCGTAAATTTCATCGCTAATGTTTGGAGCAGTAAATGGTGCTTGATTTCCTATTTGCATGGAAATATCGGACGCGGCAGGGATGTAGCCAGGAAAACCTCCGGTGCCCATTAATTTTCCGTCGACATAATATTGCATTGCAGAGCCGTTCCAGACGATGCACGCTAAGAGCGGTATGTTGCGTACAGGTATGGCTTCGATCATTAAACCAAGGCCTAATCCGATGCTGGCATAGAGGTTTCCGCTGCTGTTTCGTATAAAGGACCAGCCATTAAAGGTGCCCGTCGGCGCACAGCACGTCCACGTGTTTGCCGATCCGTCATTCGAAATTAAACCGGCCACGGCTACCCAAAAACCGGTCGCGGCTCCGCGTATGCCTTTTCCGGGTGCGGTCTCCATGCGCATTTGTGTGGCAAAGCCCTGCGCGCCGTAGAGCGCCTTGCCGTATTTTTCGGTGTCAATGCGGCTGATTGTCAGATTATTTGTCGAGGCGGTTAAAGCATCGCTAGCTTTGCCTGTGACTGTATCGATAAAAGCACGGGGCGCTGTCTGGCCCGGCTTGATGGTTTGACCGAGCAACGTTTCGCGTGCACTCCAGCGGTGCCCGAGCGTTGCCCCCTGAATGGTTGGAGGAATATCCCCGAGCGCCCTAGCCGCATCAAAGAAAGCGGTAAACTGCGCGTCGGAAGGATTCCCGCGAAAAGTCGCGAAACCTAAAAATAAACCTTGGTAATATTGCCCTGACCAAGCGCCGATTCGAAAATCTTGCGTCGCTGGCAAGTACGTGCCTGTGATGGGGTGATTTGTTCCTTGCTGCTTTCGATCAACCCACAGGCGGATATTAGTCCCGTCAAAATGGCAAACGATGAGCATGATTTTGTCGTAATCATGCGGTTGCATGGTGTAGCCGGCGAGCGCAGACCAGCCTTGATTCGTGTCATTTGTGTATACCAAAAACTGCCAAAGATTGCCGCTGAGCACCCGCAGCATGTAACCGCCCTTTGTACCGACGGGCGTTTGGTCGAGTGCAATATTGTGTATAGGTATTTGCGAACTTCCGCTGCGGGGAGGCTGGGTTAAAAATGCAAAACCAAAACCACTGGTGACACCGGGTTCTGAGCCGGGCGCCGTGTTATTTAAAAAAGACGCCGCGGCAAAGTCTCCGATCCCGTAGACCGGGGGTTCGTTGCGGTAGCCTGCAAATTCCCAGGTATTTCCATTCCACGACATAAGGTCGAGCTCGGTGGAAGACCACGCGAGCGTGCCAGTTTCTTTTGGAACAGGCGTCGCAGCCCCTTGGGAAATAGGCGCAGAATAGAGAACGGGGTAGCTCAAATGCTGGCGACGCATATCAGACTCCGCAAAACGGGGGTTACCAGAAAAGCCGCCACAGCCAGCGGATAAGTCCAACTGGTTTGACCACCACGGGCGAAGGCTGCTTCACGTATGCCGGGCAGCGCAGCTCGTATTCGCGACGGACCGATGCACAAAGGCGCGCAAAAGCTTCGCACCTTGGATTGCCGTATTCGCGATCGCGGATGTACTTACATTCAGCGCAGGCGTGGGCGCGCTGAGCCTCTTCGGCGGCTTGCTCGAAAACTTGGCGCAAGTTCATAAAGACCCATTTTCATCATAGGTCTTCGCTGGCCTTGAGGATTTCCTGCGCGTGCTTCATGTGGAGTTTACGCAGCTTGTCTTCCGCCTGATATCGAAGGCGTGCAAAATGCAGCGCGAGCTCTTCAGGGCGCTCCTGATAATACGCCGCAGCCCGTTCATCGTCTTTTGTGACCTCTACCCGTGGGTTTTTGTACGTGTACGGTTTGCGGTCGGGCGGGGTGCGGACGTCTTTTTCCCGCAGCGGCGCATGCGGCTCGGTGCGCATGTCGCGGCCCGCTTCGCGCTGCCAGTGCGCAGCTAAAGAAATCACCCACCGTGGGGCCTCCTTGGGCGCCTTGGGAGGCGCCACGGTCTCCAGGATGGCCCCTACGGTGGTCTGGCTGATGCCGAGCCTGCTGGCGTTTTCAAACAGCGATTGCGTCGGGTCGAGGTCTTTGACCGTGAGTCCGACTTTCTTGATTTCGGCGTAAGCTGTCTGCAATGCCGTCAGGTCACGGTCTTCGGACGGCGACTGCGCGAGCACGTTGATAGCGGCTTCCAGCGCGTCCGAGCTGTATTCGTTGCCCGCAATATCGAGGACGACTTCGGAGCCGTCCAGGCGAACAAACGCGGTGCAGGGGTCACAGCCGCGAAGCCCATTGACAATTTCTATCGATTCAGCGTCGGGCCAAATACGACGCGTCAGCGGGAGCAGTCGGGCGCGGCGAGCATCGTCAATCATCCATGCTTTTGTACTAGTCCGGCAGAATGCTGACAAAATATTGCGAGCCGGTCTTGTACCCAAAGTCTACGCGTCCGGCTTTCATCTTACGGAGCAAATAGGCGTGGTCTCGCAGGCTGTTCACAAGACCATGTTGTGAACCCGCGCTAGACGCGGATTTAAACATAAACAGACAGTGGTAACACCCGGTGAGCATGTGTATTTGTTTGAAATAAAAAGCGGCCTTCGTAAAAAAGTAGGCGTGGATGGTGCTCGAATGAGCGCGCTCGCGACTTCGATGACATTTGGAACATTGTTCCCGCAGAATGATATTCACCATGTCCGCACTAAACAGACTCGCCTGCTTTAGATGCGCACCAAGCTGGCGATAATAAATATTGGTTATTTTGTTACCTTGCACATTGAAGTGCCCGGTACCGTTATTTTTGTTTGTATGGGTTGCACTTATGGTCGGCGCATAGACCGCAAAAGCCTCTTTGCGCGCTGGGTAGAGAGAAAGCTGTGCGTTTTCTGTGAGACTGTACTCAGCAGTGTCACAGTCTTCTACCGTGCCCAGGTATTTCCCCAGCTGGACACTCAATTTCTTGGTGAAAGCCACGTAAGGTTACCTCACGACTGTCGGGGAAATCATTCCATGCGTAATGAAGCGTGCCACGTTTAAGCTGTTCCATGAGCACCTGACGGGCGCGGGGTGTCATCGCGATGCCGTAGACGAGATGTTTGCTGTGTTCTCTAAGCCAAAATCCAAACAGGAGATGGTGGCAGCGCCAATCGTAGTAGCGGCGTATGACTACTACTTCAGTGTTTTCAAAAGAATAAAAAACGGCAGTATAAATATACTCGCGGCCAGTACAGTGCTCACAGGCATAGTAATATTCGTCAGTGAGGTAGCGTATTCCAAAGTTAACAATGAGTGCAAAGCGCTGCGCATAGCGACTAGGAAGCGCAGGTGTCGCTCGTACTTTTGTTCGCGGGTGATGTCCTTTAAATTGTATGTGAATGCTTTTCAATTGTCTGTAACCGGCAATATACAGGTCTCGCTGTATCGCGATCCCGCCGACGTTCACAGGATTACTGCGCGGAGCGGCATCAGGGATGAGATTCTCGATGCAGTATTTGAGCGGCCCCAGGGTGAGCTTACGAAAGGTCAGAGCTTTTGTGCCCATGGAATACGCCTTTGCGTAAATTCGATAGAAAATACTCTAATTCTGACAAGTCCCGCATGCCTCGGGAAACGCGTGTTTTAGCGTCTGGGAAATGAAAGGCAACATAGTTTCTGTGGGTTGTTATTAAGAAAATCTCGCCTTTATCGAAGCAAAACATCGTAGCGTATATTTTGGGGTTTTGCTGGTCGCCGCCCGTGAATTGCCGGAGCATGTGCCCTACCCCTTTCTGTCGCAATACAAAAGACCAATTGGTCCAAAAGGTTTCTGCCCGGTGGCTGCGATGGTAGGTCCAAGCCCCTTTATGGTCTACTACAAGCCCTACGTAGCGTACGCTGGGCGTCGCGTGACACAGCGGGCCGGCATGAAAGGCTGAGCGGTGTCCTTGGGAAGACGCGCGATCTTCGATTTTGTAATAGTCCTCGACGCTGCCCCGAAACCGCCCGAGGTCATAGCGAATCATATTTGGCTCAATACCCGAGGCACCCATAAGCGCCCTTCATGCAGGTGTTTAAGAAAATGCACATACTCGCGCCGCGAGTGAAGTGCGCCTTCATAGATAACACCACTTTTTTTGCCTGTATAAATGTCCAAGTCATGCAATCGGCGTTGCACGAGATACACATAGTTATTTTCAAACAAATAAATCGTGAGTGCGAGGGCTGTGTGTGGCGGTAGGCCGTCGATATGGGACAGTATCCATGTAACGTCCGCACGAATGGTCAGTGCGTAGCGCCAGAGCCCTGAAGGATAGTAGTTCTTTACGGAAGTTAGTCCTTTTTTTCGGATGCGCACACGGCTCGTTGTGCGATAGGAAATGGTGGCGTTCGGGCTAACGAATAATTTAATGTAGTTGGGATGTGCGCAGACTTGGTTTAGGCCGCTAACTGTTTTTGTAAATCCTTCTATTACCCCCGTGAGATTTCCAAGGACGAGCGGGGTGTTGGGTACTTTGCCGTAGTATGGGGAATCCACAGCATGCCTTTTCGCAAAAATGCCAGAAAGCGCTTGTATTCTTTGAGTGTGTGAATAAATCCACGTGCAATGTGCCGTTCGTCGAATGGAAAATACTGGACATTGAACGGGTAGCGCTTTCCTTTGGTCGCTTCAATGACGCCCAGTACGCCATTTGAAAATACGTAAACGTGTACGTAGCAACGATACGCGTCACGGCGCACTACAAGTTGCTTGATTTCATGACAGCTATTGTAAATAGACAAAGTTAAAGCATCGCGATGTTTCGGTTTTGTATGGCGCTGGAGAAGGCGGCCGTTCAACAAGTGGTACCCGCCATATTCATCGATACGCAATTCATAGCCGTGGAATTGTTTGCAGTTGCCAAACAGTTGCAGGTCTTCGACCACGCCGTATAGCTTTCCTAGCGGTATAGCTGCACTCTCTTTCTCTGTGGCAGTCTTAGTTCTTCGCATGCCAAGCTCCGTAGAAAATGCACGTACTGGCGTCGCGTATACAGGCGGCCGGAGTACCAGAGTTTGTCAAATCCGCACAGCACACGGAAGGTCCGGGCCTTTTCCAACATAATGAGGAAAATATCTACATGTTCAAAAACGTACAGCGTTATCATGTGTTTTTCGCCGAGACGCTTGGCGTAATGTTCTAAATCCCGGCTCATCTTGCAGTGCTTGAGCACCGTGATCGTGTTTAATGCTGTGCGCTGCTGCAATCGTTGAGTTGGCGCAACACGGTCATACGCTATTTTGTGTTTTTGTAGCCGCATGTAGTGGCTGTGCAGCCGTACATTTTCGCAGTAGTGTTTCTCCGCTGCTAGTTGCAAAGGCGCAGAAAAAGTCGGGGCTTGTGCCGTAATATATTGTCTTAGATCGACGTAAATAGGAAGTGTTTCAATGACAAATTGCAACGGTCCCGTATGCGGGTATGCGCGATTTACTGTATTGGGTTGCAGAGCCACAGCGTGCCTTGCTTTAATAAATGCATGAAGTGCTTGTACTCACGATCGGTGGTAATTACACCCTGCAGCCGCTCTGTGGGCGTGGGGTAATAACTGATAAGTAATGGGCGCTTGCAAAGACGCTCTTGCGGCCAGCGACTGGGCGTAGGATCGAGCGGCCGGTTTCCGAGGTATACAAAGCAGCTGTTTTCAAAGGCATACAAGGTGTAACTGCTGTATTGTCGTTGAGGCGCGAGCTTCTCCATGAGGGCATGGCGCTCGACGCGCTTGTGATAATCATTGTATTGCTTGGACTGCGCGTACGCTGTCTTTTTGACAATATGAATTCCAAAGTTCACCACGGTGAACATCAAAAGCCATGACACACACGGCTGCATAGGATATTGCCAGAGGTTTTTGGGGGAGTCGTTCGGCCACGGAGGCCAGCACTCGACACAGGCGATAAGTTTTCCTACTTTAAAGCGGTCGCATCCGGGATCCACAGGACACCTTCTTTTAGTTTTTTGTAGAAAAGGCGCAGTTGCGATTGGTTGTAGAGCCGGCCTTCTGTTCGACTGTTTCCATAGTACGCAAGCACGCGGATGACCATGGCGTACGGTTCTCCAGCGCGGCTGATGGCTACGATGACGTCTACTTTTTCGAATACGTAGAGCGTGGCTTCCCGAAGGCCTGCAGCGCGTGGCGCTACGTGCTGGGTGAAGTGGTTGAGGCTGTTGTACACGCGCTTGTAGTGCGGCGGGTGTTGCGGGTAGAGCCATGGCTTCCCGCGGAAGGTTCTGTTTTTAACGCGCTTGGGAAAGACATAATATCGATCTTTGTGCCGGGGCTTATGCGGCAATATCCCAACCTGCATAATTTTCCGGTGACGGATTTGAAATAGATTTGCTTGAAACGGCCACAGCGGCGCGTAGTTGTGCGGCCCCATGCCGTTTATGAAAATATCTATTTGTTCAAAAACGCATTTCAAGGCGCCACTACTCGTCGACAACATGGAGCTCGCTCATAAAGAGATCCCGGAATTCTTTCTTCTGTAGCCACGGACTGAAAATGCATGCGAACTTCTTACCAATGTACTGGATTTGCACGTCGTGCGTCGGAAGATTCATTTCGACGCAGCTGTGCACGTTGATGTGTCGGAAGTCTATGTCGTGCTCCATGGCCCATTGACATAAATTGATATACTCATTGATGAGCCCGGTGAATTCAATAAAGGTATGTACGCCGATGAGCTGCGCGCGAGAATAAAACATTTGAGATGTATTTCGGATGGCGTGCAAGAGCGCGGCACATTCTTTACGCTGCGCTTCTGAGGTAATGGCGTACTTGGCGGACATATTAGATTACCTGTTCTAATGGTGGAGGAAGCTCACTGGCATACGTGAGCGCATAGGGCTGTGAAACCCCTTCGATGGGTGACCAGTAGCGTATTTCTGTTGACAGAAGTCCCGCACCCGGCTCGAACAGAATAAATTGCTTGAAAATATACGCGTCGTAACCTTTTAAAGCCTTGAAGCGTTGTATACCTTGGATAATTCTCCCGGCAAATACGGTGTCCTGGGGAATAATACCGGCAAAGGGAGATTTCTTTGTAAGGACGCCGAGCACGGCGCCGCTGCTTCTTATGTGGATAGACTTTCCGCCGGTATATTTGAGTATTTTTGTAGTGCTTGTACACAGCACTGGATACCGATGTTCTCTAATGTGGTAATCCCATGCGCGCACGTGCGGGATGTAGAGTTCAAACTCAGTAAGGTAATCCCTGACTATCGCTTTGAGCCTCGGTGGTTCAGGTCTAGGCATGGTGGTAAGTCTGACAGTCTCTCGTACGGGTTAGGGTAGTTCTTATCATCGGTATATACGGCATAAAGTGTGTTCAGAGGGTACTCAATGTTTCGTGCATACGTACGGTGCAGAACAACAAACTGTTTAAAGACAAATGCACTGTAAGGCGAAGACGCCGACGGGTGGGACAGCACATTAGACGCGTAGGAAAAAACATTACGAAAAAACTCTATGGACGGCGAGGCTCTGTCCACGATCGTAGGGATACGTGCTCGGTAAATGCCGTAATACTGGTTTGCCATGAAATGCCGCACATACAGTGAAGGGGGTGCGACACGGGGTAGATAGGCCTCAATAGATGGAATAAAATAATGGAATTCCGCGCAATACGCGCGGTGTATTTCTCGGAGCGCTTTATGCTTCGTCGTAATCGTCGACACAGGCTTTCCAGCCCACTTCAGGAAACTCGTCGTTGTACTCCCACAAGTCAAAGATGACCCGGTACAGGTAGTAGTAAGAGTCAGACATCTTGTTCTTGAACACGGTCAGCGCTGCGGGCCCTTTGAGCAAGTAAGGTTCCCAGTCTTCCGGCGTTGGTTTGAGTGTCAGCCCGTTGGGGACTTCGTCTTTGCCCAAGGTCTTGGCGTACTTAGTGAACAGTGCGTATAGGCCTTTCTCTAGCGGGTTGATAGACGGCGGGGCCTCCGTCAGGTCAAAGAGGGCATGCCGGCGCAAGATGAGGCTGACGGTCTGGTGTTTTTCTTCGAGGCGTACGTGCACGCTGTGGATGCGCCACATGTATGGATGTTCCTCGAGTAGCCAGTTGAGGATCTCCATGTAGCGATGGTGGGGTCCGCCGAAGTCGAGCGGGTACACCACTTTGAGCATTTGGTGACGCTCAACGTCAGGGTCATGGTCGAGGCGTGCGCGAATGACCTTGAAGGCGTTGTAGATAATTTCCGGGCACGTGATAGTGCACTCGTAATTTGTATCTTTTGCGGTGATATCAATCATGGAAATTCAAAGTTGGTTTGGCGTATATCAAAGATGGGTTTTGTATTTCTATTTTTTGACAACTGCGAAGACGTAAACAGATAAAGCCGGTTACCACGCTCGCGCACTTGGTAGTGCGCGCCCGCGGCAACGAATGTCGCTTTGGAAGTGTTGGCGCGTAGTGCTCGAAGAGCCGCTTGCATTTGTTCTTCGGCTTGAGCGCGAAGTGCGCGGGCGTCTTCGTACGCCTTAAATGCTTCGTCGACAGTCATCGCGGCAAACTCCTTGCGCACAGCTTGAAGGAGTTTGCCGCGATGTTCAAAGTCCTAGCTGATAAGGACTCTTGAGCAGGTATCGATTGTTTTCGTTTTCCAGGCGCAGCTGGATATACCCGTACTCGTGGTCGACGCCGTCCGGGGGGATGCGCGCGGAATTATCGTTCGGGTTGTGTGTTCCGTCTTTGAGTTTTTTCCACATGCGCATGAGCTGCGCTGTAGAAAGCACCCAAGCGGTGGGCCCGTCGAAATTGGTAAAGAGATAGTACGGGTGGCTGTCCTCGTGGAGGAACCCGCGCGCATTGAACTTGGTGACGTTTCCGCCCTGTGTGACGTACTGCCAGCGGGCGACGACGTTCTTGGAGCCTTTGCGGAACACGATGGTTTGGGACCGATTGGCGTCGTGCACAAGCACGCGGATGCCGTGCTGCTCTACCAACGACTGGACGGCGCCGATGCCCGTGCGGGGCGACAGGCCGCCGTCACTCTTACTGGGTGCGGTGAAGACCGCCTCGAACAGGATACCGTCATACAGACCGTCTACGACCGCGATACCGCGATCGCTAAGGATCTTGGCCATGTCGGATTCGCTCTTGTTGCGCTCTTCAGCGAGTGCTTCGAGGCGGCGAAAACGCGGGTTCAGCATGTGTGTTCTCCCCAAATGAAAATAATGTCTGACAACGAGTATCAGCCTAGCTCACGAAAATCACAAGGCCGGACGGCGAACGTCAAAAAAGTTACGCGTTTACCCCGATGGTTTCCGGGTTGAATCGCAGTCCAGTCCACGGTGTAGGGGTAGTCACGCTGTGTGACTTCCTCTTTAAAAATGGTCAGGATATACATCAAAATGATGCGGGCGCTTCTTTTACCTTTGGTGACGAGTTCGACAACGAACGTCGTAGGTACAGCGTACGGCACATTGCATTCGTAATAGGCTTGTAGAACTGCCCTTAAATCACCGTCTAGTCCAATAATCGCGCTACTGCCGGAGCCGTGGAGTAGTAAGTGAAAGGTGGGCTTTTGGGTCCTTTTAGCATACTCTCGAGGCTTAACCCATTTCATGATTACTCGTCGGCCGTGAATTCCCGAAAGTCGCGATAACGAAAAGCGACTGTCAAGTGTCCAGGCCCTGCCGAGCTGACGGGCCGCTTCCACCAATCGATGGTATATTCTAGGCCTTTCTCCTGATATTCCTTTTCAAGGGCCTTGAATAGCTGTACGGCAAATAAAGTGGCCATTTGCCGATGGTGAACCCACATGCGGAGTATGAAGGGGTGGCCGAATTTATTTTCATGTAAGACTTCCATCGTTCCGCGCGTGAGCGTAACAAATACGGGTTCAGTAGGAATAATACAGTAAGTCGCACGCTGGGGCGCTCTGACGCACTCCCTCTTTTTTAGCTCCATGTACGCGTCGGCCATGAGGCTACGTCTCAATACGTCGGACGCGGCCATAAGGAATGGCGTATTTTTTCGTCTTTTCAGGGACCTGGCGTGGGAGGGCAAGCAGGGGCTCTCCGACGCAGGGCAGTTTTCCTGAAAGTTGTATATGCATTAAAACTGCTTCCTGAGAACATTCCATCTCGCCCAAATGATGGTCCAGAAATACTTTGACCTCGTATTCTTTTACCGTCACTAGCTTGGATTTTGGCATAATGTATTTAGATATTGACGCTGTGCGTCTGATAAATCTGGGAACGTCAGGACAAACTTCAGATACTTGAGGTCTGTTTTGGCGACCACGTCTGCAGTCTCCCCTGAGTGCTTTCCCCCTGTAAAGGTCCATACCGGGGTCTCTTTGTCGGTGCAAGCGAGAAGGTGGTTGTCGGGTATCACGCGTGCGAACGCCCCTACCCCCGCGCTGGTCCGCAGATTGTCACGCATGGCCTTGAGCACGTCGACCATGGCCAAGACGTCGCTGAGGGCGGTGTGCGCGTCGGCGTGCTTGATTTTGTAGTGCTCGGACAGGCTCGAGAGCTTGTACGTGCTTCGGCACTGGTCGTGCAGCACCAGATCTGCGAAGACCGCCACCCCGAGCGTGTCGAGCCCAAAGTAGCTGAACAAATCGTTGTAGGGGCGATCGCGCGGGGGCCTGGCGAAGCGCTTGAAGAGGGCCTTGAGAAAGGCCGCATCGAACGGAAGATTGTGTGCGACGGGCTTAAGGCGCCAATGATTTTTCAGCAATAACTGCACTTGCTGAAACATTTCTTTTTGGGTGACCGCGCCCTTCTCTTTCCAAGCTTCTTCTGTGTACCCATTGACGCGCACGGCTTCAGGGTCGATGACCGCATTTTCGTCGGGAAATGCGTGGACTTCTTTGGTGGCGATGGGCGTGAGCGACATGTCCAGCACCACCATGGCGATGCTGAGAATTTGACTCTTCTCTGGGTCTACCCCGGTGGTCTCGGTGTCGAATGCGAAGAAATGAGCGCGTTGCGGCATAGAAAATCCTTGACTAGTTCTTGTAGAGAATACAAGTCCCGGTCATGGTTGTCGATGCGGTAGTCGTAGGAGATATTTTCTAGTTCCCGCTCAGACGCATGGGTCGCGGGGATGATATCGACACTATTTCGGTATACCCGCAAAATCCTGCCGCCATTCGATTGAATAATGTTGGACTCTGAGGGGAAGCGGACATCGCTTACGAAAACCACGTCAACGCCAGAGCTAAAAAGAACCTTCGCGCTTTGAAACATGTACGCAGCCCACACGTTGCTGTGTACGGTGCGAAAGCCCTCGGTTCCGATATACTGAAGAATACGCCGCCCGGACCAGCCGGGGACTTGCGCAAGTGCCGCTTCTTTCTGCGCCTGTGACCCAAAAAATGCGGTCTCAGGAATGCCGAGCGCGGTACCGAATATTTTGAAACAAATTTGTTTCAGCGGGTCAGCGCAAGCAATAACTTCCGCGCGCTTCCCCGCTGAAACAAGTAATTCTTTGGCCATATTGCAGACCGTGTCTTTGCCTGCGCCGATTCGGCCCGTAACGCCAATGAGATGCATGCAAATGCCTTCGCGTGGATTGTCACAAGTACCTTGTGACTGTCCCGTAAAATGTATTTACAACAAATACGCCCATGGCGGATCACCATGTGGATACGATTGTATCTAGCGCATTTGCACGCAGCAATTAATTGGCGCTGGGCGGAATGCTGGGGCTACCCGGCATGGGCGGCGGCATTTTGCTGAGCGCTACTTTGGATTCGATAGCCACTTTGAGCGTATCGTCGGACGTCTGCTCAGACACTTCACTTGGGAGCTGCGCACGCGCCTCTTTGACGGCGTACTGCATTTTGTCTTCCGCGGAAGCGTCTTTTGGAATCAGCGCATTCTTCAGCGCTTGCGTGGTGGCACCCGCGGCCCAACCTGCAATGACGTCGACTTGGCGCGTCGCAGATTCGGCTGTGCGTGTGTCGGTGTAGCGCTCAAAAATCTTGATTAGTTTGCGCCCAATGAAGCCGATTACTGCGGCAATGAGGATGCCGACGGCACCGATGAGCGCAACGAGTTGTTCTGGTGGAATGACAGCAATAAACTCTTTCATCTTCCGATGATAGGGAGATTATCGCCGCAAAGACTTCCGTAGGTTCAAGAGCTCTTCTTTGAGCGCGTGGTTTTTCCCTTCCAAGTCAGAGATTTTTTCTCCTGACTGATGAAGGGCTCGTAGCAAGTTGTCACGCTCTGTGACCAGCTCTTTGTATTGCCAGTCTTTTTGCGCAATCTGAATACGTAAATCGCCCTCAGCGCGGACGTAGCTCTCGACTCGGGCGAGGAGCTCTGCGCTGTAGACTTCTTTGGGACGGTCAAAGGTGACGTCCCTATTTTTCATATGCGGCAGCTCGATAAACTCTGAAGGCGCCGTTTTTTCTAATTTTTTTTCGAGCGCTGCGGCATTGCGCTTTCGGATATAGTCCGCTAGCGCAATGACAATGGCTACAATGGCGCTGGCATAGCCGCCTGTAGCTGCTACGTCGGTTGCGTCACTCATCTAAAAAATCCATGAAGCGCGTTGCCTCGGTTGCCCCGCGGTTATCTCAGACTGGCACTGGAGCGCTATAGCGCAGCTAGCCGCGCGATAGTCCCACATGCGAAGTAGACGGTAACATCTACAATACTGATAGGCGCAACGCGGACTTCATGGACGGTCACTACCTTGAGCTCTTCACCCTTGTCGGGGCCTTATTTTCAGATCACACGGTGATATGAAAATAGTGCCCGCATAACGTACGGCGGTGTCGGTGGCAACACCTTGTGGACGTGCGTCCAGCGTAGTGAGCGGTTCTGCCTAGAATACCGAAAATTCTATTTAACAATCACGAAGTGATTTTAAATCGAATTTTGTGTTTTTATGGGGGCACGTTTTTAAAGATAGCCGGACTATAAATTGCCGAAGGAAATTTATAGGTAGGCGGTCCGTAGGAATCTTTAAAAAGCGGGACCACATGCTAGGAGCATGTAACTGTAGTGGCGGTTCACCACTGTTTGGGAATTTTTCCCAGCGCAGAACACAGTTGTAGGTACTTTTTCTTTTACCAGCTTACTGCTGGATATTAGCTTCGTTCTGGCCGTTCACGACTTTCGGCTTGTTCTTGGAGCCCTTGGGGCGCCCCGGACCGCGCTTGACAGGTGCAGCATCCGTAATGGGCGCAGTGTTGATCGCGGCCATTACCGACGGGCTGTGCTGTGCGGCGGGACCTGCCGCGGGAATCCGCTTTACAGGCTGCACGGCCTGTGGCGCTGCAACAGGCGCCTGCGCGACCGCCGACGGGTTCTTCGGAGGACGTCCACGGCGCTTGGGCGCTTCGGCCGGCGCGGCGACAGGCGCCGCTACGGGCGCAGCAACCGCCTGCGGGTTCTTGGGCGGACGGCCACGACGCTTCGGTGCCTCAGCAGGTGCAAGAGCCGGCGCAGCGACCGGCGCTGCCACAGCCTGAGGATTCTTTGGCGGACGACCCCGACGCTTCGGGGCGGCCTCCACAGCCACCGGCGCGGCAGCAGCCACGGCCTGCGGGTTCTTCGGCGGACGACCCCGACGCTTCGGGGCGGCTTCCCCGGCAGCAGGTGCTGCCGCGACCGGAACGGGTGCGGGAACTGCCTGCGGATTCTTCGGCGGACGACCACGACGCTTGGGCGCGGCTTCCCCAACAACCGGCAAAGGCGCCGCTTGTAGGGTGATTTCCGGCAACGGCAGTGCGACCAAGTTGGTCAAGTGCTTGAACTGCTTGGTGGCGATGGAAATGTAGGTCTTGTATTGGCCGATTTCCGCCGACGCAAGATTACCGTTTTGCGCCAAAAACGCTTCAACGTTGGTAATCGTGTCGCGCAAACGCACGAGCTGGTTTTCGGCAATACGCTTGGATTCAGTGATCGTGCGCAGGGGGTTTGGGCGGGCAGCCATGGCGGGGGTCTCCTGAAAAATGCTTAGGTACAAATCAAAATAAACAGTTATTTGCGCAAGTCAAGTGTATTCACAGATTTCATGCGTTTGCGTCGTAATAATCTTGGGCGCCCGCACAAATCTCGTCGAACTCGTCCAGCAAACGCTCCCGTTTTTCAGGTGTGAAATCCGACTCATCCTGGGGAGAACCATAAGTATTTCTTAGGTTTATGTTTGCTAGCGCGATCGCGAACACGGTTTCCGTGTCTCCGAGTTGGCGGAGCTTCTTTTGTTCTACGATAAACGCCACCAAATCTTCCGTGAATGAGCCGGCGCGCTTGATGAAATCGCGCTGTCGTTCTTCATGGTACCGCTTGAGCGCTTCGTCACTGACTTTTTGGCCAGGCGAAACGTGGATGTATTCCTGTTCCGTTGTACCGTCCGTTCCTTGTAACAGGAACTTCTTGCTGAAGGTGTCTAGGCCTTTGAGGCTGATGTCGGGAGGGTTGGGCATTGACGTACTATAAATAAAAAAATAAAAAAAGAAAGGAAGTGCGCCATACGGAGTTCAGGCCTCGAAGGGGCTCATCGCTTGCGCCATGAACGTCATGTAGCTTGGCGACAAGCTCACGCGGTGAATGGCTTCTCCGTAGGCGATGATGCCCGGACGGTTGATTTTCTCGAGCTCATCGGCGGTGAACTCGAAAGTCTTGGCGAAGACTTCATTGAGGCACTTTGCCGCTGCCGGGTCGAACGCGGGGACTTCGCCCTTCCCCGTCAGCGCCGTGACATGCGACATGAACGCGTAGACGCTCTCGAGCAGCGTCACGTAGTTTTGCTCGCGGTAAAATTCTGCGAGCGTCCGCAGCTCAGTAGCGGTAGGGATGGCGAGACCCATGGCGACGCGCTTGCGGATGCCTCCACGCAGGAGGAGCTTGGCTTGGAGACTGAGGGTCCAGAAGTTGAAAGTGGTCAGTGCACGGATGATGGCAGAAACATGGACGGCAACTTCGCGCTTGGTCATTTGTACAAACCTTGGAATAAAGGCAATATCCAAAAGGGGTATTGCTAAATCCCTTTACCGCAAAAAGGCTTGGTTTTATGACCGCGCATAGAGATCGTAACCGGCGTTATTACACCTACGCCGTGGTCGGGACGATCACGCTATTCGCGTTAAAATGGTTTCTCGCGGGCTTCTAGAAGCACAGCGCCTCGGCCCTGGATTGAGAGATCTGGTTGTGTGAGTACCACGTGCGTAACAACGAGGCGCTGTGCTCGTCGATCATGCCTCTTGTTGAAGCATCTTTAGAAGCTCAATTTTGCTCGGCCGGCGAGAGCGCTCACTGTGGTCAAAGCAATTGAGCAGTACCTGCCCCTTTTTGACGATGTAAGGCTTGGCGAGCTCACCAGGCTCGGCGCGCGCCACCCCGTCGGGAAATCGTTGCCCAGGGCCTTCAGCAGCGGGGTAGGTGCTGCGTCGCGCACACCAACCCCACACAGTCTCGCGCATGCCGCCAGGGCCAGTCTTTCCCCGTAAGACCGGGTCGAAGTGCTCACACGTATCGCAGGATTTTTGATTGGCCATGGCTGAGATATATCATGACGGCTAAAAAACATAAATTTTGCCAGGTCACCCCCTGGCCCCACAACCATATCTACATGTCTTCTTGTACCATATTTCGATTCACATTTTATAGGGTCGAATCTTGGCTTTGTGTAGTTTGTCCCGAAATTCGGGCAATGTATTTAAATGCATCATGGCTTGGATGAGTTGCAGCGCGCCTTGGTCGCGTGTCTTTGCGCCGGGCACGGCTAGAAGCCAGCCATCCGAAGCTTGAATGTAGAAATTTTGAGGTGCGAAGCTATTCTGTGCTGTTTTTGTGATGACGACCCCAAATTCAGCGAATAAGTCTTCAATCCGACTTTTTTCTTGGCAGCAAAATCGCAAAATACGAACAGCAGCCACCGGAATGTCGGAGGTTCCTTCGACGGTAATGCCGCCGTATCCGGCCAGCTCAATGGTTGCAAAACGCTGATCGTAGCTGTCTGTATCCTGAGGAGGCGCCGGTGGGGGATGCGATGGGTCGGGCGGTGCTGGTTTTGATGTTGTTTTGGGCGTTACTTGCGTACGCCAAGGGTCCGTGACGACACCAGGCATTTTTGTCTTCATGGCATTATCAAAATGTTGGAGCTCTGTTTGTTGAGCGTCGGATTCTGACAATCGCAGTGAATAAAATAGATGCGCTCGTTGAGCGCAATGCCAACGTCGGTCGGGTCGCTGGGATTGACCGCTTGGTTGTCGATCACCTGGAACACCGCCTGGATAATGTCTTTGTTCGCAAGCGGTTTGGTGCAGCGGATGCAGACATGAATATCGGGCGTCATGTTCCAGTCGGATATTTTGGGTTTCTTGCAGTCGAAGTGAACCCAGAGCGCGCGAATATCTGCGCCGATGATGCCCAGCTCGACTTGTTTATTGAAATGGCGTATATCGGACTTAAAATAAGCCGACGTCACCAAGTGGGTATCCCCCATGCGCTGTCCGCATGCGGCGCAGCGATGGGTGAGTGCTTCAATCTTGATGTTGTCGGCCATGACTTAGTCCCAGAGCTGCCCGAGGTCGAACACGTGGTCTTCAAAGGGTAGGATATTCACTTTGAAGTGGTTTGCGTGTGTCTCAATAAGGTTCCAAGCCCCGTGTTTGTTTTGGAAAACCTCGATGATTTTCTCAGCGGTGTCAACTAACCAGAGGTAGGGGACGCCGCGGTCAAGGTATTTTTTCCGCTTGTTTATTCTGTCGTACGAGGCGTTCGACGGCGAAAGCACTTCACACACCCAGTCAGGAATGACGGTGAAGCGCGCGTTGTCGAGAGATTCCGTGAAGCGCTCTATGCGCCAGCCGGAAATATCAGGTACGACGTAGGTATTTTCGTGAGGAATATCAATCCCGACGCCATTTAGTATCTTCCAGCGGGGCTTGGGAATATCGAACTTACTCGGCAGCTGCCGCAACAAATGTTGAATGACCTCCTGATGTATTCCTCGCGCGGGGGACTGAAAATATAAAGTGCCTTCGATGAGCTCTGCGCGCACCGTGTCGGGTGCGTTGAGCACATCTTGATAGGTGGCATTGTCTTTAATACGCGGCATGGGTTATACTATTCAGCTGCGCTCCGTTTATTGTGACGGGTGCGGATAGCACGGCACATTTTTTCTAAGTCCGTATGTTCTCGTAAGTTGAGCGCAGCGCGTACAGCGCCTTTGTATTGGAGATGCGCGCGGGTGTCGAGAATTGCGATAATTCCGCGATCGGTCTTAGAGCGTATGAGCCGCCCTACCCCCTGTCGCAGGTCAAATAGCATATCAGGCACGCGCACTACGCGTTCAGAGCAGCCGGGATTGGCTTTATTTACTAGCGCGCAGCGTGCCTGGTAAATCGGGTCGCTGGTATTTGGAAATGGCAGTTTTGCGACAATCACCAAAAAGAGCTTGTCGCCTTGGACGTCTACGCCTTCCCAGAAGCTCTTAACCCCCAAGATGGTTGATTTTGGGGTTGCTCGAAAACGCTGCAACGCCTCCGACGGTTTGAGTTCGCCTTGTGCAAACAACGCAAAAGGATAGTTTTTTGCTTTCAGATAATCGTGGACAAAATACAGCTCAGTCTTGGCGGTGAAAAGTACAAAGGCGTCGCCCTCACTGGCCATGAGCAGGTCGTGCGTTTGGCTGGCGACCGCTTCGAGATAAGTGTCCCGTGCAGGGCCCTGGGTGTTGACGGGTGTGGGGATGCGTCCGGGGCGATTGCCAGGATTTGGGATATAGAGAAACGCTTGTTTTTGGATATCAAAAGGGGATGGAAATAACTGCGCATTGTACGGATGGTTATTAAGCCCAACACGCCCTACGAACGTGTCAAAGGATGTTCCGAGGGCCAAGGTTGCCGACAAATAGCTGATGTGCTTTTTCGGCATGTAGTGGCCGATGGTAATCGGAACACTCTTTAGCGAAGGAATCGGCCGCGCATCGGTGGAGTCTTCGTAAATCCACGTGCGGTAGGGGCTTTCTTCGAAGATATTGGCGAACGTGTCTTCCGCTTCTTTTAGAATTTGGAAGAACTTGTCGAGGTCCAAGAGCCGGGGCTGCAGCGCGTCTGACAGCGTGAGCGGCGGCTGTGGGTTGGCATTGATGTATGGATTTGGCGGCACTGCTGGAGGTAGCGCCGCATTCTTGGACGGGGAGTATTTGTCGTCCAAATACTGCTGCACGGTGCCAGCTGTGCCCGCGTAGGGAAATATTTTTTGAAGGTACGTTGAATGCAGCGCAGCGTCGCGCACCAAGTCGAGCTGGTGTGAGACGCGGCCGAGCTGTTGTTTTACGCCGGCTGGCAGCGTCGTATCTTGATTTCTCTTGCAGTGGGCGAGCGCATTAAAGGCATGCTCCCAAAACGGCGGGAGCTTGCTCAGCTCAGGAATGTCCAGATTTTCCATGGTCGCAGCTTCAAGCTTGGACAGTTGCTTTTGCAGCTTGCTGAGCGTGTCGATTTTGGTTTCATTGGTAAAGGCGGCGCGGATGCCGTCTTCGACTTTATGCGCTTCATCGACAATGATGTGGTCGTATTCGCCAAGAAGCATGGTGGAGCTGTTTTCCCGCTGAAGTCGCAGGTGATAACCCAGCATCCAGTTGTTGGTGACGACGACATCGGCCTGTGCGACTTCTCGTTTGGCGCGCTGAAAACCGCAAGTCCGGTAAAAGACACAGTTTGGGCCGGTGCACGCAACGGCATTAAGCGACCGGTCGAGAAAGCCTTTGTGGCTATCCCATTCGTCAAAGCGCTGATATTCAGTTCCCTTCTCGAAGAGATTGAATATTTTCATCGCGTGCTTGTCGTCACCGCGCTCTTTTTTATAGAGAACGGGACATGCATAGTTGGCACGCCCGTAGGCTGCGAAGAATTTGAAATTCTGCTTTGGGTGATTCAGCCGCTTGAGCTCAGTCTGGATATGCGGCAAATCTTTTTCCATGAGCTGCGTTTGCAGTGCGATTTTCGCCGTGCTGACGATGACGCGCTTGCCGCTAATGATTGCAGGTAGGAGATAGGCGAAGCTTTTGCCAATGCCGGTGCCTGCTTCGTATACACCGCTTTCCCCTGTGTAGAGGTCACGGGTGACGGCCTCGGCCAGTGAAATCTGGCCTGGGCGCTTTTCTCTAACGAACTTAAGTTTCTTTTCCTGCAATAAATCGGCCGCGCTCGGCATTTGGCGCAGCTCGCAATAAATACAATCAAACCCCTCGGGCGCGTCTTCGTTGAAGGGCATCATGTGGCCGGACGGACATTGCATTATAAACACCTTTAGGAAGTGCCAGTGTCTTTTACCATATATTTTCGTATGGTGCACGGGCTCTGGTATGTTTGTAGAATGACGAGAGCCCCGACGATTGGTTCGTACCGCCGAGAGACAAAAGAAGGTAGCGCGCCGGTGGAGATGGTAGAGCGTAAAAAGGATGAAGCGACTCCTGCTCGCGCGCTCTCTACAGGGATTGAAGAGGACCTGAAAGACAGCGTCAATAAGACTAAGGGGAATGCTGAAAAAGCAAAAACATATGAAGAGTTATTGGCTGATAAAGATATCCCGCTTCAAAAAGCGCACGCCGTTGTAGACGCGCTGTTGGAAAAGGGACATTACGATGAGACGTACGAAATAAAACTGCCTACGCGCACGCCGATCACGGTGACTTTCCGTACCCGTGCGCATAGTGATTATCTCCGATTTTTGCGCGCGCTGGAAGCCCATGCGCCGCGTTATGTCGATGAGCAGCGCGAGATTCAAGCGCGGTATTTTTTGGCTGCGTCACTTGTCGCATTTAGAGGGCATGTCTTTCGGCGAGAGGTGACGTCAGATGAAAATGCAAGTGCCGCTTTTGAGGAGCGCCTTGACTGGATTGAAGCGCAGCCGGAGCGCATCATCAATTTGCTCACGCAGAAACTCCACGAATTCGACGTGATGGTCAACACCATCATGAGTGAAGGGCTCGTCGAAAATTTTTAGCAACCCCGAGAGGGACCCTGCGTGCCGAGCTTTTTATGCGCACGCTGGCCTCACGGGGGATGCCTGCGCGTGGCTCTGTACAGGATAGGATCGCCTGTGAAATGATTCGCCGAGACCGACGGCGCGCGCTCACAGAACACACCTATGTAGGGCGGATTTTGGCGTCGAGCCTCAATCTGCCGGAAAAGCTTTATCAGCTATGGACGTCGCTGCTTTCCCTCGAAATTCATCAAGACAATTATGATCCCATGGTTGTCAAAGACAAAGAATCCGCGCTGAAAGTTCTTCTCGATAATAAGAAAGAAAAAGAAGAAGGAAATCAGCGCATGTTCCAGAGACTCGCCAAACTCACGGCAGACGACGGCGATATTCGCCCTGCTACGGCCGAGGATTTGGAGCGTCTCAAGCGCCGCCTGCGTGCGCAACGTCTTCGGGCTTCAATGAAAAAGGCGCCATAAATGCCCGTCTTTGAAGATCAACAGGCCGTACAGCAACTGCTCTCTGGCCTCAACAGCATGCAAATGCAAGCCGGGCTCATGCCGGGCATGGCACCCATGCAGCCGCCGAGCATGTACCAACCTCCGCGGCAGTCGAGCCCTGCGGAGTTTTCAAATTACCTCAATGTGCAGCATCGAAATGATTTGGCGATGCTGCAAGGACTGCCGCCGCAATACACCGGCGTGACGCCTGTGACGCGCACGGATTTTGCGCAGAGTCTTTTGCCAGGACCGCAATTGACTACGGGCTGGGGTCTCGCGCGCCAGCAAGTGCAGGGCTCCTACAACAGCTGGATGACGGGCACACAAGCGGTTGCAGGGCTCGGGGCGCGCGCGGGTTTTGGCATGGGTATGACTGCCGTGGGCGCCGGGATTGGCGGCATGCTCGGCGGCCCGATGGGCGCTGCCGTGGGCGGTTTTGCGCTCCCGATGCTGGCCGATAGTTTTGTCGGTCAGGGCGTGGAGCAATTGGCGACACTGCCTTTTCGCGGGCTCATTCAACAAAGACAGCGTGCTTTTGACCTGCAGAATACTACGACTCAGTTTTTGCGGTCTGGCGCAGAACTAAGTCCCGCAGGTGCGGGTCTGACCCTTGGCGGCTCCATGGATTTGGAGCGTAATTTGTCCCGACTTTCCCGGAGTTCTGGCTTTGCACGGGATACACGCGGCCAATTCAACCAGCAAGACATGGTAAAATTGACGCAGCTCGCTGGGCAAAGTGGGCTTTTGGACAATGCGCAGAGCGTGGATCAAATCACCCGCGATATGGGGAAAATTGGCCGCGCACTGACCACATTCATGAAAGTCATGGATGAGCCGGACGTGCAGTCGGCGATGCGTATGATGGGAAATATGCGCAATTTGGGCATGTCGCTTCCAGATATGACCTCGGCTGCGAATAACGCGCGCACCTTTGCGCGGATGGCCGGCGTGAGCGTTCAAGGTGTCATGCAGTCGGGGATGCAAGGCGCACAAATGTTCCAGCAAATGGGCATGAGTGGGGCGTCGGGACTTCAAGCCGGTATGGCAGCAACGGGTACGGCCGGGCTTTTGGGCGGCATTCTTAATCCGCGGCAACTGGCCATGCTCGGGGGACGCGAAGGTATTACACAAAACTTAACCGCGGCGGCAGGAAATGTCTCGAATATTGATATGCTTCTTCCGGGGCTTTTGCGCCGAGGGGGCGCCGGGCTTGAGGTGGATACCGATGCACTCATGGGTTTGGCCAGCGGCAAATCCAATATTCAAGAGTTGGCACGTGCGAGTGCACAACGTTTACGTGGACTAGGGCCCAAAGGGTTTGTCGAAGAATATTCTACGCGCAGAAATGAACTGCGTGACGAATTGATGGGGTCATTGGGCGGTCAGGGCGCCATTTTGGCGCCTATGATGATTGCGCGCGCAATCCAGGGCACAGGCGCCACGGACTTTCGTGGCGGTTTGCGTATGCAGGGGCTCAATGAGCAGCAAGCGCGTACCCTTGAGCTGGCCAACACGCCTGAGTTTTTTCGACGTTTGCAGCAGCAAACCAATACTGAAAACTTCGAGCAACGCGCGCAGGCGCGGCAGCGGCGCACGGCAGCGTACGAAGAAGCGGACACGCGGCGGGGGCAGCGAGTTCGAGAAAGGACATTCGGTGAGTTTTATGTGCTGGGCCGTGGGATACGCGATATGGGCTACGGGGCTACTAACCTGTTCCGTGGTGAGTTTGGGGAAGAACAAGATATTGCGGAGCAGCGTAAATTTTTGGGTGATGGAGAACTCCTAGCGGTTACCCCTGGAAATCAACTCGGCACGGAAGAGCAGCGTCGAGAAATTGAAAAACAGGTAGGGACGGAAGAAGGACGTGAGACTTTATTTGCTCGTTCCGATAAATTAAATGCGCTAATGCGTTTCCAAAATCGCCGACGGGAGTCAGCGGTTCAGGAACAGGAAGTTACGCGGCGCAATTTAATGACGTACGGCACGCCTGTAGTAGGGGTGTTTTCGAATTACGTGATGGACCGCTTTATGGGGTCTGAGGGTTTTGCATTTACCGACGTGGGTCGGGGCTCTATTGGACTTGGCCGTACCGTGATGCGGAATGAGTCGGCCGGCACGCAGTGGGGAAATTATTTCGCCACAGGTAGCACCGAGCGTGACCCAGGGCAGGTGGAAGCGCGTGCCAATGACATGGTCGAAGGCGGACAATTAATTGAAGGTGCGCGCAACATGCGTGTCAGCCGTGAGCGTACCCAAGATTTGAGCCGCATGGCGGGGATGGACGTTGGCCGCTATCGCCGTGTGCGCGCTATCGCGTCGTCGGCCTTTGAGCAATATGCGCAAGAATTGGGCGAAGGTTATTGGAGCAACAGCGGCGGGTTTTCTATGGAGGAAGCGCGCAAGCGCGTCGTAGAAAACATGTCGTCTTATGGAAATGTAGATGCCGAGACGGCACGCCGTATGGTGGAAAATCCTGAATTTATGAAGGAGCTTATTCGAACCGGCGCGGCTGGCCGCCAAGAAGAAGGACGTGCAACGCTCGAAAAAGCGGCAGCCGCAGGTGGAGATATTCGCGGCGTACGCGAAGCAATGACCGAGACAGGCGCGCGGCAGGTTGCGGAAGGTTCTCGGCGAGGTCTTATTAATCGGCTAGGTTTGAACCCCGATGACCTCGAAATCGGCCAAGCAAAACAGCTCGTTAACTTGATGAGTGAGACCGGGCCTGAGGCAGAAGCCCGGCGCAAACTCTTCCGTGCGCGGGCATTGAGCGCAGTGGGGACAGGCGAGGCACGGCGTAAAGCGGATGAGTTGCGCAGTGAAGTCGAAATGAGTGTCACGGAAGACCAATATGCCGCCGCAGAAACCGCCGTGGAAGGCGTTGCCGGGTCTATGGACCGGGACGCTTTGCAGCGGGTGGGCGAGTTTACGAATAAAGACGCCTACTGGAAAAACCGCGAAAGACTCGAGTCTGAAAGTCAAAAACTTGCCAGCGACTCGCGGTACGCGGACTACACCGCCAGTCTCATGGGCGTTCTTGGTGAAGAAGGTGCAAATGTATTTAATCGCGGTGAAAAATCTGGCAAGTCCATGGAGCTTCTCGCCGACTTTATTGAAAAGAGCGGCGGTAAGCTTCGCGGCGGCAAACTGAGCGATAAAGATATTGAGGATATCCGCCGCGGGAAGATGGATGCAAACCAGCTGCGCGAGCGCGTCACAGGTCAGATAAAATACCAAGCACGCGCAGTTGTCGAGGGCGGGCAGCTGGCCAGTGAAGGCGGCCCTCAGGGGCAAAACGCTGTAACATCCCAAATCATCGACGTTCTTGCGCAAGCTGCCCAGCGCGACCAGCAGCTCATGCAAGGATCGTTTGGGAAATTTGATGGCGCTGTCGATAAATTCAGCGCAGCCACGAAAGACCTGAGCGCCGCGGCAGCTGCTTTAGCAGACAGAAACGCCGTCCAGACACTCAACAGCGCCCGCAATGACGCCCGTGAGTCGAGCTCGAACTACAGCCTGTCGGAGTAACCATGGCCGATCGCATCCTTTACGCCAATGCCATCGAGTACGTGCGCGTCGTGCACCATAATTTGGTGAGCAACGCGCTTGCGCGTCGAACGTCTTTTGTCATTTTGCCGACGATTTACCAGCGGGCGTACTTGCTGACCCACGGCACGGGCGAAATCCCGGTCACCGAAGATTTCGTCGCCCCGGACGAATCGCTTACCGTAGGCCGCGATGCACGTGTGAAAATCATTTCTCAGAAATAGAGGCGGCACAATGGCAGGTCCCGGTATCCTGACAGGCGGTTCGTTGACGGAGCTTTTCTCAGACACAACGCACTTGCCGGTGTCACGTGGCGTATTTGGTCAAAATCCGGGGGCAACGCCCAAGTCTGCCTTTAACCTGAAGAACAAAAAGAAAGACGCGGAATCTCGAGAGTCTATGTCACGGCTCTTTATCGAGATTCCGACGATGGCTGAGCGCCTGGCTTTTTTGAATTCTGTATCCGAAGAGGCACGCCCGCTCGCGCAAGCCCTTATCGCAGGAAGTGGCGCAGGTGGTGGGGGCGGGACGGGATTTTTTGATTTTCTCATGACAGAAGCGCAAGAGGCATTCAATGAGCGGGTTCAGATCGCCGATACCCTCACTGATAACTATGTGGTTTATTTTTCAGGACGTGAGCCGACGACTGCGAGCTACGCTGGAACCTTACTTAATACGTATCAGGACGATCAGCGCGTATGGTTTCTGCGTTTGTACAGCGAGATTTTACGCGGCACGCGCTTGGCGACACGCAATTTGATTGCACGGATGCGCTATGACAGCTTTTTGGTGTCCGGTTATTTGATGAACTTGAATCTGTGGCTAGACGGGGAGACCGAAATCACGGCGTCTCGTTTTAGCTTTCAGATGTTGATAAAGCGATTGCAGATTCTTACGCCGATGGTGTCGATGCCGACGCAGTTGGCGGCGTTTCGAACGCCGACGGATTTGCCGCAAAATGTTATTGATAATTCACAAGAGAATTTGGCGTATAACGCGCGCGAAGGCATCGTTACGCCGGAAGTTCCGCCGACCGCGGTAGACGGTCCGGCTGCGGAGAGTACCCGTTTTGCGGCGGTAGAAAACGTTCGAGAAAAGCTCAGAGAAAAGAATAAAAGCGACACCGAAATTAATCAGGTGCTCGCTGAGTCTGCAAATATGAGCGTAAACCCTGAAGTCGACCCGCGTGAGCAGGAAGTGCTCATGTCGATGGAAGGTGTGGACCGTGTTGCAGACGCCGTAATGAGCACGGACCCGAACATGTCTAACCCGGAAAACCGGCAAAATGACGGTGTGGGCGGGGCATCCAATATTTCTAGCACCGCGAGTGAATTTGCAGAAGCGCTGCGGGATTATTTGGTGCCACCAACACAGGTCACGGAGGTCACAACCGTCTCTCAGACGCCCGGCATTACAGGGTACAGCCAGACGATTTATATGCGCAAAGTGACGCCGCTCCAGAAGACGAGTGGCCAACGCAAGCGTCAAGCGTCCTAACTATACTACGAGGTGCCGTCATGCCAGCAGCCATCGTATTTACGCAAGGGTCGCGAGTCAGTCAGCCGGGCCACCCCCTGGGGGTAGAGCCAAACGAATTGGTGGTGTGCACCAATGTCAGTGCTGCCTCTCTCTATATGTGGAAGCTCCTGGATGTTCCGATTCGATCTCAGTTGACGCGGAATTTATCGGGTGAAGCCAATACTTTTTCATTTACCCCGGACGTGCCAGGGACGTACCTCATATCGTTACAGATAAACAACTCAAATATCGCGACGGAAAACACCACTAGTTTCGTCGCTATTTTGACGTCTGGCGATGACCGCATGGGTTGGCGCTACCGCGCAGCCGGCGAGACCAACGAAGACATCGTCACGAGCCATGATTTTGAGGGAAACAGTCTTGGTTTTCCCAACGATGTAAATCCACGCGGCTGGGCAAGCCGGGATGACATTGAGCGGGAGCAAATTGAAAAGGCCGTACGCCGGGTAACCGACGCAACGGTCACGGCAATTGCCCCCGGTTCTGCACGCATTCTGACGGTCAACCCGCAGACTGGAAAGCTTGACCCTTCAGTATTGCCGACTGTCGTGCACAACCAAGTGCAACCATCGGACACGTGGCTCATTAATCACAACTTGGGAAAACATCCCAATTGCGTGATTACCGATAGCGCTGGAAACGTCGTGCGTGGTGATGAGCAGCATTTATCATTAAATCAAGTTCGTCTTACCTTCAACGGGGCATTTTCGGGCACGGTCACGTGCAGCTAAAGGAGTTACGTCATGGCGTTTCAGCTGACAAATCTTGATTTCACTGGAAATCAAGCGCTCAACATGGTTTTGCACAATTTGGCAGCGCCGCCAGCGACGCCGAAAAATGGCCAGGTTTGGTTCGATACGGTTGCGCAGCGCATTTTGGTTCGGACGTCGGGCGGCAATATTGACACGACGGCGCGCGCAAACCATTCGGGGACGCAAACCGCAGCAACCATTTCGGACTTCCATGCACGAGTCCGTGAAAACAAGCTCAGCGAGATGGCGGCGCCCGACGCACCGCTGAGCTTAGCCAATCAGCGTTTGACGTTGCTCGGGACGCCGACCGCCCCCACGGACGCAGCAACAAAGGCCTACGCAGACTCGATCACGTCGAGCCTTACTACGTATCGCCTTGACCAATTCGCTGCGCCCACGGCAGCACTCAACATTAACAATCAGCGCGTCACGAGCCTCGGTGCGCCGGTTGCGGCCACCGACGCCGTGCGGCTTCAGGATATTCAAGATATCCAGAACGGCATTAAGTGGAAGGACCCGGTACGGCTGGCGACGACCGCCAACGTTACCCTAAGCGGGCTTCAGACCCTCGACGGCGTTGCAGGCGCGGAAAATAACCGCGTTCTGGTAAAAAACCAGACCGTTGGTAGTCAAAACGGCCTGTATAACATGAAGAGCGGCGCCTGGACGCGTACGACAGACGGCGGCGCCGGTCAGCTCGTGGCGGGCATTGCCGTCATGGTCACGGAAGGTGCAACGCAGGGCGATGCGCAGTTCCGTCTGCAGACAGATGACCCCATTACGGTGGGCAGCACGGCGTTGACGTTCAGTCAGATCGGCGCGGCCGTTTCGTACACCAACGGCTGGGGTATTTTGCTCACGGGTAATGCCTTCTCCGTCGACAAGACGCTGCTTGTGGGCAAGGCCTCGGCGTCGATCGGTGATGGCACCGCGGTGCAGTTTTCCGTCGCGCACAACTTGGGCACGAAGGATGTCACGGTCGGCGTTTATTACAACGCGACGGGCGATGAGGTCTACTGCGACGTCACGCGCCCAGACATCAACACCGTGATTTTGTCATTTGCGGTGGCACCTGCTACAGGTGCCTTGCGTGCGGTAATTCACGGTTAATCGAGGAATGACATGGAGCGACTCACCAATATTCCCGAAGCGCGTATCGAAGAACTGCGTGCACGCTTCGCGGAAGAATTGCCGTCTGACGAAGAAGCTCTCGACGAAAAAGACCGGCAAGATCGCGTAGTCGTTGCCTACTACCTCGATGATAAAAATATCTGGCACCCGACATCGCTTAAGCGCGATGACGATGTGCTGGTCAATCAGCTGAAAGCACGCGTGATTGGACCTGGCAAAGGTCGCGAGTATTTCTTGGCTTATGTCAACCACGAGCAGTTTGGGGAGATGATTATTCCCTTTAGCGTGCTCGGTGTTCGAGAACGCGCGCCTGCTGATGAAAATGAAGAGCCCATGCCGGTGGTGCCAGGGCACAACGCGCCGCCCTCGCTCAGCATTTTGCGTGCAGGCGTGTATCAGCGCATTGACCGGCAAACGGACAATATCATTACTCAAGGATTTACGTACAACGACAAGCGTTTCAGCCTAAGTCTTGAAGCACAGACGCGTTACAACGCGGTGTACAGCGCAAGCCAAGCGGATGACCTTGTCGAGTCAATCCAAATGAATACCCTCGACGATGAGGATTACATTATCTTGGCCGACAAAGAAGAAGTTCGTCAATTTTGTCTTACTGCGCTGGCGACAATTAAAGCAGTGGTTGACGCAGGCAGCGCGCAGAAAAACCGTGCGCGAGATATGACAAGCGCCGACGAACTCTTGAGCTTCAAAGATACGCGATGATTAACGGGCGCGGGTTTTCGCACTGGGGGTTATCCGAGTGGGGCTTTGGCGATCGCCTCGCGACGGAAGCCACCCGACCGCAAATCATATATAAGAGTCCCATCCCCGGCCAGATTAATGTTTTAGAAACCGTGCCTCTGCACGTACAGTTTTTTCACGAAGAGTTCGCGCTTGATTTGGCGAGTGCTGAAATCTATATTGACGATGTTCTTATTTATGGCGGCCTGACAGAATTTTTCAACGGCGCGCGAGGCAGCGTCAAGACAATATCTGGGGTAACGTCTGTAATCCTATACCCGGCTCAAGGTTTTCAATTCGGGAGCCGTACCAATGTACGCGCCGCTATCTCAGACCTAGACGGCGATCGCATTGATGAAGCCTGGTCTTTTTTGGTCCGTGAAGACCCGGCAAGCTATCTCGGCGCGGACGCGCTGCCTATTGAAGAGCAAATACAGCGGCCTATTCTACGGTTTACGCCGCTCGATCATTTGCGGCATGAGTTTTTGAATTACGCTATTCCTGAGCGTCTCACGCATATTGTTAACCGCGGCAATAAAGCGGCACGCGTCTTGTATCAGACGGCGTTTGCGACAGAACTTTGCACACTGCAAAACCCTTTCTCGTTACGAAATGATGCGGTGCTGCAGGTAGTGGTCAATGAGAAAGAAAACTTATTGGTGCTCGATCAGAAAATGCAGCTTCATCGAGAAACCTTGGAAGCGGCCATCGTCGATTTCCGAAACCAAGGCGTGTTCAAAGAAGATTACTTGAAGAGTTTTTTGAGTTATATGGACGCTCCGACGTACCTTTATCGCACGAGTCTGATTGCGAATCTGGTACTGTACGGCGCCGCCTATGAACTCGGACACCAGCACACTTAATGTCAATCGCGCGTATATTCGCGCGTACCTCGTCTACATCAACGGGATAGAGACGCCAGTCGAGTCGGTGTCTGTGGCTTACGGGGTGAACGCCATCCCAGAAGCGGAAATTGTACTCGTCCCAGACCCCGTCATGCAGCGCTTTGGCGCTGAAGACCGGGTATCGGTCCAAATATTTTATTTGGACATGTGGTACGACAGCGCAAACCCACAATTTCGCCTTTTGTTTGACGGTGAGATTGTCAGCTGGGGGTTTGTCAATACCAAAGGAGGGCGCGCGATCACGCTGACGGCCATTGATTATATTCAAATACTTTCACAGATATTTTTCTTTTTCATGTCCAATGTGGATGACCTCGCCACGGGCGCGTCGGGCACAGACATCGGCGTAAACGTGTCTGGCGTTTTTACTGCAGGACTCCCCGCATTGTTTCCATACTCGTTGTTTGCTGAGGGGCTTATTACTCCTGCGGGAAATGCCGCTGCGCCCCTGATAAAACGCCCCATTGATTATGTCTACAACTTGGTTCGTGGTCTTATCCAGACCAATATTCCGAATCGGTCTCTGCCGGCCGCCGCGTTCTTTGCGCCGTGGGTGCGCAGAACAAAGTTCCACAATCGGTTTGTCGCCCTTCCCTTTCTAGAGGAAAGCGAAAACCCTGGCGTATTTCCTATTCTACGTGCGGTGCAGGCCCAATATTCGCTGCAAGCCGTGCAAATGTTGACCAGCCAAATCGGCTCGTCAGGTTCGCTATGGGATGTGTTTACGCAAGTGCTCCAAACACTGTTGATGGAGCTTATCATTTTGCCCACGGCGTCGGCCGTGCAAAGTGATTATGCGACGATGCAGATACGCGGGCCCGCAGTGCAGAGCGGCGGCGCAAATCCTATATTTTTGACCAATTATTTTGTCAAACCGCAGATGCTCTTTGGTCTGCCTCCGACATGCAATGTGTTTTTCCCATCGCAGATTAGTCACTTCAGCTACCAGGAAAATTTCGCGACGCAGCCTACCCGCATTTATGTAAATGACGACAGCCTCCCGTCGTTTCTCAATACGACGAATATGTCTGAAGGCTTAAACAATCTTGTTAGAGATGCCATGACGGTGGCGCACCCGGCCGAAATTGACGACGCGCTCCGGGCCTCGACGGCGCGCGGCAGCAAAACGCTCAACGCCAAAAACGTCCTTCTCTACCCAGAAGAGTTCTACCGCGGGCCCGTAGTCCAGCGTATGCGCGCGCCTTTGTGGTTTACATTCCTGCACCGCGCCCAGAGTGCGCAAGCCGATTTCAAGAATAAGACGGAGGACGAACAAAAAGCGCTGTTAAAAAATCAGCTGCCTGACGATGAACAGAAGAATATATTTAAGAAATATGCCGCTTATGAGTACACCAAAGAGCGTTATTCTCGACGTGAAGCAGGGCTCTCACTAAGCGGTTTCAACCCGTACCCTGTGCCCGGTTTCCCTTGCGCCGTGTTCGACCGCGAATCTTCGCAAGTAAATATCTTCGGATATGTCACGCGCGTCCGCCACACGCTCAATTCTCGTGGCGGAGAAACAACGCTCAGTATTTCGTATGGGCGCACGTTTCAAGAGAGTTTTGATGTTCTGCGGCAAAACATTGACCGCGAAAATATTAGTATCGAACAAGCTGTATCTACCCAAGATACACGCAACCCTGAGCGCATCGGCGCCATCGCACTGGGCCCGCCTGAGCCGCTTCGTGAAATTCGAGATGTTGTGCAAAACTTTGACCGCGCCGAAGAGTTTTATTCTGCGCTCTTTCATCGAAATAACGCCGCGAGCTCCGACAAGCTGACGCAGGCGCAAATGAGCGCCGAGTTTCAAAGACAGCGCGACGCACAGGCCGTCGCGCTCGGCGTCTCTCCGCCGCAATATTTAGACCAGCGCCCTGCTACGCCCAAAACAGCCGCATTTCAATATCCGCAGATCATACAGTTTGTCGACGAGCATGGCGAAAAGCAGAACATCAGCTTGTCGGGCATTGATGGAACAACGCGAGAACGATTCATTGCTATTTTCTCAAAAATGCGCATCGGCGAAGCAACGGAGGAAGAACTCACCTACGTCAGCGAAGGGCTTCAGCAAGCGCGGATTCCTCAAGCCGTCAAAGGCGCGGATCCTGATCCCAATGTCATTCGGCAAATTGAAATCGCCGAAGGGCTCGTCCGACGCGTCACTACCATGACGAACATTCGTGGCGACAAGCAGGTCGTGCCGCGAGACGAAGCGCGTGACCTCTTCGAGAGCTTCGATGCGGCGCTCCACTACAACGCGCGCCCTGTCTGCACCCTGGACGAGTACGTGGCCTTTCTGGGCGACCTCGGGGCGCCAGAGGCGCGCGTAGAAGCCAACCAGAACCTGGCGTCGGAAGACCCAAGGACGTTCCCGGCGCCTTACTACGGACGCATTCGGCGCTATCGTCCAGGGCCGCCACCCGAGGCGAGCGGCGTGCAAACGGGCGCAGGCAACACCGTGGATATGCAGGAGTATGTGCGGACGGGCTTTCCTGACTCTGTGATAGATTGGGACGAGCTCCTCAATGCCTACCGGCAAAATGTGCTTCTGCGTCAAAGTCCACAGCGGTGAGCACCATGGAAAAAGACGTCGAGCTTTATAATCAGTGGAAGAAATCGCAAAATCCACAGCATCTGGATTTGCTGATTAAGCAGCTCGATCCCTTGATTCAGTCGCAAGTAAATCAGCGCTCGGGCACGCTTGCGCGGCCCTTATTGGAGGCACAAGCGAAAGTGCTGACAGTAAGGGCTATCCAGTCGTATTCGCCTGACCGCGGCGCCAAGCTCTCAACCCATGTCACCAACCAATTACAAAAATTGAGTCGCGTAAACTACGCACACCAAAACGCATTGCGCATTCCTGAACATTCCATGGTGGCGTACCGTTCTTACAATATCGCTCTCGAAGACTTTAAGACTGACAACGGCCGCGAGCCTACTAGCCAAGAGCTAGCGGACCACATGAAGTGGAGTCCGAAAAAGGTGGAGCAGTTTCGGACGCAGTTTGGGCGCGCAGAATTAACGGAGTCCAAAGACACGCCCATGGATATGTTCGTGCCGTATACGCACGATCCGCGCATCGACTACGCATATCAGAGCATGTCTCCGCGACAGCAAAAAATATTCGAGCACATGACGGGTTACCAAAATGCGCCCAAGCTGTCGAATACACAGCTCATGACCAAGCTCGGAATTACGCAAGGCGTTCTTAGCTATGAGAAGAGCAAGATAAAGACGCTTCTCGAGCGCGCACAACGGTAAAACATGTACCTGTACGCAGAAAACATTGCGCCCTACGAAGTTACTGAGGAAGACGTCGTATGGTTTCTGCGCGCTGTGGACGCAGAAGGTGCCATCGAAACAGAAGTGGCGGCGACGCTTCTAAATGGCTTCTGTTTTACACGCAGTCGGGGGCAGCCCCGTACCTTGACTGGGTTTATCCGGGATTACGCGCAGCCAGTCAACTCGCGCTGGTATATTACTGGCGATTTATTTTTGAACAGTCTCAAGAACCTGTCAGACCAAGAACGCGCAAAAGCAGAGCAGGTCGCGCTCAACCGCGAGCGTATTTTGTCAACCAAGACTAGTTTTTCGTTGGTTACTGAAAAAGCGGTCGTAGCGGCGCTCAGCGGTTTGGTGAAGATACCAAAGAACGCCACGGATTATGCGGCACCGTATATCGATGCGGCTAAAAAACAATACAAGCCCTTGTCGGTAAGCGTAGCGGGTAGAAATCGCCTGTGGGCTCGTGGCGGGGCGCAGAATTGGCAAGGCTACAGTGTAGAGCCTCTGCAAGTTCCTGCGTGGCTCAAGTCGCTGGCGTCGGTCAAGATTGAGCGCGCGTTCGACCGAGACTTCTCTACAGAGCTTTCCAAAATATCTGAGTTTTTTGCTGAGAACGCCTCAGGGTACAGCAATAAAAAACGGCAGATTGCTTTTGGCGAGATACGTCTGAACGTCGGAGAAGCTTCGAACTATTCTACCGACTACAGCGTGGCGTTGGTGCAGCGGGCTGCCAACGAGCGCATTACGAGCTTCGCACGCAGCGAGCAAATGCAGCAGGCTTCGCGGAAAGACATGTTTGCTGCGGCCACGCAGAATAATGATGTAGGCTCGGATCATTGGAATCGACGCGTGTCCAATCTGCGCCGTGCCATGAGTACCCCGGCCAAGCCTCTTGTCATTAAAAATGCATTGGGCTTTGATTTCACTACCGGGACATGGACGGTGACAGACCATGGCGAACAAGTTTGATGTCCACTTCAGCGCGCTCTCTGCAGAAGAGCAAAAATCGACGTTCAAGTTCGTCGGATTTGGTACAGCCAGCATCGGCGTAAAGGGACTGCAATATTTGGTGAATGCGTTTGCCAAATGTATGCTTACGCCACGCGGCAGCGACCCGTCCGACTTGGACTACGGGACGGAATTTACCGGCCTTATCGGGAGCAATGTCTCTCCCCAAGATGCACGCGACATTACGGTTATTGCTATTGACCAGTGCATTGAGCAACTCACACGTTTTCAAAGCATGGACAACACCCTGACCGCGTCAGAGCGTATTCGAAGCGCTGAGCTCATACGCTTTGTCGAAGATGAGTCGGCGCCGGGCTTCTCTGCTTATGTACAAATTCGAAACCAAGCCGGTGAGCGGCGACTCCTTCAGGTGCCCTGATGGCGATCGAAATAAGCAAAGCAGACGTAGCGCGTGCAGAAGCGCTTCTCGAAGCACTTCTCACGGAGCAGGTACCGGAGGGGCGATTTACCAAAGGAAGTGCGCTTCGAGATCTGACAGTCAAAGCGCTTTCCTTTGCATTTGCCTACCAGCAAAAAGAAAATGCAACGGTCAAGTCGCTACAAAGTCTGCTGACTGTCCAACAGATTCAGACCACGGACCCTGACTTAGACCGCAGCGTTAGTCAGGCGACCGACGCTATTTTGTCCAATTGGTTTATCAACCGAAACATGGGCATATTTGCGCGCGGGATGATCTTCATTCAGGTTACCAAGCGCCAGGATTATATTGTTCCGGGAAATTACCGGTTCATGTACGACCGAACCCGTGTATTTTACCCGGACGTCATCGACGGTACGCAGAACGTCGTTATCCGCAGTGACGAGCTTCTACCCGTCATTGGGGTAGACGGCATTGTCAACGGGTATCAATTTTCATTGCGGGTCATCGCTGCGCGCACCGGTGCAGATTACAATGTCGAGCCAGGAATTTGGCAAGACGGCGCTACATTCAGTGCCTACGCCACTCGTGTTTTAAGCTCGACAAAATTTGAAAATGGAAAAGGCCGAGAGAGCACACAGGATTTGATTGCGCGCTCTGGCACGGCCATTACGGTCCGAAATCTCATCAACACGCGCTCCATTGAGGCGACGCTGCGTGAGAAGTTTGGACTGACTGGGCGCATGCTGGTCACGGGCATGGGCGACCCGGAAATGCAACGCGACCGCAAGGTGGACCTCTCAGCGCAGAGTGCATTGCACGTCGGCGGGCATTTTGATGTTTTTATGGAGTTGCCCCGCGTGCAAGAGACCTTCGAGGGGGTCATCGGCGGAAAGTTTGTTCGTCCCGACGGGATTATCAATGTTTTCCGAGACCCCGAAATTGCGGATTGGACCACCGCTATTCTGTCGCACCAAAACACGCTGGTGAGCATTAAACCTGGCGATGTGTTGCGCGTTTCAGGGGGCTTAGCGGAAGCGCCGCGAGACTTTGTCATTAAAGAGGTGTATGCATCCGAGCTCCGCGTCGGAATTAGTACGCCCTTTTCAGTTCCGACTGATGAGTCTACAAAATACATTTCTTATTATATTTATCGTCCTCTTCAAGGGAGCGATTTTCAGATTTTGCCGTCCACGGGCGTGCGCGTAACCGGACAGACGTCGCGGCAGGTGAGCACCCCAGGGTGCGTCGTTCTTCCGGGTAATGCGCGCTATGACATTCTTGATGTCGCAGTCATTAACCCTGATGTGAACGACCCCTTAGCGAATACGTCTACAGGCTTTGTGCATTTCCCATTGCGCAGCAATGAGCCGCCGCTGATTTCTGAATATCAGTTGGTCTCACGCCGGCCGGAACTCGCGCAGTCGCTCTTAGCCTATGAAGAAATTCACGTGCAAGGGTATGCAGGAAAAACTCTGCGCGTTACGTATGAGACCTTAGCGACACTACCGGCGCTTCACAGTTATACGCAAAACCGCTTTGAACGTATTATGGCGGGCAACATTCTGACGCGGGGTTATTTCCCTGTGTACCTGTCGCTCGCAGTTCCTTACAAATTAAAACCCACTGCAACCAGCGCGATTGACGAAGCTGGACTTTGTGCCGCTATCGTTAACAGCATTAATTCATTTGATCCGCACGACATTATCAGCGTATCCGACATCACTACAACAGTGCAGGGCTATGACAGCCGTATCGGCACTGTTTTTCCATTTACCATTGAATATACGGTGCATCTACCCGATGGCCGTCAGCTCGCGTTTTCCACGGAAGATGAAGTTGTCATGCATACTGAGGAAATCGTAACGGCGATCGGCGACCCGCTGCGATTTAGCCTCAGCGACCGCACAGTCCGATACTTCACGACGCTGTCCCGTGTCTCGGTTTACTTGGGGAGCTAATCCGTGGAAAATACGCTTCAAAAGACCCGCGGAATCATCGAGGGTCTGTCTGATTTTTGGCTCGTCTATTTCAAAGATATTGACCAGCTCCGGGCGCTGTACACGGGCATGGATATTCTTGTCGGGCAGTCGTACTTGGACCTTTTGTCCCTACTGCTCAACAATAGCACGCAGGACGCGCCCCTTTTCAACAAAGAATACTACAAATTAGTTCAAATTAAAGAGACTGACATTCGCTACTCGCAACGTGAAAATAGTAGCCGCAACCGTTACGTGTACACGCCGCCAGAGAGCATTGTCAGTATTCAAGCACTTCAAAACAAAGTGCTCGAGGTCTCTGCGCTTCTGGACAAAGACGCCGATTTTGTAGTGACTGAAGACCGAAATATCGAATTTCGGCGTGACCCGCTCAACGCCTATCGCATGCGGGTATTTGGCACGCAGCGTTCTCAGTTTATCGTACGAAATCGACTTCCACAGTACGACGACTTTGAGATCTGGCTCAACGATACCGGGGCGCACCCGCCGACGGTCACTATACAAGCCGACGGACAACAAATTCAGATTGCCTACGACGGGCCGCAGCACAGCCGCCGTGGAACAGCGCGGGTACTTGTCTCACTCATCAATACGCACCCGCGGCTAAGCGAGGTGCTCCGCGCAGAGCTCGTCGCGGAAGATGCAGGCGAAACACCGCCCGCGGCACCTCCAGGCGCTGTCAGCCTGTTGCGGCAAGCCGTGAGTCCCCTGGAAGGGTACGGCGTCCGGCAGCTGCTGCAGCGCTTTGGCGGCAAGTTTACGGTCCGAAGTGTGCCGGATTGGGTCGCGCTCGGCGTGGAAAAGGGCGACATTTTGCGCCTTATTTCGGGCGCGTCCATTGGAACGCCTCACGAATACCCAATTTCTCTAGTGCGGACAGACGCTCTGTATATCGCGCCGGGCACAGACTCCTTAACGATTAAAGCAGGGGATCGCATTTATTTTTCGATCTTACGGGAGCCTGAAAATAACCGCATCTACCAAGAGCCGTTGGCACCCACGGCCATTGCGGTGCAATCGAGCACCGACGGCCAGCTCGACCCAGAAGCGCGTACACTACATTCGTTTTCCGCCAATTTTTCGCCGCTGCATAAAGATGACATTATCGAGATTCAGGGTATTCGAAACCGCGGTCAGATTAGAATTCTAGAAGTGATTGACCAGACGACCGTCGCTTTGGCTACGACGCTCATCGAAGAACCTGCGGCGGTTCAGTGGACCCTTCACTCGACGATTCCTGCAAATAAACTCTGTACAAACGGCACGCTGCATCCGCACACGGCAAAAACTGCCCGATTTGTCGGGGTCGGGGCGGACTTTACGGTACAGGCTGCGGGCACCGCGATTAAAATGCTCCGCGGCAATCAAGTGGTTGCCTACCGCGTATTGCAATATCTGAGTCTCGCCGAAGTTATTTTGGACGGCGTCGTCGTGGAAAGCTCGGAGCCTGTTGCTACCTGGGGTTGGGCTTCCTATATCCCGCTGTCGACCCGGTTGGCCTTTCCGCAGATAAAAAAAGGAACCACTGCGGTGTTAGCCCGGCGTTTGTGGGACCACGGCGTGGTCGTTGAGGGTGAAGATTATTTGGTAAATGAAGACCAGGGACAAATTCAGCAGCTAACCACCTGGCGCGCAGACCTAGAGCCAAGCGCGGCGTATGACTACCGCCTTGTGCTAGCTGGCGGTGAGCAGTTTTTGCTGGCCGGCAATATGGGCGTACTGCTCTCAAGCAGCCCTGCACGTTTCCGCGACAATTACGCGTCATTCAATTATTCGCATTTAGACCAATCGCTGTATATCCAAAGCGTTGGCATATTTACCATTAAAGCTGTGCACAGCGCGCACGAAGTGGAAGTTTACGAAGACCCGCGGCTCGTCGATAAAGCAGGGCCCAATACGCAGTATGTGTGGCTTTTGTATCCGCGCGGGACCCTGCAGACAGAAAACGTGGAGACCTTCGTCCACGAGATTTCTTTTTGGGCAACGAATGCCCTGGTAGACAACTACAACTTATATCACGCGTTTGGATACTTAATTGACCGCTTTGAGCCTTCGAGTGAAGCGTATCGCGCTTTGATCCGTGGCGTTTTTCAGCTGTTCATGCTGGGTCCGACGCTGGAACGCTTGGAGTCGGCGGTGAATACGGTGTCGGGCCTTTCTGTTATTCGCGACGACGGCGAAATTTTGCTCGACTATATCTCAGGCGCAGAGCGTAGCGGCGCCGACGGGTATTTGCACAGCGCACTGCAACAGTTTGTGGCGGAAACGGCGCAGTTTACAGATACGGCGCTTGCGAGCTATGTTTACATAAAAGACGGCTTGAATGAAAACAAGCTTTTTAAAATTGTTGGCGTGCTGTCGGCATCTAGCGTCTTGCTGGAAACACCGGTTACGGACGACGGCCCTGTTTCGTGGGAGTTGGTGCGCACGCCAGAACAGCAAGTCGTGACGTCTAAGCGCACGTATAAATTTCCGAAAACTATTCCCCTACGCGCGACAGTAACGAATCCAGACAACGTGGGGGTTAAGCTGTTTCGCGCATTCGAAGTTTTAACAGAAGTATTCAACGTTACCGACTATATTGAGTCGCCTCTGTGGTGGGAAAACATTCAAATACCCGTAGAACTATGGGAAGGAGAGCCGGCCGATCGCCGGCAGGCGTCACCGCAGCTCGTCGAGCACGTCATTGATCCTATCGACGGCGCAAAAATCGGCGACCCTGGATTTCTCATCGGCGCAGACCACACAGGTTTTTCCCCCGACGCGACGACGGGGGCCGTTCCTATGCGCTACAACGTGGCGTTTGTCGTGCTCGACACCTGGCTCAAGCACCATTTATTTTATGTGTCGTTTAATCCTGTTTTGATGGGTAGTTTGTCGGCGTCGCTAATTCGAGATTTGGAAAATCTCGTATTTGTCGCAAAGCCCGCGTATACGTACATTATTCTGTCACCCGCATCGCTCTTGAAAGATCTCATTCCATTAGAAGAAAAACTCGAGTTTCGTTCTAAGCGCTGGTTTGGCGGCCAACGCGGTGATGAGATATCCATCAATACGCAGGCGCCGCTTCTCATTGACGGCACATGGCGTATCGGTGATTGGTATCGCACTTATGAAACGGAGGGCACGCTTAACCCGCCGTTCACTTCAACGAAGTACCCTCTTTGGACCCCGGCGCCCGGTGAAAACGCGCGGGTGTTTTTCTCTAAAGTAGTTTTGCCAAATTTACCCGTCCCACGGTTAATTCGCATTTTCCGCCCCATCGGCAGCAGTGACGTGGGCGCAGTAGTAGATAACTATCTTGTCTGCGAAGACGGTGGTTTTCTCGATACACATGTTTTTTTGAATATCCGTATTCAAGGCGCGACCGTGTACACCATTGGTCAGGTGGTGGACGCAACGCGGGTGCACTTGGGTGTAGAGCACTTGGCGGACGAAGAAAACGTGTCGTGGGAGCTCGGCGCGGTTGGGTCAGGGCAAGGCCTTCTAGAGCCGCTTACGTTCCCCTACGCGAACTTTACCGACTTGAACGCGCGCCACGCGTTTGAGGCGTCTGACGTAGGTACACTCATTCGATTTATTGAAAGCCAAGAAAGTGACAATCAGGTCGTCGAGATTGTACAAGTTTTTCCCTTAGCACCCTACACTTGCGTCGTGCGCGTCAGTGGCACGCCAGTGCAAATTCAGGGTCCGTGGGAACATTTGCAAGAGGTCGTTAAAGTGGAAGATGATGGCATTCGCTTTAATTTGACCGGGGTCACGCCTCCGAGCGGGCCCATTACATTTCGCGCTTATGGTTTGCGCGAGCCGATCAACACGAACACCTCCGATTACTCGGTCGCGGACGGGGACCTGTTTTACGCTATCGGCATGGATCACCCACGAAAAAGCCTGTCGCGTTTGAGAAGCAGCCTGGACGTGGCAATCCAGGATGACCCCATTCGCATTATTCGACGCCCGGTCGCGTAGGTGATTTATGCCTGATTTTTTTAATCTGAATATCAATCTACGCGGGGACCTACAAGTCATCCGCCGCGACGCATTGACGAAGAAAATCCTAAGCGTCTGGGAAAAGAAAAACGTCATCACGTATTCGGGCATGGAAGCGCTCGTTAAATTGATGGCGCCCAATGCGTCGTTCGGAACCAACGTGCAGCGCGAGAGTCAGATTCGCTCTATGCGCTTTGGCACCAACAACACGCAGCCACAGCGCACCGACACAAACCTCGCCAGTGAGGCCGCCCTAGCAGGTGTGCCGATACGTATAGAGCTGTCCGACGCGCAGCGTATTATCGGCGCAGCGGGCACCGTAGAGTACGTCGCGACGCTTTCCGCTGCCATGGGCAATGGCTTGGTTTATCGTGAAGCTGGACTATTTACTCGAGGGACTGAAGACGCGCCCGCAACGACGAGCAACTCAGTTATGTTTTCGCGTCAAGTGTTCCCTGACCAGCCGAAAACCAGCTCCGTGGAGCTCGAGTTTCGCTGGCGCACGACCATCACCGTTTAGAAAAGTGGAAATTCCATGGCTGAACAACGTGCATTCGTGGATTATCGGTCTGGCGGTGATACTGGTCAAAATGATGTTTTGTCCATTCAGCCAGTCTCTACGCAGGAAGGCGCGACGGAAGCAAACTTCCGACGGCCCATGGAGAACCTGCGCACCCGGACAGAGACTATCCGGGGGCACTTACAAGATTTATTTTATTTCCGTGATTTTGGTCGCGTTTTCCTAGAGCTGACCTCAGGCGGAAGCGTCGCCTGGGGCGGGCTCGTGTCCGAGGGCGGAACGGGCATTGTGACGGTGACGGGAACACTCAAGGTGTCGCCCTTTCTGTCGCCGGCTGCGCCTATCCGTGGCTCCTTGGCGCTTGGCGTCGCCGGAACCAATCAGGTGGTCTACAGCGCGTCTGCCTCCTCCTACGCGACGCAAGGGTCTAACAGCATCACCGTGGAGCACCGTGCACAGACGGGGCAGGCCCTGTCTGTCAGCATCTCGACGGGGCCCGTAAAGCGCGTCCTCGTCCGGTTCGACGGCGCGAATGCTGCGCACACGCCAGCGGCGGTCAAAGCAGCGGTGGACGCCGCAGTTGCGGCAGACACCGACCTTACTGGAAAGCTGACCCTCACTACGTCAGGTAGCGGCATTGTAGCAGTAAGCTCTGAGAGTCCGCTGTCTGGTTCGGTCGACGATGAGTCTCACTGGGTTGCGGGCACGCTGATTACCGCGCTCACCACCAGCCGCAAGCTCACGGCCGGCGACGGCGTTGCGATTTGGTACAAATACGTGGTTGAGCCGACGGCCGACCCGACCGACCCCAAAGGCGCGGTGGCGGGTGGTCGCGGTGAATCGTCAATCGCGCGAAATAATCACAATATCCCTGCCGGCTCGCTTTTTGTTACCTCCGATAACGCGAGCAAAATCCCTGGAGCTGTCGCGCTTTTTCGTGTAGGCCTTCACGGACAACTTGTCCTTGCGGACGGGACGCGTATTGCCCGCGGCGAGTCTACGAATTTTTCAAGCATCAACACGACGGTTACGACGCAGCTCACGCCCGCAATTAGCAGCGCGCTCGCAACATTTAATTCAGGCACGGTCGCGCCGGAACGAACGGCAGCGATTAACTCAGCACTTTCGGCGTACAACAGCAGCACGATCGGGCCGCAGCGCGATGCGGCTATTTCCAACGCGCTTAGCTCGTACAACTCTTCGACAATTGGTCCGCAGCGTGATGCGGCTATCACCACGGCGCTCAACAACTACGGAACGAACGTCACCAGTGCCCTGAATACGTATAATACCAATACGATTATTCCGCAGCGTGACGCGGCCATTGCAGCCGCCATGGCCGGAACAAGCTCAGGCGTATCTCAGACGCAAGTCAATACGACGATCGCCAATTATAATACGGCAACGATTATCCCGCAGCGGGATGCAGCCATCAACGCGGCTATCGCGTCGATTCCAGCGGGCGTGACGACACCCAAAAGCGTCACCGCGGTGTTTACTGCCAGTTCGGGTGGTGATTTCAACGGCGTCTCGTCCGTCAACAATATGGTGGACGGAACATACCCCAACGGCGGCCTTTTTTACGTAGCGCCCGGCGCGTACACGCTTACCACCGGCGCCGCCGTCTCGGCTACGCGGTTTGTCTACTCAGCGCCCGCTGCGGGCACCACATACGGCTACACATCACTGACCGTTAATGCGGGCCTTACGATCCCTATTTCTGGCGAATGGAACGGGTTTGAATTCAAAGGCGCCGGCACTTTTCGCCTTGATGGACGCGTCATTCTCCGAAATTGCGTCATTGACGCGGCGAGTCTCTCAGTAAACTCCAATGCGTTTCTAATTTTTGAAAATGTTCGGATTAACGGTACGAAGATCACAGGTTCATCCGCAGACGGGATTACCATTCCCGCTAACGTAAATTGTGATTTTAGAAACTGCCAGTTTAGCAATGCGATCACGGGCGCCACCGTTGCAGGAGGCACCGTACACATTGTGGGGCCCTCCAATTCACAGCCTTTGCGCCGCTTTACAAACTGCGAAATTACCGGTGCGACGGTAGCAGGTGCCGCAGCGCCAATATCCGCCATTTATATCACTGATGAAAATACCAGCAACTCGCGCATTGAATTTAACAACTGCCACATCAGCCATGCGGGTACCAGTAATCTGGGGCGCACGATTAAGATATACAACTCTACGGAAATAACCTTTAGAGGATGTAAAATCCGGTCATTCGTCGGCGGCATTATCTTGGATCAAGATATTGGCGGCGCGACGTACGACGATTGTTTGTTTGAGACGTCGGATACTGTCAACGTCGGGTCAGGTATTACGGCGCCCACGTCTCGGATGATCTGGGTCCACAATAGCACCTACGCCTCAGTGCCGGGCTTGCGAATCGACCCCGCGTACGACACGGGGACCTATTTCAAAAATTGCCGTGTACGCATTGGTGAAGCTACGCGACAAGCCATCGCGATCGAGCCCGTTGTAGACCTCGGAAACCCCTTTACCGGGGGCGATACCGGCCGCGGCTGTGCGCCTGTATTTGTAGACGGGCTCTATATCACGTACTCCAATGCGAACAAAGTCGCGTTGAACACCGCGCATTTTCGGGCATACGGCCCCGGCCGGGGCGGCGACGTGGTCAGTTACATCAAAAATGTCACCGTCGATTTCAACGGCTGCTACCGCACCGGGTCCCTTCTTGGCGGATCGTCGGGGCTAGTATTTTTCTACGGAAACTCGAGTGCCGCTAGCTCGAATTTCTTAGATCTTCATGGGGAAAATATTACGCTGGCAAACCTGCCAGGACCGGGTGCCAACAACACCCTGGGCGCCGCCATTTACGGGTTTCACGCGCATTTACGAAGCGTCACAGTTAGCTATATCGCCTCCACTGTAACGGCATATCCTATTCTTGGTGACGTTTGCCAATTTGGTTCTTGCCGCGTGGAGGAACTTATCCTGCGAGGTGGCGAGCACATGTATACTACCTCGACCGTCGTGAATCTGTCGGCGGGGTCGAAGTTGCATGGTGGCGCGCTTTATAATTTGCCCAATACGAATACACAGCAAGCAGCGATCCTGCTGGCCGTGAATTCAGAGATGCTGAACTTTAATATTCAGGCAAGCGCGGCCTTTACGCAAACCTACCCGATTATTGCCGTTGCAAATAAATCAATTGTAGGTTTTTGCCGGGTATATTGCGCGGTATACCATCCGGGAACGGTAATTATGTTATCCGGGACGGGCGCCGCTAACTGTCGTATTATTGGCAATATTTTTGAAGGAAATGCGCAGACCTCGGTATTGGTAGAAACGACCGCTACGTCGACTGTCCAAGGTAACCAAATAAGCAACAGCTATTCGCCGTCGGGGGCCAGCGTGACAGGCAGTCCGATTACAACGGGCAACTACGTAAAGGCTGCCTTTGATCCTTGGAACTAAATTCGTTCCTCGGTAATTACCGAGTCAGTGTTCATGAGCGAATAAAGCTGGTCCGCGCTGAGGCTGCTCTCAATGGGCAGCACATTAATCAGCTGTGAGACAAATCCAGGATATTTATGTTGCACCGCGCGCGTATTGACTTCCTCAACGGAAGCCGCGCGCATGATGCTGTGCACTTTGAGCCGAATGGTGCGCACAGGAATGCGCGAATCTTCGGTCGGGGTGGTGGCGATGACGACTTCATGGGTCAATAGAAAACTATTCATTCGGATTCTCTACTCTCATTATGTCATCGCCGCCAGCACCAATAGTGCGGCAGCCGAATTCAACCCAGCGCACGCGGCGTCCTTTGTAAAAAAAGGCCACCGTCAGACCCAAAGACCATTCGATGGGGTCGAGCGGGTTTTGCTTAAAGTCGTAAAGCCGCTCGACCACTACTTTGTCGAAATGCGGATGGTCCGGGAAGTACGTCCCTTCCCCCAAGGTGACATAGTACGCCGCACGCCGAAGCAAGATGGGCGTAATGCCGATGCGGTGGTTTTCAGAGCTCTGACTCATTCTGGAAAAACTCTATACCCTGCCCTTGCAACGGCGTAAATATTGCCGCTTCGGTGGGCCGGGTGAAGGTCATGCGAATGGTTTTGATGCCCTGCTGTGCTTCTTCGCGAATGAGCCCGATTACTTTGCCTGATTGGATGACGATGATCTCCGCAGTGTCAACAGACGGGCTGTAATCCACGGCAACGTCACTCACCATGCACTTTACTTTTTCCATTAAATTGCCCCTTTGAAAGCCTTTGAAAATTTAAGTTTCGGCTTTTCAATATAGATTCGGGTCTTCAAGATGTCGTTGAGGACGTCGAGCTGGTGCCGCTTGGTCGTAGTCGTATGCGCTATTTGGAGTGCAATATGTGATAGACCGTAGGCATCGGCCAAATTGTCGTTCTGTATATTCAACCCCCACTGTTCGCGAATAGCCGCCATGACTTGCGCTTTGTCCGCGGAGCCGTTGGCCGTCACATATTTTTTCAATTGTTTGGGGGCGGCGACATACACCGCGTCGCACGCGTCGTAGAGTGCGAGCTTTACGACGGCGCCGACTTCGCCGAGCTCGAATTTTCGGCCAATGCTTCGAATGGCATATCCTTCGAGAAGGCCTACGGTATACCGCTGGGCGGCTAAAAATTCTTTTAGCGCATCCCGGATGTACGCCAAGCGGCTCGGACCCGTCATCTTCTTGGGCTCGATGAGCTTAAACGTGATCTTGCCCGCGGGGCTGTGCGCGCAAAGGCCCGTGTGGTTGAGCGACTGGTCCACGCCGATGACGTACATGCCGCGAGTCTAGACTAGATTTTGCGCATGAGCACACCTGTCGACATCAAAGCGTTGTTCACTCGGGAAATACCGCAGGTGAATCTTTACCGTGTAAAATTTGAGATCATCGACACGGTCAATATCGATTTCTCTGTCTTTATGTTTGACACAGAGACAGGACGCTTTTCACACGTTGCGATGGTGTACGACCTGGAAATGTTCCCGGTCGGCCGAGAGCTCGCAGCGTACAACAATATCCCGTATTTTCGCTGGCACTCGGGGTATGTCGAATACAACGAGCTCAGTCAGGCGGTTTACTTTGAAGCCTTGACCAAGACCCGTCTCAAGACTTTGAGTAACCTCTGGAGCCGTGTTACAGACGTGTTCACGGGCTCTACTGTGTATGACGCAGCGTCGTCTACGCGCGGATAGCTAAAAAATGCCGGGAACAAAAGTTACGATGGTGCGCAAGACCATTTTTCGGTCAGGCGCGTACACCTACGAGATCTTGGCGACCTGTACAGACAAAGGGTCTCTCGCCGATAAGAATATTTTTGTCTTTGAAATCTCCGATTTGACGGACCCCAAGGACGATAGCTTTTACCGTGTCGCCGAGCCGGGGGATTTTGATTATCAGGTGTCGCGAGACGCGGCGCTTGCCAAAAACGAGCTGTTCTGGCGCCAGGACCGCGCTACGTTTAATTATGATAATATCGAAACAGCCAACGCAGCGTGGCAAGAGCTCTCAGCGCGTATCAATGCACTGGTAGAGACCAACGATATTTATATTACGACGTTTGAGACGACCGACGTAGGCACGGTCTATACCTACCCCATGGTCGCTGACAGCATTCGCGATCAGCTGGTAAATGCTTTTCGAGATAAAGAAGACGAGCTCGAGATAGCCACCACCGAGCGCGACGCGAAAATCGACAGCTGCTCTGGGCACGAGACCGACATTGCAGCCATCCAGACGCAAATCAACGCCGCCAATGCGGACCTGACCACGTACTTGTCGGTGCAGGCGTCGGTCAGCGCGGTGCGCGCGATTTACGTGACCATCCAGGCTGCACTCGTCGCCGGCAACACGCAGATTCGGAACCTCAACAATACGTCCGACGCCACCGACGCGCAGCAGAACCTTATCGACGCGCAGCTCTCGCAGGACCAGGCCAACCTCGCGCTCTTTGCCACCCAGAACACGGCCCTGGGCACCGCCCTGACCGGAGGCGTGGCCAGCGCGGTGGCGACCGTCCAGGCCCGGATTGCGGCGCTGCAGCAGGCCAAGAATAACCTGTATACAGAGCTAAATTTGTGCACACAGGAAACCACACGCCTGGGCGCTGTCGTCACCGCGGCACAAAGTGCACGGGACGGAGCGCTCCAGGCGGTGTTGGCAGTGTGTCCAGATTTTGAGCCTTAGTAGCCGCGGTACGGATTGTATTCACGCCATTTGATGCGTGGCGTAATGCAATCCATGGCCGTTGTAGACTTGGCCCAGACCTGTTCCTGCTCCCAAGGCCAGAGCAGTTGGTACAGCGTGCTAAACGGCGTTCCGAAGTTGTACGTTACGCCATCTAGCTTTTTTGTATCCTTGTACAGGCGCAGATCAATGAATTGATCCAGATGTTGATAAATACCGTATACGGGTGCGGCTTTTCCGCGTATGCCATGAAAGCGTTGTGTGACCTGTGAAAACACCGCGTGTGCCAGCATGAAGTTATCATGTATTTCCGTATACGGAATTTTTAGCGGGTCAGGAAGCATGGGCACAGCTTCACGCAAGTCTGTGTAGGTAGAATATTCTTTGTTCCGACTCAGGTCTCCCCGGTCTGCGACGATTTTATATGTAATACCGTTTTGGTAGGTTGAGTTTCCGTAAGATCGAAACCCCGCCAATCGAATATCAATGGTGCGGTCGCTCAGTGCCGCGCTCTTGAGCTTGACGCCGGAGTGTTTCATCAAGAATTTTATTTCTTGTGGCAAAAACCCTTCGGAGCCATCTCTGAAAGGCGTATTGAGGCCGAGCCAGCGCCACAAAAGTTCTTCTATTTCTGCTTCGGTGGTAGATCGTTCGCAAAAATCGACGCGCCCGCAGTCGATAACATCATCGTGTTGGGTACGCTTAAACGCGCACTGGCTACACGTTTCTTTTCGATACAAATGTCTTCGTGCTCTGTTCTCGCCGCGCTCTTTGAATTCTTTTTTTCGCGCAGGAACCAGCGAAAAGTCATAGTTGTCCCACGGCCGAATCGCATCGACAAAGGCACCGTCAATGAGATAGAGCCCTGGCGTATACTCAAACCCGCATATCTCTTTGTAGGTAGTATTTTGATGTCGCGCCGGCTCTACGTTTCCAAAGTCTGCGATAGTCTCTAAAAGCCGGGGCATCATGCGACCAATAGTGATGGGATAGCACGAGCCTTCTTTCAGCCGAGGGCAGGGGCACTCGCCCATGCTGCGCTCAAGCTGCAAGCACCCTTGGTACATATCGTCGTAGTTCAGTGCTTTGACGATGGTCTTTGGATTTTTAATATCATCGACGAGCCAGCCCTTTAGCTTGGAATCGCCGATCCACTCGTATTTGACGATTTCGTCGCGCACCCAGCGCTCTAGCTGCACGGGGTGGGGAATGCTGGCAGTATTGAATGACGCAAAAATAGTTTTTGGGTCTACGCGAATGGCATAGACGCAGCGCGCGCCCTCATAGAAATCGGACAGTTTCCACAGCGCCCGCTGCACGTCGTGAAATTCAGGTAGCCCTTCCGTGTCATGAAACAAATAACCGGCGCCGGCCTGCGGGTACAGATAGCTGTACTCTTTATTCTTCTCGCGTTTCGACGGCCGTGAGGTCGACGGGGTCCCTTTGCACTGCGTGTAATATCGCGGCATGGTGCGCATCCACTTCTTGAAGTTTATTTTTTAATTGGCGAGCCTTTTCGGGATTAATCATATGAAAATGCGAGATGGTTCCGAGTATCTTCGCTTTCAATGCGTATCCCGAAGCAAGACCCATTTCGGTGGCTACCTGGTCGTAGCCTTTGTACTTGCAATGATTGAGGCGAGCACGGATCGCGCGGAAGTCTCGCCGCATGACGTTGGGTTTTTCGTTCACGGTCATACCCAATAGTCGCTGCTGCCTTCCGGGGCGCCCTACCCGTGTCTTCTTACGGTTGATAGCATACCCAGATTTCTGGATGATTTTATAAACGTCATGTGTGAAGGCGTTCACGGAACGTTTTGATACGTCGGCTGTTCTGGAAAATGCCAAGTCGTCCGCATAACGCGTATACGTATAGCCATATTTTTCGCAGAGTTTCAGTATCTCCCGGTCAAAGCGGTGGTACGCCACCCAGTTGCAAATGGCGCCACTCGTGGGTGCACCTTGCGGGACGACGTGTCTACGTCCTTTTACCGTGTCGACGGGGACTGTAACGAGATCGGCCAATAAATTGGCCACCGGAAACGGCAGATGAAATTCATCCTGCAACATATGCCGCACCCACGCGCGGCGGGTGTTTGTGAAGAAATCTTTCAAATCAATGATTAAGAGCACCGCTTTCCCTGAATGCTTTTCAGCACTATCGCGGGGCGTGCGCTCTGGAACGTACGCCGCAATATGTTCAGGGTAAACGATATGGGTGAAAAATCGAAGCAGTATCCGCTTCTGAATAAACTTCAAACGCGCAGAGGGCGCATGAATCGGGCGGGCACTGCCTGATTTCTTTTGAATGAAAAACCGTGTGTACTCTTTTTCCCTCCGCTTAATCGCTGTAAAGAGCGTGCGGTGACGAATGCCCAAATGATGGGCGAGCGTCATGCCATCGAAAACCCACGGCGTGCTTTCTGTGAGTTTCTCGAAATCAGGGAGTTGGTAAATCGTTATCGTCGACTGGTTGTACGCCGGCATCCTCAGTGCTTTCTTTTAACACGGCGAAATTCAACGTCTTGTAACAAATATCTTGCCCCGGCACGCACTCTCCCTGCAGAGCCAACAACTCCCGCGGGCACACCTGACAAATCGACGACAAAGTATCGTCAGGTGCCGGAAAAGGCGTGGTGATAAAGGCTTGCGCGTCGATGGCCATCGGCAAAACTACTTTTTTGCCCTGGCGCTGATGCCGCAAGCTCATATCGTAGTAAGACTTCCAGCGCTTTGCGGCGAGGTACCGCGGCCGAATGCGTCCACGAGAAAAGCTGGTCAACATAGGCACCACGGCAAAACGCGAGCGCAGTTGGTACTTCTCTGCGAACGCTGCCCAGTCCGTCATTTCTGTTTTTTCAATATCGGGCTTAGGCCGGTACGTCGGTACTTCCTTGACCCAGCTATAATGCAGTTTGCTGAGCTTTTCGAGGAGACTTAAAGAAACCGGCCATACAACGGCAAACCCGAATATCCTTGGAATCTTATCCAAATACTCCGGGGGCACCAAGTACACCTTGTCATAGGTGAAAAGGCTGCCGGTTTTCTTGCGATGAATGTGTATGTCGATAATTTCAGGCATCCGCGTCTTCGAGCTGATAGTCCTGCATGTAAATGGTAATATGTCCAGCGTCGGTGGTGACGGGCCGCCCACGTGGCGTAATTAGCCAAACGGTTGGAATCGGCAGCTTGACCGTAGGTGCGGGTGCATACCCGTCGGTGCAATAGATGAGAATATCTGGCGCGTCGTCCTGAGAGCGCAACAATTCAAGGGTGCGCTCAAAGCCAGGGTCGAAGTCGGTTCCGCCGCGCCCAGTCATGTTCTCGTCGATCTCATCGTTTGGACCGACCCAGTATTCTTTGCTCACGAGCGTGTCAATGTACATGACACACACGCGCACGTCGGAATCGGCCTTCTGAATGTGCTGCAGCTCGGAAAGCCCGCGCTGCAATTCGTCCGTGCCCATCGAACCCGACGTGTCGACAATGTAGACAATCGTGAATTTGTTGCTGTGCTTGATTCCCGGAAAGACCGGGAGTTGCTTAGAGTGTCGCGCAAAATGCTTGAACCGAATGTCCTCTTCTTCTTCCGCAATTTTTGCAAACACCTTGAGTGCTGCGAGCTTCTTAGAAGGCCGAGACATGCCGCGTGTTTTCTTGGTCTGCCGCGTGCGCTGCACGATGTCATGCAAAAGCTCCGTCCACGAAACCGTGGGCGGCATGAGCATTCGGCGGATAAGCTCCATGATATGCCCCGGAATAGTCCCGCGGGATTTGTCATGGCTTTGCAGGGACTCTTTGATGAGATTTTTCCCGTGCTCGGTGAGCTTGTGCGACTCCCCTTCTTCGCCCGTACCTTTTTCCCAAGCTAAGTGGGCCTTCATGGACTTGGCGAGCATCTCAACGACTTTTTGGTCGAGCGGGTCGAGCTGTTTCAGTTCGTTCATGACGTCGCTCAGGCTCTGCTCACCCTCGCCATCCCCGTCGCTTTGAGCGCCGCCACCACCTGTTCCGCTGCCCTGGCCCGATCCCTGTCCCTGACCAGCGCCCTGGCCTTGGCCCTGGCCCTCGCCGCTGCCCTGGCCTTCACCGCCCGGCGCATCAGACTGCTCGCTTCCGTCTCCTTGGCCTTGTCCATCCTGTTTGTCGCCTTTCTGCCCGTCTTTACCAGGCTGGCCGGGCTGATTTTTCATGGCATCATCGAGCGCTTTTTGCGTCTGCTCGAGAAGCTTCTTGGCCATCTTCCAGAGCTTCTGCGGTGACTCTTTAAGACGCTCTTTGAACAGCTTCAAGAGTATCTGATGATATTCTTCATACGACAGCTCAAGGGGCAGCGGCGGGTCGAACTCTTCAGGAATGACCCAGAATCCCAAGGGCTTTGTTTTGTCTTTGATCTTGGGCCAGGCCAAATACAAGAGCTCGTTGGCCGCCAAGTCGACCGCCAAGTTACTCGTCATCTTGAAGATCTCTTTATCTTCATCGAGATCGACGATTTTGAAGAGCTGTATGGTTCTCGGGATATGCTCGAGAATAATATGCAATACTTCGTGCTCACACGTGGCACGCAGTTCGTCGGCGCTGATTCGCAACGCAAAAAGCGGATCATAGATGAAAATATATTTACCCTGATGAATCGCAACGCCCATGGTTCCGTAGTTAGGAATAGCGATGCGATCGAGCAGGTTAATCGTGCGGGCGTAAAAATTCTGTTCCTTTACACTCGTCAAATAGGTGAGCGCGTCGGCGACCGAATCGCGCGCAGCCTGCAGCATCTTTTCCTGCTCTTGAACAGTAAGACCTGTCGCTTCCTTCTTTACGCCAGTTCGCATATTGCTTCCTCTTCAGCTACATTCACATTCATGAAAGCTATCATTGACCAGTACAATGGCGATCCGCTCTACTCAGAGCTGCACGTGCTGACGCGGGACTACCCGTTTGCACGGCAAATGCTTAAAACGGCCGCCTTCGAAGAGCGAAAAAATACAGTTGCAGCTCTCCCCTCTGCAGCATTCGCCTGGGAGGACGAACGGCGATTTCCTCTGCATACCAAAGAGGACACGCTCGCTAGTCTCTTTTACCGCAGCAAATGCGCATTTCATGTTCCCGAGGAAGTCGATGCAAAATTAACGGCGGCGGCGCAGATTTATAAAATCGACCGCAGCGCTTTCAATAAACTACAGAAGACGGCCAGTGCCGCCGAGACGCAGTACGCACTCACCGAAGAGAAGCGCCTGCCGCTCATGGGTGTAGCACAAATCAAGATGGCGGAGGAAGTTCTTCACCGCGATTATCGTGATTTGACGCTTGAAAAGCGCGCTGAAGCTTTTAAGAACTTGCATATTGCAGCGCGCCGTTTTCAGGTAGCGCTCGCGCCGCTTTCTATGAAATTCGCAGGCGTCACGGGAAGCGACACGCAATTTGTGCGCGAATGGATTGAGGCTCGCGCAGCGGCATCCAAAGACCCGACACACCAAGCGGGGTTTGACAAACTCGCAAGTGCTGTGGGTCAAATGCCGCGCTACGTATCGGACCGCGCTATTTTGGTAAAGCTCGCTACGACCATTGCGCAGCTCGACGCGCACGCCAATCTCAATAAGTATTATGACCGTGGCATCCCCGACCCGCTTCTTACTGTCTTCAACCAAGAAAAGGTAGCGGGAGATATGGTGGATGTTGGGGGCATGGAATTTCCAGTTTCCAAGCTTTTGGAAGTGCCGCCTGAGATGTGGGAACAAGTCGACGCACCGGAACTCGGCGAGCTCGCCGCAAGCGGCGATGTAGACTCGTTTACGCAGGCATTCTCTACGCTGCCACTAGATATCAAAATGATGATTCGAGGGAATTTGGCCCATGTCTAATGCCGCAAAGAAAGCGCTCGCGCTGGAAGAAACCTGCGCCAGTGCCTGTGTTGTCGCCATAAATCAGCTCTACGAAAACCACTGGCTTGTCTGGGAGCCTGAGACAATCTGGATTGAAGCTGATAAAGCGGGCATTGATATTCCCGTAGGAAATCGAGGCCAGCTCATGGCCGCACGCAATTTGGTAACCTCTGCGCGGTATTGGTACGACGCTCATGCTTTCGCGGCAACATGCATCGCTTTCAACAACGAAGAGGCCTTGCATATGGGCATCGAAAGCGCGCCGGTGGCATACATCAATTGGGCGGTGCACGAGGCTAAGCTCATTTATGAGATTTTCCTACGTGCGACCACAGTCCCCGATCTCGACCGGGAACCGGTCAAATACGCCGCCGTGCAGCTCAACCTAGAAGGGTTTGTCTTTGCACCGCCACTGTTGGCTTTTGCGCAGCGTGAACTGAATAAGCTCTGCGCGGCAGATTGCGCCGACCTTCGAAATACCGTGCAAAAAGGCTGGGCGGATGCACCTAAAGGAAAAGACCTCGACGAGGCGGCTTTTCCTGAAACTGCGGCCGGCGTACAGCTCGCGCGACTAGCTGCCTTGCAACGCTACTTCGATAAACGCGAAGAATCACGGCTCAAGCAGCTAGCGGCGCTGCAGACCAAGTAAAAAATCGATGACGTCGAGTGACAATACTGCCGCGCCATACCACAAGAGCGCGATGCCACTCAACGAATATCGACCAATTACAATTCCAAGTACCAGCAAACAGATAAGGGGCCACCGCAGCGCCAATGCACAGGTGCGTGCGGCGTAGAGCGTGTTACGGAACATCTTTCTTTTTTGCCCGCTCAAAGAGCTGCTCCAAGGTGCCCTCGTTATCCTGTAGCCGGTCTATCAATGTTTCAAGCTCGAATGGTTCGAGCCGATTGAATGCACTTTGCACATAGTCAAATGCGTCTTTGCGGAATTGTTTGCTCTCAGCGCGGTTCGCTGCCCGATTTTCTTCGGTACCGTAGCAGTACATGGGAATGTGCTCGGGCAGGCTTTCAATGAGCTCGTATAAAATAGTTACAGCACGCACCCCGTCATGGTGTCGAGATGCTGCAGGCGCTCCGGCTTGTAGCCATGCGCGCGCTTCGAGTAAATCACTTACCTTCGGAAGGGCCATGGCCTATTCCATCTAATACCTTGACCAGCTCATCGATCATAAATCGCTTGGGGTCGTCTATCATTTGAGCTTTTCCGATAATTTCGGTCAAGCCGTTGCATAGCGTTTGCAGCGTGTTAATCTTGGCCTGCAGTAATTGGCAGTACCGCGTCTCCTCCACGCGCCATTTTTCGACCGTTTCTTGGTCGAGCGCGCCTTGAAGGCGCCAGGCTACTTGGAGTGCTTCTTTGATGCACAGCTCCAAACCCCCGTTAGGAAAATGCGGGCGTGCGGCATCACAAGCAGCTTCAAATACGCTTTCAGAGATTTTCATTCGGGGTCCAGCCAGAAGAACATTGTTTTCCCGCCGTGTCCATGGACGTGTTCTGCGTCTTCCACCGACTTCCATACGCACGTTTGTCGCACATCGGTGACGCACCAGCGGGTCACCGTGACGCCATCTGGGAAGACGACGCCCCAGGCGACGTCTCCTGTGCCAGAGAGGCCTGTTTCGTCTTCTGTACGCCTCAGGACGAACCGGCGCAGGCCCGTGGCACTGTCGGGCGCGGGTGGCGTCCAACGCGCCTTCCGCGCGTCGTCCTCCCAGCTTTGGCTGGGTACTTTTCGCCCGAGTGCCTTGCAAATGGCTTGGATGGTGTCCTGGTCGTTCACCTCCCGTGCCATTTCAATGAGCTCGTCGCCGTTGGTGGGCGTGTCGGGGTCTCCGCCGTGGGCGAAGTTGCGTAAGCAAGCCCCATCTTTAAAAATCCAAAAGTCGGTGGGGATATCCCAGCCGACGTGCTCAATTTGGCCCCTAAGAATGATGTCAGCTTCGTTTATGCTAGTTTTCGTATTCGTCATTTTCGTCAGCCTCGTCGTCCTCGTCATCGTCAGACGGGCACGCCGTCAAAATTGCTTCGTCGTACTGATTTTTGTCGCGAGTAAATATGATGAAGTTGTGTACATGCCCTTTGGGACAGCGGAGCTGAATCAGGGACGCAATGGTTTCATCAGGTGATTTACTCATGTTCTTGAAAGTAGTCCACGTGCGTGTCCGTGTCTTCCAAACCCTGTGCCTTTAGCCACGCCTGGTAGTCGACAGAGCGGCGCGTACGCTCTTTTACATATACTGTGCCCCACTGCTCAGGATGGTCTTCTGCCATTTTTTGCAGTTCCTCAAGCGGAATATCCCGTACTGAGGTGATGGTCATACCCGGAATCCTTTCAATATATTTAACCGAAGACTGTCTTTGGCAGGTGGCTTTTGGAAGAAGAGCATAATTTCATTTTCAGATAAGATGCCCCAGCCTACAAATGCACTGATGTCTACATGGTCGAGTGTCAGCACTTGAACATAGGTGTGGTAATCATTCAAACCGTGCACCACCGAAATATCGGTGCTTTCCCCGTCACCGATTAGGGCGGTGTACCGCTCAAGATTGTTCTTTGCCACGATAAAAAAATAGCCCGCTATGCAAGTACACAGCGGGCCCCTCAGGCATGGTGTTAAAGCTCAGTCATCGCTCTCGGCGTTTTTCTGGAAATTTTTGTGCGTCTCGTTAATGAGCTTCATCTTTTGTTTGAACTGGTCAAACTTGCCGAGCGCCTGGGACAGCTTGTTGAGGTATGCCTCTCCCTGTGCACCCTTGTTCTTGCGCTCTTCACGCAGGTACTGGGCGGCGAGCGCCATGGCCAGTTCGTTGGGCAAGTCGCTGATGTACAGCGCCAAGGGACGCGCAATCTTCGACACGTCCGGCATCGAGCTAAATAGCTCAATGGCCAGGCCTCGGTTGAGCTCGTTGATAATGCTCGCGCTGTTTTTGCGCTCGTCCTTTTTCACAAACTGATGGGTCTGTGGGTCGATGCGATAATTGAGAAGGCTTGCAACCTTCTTTCGCACGTCTGAGTTGAGCGTATAGCTCTCAATAATTTCCGACGGCTGGATGAGGGAGTTTTGGTCTGCGACAAACCGCAAGAACTTGTCTGCGGCGGTCGAACCAATTTGGCCTTCTACGAGCGTCCGTACGGCAGAGTCGGTTAATTCCATGCGCGCTTTTCCAGCGGCGAGAAGAATATTCGAAACCTTTTCCCAGTTGCTGGGGCAGGGAAAGGCTTTCCCGGCGTCGCGCATGCCCTTGTCATAGAGAAAGGTGCTTGCGGCTTTGATAAACGCCGGGACAAGCGGATGGAACTCGGCTTCTTTGCTGTACTGAACCCATGCCTGCAGGTCATGCACGCAATACACGAAGTTGAGGCGCTTCCGAATGGCATGGTCTTTTTCGGCTTCATTGACCAAATAACTGCCATCGCTCGGATTCATCGCGGCTACGACAAGCACGTTCTTGTGCAGCGTGAAATTATGAATGCGCCGCTCATCGGTCAGCGTAAACAATGCGTTGACCATGGCTTTATCGCCGCGATTCCACTCATCAAGAAATAGCACCGCCAGGCCCTTTTTCTCGGCCTCTTCATTGAGCTCAACGAGCCACCGGGGCGGAATAAAATCAAACGTGTCTCCACGCTCGGTGAACATAATCATGCTCACCTCTTCTTGGGTCATGTGACCAAAGTTCAACGTTCGCATGAAGCCGTTATGGCGTTTGCACCACTGATGTACGATTGGCGTTTTGCCGATGCCGGTTTCACCCACCAAACACACGGTGAGCTTTGGCGACACGTGCCAGAGCAAATCTAGAAGCTTCGGAATCTGGCCCATGCCAGTCGGTCCGATGCCCAGTTTCTCCCACGAGTCAACAACCTCTTTTTTGTCCGCCATGTTGTCGTACCTGCTATAAATAAAAAATGACGCAGTCAGCTACTTCGTTAGAAAATATTGCTATTCGAAGGTCAGAATGGGTCACTACATTATTATACCTCGATGGCAATCAATTTTCGCTTGAGCACTTCCCGTTCTATCGGCAGATTTACGACGAGACGTACTCGGCGTTATTGCTGAAGACTGCGCGTCAGGTCGCGAAGAGTACCACGCTGGCCAACTTTTTGATCATGGAGGCGTGCTCAACCCCACACATGAAAAGCTTGTTCGTGGCACCTAGTCAGGAACAAACGACCAAGTTTTCACAAACCCGCGTTGGAAAAACCATTTTCTATTCACCCGATATTCGGTCTCGTTGGGTGTCCAAAGAACTGTCTAGCCGTGTTTACCAAAAGATGTTTACCAACGGCTCGGAGCTTGCGTTTTCTTACGCAAGTGACGACCCAGATCGGGTACGTGGTGTATCGGCCGATCGTGTAGCATATGACGAGGTACAGGACATCTTATATGATGAGGTTATCCCTGTCATCAATGAGTGCATGGCGAATTCCGATAAAGCGTACGAAACATACTGCGGAACGCCGAAATCGATGGAAAATACCATCGAACAACTCTGGCAGTGGTCTACGCAAACGGAATGGGTGATTCGTTGTTCGGCCTGCAATACGTATCAGTTTTTTGTCGATGAGCGCTGCATTGGCAAGCACGGTCCTATTTGTTTGAAGTGTGGGAAGTATGTCAACGTTCGCAATGGCGAATGGATTGACATGAATATTTACCCGGCCGGGCATGAAGGTAAGCGCATAAAGGGTTTTCACATCCCCCAGGTCATTCTGCCAAAGAATGTGCCCGCGTCCATGCCTTCGGACCTGAAAAATCAGGACGTTGCCGAAGAACGCTGGAACCGCATCAAAGCGAAATTCAACACGTACCCGCCCTCGAAATTTCGTAATGAGGTGATGGGCGTCAGCGACGCGATTGGCACCCGCTTGGTCTCCAAAGACGAGCTCGAAGCGCTCTGCGAGCCGTATGAGTTTGGCGAGCAGCCCTCCAGCAATACGATTATCAGCGGCATCAAGCACATTGTCGCCGGCATCGACTGGAGCGGCGGCGGAATGAACAATACCTCCCGCACGGTGCTCTGGGTCTGGGGCATTGTTGGCGGCACGGGCATGCATGCGCACAAACTGCGTACGCTGTATTTTCGCATTTACCCCGAGACCAATCCGATCTCGGGCGGCGTCATCGACCACGTCTGCCAGATTTGCGATTCTTTTGGCGTACAGTTAATCATCGGCGACGCCGGGGAAGGCGCCCTGCCCAACGCCAACTTGCGCGAGCGTCTGGGCTCGCACCGCGCGTTTCAGGTGCAGTACCGCGGCACCGCCAATGCGACGGCCAATTCACGGCCCTTTTATTGGAACAAAGTAGACCGGTATATGGCTGAGCGCACCACGATGATCGACAACTACATGATGTACGTTAAACGGCAGGGCGTCGTTTTCCCAAGCCTGCGGCTCATGGCGACGCCTATTAAAGATATTCTGAATGAGTATGAAGAAGTGACCAACCAAGGCCGGAAGGTCTGGCGCCATGCCCCCTCCCAGCCCGACGATTGTTTGCACGCACAGATATTCGGTTGGATCGCGGCGAAGATTGCAGAGGGAGACCCAATGTTTACGTATAATGGCGCTGCGTGATTTCTTCTTCGGCGTCGTGAATGGGCCTTTGCGGATTAATATCGAACTTGCCCATTTTGCACTGGATAATAAACCCAGGGTACGCCGACAGAAGAAGCTCCGAAGGCGCCTGCATGCTGCGAATCGCTTGCTTCTGCAAAAACAACGTATCGCTGCAGTTGAATACAGGCCGAAACTGCAGCGACCCGTGCTGGTAAGCAATTACACCGGGATAGGCAATAACCTGGGCGTCAGGGCGCTGCTTCCAGTGCAAGCACTCAAGCCCGATAATGGGCCCGTCCGGCGTTGAATAGACCCAAATAGGGCTCGGGGTCGTATCTTCCATGCTGCGCATATCCGCACTGACCACGCGCGTGCGAGTAATATACCGACCCGTATGGCGCCATTCCACGCGCGTCTCTTCCCGAGCCCACTCGGGGTATTTTTGCTCCACAATGCAGTAACTAAACTGCATGCCGTATCGCTCAAAGCGGCGAATCAGTGCGCGATAGCTCGACGGGGCCTCAGGCGGCTTCGAATGCTGCGTTTCGCAGCTCGGTAAGGAGTTCATGCTCTTCCAACACTCCCTCGGGGGCTACTTGGACCGGGTATTGGGCCATATATTTATCGATGGACTGGCACTCCCCGTAATTGTGACCAACCTCGATATCCGCTGTGAATGGCACAGGAAGCCATGCGTACTTTTCGCGGACGCGCTTTTCGGCGTAATGTGTCACAAACGCCTCGAGTTGCGACAAGTAACGCTTGGGGTACTGAAACACGATGCTGTCGTGGACCGTCAGTAGCATCCTGGCCCCCGCGAAGTCATGGCGCAACGGTTCATCCATCTCCACGAGCTGCCCGATGACGATATCGGAGCTCGTCGACTGAATCTTGAAATTGCGGCCCTGGCGGTGTGCCCTGCCCCGGTGCCGGGAGATGCCCGCGAGCGGAAACCTGCGGCGCCGGCCAAACTTCGTCTCTACGAATTTGAATCGGTCAACCTCAAACTCGACTTGTTCTGCATACCGCTTGATGTCGGGGAACATGCGGTACAGCATCTCAATGAGAGCAGTCGAGCGCTCGACCGTGATACCGATGGTCTCCGCGATTTTCTCCGGGCCCGCGCCGTACAAAATGCCGAAGACAACGCGCTTGATTTGACTGCGTTCGTCGTCGAGCAGCTTGCGTAAGTTTTTGTCCGGGAAAAGCTGGGCGTTATTGCGGTTGGCGTACGTCTCGTACGGGCGATTAAAGACCTTCGCCGCGAAAAAGCTGTGCATATCCATGCCCTCGTTGAGGGCTTTGATGAGTGCTTCGTCGCGGGCGTAGGCGGTAAAGACCCGGACCTCGGCGCCTTTGTAGTCGACGTTGACGATGAGGAAATCGTCGCTGTCAGGGATGAAGAGTTTCTTGATATTCCAGCCGGCCAAAAACTTCGGCACGTTCTGCATATTCATATCAGAACTGGACAAGCGGCCGGTGCCGGTTCCGTTCAAATGGAACTGTGTATGCAGGTACCCGTCACGTTTACTCAGCGCGCGGATATTGGCCAGAAAGGTGTTCTTTGCCTTGCTCGCTTTTCGGTGCTGCAGCATGCGCTCAACGAAAAATGCCTCTTTGGTGGGCATTTCTTTTTTGTCATCTTCGTAGGCGACAAAAGCACGCAGAATCTTTTCACTGGTACTGGGCTGCCCCTTTTTCGTAAACGCATTGACCGGGTACGGGTCCATGCGTGTTCCGTCAGGGTGCGTCCAACCCCAGGTGTAAAGCACGTTGGCGAGCGTCGCAGCGCCGTTGAGATTCATGGGCTTGCCACTCGGGGTGAGCGTCCCCGCCATGGCGTAAATCTCTTGCTCGGTTTTGCTGACAATCTTGCCGAGCGCGTCCTCCAGAACTTCGATGTAGTTCTGGTCCACCCGCATTCCGTAGTATTCCATGCGCCCAAGCACGCGCGACGCAGGGATGGCATGCGTCTTCATGAGCCCAGTCACCTTGGACTGCTCGGCCTGAATGCGGCGCTTTTGAATGCCGGTCAGCTGCCGGGTTACGTCTGCGTCGACTGCGCCGTACACCTGCAGCTCGTGAATGGGAATGTTTTCAAAGCCCGCATCCCGACTAATCTGCTGCTCTTTTTTGGTGCGCGGGTCTTTGGGCTTTTTCGGCTCTTTGATGGTCTCAGGCTTTGCGGGCTTTTTGAACCACTTCGTAGGCTTTTTGCCAACGCTATCAACCTGCCACGCTGCCACTCGTCCTACGTAATGGCCTTTCTGAAATAGGTAATCTTCCAAGGCAAATTTATATTGCTTCTCTTGAGCTCTGCGCTCTTCCAGCGTGCTTTCGTACTGCGCAAGCCCCGCCTGGTAGTCACTCAGCGCTATCAAGAACTCAGGGTGCTCTTCTGAGATAATCGGCGTTAAATCGTTGATCTCTTTCTGAGCTTCCTCAGACTTTGAGACATTTTCAGAGCCCTCGAGCATGTCATACAGCTTGTCCTCGTAGCCGCAGTAATCCGGCAAGAGGTTGGCAGTGAGCACCTTCAAGCCGTAGTTACCCTTTTTGTCTTCGTCGAGAAGGTGCTCTCCGAGCAGCGTATCCCAAACAACCGACGTAACCGGGGTGTTGTAGCGAAGCTCGATGAATTTCAAATCGAACTTGGCATTGTGGAAAATCTTCGGCTTTCGGCACTGAAGGATTTTCTTAATCCACTCCCAGAGCTCCGGCAGCCTCGCAAGGTATTCTTCCCCCGCGTGCGGGTGGTCATACAAAATCGTGGTGGCTTTACGCGTGCCCCAGCCAAAGCAAAATGCGATGATCTTTGATGTTGATTTCTCAGGGTACAGCGTATTGGTTTCCGTATCGACGCTGAGCGGCCAGAGCTCTAACGGCAGCGGGTCTTCGGTGTAATTCAGGATCTCTTGGCAAACTGCAATGGCGTCGTCGATGGTCTTGGGCGTACGGTAATTGGCCGATATTTGGTCCAGCGTCGGCCGCACTAAATGCTTTTCGAGCACCCGATCAAAGATATTGCAGAGATTCATCTTGAACGTCTCGAAAACACCGGGCGCCGCGACAAGCGCTTTTTCCGAGAACGTCACGTACACCGGCATCGTGTACAGGTAGTGCTTCAAAAACTTATGCTGCACGTCGCTGAACATTTGCCGAAAACCAAGCTGCTTGAGCGCCGCACTCCCCATCACCACCAGCACACTCGGCTGAATGCGCTGAATGATGCTGTTGAGGTTGGGGTTGCACTTCATCAACGTGGCTTTATCAGGCGCCGAGTCATCCGTAGACATGCACTGCACGGCGTACGTAAAGGCCGTGGTGATTCCGCGGTACCCCGTGTTGGCCTGCATGACAGCACGCATGGCGGTATGAACAATGCGCCCGCCGTGGCCCGAAAAAGCTTGATTTTTGTCGATAGAAATAGGGTCAGGCTGTTCGCCGACAAATAATACTTGTATTTTTCCGCCTGGCGACGCTAGCGCGCAGCGCAGATTATCAAAGCGAGGGCAGCCCTCGCAAATCTGCCCCTTGGGCAAATGATAAACCATTGATCACTCCGGTTCCCCGACAAAAGGCACGGGCAGCGGGCCAAAGAATATGTAGCTACTGGGCTGATGTTTATCGATATAATTTTCAATTGCGGTAACAAAACCCCCGCGGGCCGTGACAAACAATTTATTGGTTATGTCTTGCTTCGAAAGCATCACCAACACCACGTTGGGAAACTCCGAATCGCTGACGTCATCCATGTCGAACATGACGTACAGGCCCGGAAGCTTGACGTCCTCTGCGCGCTTCCACTGCATACTCAAACTCCTGGCAGGAAATCATCGTCCGGGACGCTGGGGGCGGGCTCTGGGGGTGGCGCTGCGGTCGGTGCAGCGCCTGTAGGCGGCTCCACCGCGGCCCGCTCTTCTCGCGCCGCGACCGCGCGCTCTACCCGGTCGAGGATTTGTGCCTTGACCGTGATCACACTGACGACCTCGGGCACATGGGTAAGCCCAAACGCCGCCAGACGATCAAATAGACCTGTCGCACGCGCCTGGTCCGCCGTAACAATCCATTCTTTGGCGGTGCGCATCTCGAAAATGAGCGCCGGCACGGGCTTTCTCAAAAAACTACCGAAATGGGCGCGCATTTCCGCCCACGAAAAGACTAGGCACTTGGTCTTGTCGTCGTAATATACACCGCACTTTTTGTCATTGATGCGATCGCGCTGCGTGGGGTTGAGTAGCATCGCTTTGATGGTCGTATAGTTCTCATCACTGTCGCGGGCCGACAAAGGATGGCTGAGGACCAAATCAATGAGGTTGTGTCCGGCGGTATTGATGGCCTGCTCCGTGGTCTTTTTCTTTCGTGACTCACGGAAGGAATCAATGAACTTCTCGCCGTCTTCTCCGATAACATTCAAAATAGACGCCAAAGGCATGATGTTTTCTGTAGCGCGCGTCAGGTCAACACCGTTGGTGGTTCCGGGGGCTTCATTGTTGAACTTGTGAATATAGCGGGCATAAAGCGCTCTATACTCCTGTGCGACTTTTGGCGCGATGCGTAAAGAGTGCAGAAATATAGATTGTCGAAGCCGCTGGTATTCTTCTGGCGTGTAAAGCGTTTGCAGTACCGCACGCACGTTTCGCTTATTGTCGCGAATCAGATTGATGGTATTAAACCGGCTCTCGTCCATCTGGTTGCCAATAACGGTGCCGGCTGCTGTGATAATCGACGTATACAAGCTGTACTGTCGCCCGTACCCGTCTTGCGTTCCTTGCGACACGGAAGCAAAACCGCTCGTCGCCAAAGAACGGCATTTGATGTAGAACTCTTTCTTTCGGATCGACTCAGGTGATTTGTCGTCCGGGTCGTTCATCTCGTCGAGGACTGCGACAAGACGCGTATTCGAAAATACCTGGAAGAAGCCAGCCTGCGTAAATACATCTAACGGGTGCGCGTGGTCGCATAACGAATAATCACGGTACTGCATGTGATTGGATGTAATAGACAAAAATGAGGTCTTGCCGGATGAAGCGTGCGCACTCAGGTGCGTCAGGACGCGGCGGCCAACAAATACGTCGTGCAGATAATTGTAAAACACGAGCACCGCGCCATACATCGCGTCGGGCTCTTGCTGTTCAAACCCGAATGCCATGTCAATCAAGTTGTGTGTCATCGTGAAAGTGTCACGCAATGACAGTGGCGGCTCGGCTTTCAAATCGTCAGGCTTCGTAAAAAGCGTCGTCCAGCCCTTTTCCATATCGGGGACGAGCGCAGTCTTTCGCCCAAGGTCAAACATATCCGGGCCATCTACCGGCCCATTTAATTCCGTAACCTCTGTAATCTTGTCGCGTGCTTCGTCCCATACGACGCGGAATAAACGCCGGCCATTGACAATGTGCCCAATGCCTTCACGCTCGGCTTTGACAAGGTGAATGCCCTGCCCTTTCAGGCCTGACGCGTCCTCGAGCGCCATGGGTACAAGCTGGCGCAGCGCGCGATGAATGGCTTGCTCGATCGGGATTTCCACCTTACGCATGGTGGATTCCGTAGCGTCATGCGCGTCTGGGTTGGGGATGTACCCTGGGAGTCCGACTTCCGCTTTTGCCCAGTAGTAGACGGAGCCTTCCGTGAAATCCCGGAGCAGCCGCGGGATGGTCACCCCGGAGTCGATGATCGCGGTGATGGTGCGGCGCTTTTGGTAGTGCCACAGCGTGAGCTCGTTTTCGCGGTCGTTCCAGGTCGTGACCTGGTACGTCTTCAGAAACCAGTCCCGAATGCGCGCCGCAAACCCGAGGGGTGTGTCGGAGGCGGCAAGAGTCGCACGAATTACTTCTTGGGCGGGAATGCCTGGGCACAGCTCTTCGTACTTCTGAGCGAACGTGAAACGCTCAGTCTCATCAGTCAGGTACCCGGCGATCTCCTCTGCAACGTCCTTGAGGGCGCTGACATTGTCCGGGTTGATGGTCTTGACGCGCGCTGCGGCGAGCTGGAGGGCCCACTGCAATGCGTAGACGTAGTTCCCTGGCGCTAGGACGGCCGTGAAGACGGCGTCGAACCCGAACCGGCGTACGGCCTCATCCGGGTCCATCTTGCCGCCCAGCGGGTCACGCACGCCCCCTGGCCATTGGAAAATCTCGAATGAGATGCCCTGTGTCTTGGGCAAAACCTTGGTCGGATATACGGAACCCGCTGCATCGTCATCTCCTATGAGCCGACAGGATGTAAACCCGAGCGACCGCATAAAACTTACGCCGCGATGCCCATCGCCCCCAAGTCCGATCACCACTTCCGTAGGCGCCCCACCTACGACCTGGTCCATGTAGAGCGCGAGCTGGTCGTGTTCTCCTTCTACCGCCATAAAGCGCGTAACGGTTTCACTGCCGTAATGCGCGTAAAATGCGGGGGTTAGTACGCCGAACGCGCCAATATCCCCGCCTCTGCTCGCCTCGATAAATCGAACCGCCGATTTGTCGGGACCTGCCGGACGAAGCTTAAACGCCGTGATGTAGTCGGGGGCCGTGGCGTACGTATAAACAATGCAATCGGTATATGCGTTGTTGAGGTATTCCCCAATAAGGCGCTTTGACCACTCGAGGTCTTCGTCCGTACCGCCCTTTTGTCGCAAGAGCCGCTCAAGCGCGGGAAGTCGTGGCAACATTCCCAAGGAGCAAAGACCTTGCACGTCATTGACGCGGCGAGTCTTGAGCCACGCGACAGCCTTTTTCGCCGTCTCGGGCATTTGCTCTGCGGTCCAGCAGTCGCAAAGGTAATCGTAAAAGCACT
>WUUC01205076.1_pt1 | contig 85168 bp, 59 predicted proteins | sample 6278441 | NCBI WGS metagenome assembly WUUC01 (sample SAMN13675441, study PRJNA597444) | soil metagenome | isolation source: soil | place: USA: Washington | collected 2017-10
CGCACACTTCGCGTCATTAAATGATCGAAATTCGCGGGCCGAGCACCGTCATGAAAGAGCCACACCCAAAAGGTTTCCCTGCGATACAAATAAAGCTCGAGGGGTTGCTCCTTCGGGAACGGAATGCCGAGAGGACCCGAGAAGTCCGTTCCGATCGACTTCACGACCACGGACCAACCTTCTGACTGAAGACGCTGGTAGACGCTTTCCATGCGCTGCGCCAAATCGAGCGGCGCCGACTGAATTCGCCCAGTCACGAACGCATACGGGCGCAGCCATTCTGGTCTCGGGTCTGACATAACTTCCTCCGACTATTTCGGATCGCTCTTGCGCTTTCGCTTCGAGGTGACCTTGCGGGCATCTGCTCGAATTCCGAATTTACGAGACGGAGCTGATTCTGCCCTGACCTCTTCCTCATCCTGCGAAATGGCGCCGAGACCAAGCCAGACTTCGGTCGCGGCCATCGCTGTCTGACGCGCAAAATCACGCACCAATTTCTTCTGAGTTGGGCTCAGTGTCCCTTTTTCGATTAGTTTTCGAGGTGTATTTAATTTCTTCATAAGCGATTCCTTCTTCGCTCAATTGGACCTCGACCGCGCGCGGGGCCGGCCCATGTCGGTTCTTGCGAACTCTCACCGCGCCGTCGTCGCCGTCCTCGGCCCTCGTCATTTCCAAAAGAACATCGGCGTCGTGATCGACACCGGTCGAACCGGAGGCGTCGCCTTCGCGGTTCACGTGACTGATCGCCAATATGATTACGTCTTCCATTCGCGCGAATGCGACGAGCTCTTCGATCGCGTGGAGGAGCTGTCCATTGGAACCCGCAGCTCCTGAGATCTCAGGAGAGCGAAGTCGATGCAGCGAATCAACGACGACCAAGCGAACGCCTTGAGGCAATTCTTCGATGTCCTCGACGGATGAGACCTCTCCGATCATGAGATTCGGTGAGCCCGATGCAAGACGATCGAATCGCAGCCGAACGGCGGCCTCGCTCTCCTCCGCCGATGCGTAGACAGAAGGAATGCGGGCCGCGAGATCCAACGCGAGGGTGCTCTTCCCGCATCCGGGCGGCCCAGACAGACGATAGACACATCCCGGTACCCAGCCGCCTCCGAGCAGCCAATCGATCTCCGGTATGCCGGTCGTTTCGCGCACGATCGGACGGCTCTCCAGAGCCGCGATCGAGCGCCAACGGGCGATCGTTCCCCAACGCCCACAATGAGGACAGCGTGGCTCCAGCGCAGCAACGGCCTGGGAGCAATTTGAGCATTTCATTATTTTTTATCTCCACCGAGCTTCTCGATAACCTGAGGAATCATCGCCATACCGATTTCGAGCATCTTGTCCGTACGCGCTTGCCGGCTCGCTTCGACCATCATCGCGCGCTCGCTTTCGAGTGATTCGACTCGATTTTCGCGGAGCATTTTCAGCGCGGACTCATGAGTTTCGGCGATCGTTCCAAAGTGAGTAGATAGTCCCTGAACCATCCCGCCCATGGCCGCGAGGCACGCGGGGACGACCTGCGCGATTACGCGATTCTGTTTGTCGACGTGCTCGAGCAATAAGCGAAGCGCATTGCGCTCCTCGTATCGCTCCGGCTCGTGGAGTGGTGCCGCGGCTGGCACAACCAAGCTGCGCGACGGCCAAGGCCCAGCCCCATCATTCACCGCACGCACTTGAAACGAGATAGAGACCTCGGCGCCCTGCGCATTGGAGAATGCGTCGGCGACGATCGACTCAATCGATTTTTTGTCCGCGGCATATCGATCGACGAGAGATAGTTGCGAGCCATCACGGACAAAGAGCTCAAAACCTTTGTAGCCTTTTTCGATTTGCCGATTCGCCCAATTAGAAAATTGCGCCAAAACGTCTTGTTGCGTCGACACGAAACTATCCTCCAAACCCGAGCTGAAAAACCGCTCGAAAATTAGCCAACGGCACAACGCCGAAGTTCTCGACCAAGAAAAAGCGCGCTCCGGGTGCGACTATGAATTCGCGGTCGCTCGAGTCGTCGCTGAAGGCCGTTCCGATTTCGACATTGATCGTGTCGAAGAAACGGATCACGGCCGCGCCCTGTGGAGTCCGTACGAGAGAAAGGCGGCGAGCGAATGCGGGGACCGCGCGAACGTCGGAGAGAGCACCCACCGCGAGAGCGCCAAACCGGACCGCACGAAGCGGAGGAAAAAGCTCGCGCGCGTCCCCAAGGCTCGCAGTAGCGCGATATCGACTCTTCTGCGGATGTGCCGCCGTCGCGCCCATCGCTCGAAGGCTGACGATCAGTCGAGTTCCCGTGATACCGAACGCAGTCCCAGCGCCGACATCGACCTCCGCACGCTGCGAAGTCCCGTCGGTGGCACCCCACTCCACGACCGCCTCCGCTTCCAGCATCGGCGAGAGCGGCTCTTCCCCGGGGCTCGGTGCGATCACCACCGCGACTCTGCGGGAGTCCTCATTCTCGACAGCGACGTCGAGAATTCGGAGCGCCGCCGCATCCGCCCGAAGATCTCCACTCCATCCCGAGCTCGAACCCATCGTAAAACCGCGCATCGCCCGCCGCCTTTCTCACTTCCTAGAGCCGCTCGGCCGAGAAGAAGAACATCGTGTCCTTCTTCTCCGGACCGCTGTACGCGTGGACTTCGAGCTGCACGCCACCTGTCCCCTCGGCCAGTTGGAGCGTGCGACGCTCGTTGCTGATCGCGGTCAAAGTAATCTTGTGCGTCTCGGGGCGGATGAAACGATCCGCCGGAAACCGAATCAGATACTTTCCGTTATCGGAGCGGTCCGTCGACACGACGTTTCGCTTGCTGGTGGATCTTCCGTCAGCACCGATGACGGCAAAAACCTCGGGACGATTTCGCAAACCCATACTCATTCCTCCTATTGATTTCGTGAATTTCAGAATTGACCGGGTGCGACCGAACGAATCAAAGCCATCGTCTTTTCGCCACCCGGCAGAGCGTATTTACCGATCGTTTGAAGCGCCTTCGGATCTCCTTTCTTCGCCCCTTCGGCGATGGCCATGGCCGCGCGGACACCTGCGTAGCCGGCAAGCGCGATGGGGCCAACGCCGGGGACGAAGCTGGCGACACCCATCATCGCGCCGAAGACAGGCGACTTGACGATTTTCCCGGCCGCCTTGAGCGTCTTCTCGGCGCCTCTCTTGACCGCGTTCAGAACCTTGGTCACGCCGACCGCGCGAGCGATCGTCTTCGCTCTCTTCCAGACGGATTTGAACGCTTTCTTCAAAAATCCGAAGCCAACTTCATCTCGTCTGGCACCAATTTTCTGAATTTCCTTTTTCATCAATGCTTCGGCGACGACCTTGCCGATCGGCCGGAGCGGAATGATTGCGAAGACAGGCAATGGGCCCATCATCGTGTGCACAGTTGCGGCCCCGACGAACGCGTCTTGCGACGCATCGTAGACAATGTGAATGCGAGACATATTTTCCTCCTCGAACTATCGAAAATGATCCGGTCAGAAATTGGGGATATAGTTGGTGAAGCCGCGGCCGGTTTTCGGTGACACGGACTCGCCCGTGTACCATTTGATCGCGCCGGCACTTTTCGGTCCGTAAATGCCGTCGGCCTTCAATCCCGCTGCGCGCTGAAATTCAGTTATCAGCGCGCGGTCGTACGACGCCGCCGGCAGCTTCAAATTATCTGCGACCCGCTTCGCCAGCGCGGCGGCCCGATCGAGTCGCGCCGTGTCGCGCACAACGGCTGTCGGTAGCGGTGCCGCCTTACCATCGCTGTTCGCCGTCGGCGTTGGCGTTGGCTTCGCTTCCGGCGTTTTCGGAGCGGGCCTCGGTTCCGGAGTCTTCGACGGCGTAGGCTTCGGATCCGATTTTCCCGGAGCGTCCAGCTTCGGCGCGTAGGGCGCTAACGCTCCGCCGCCGATCGGTGGAACGAGCTCGCCCGTGTACCATTTCAACGCCCCGGCAGTTTTGGGGCCGTAAATGCCATCCGCGGTCAGATCTGCGGCCTGTTGGAAGGCTCGGACGACCGCGCGGTCGTACGCCTGACCGCGCGCCTTCACGCTCTCTGCTACTTGCTTAGCGAGCTCTGCCGCGCGGTCCAGGCGCTTCGTAGTGTCGGTCGACGGAAGCACCGTCGCAGGCTTAGTCGGCGTCTGCGGCGGCTCCCTGCGCGGCTCAGGCTTCGCGTTAGAGACCACAGGGCTCTCGTTCGAAGGCGCTGATGGCTTTTGAACCTCCGGCACCTTCGGTCTCGTCGACTCCGGCGCCGTCGGCTGCACCTTCGGCTTCTGCTCGATCGCCGGCGTTGATGGAGGAAGCTGAGGCCGCGTGCTCTGCGGCGGCTTGGTCTGCTGCGCACCTTGCTTTGGAGGCGGCACCGGGCTCGCGTTGGGAGCACTCGGTACCTTCGGTGCGGCGCTGCTCGCCTTCACGGTTCCGAACGGCGCGTAGCCCTCGAAGCCGCGACCACTCATCGGCGAGATCGACTCGCCGGTGTACCACTTCAAAGCTCCGGCGGTGCGCGGACCGTAAATGCCGTCGGAGACCAACCCCGCTTCCCGTTGAAAGGCTGCGACGAGCTCTCGGTTGTACGCCGGTCCCTGCGCTTTGATGAGCTGGGCCGCCTGAAGCGCGAGCGCACGTGCGCGCTCAAGACGAGCCGCGTCCGGAGCGCCGGGCGGAGTGCGAGGAGGCTCGCGCGGCGGAGGAGGCGGAGGTGGAGGAGGCGGCCGATCTTTCACGACCATCGGCGGCGTCTGATTCGGCGCCGAAGCCGGCTCCTCTTTATGAGATTTCTTTCCGAGCAACTTCGCGATCGCGAGCAGCGCGGAGGTCACAATGAGCGCTTCCATAGTTTGTTCCTCAATTCACATTCCGAGCTGTCGACTCGGGTCTTCATATCCACGGGGTCCGCGCACCAGGATGTGGTAAAGACGCTTCCCCATCGGTCGCAAATACCAACGGACAACAATGCTCACCGGCCGCACACCTTTGTGGACTAAGTAAGCAGCGAGATAAGTCGCGAGATCTTCACAATCGCCTTCGCCGTCTTCGATAACTTTCGGAATCGATTTCCAACGCTCTTCGCCGACGTCCTCCCGTTTGTAACGAATGCCTGCGCGATACGGATGCGGCGTGTCCGGATATTGAGCGAGATAGTCGAGATTGCTCTCGACGAGGGCCCGCAAGAGTAACGAAATAACCTCTGCTGTCTTTTTTGCGCCCATCTTGTTTTCAAGCAGGCCCCCGTCGAAAAGCACTCTCATGATTTCGCCCTCCGCTATTTCGTCTTCGAGCCCTTGAAGCTCGCGTAGAACGGCTTCGGATCCGGCATCCGGTTGCGCACGCGAATCGTGATTTGCTGGCTCGTCTGACCCGTGCGCGTGCGGAGCACGTTCAGGATCGCATCGGCCGAAAACTGCGAAGCCGGGATCGGGCCCGAATTCACGAAGAATGAATCCGTCCCGATTTTGATATCGACGATGAGAAACTCTCGAAGGCTCTCATCGTCGATCACCAGCGCTTCCGGTCGAAACGGCTTCTGCGGCTCGCCGACGACATCTGCTTCGCCGCCGGGCGGAATCAGGCCGCCGTTCGTCGCGTCGCGATACATCGACAGATACGCAGTTTCGGTGTCCGCCGAATTAACCTTTCGCTCCACAGCGATCGGACCGCCTCCTCCGCCGCGCGCGTTCTGCGAAATCATCTGCGTCGCCATTTTCAGCGCGCTTTTCTGCACGACGTTGCGAAGCTGATTCGCAGTCACTCGCCGCTTGCCTTGCGGCTTCGCAGGTTCGGCGCCGACAATTTCGATTTCGGCACCGACTTCCTCGTCGTATTCATCGCCGACGATATCGATTTCGCCCGCGATACCGCTGTTCACCAGCGCTCGAGCGAGCGCCAAGTCATCCTGGCTGACGGGGCCACCAACGTAGTCACCCGCGATCAACGTTTCGAGCTCATCCATGACTATCTCCGACAACTAAGATTATAGTCGTCCCGATCGAGCCGATTTCTCAGCTCGAGGTTATTTGTGGGTGCGGCCGAAATCCGACCGCGAAACTCAGACCAATCCTCGAGCCGATTTCTCGACTCTTCGCCTCGCTCTATTTTCCAGTGCTCGACTGCGGCGCAGCCCAGCTCAAACTATCTACAGCTCGTCACCGGCTTCGATTCATGCGCTCCAAAATCTCGACTGCGGACTCGATCTCGTCCGCACCGACCACCGGACTCTCCTGGACGATCAGTGGCACGTTCGGCGGCCTTTCATGCACAACCACCGACTGCACAGGTTCCGGCTGCGCTTGCATCGGAATCGTCGCGGGGATCATGGCGGGAGTGCCCGGCGCGACCGCCCACGCGGGAGGAGCCGGGATATAGTAACAAGTCACCGGCGGCGGAGCTCCGCTGACTTGGTTACCGTTGGCAGGCGCCTCCTCCGGCGGCTTCGCGTTCGCGAGCCCCGCCTCGAATCCCAGGCGGGACGTATATGCCGCGATGGAACCCGCACCGAGCGCGAGCAAGTGCGCCGCCATCTCTTCCGTTTTCTCCGAGCTTCCGGCCGGCAACGCGTCGGCGCGCCCGATCAGAAGCAATCCAGCACCACCGAGCGCAGCGCCGATGAGCAGCTCGACATTTACGCCGAGAATCGTGCGCCCCTCCGGCCCGCCCGCACCCGCGAGGCGTGAGACGGCATAGCTCGCGCCACCGACCTCCGCGACAAAGAGCGCTTCCTTCAAGACATCGCGGTGCTGCACAGCACGCGACTTCGCCCGGTCTTTGTATTCCTCCATTTGCGCTCGCGCACGTGCGAGTGCCGGATGGAGGTATGAATTTCCATCTGCCATTGAACCTGGCCTCCTTTACAGGTCGGCTCGTTGCCGTCTGTTGATTCGTTATATCGGAGGACCGCGATCAAACGCCCAAATTAAGAACGAGCCTTTGTCGCTTTACATTGAGAGTCTTTGTTCTGTTTGGCGATTTGGGCTTGGAGTGATCTCGTTCAAATTAATTTGGAGCTTGAGCGAGTCAAAGCGAAGTATCGAGATTTCGTGCAGAACTCCGAAAGCGAGCTTGTGCTCAAATAAATTACGCCGTCGAGGCCGTGATAAGCGGACGCGCCAGAGCAAGACGAGGGCCAAGACTTTGCGCTCCGTGAAGCAGAATTCAGCTCATTCGCGTCGCCCGGACAGACGAGCGCGGACCAAATTAAATTAATTTGCAGCTCCGGAATAAACGGCGTGAGGAGCGTGCCTAGAGACTACTCGAAATGAAGAAACGACTATTGATCGTCGCCGGGGTGATCACAGCTATCCTGCTCTCTCCTCGACGTGCTCGCGCGGCCACCAGCTCGCCCAAACGAAGCGAGCCAATTCCTCCGCGATGGCGTCAGCAGATTGACGCGATGTCGTCCACGAATGATGGCTGGAGATCAAATGCGCCAGCGTGGGCACTTCCGCTCGTCGTTGATGCGTCACGCCAGACAGGGATCCCGGCCGTGCTCCTGGCCGCCCTCATCCGAACGGAGTCCGCTTGGCAGCCGTATGTCGTAAGCGCCGCAGGAGCGATCGGGCTCGCTCAATTGATGCCAGCGACAGCGGCGGAGCTCGGTGTCGATCCCTGGAACCCAGCCGATAACGTACGGGGCGGCGCGCGCTACCTTCGGACTCAGCTCGACGCGTTCGACGACGTGAGCTTTGCGCTCGCGGCATACAACGCAGGACCGCATCGCGTCCGCCAATACGGTGGCGTTCCTCCGTTCCGCGAGACTCAAGCTTATGTCGCGCGCATCCTCGAACGGGTACGAGCATGACGAGCTTAGGACTCCGGCCCCTCATCATCCTCGAGCGCGACAACCAATCCCTCGAGGATACTCGCGGACGCGTCCAGGTGAGCTTTGACACTCACGCGCAAGCAGGTCTCGACAGTATGCTCGAGATCGACGGCTTCTCGAATTCGACGAATCCGGCGGACCTCCTCTCGCCAGTGACTTGGCGTTCTGCGGCGTATTCGACGCACCATGGCAATAGCTCTCCATTCCTAGTCGGAACTCCCAAGCGCCCCGTAAGGCCGACAGTCAAACGCAAGAACGCGGCCAGTAGTATTTGCTCCGGCGCGAACCAATCTTCATCCAATTGTCCGTCCGATTATTCGGACGCGTTCGGTTTGTCCGGAAGGACAGCTGGAAATTTATTGCTCAACTCAGGAAGCGGCAGTCGCCGAATTTCCTCGCCTCAAACTGAGATGGTGGCCAAAAGATCATGAACGGCACGTCGGCTCTGCAGCGTCTCTACGAAACATTCGAGCTGCCCATCGAGGCGCTAGTGATCCCGCAAACAAACATGCGCGGTATCGAACCCGACGCCGAGCTCCGTGAGCTGGCGCTTTCGATCGCCGCGCAAGGTCAGCTCCAGCCAGTGCTCGTGATGTGGAGTCCACGCGGCTACGAGCTCGTTGCCGGATTCCGGCGCGCGATTGCGATCAGCACCTACGGCGAAGAGCTCTCGCTCATGACGGTCCGCGCAACGCGCATCCGACCTGAGGAGGCGGACGCGGCGCGCCTGGTCGAGAACTTCGTTCGCAAGAATCCGACGACTTTTGAGTTCGCGGAGTATTTTCTTCAGCTCCATCGAGGGAGCGAGGGACGAGACAAGATGAGCGTCCCGCAGATCGCTGCCGTCGTGGGAAAGAGCACCGACTACGTGCGCTCGTTGATCCGCTTCGCGCGAGATCTACCGCCCGACATCAAAGCGGCGTGGGCCAAGGATCGCGATCAACGCTTCACCTTCCGAGCGCTCAATGATCTGGTTCGAATTTCGCGCCAGGGCGATGAGAGCGGTGTCCGCGAACGATTCGCAAGGATCCTTCGGGTTCGGACGAAGCTAGAGGCGGAGCGCTCGTATAAGACGGCGGACGAGTGCCTCCAAGAAGCGATCGCCGGCACCGGTTTGGAAGAGCCGGTGGAGAGTCCTGAGGACGTCGCGGTGTCTGCGTCGCGACGAATCCGGGCCATGACCCGCCCGGAGGTTCAACGCCTTCAGGAGCAGCTGGGGAGGATTGGCCGGAATCGTCTCGCAGCACACGACGTCAGCGCCGATCTCGTGTTCGATCTGCTCCAGGCCATCGCCGGGAACCTGGCCCGCGGGCGAGCCATCGAGATCGTGACGGACATTGTCGTCGCAACGACGGACCGCGCCGAGCCGAGTGTCGAGACCGAACCTCGGAGAACGTGGGATGAAAAAGCCTAGCCAAAATATGCCAGTTGCACGTCATTGCGCGTTCCGTAGTCAGGTGATGCTTGAGCTAGCGAAGCTCAGAGCGCGGCGGGTACAATTCCGAGCGATGCACGCTCAAGACATTTTGCAGGGTGCGCTCGGGCTTTCAGAGACAGATCGAGCCGATCTCGCGCTCCGTCTTCTCGAGTCCCTGTCGCCGAAGGACGAGCGCTCGGATGCCGAATGGGTCTCCGAGATCGAGCGACGCGCACGTCGCGTTCTTGCCGGTGAATCGAAGGGATCGTCGTGGGACGATGCACGCAGCCGCATCGAAGCTGCCCTCTCGAAGAAGTAGCCCGTGGCCGACGTCATCGTCGAAGAGGAAGCCGAAGCAGAGCTGCTTGCGGCTTCTGTTTGGTACGAGACCCGAAGTGAAGGGCTCGGTCGTGAATTTCTGGAAGAGGTCACGCGAACCATCGCCACGATTCGATCGACTCCCGCGCTGTTTCCGCCGCTCGCCGAGCTCAACGTCGAAGGAATCGTGCGGCGCGCGCTTCTTCATCGCTTTCCGTATGGCCTCATCTTCCTCGAAAGGGACGGCGCGATTCACGTCATAGCGGCAGCGCACGCCCGGCAGCACAGGAACAATTGGTTGCACCGGATCGGCATGTCTCCGAAATAATCGCAGCCTTACCTCACTCGCCGTGCGCCAGTGAGGTGGACAGGGAACGAAAGGCTCCGACCTGATCGAGGAGATCCTTCGCCTTTTGTTCCACCGCACCGACCGCATCCGCGCCGGCAACCCAGCGCAGAGGCGGCTGCGATTGATCGAGGACAGTAAGGAGCGCCCGCGCAAGCTTTATCGGGTCGCCCGGTTGTTTTCCGTTCATGCCTTTCCAAGCAGCCTGAGTTTGCGCTGTACGCTGAGCGTAGTCCTCGATGGACAACGCCGGCCAAGTTGTCGAGGCTTCCTCGAGCAGGTCCGTGCGGAAGAAGCCGGGCTCGACGATCGTCGTGTGGATGCCGAAGGGCGCGACGTCGAATCGCAGCGACTCCATCCACCCCTCGATGGCGAACTTCGACGCGGCGTAGGCGGCGACGAACTCTTGGCCGATGAGACCCGCGAGTGACGATAGCGTGACGATGTGCCCCGAGCGCTGTTTACGCATCACCGGGAGGACCGCACGGGTGACGTTGAGCGGCCCGAAGAAGTTTGTCTCCATTTGCGCGCGAAACTGCTCTGGGCTGATCTCTTCAAAGTAACCCGCTTGGAAGTTGGCCGCGTTGTTGATGAGCACGTCGATCCGCTGGAATCTGGCCAAGGAGGCCGCGACGGTCGCCTCCGCATCTGCGGGCTTGGTGACATCCAACCGTGCCACCAACAGGTTGGCATCTGCACCGACGGCCTGTTCCACAGCTTCGGGACGACGTCCGGTCGCGACGACGCGGTGGCCGGCAGCCAGCGCCGCCCGGCAGATGTCGACGCCCATTCCTCGGCTGGCTCCGGTGATCAGAAAAACCTTGCTCATATGTCCTCCGAAGCTCGTCGACGCCGAAAGCGTGCGGAGCTCGTGTTCGTTGTTGAGAGGAGCATGCGAGATCTGAACGGCCTCAACTAGACAGCAAGTTATGCAAGGGCTGTGAAGCATTGCTCGACAATGCGGTGGCCTTGATGGAACAGATCCGAGTCTCCGAGATGAGCGCCTCGAAGATGAATCCGAGCCAATTCCCGCAGCTCCAGGCGTTCCTCGCCGTGGCTCGGCTACACAGCTTTAGCAAAGCTGCTCGTGAGCTGGGGGTCTCGCGATCGGCGACGAGCCAGGCTGTGCGGCAGCTCGAAGAAGCTGTGCGGGTACCACTGCTCACCCGCACGACGCGCAGCGTGGCCTTGACCGAGGCGGGGAAACGGCTCGCGGACGAGGCAGGCCCGGGCGTCGGTCAAGTTCTGGCAGCTCTCGCTCAGGCATCCACTCGGCCGGGTGAAGCTGTGGGCAAGCTCCGCATCACTGCGCCCCAGATCGCGGTCTCCGCAGTTGTCGCTCCCGTGCTGCCCACGTTCCGCGCGCGCTATCCGCGGGTGGAGCTCGACGTCGTCGTCGAAGACCGATTCGTGGACATCGTGGCCGAGGGATACGACGCAGGCGTGCGCCTGAGTGAGTCCATCGAACGCGACATGGTGCAGGTTCGACTGACCGAAGCTTTCCGCTTCGTCGTGGTCGGCGCTCCCGAATACCTCGAGCGGCATGGCAGACCCCAGAAGCCCGAGGACCTGCTCGAACACGAGTGTCTTGCCTACCGCTCGAACAGCACCGGATCGATCTATGCGTGGGAGCTCGAGCGGGGACGACGGACCTGGCGCGTGCCCATCGGGGGCGACATGGCCAGCAACGACGTTCACCTGCTGCGCGCGCTCGTCGAGGCAGGCGCCGGGCTGGCCTATGTGCCCGAACCCTGGATCCGCGAACAGATCGACGCGGGGCGGTTGGTCGTGGTCCTCGATGCTTACGCCGCGTCGGTGCCGGGCTACTTCCTCTATTTCCCCGGTCGGTCGCAGCGCTCTGGACCTCTACGATTGTTCATCGACGTCGCAAAGGAACTCCTGCGAAAGAAGGTTTGAAACGGGCGCTTCTCTTATGGGATCACACGAACCTCATCACCTGCTTCTCGAAGGAACTCCTCGCGAGTCTTCTGCCAATAAATGCGGCCCCGGCGCAAGAATATATGTTTGATGAGGCGTCCCCCTCGCGCCTCGACGCGCGCCGAAAAGGCGTCAATTTCGTCCTGCTTGAAGCGACTGTTCCCCGTCATCACCAGCACCACTTCCTTGCCACCGAGCTCGGTCTGTTCGAGGTACGAATAGATCGGGGTCGCAGGGCGGAATAACCAAGTCGGCGATACGAGAAAGACGCGTCGCGCAGAAGCGACATCGATCGGTTCGACATCGATCCGTGGGAATACTTCGTTCGTGGCATCCGTGATCGCTTTTCGCTGCCCGGAGAAGTCGCGAGAGTAGTCTGCATCAATTCGCGCGATCGGCGCATTCAACGTACGCGCGATCTCGCGGGCTGCAGCTTCTGAATGACCTGAGCGCGAATAGTAGACGACCGCCACTTCTCGATTCGGCTCGCCGCGGGGTGCGTACGGCTCGCTCGCGACGTAGGTCTGGTCCTTTGCCGCCATCACGGCAAACGCGGCAAGCGCGAGCACGACCGCGCCGACAGCAAAGGATAGAATCATTTTTTTCCGCCGCACCATTCGAGGCCCAAGCCTAGGCGAGGTTGCGCTTGAAGAAAGGCGACAGCTTGGTCATCGCAGTGCCAACGCCCTTGCCGTCGTACAGGTCCATGTGCGTCGCGCCTTCGACCGAAAACAGCTCTTTGGGTCCTGCGGCCTTCGCGTGCAGCTCCTGACTATGCCAAAGCGAGCCCGCCTTGCTTCCGGCGACGATCATGAGTGGTTGAGTGAGCAAATGGACTCGGTCGAATCCGGTGAACGACACCAAGTAACTGAGGCTGGTGAGCAACAATTTGTTCGGGGCGTTCGGATGTTGTCCGCGAGGCGTCAGGTAATATTCAGCGGCCTCTTGCAGATCGAGAGGAGCCGTCTTGTCTCCGACCTTCGGCACGTACGGAACGTAGACCGGCGCGGCTCCGGCGGCTTCGGCCGTGCGCTGCTTCGCGACTGCCTCGAGCGTCGTGATCTGTTCATCTTCGGACGCTTTTCCGTCCCATCCTTTTCGGGTCGCCGCGCCTACGTCCACCGCGCTCACAGTGGCTACCGCTTTGATCCGCCGCTCAGTCGAAGCAGCTTTAACTGCGGCTCCGCTCCCGGCGCAGATGCCGAGAGCCCCGATACGTCCCGCGTCGACATATCGAAGCGACGTCAAATAATCGACCGCGCTGTAGATGTCACCGACGCGTCTCATCGGGTCGTCGAGGAATCGCGGCATGCCTCCGCTTGCACCTTGGTGCGAGGCGTCGAACGCTAAGGCGATGAATCCCTGCTCCGCGAGCGCCCGCGCGTAGACTCCGGCCGTCTGTTCCTTCACGCCGCCACCCGGATGAATGCACACGACGGCGGCATATTTTCCGCTCTCGCTGAAGCCCTTCGGGAAGTGAAGATTGCCCGCCATATCGATATCGTTGTTCTTGAAGCGGACACTTTTCATCGGACCGCTTCCCACCTTCGATACTCTCTCCGGCTCGGGCGCGGCGAACGCGAGCCGCGGCAACAGAACAGCAGCAGACAAAGCCGATCCTCCCATCAGCACTTCGCGGCGGCGAAGCTTCGTTTGCTCTAGGTTGTTGATTTCGTCGTTCATGGGTTCAGGATGCGACGCGCGCCGACCCATGACTAGCTGGTCAATCGAACACAGGCTGTTAAGCAAGAGTCGACAATCAATCGAGGTCGCTGGGCAGTACTGCAGCTTCTGCGGACGGGCGCGAAATCAGGCTTTCTGCCCAGCGTGAACCAGGCAACGCGAACTCGAGGAACATCTTCGCGAAGGGTGCCGCAAAGGGCTCAGCCCGCCAACCGACGCGAACTAGGAGGCTTCACGTTGGTCCTCCTACTGCCGCAAGTGCATGACGTTGAAAAGCGAACTGGTCTTGATTCATTGAACCGAGAAGGACACTCCCTCGGGGATACGTTCGTTTCAATCTTTGGATAACCACCGCGCTGGGCATCGTGGGCTCCTGTTCATCCCCCTCTCCTCCTGATTCCGGACCTTCCATTTCATGATCGACGCCGCCTTTTTCGTACTTCCGCCCTGCGAATCTCAGGAAAGGAGGACTTCGGCGTAATTCGTGAGCCGCACACTTACGGTAGATTTCGGGACCGCGGCAATTTACCCCGCTGGATATGCAGCCGCGGGACTACTCAAGCGGGCGCGGCGCGCGTAGCGTGGAAGGTCTTGGATTCAGAACACGGACCAAGTGAGGGGGCAGCATGACTGTGCGTGCGAAAAGCGCACTACACCGAATCCTCGAGGTCGCGCTTGCCGCCGGCTTGCTCTGGAGTTGCGACGACGACCCAATTCTTAGTGAACGCACTCAGGTCATTGAAAACAACGAATGGCCCGAGCCGCGTGTCGACGGGCCCAACCTCATCTTTCCACTCGAGGTAGCCGGCGAGATCGAGAAGCTCCGGCCCGGCGACGTCCTCATGAGCGGGCGTGGCGACGGCTTATTGAAACTAGTGCGCGAAGTTCGGCGTGAAGGAGACCAAGTTGTCGTCATAACAGACCAGGCGGCACTTACCGATGCCATCGTGGACGGAGATCTTCATTCGTCCCACCGATTGGAGAATAGCGCGCTCGCATTGCGCCCAGCCGAACTTACGGTGGGTGCGTCACTCGAAAATATATCGATAACGAACTCTCGAGATCTCAGCGCAAGAATCTCGCGAGGCTCCGCGCGTTTTGATCCGACGATCGACGTTGATCTAAGAATCCGAAGCTCAAGAGTCGAAAGATTTGCGGCATCGGCCGGAGGTGAGCTGGAGATCGAGCTAGCCGTCGAGATCGAATCGACGCGCGCTGGCGCCATCTCCGTCGAACTCCAGCTATTACCAACCGTTCGATTTCGTATCATTCATTTCGTCGGGCTCGCGCCCGTGGTGGAGATTGTAAACGTCAAGCTGATGGGCAGCTTTGAGATCGAAGCGGAAATTGGAGCATCCGTGGAGATAGGGTTTCGCGTTCACGGCATCACAACTGCGCAAATCGTTTACGATGGAAATTGGAGTGCGAATGGCGATCATTCCGTCGACCTCACGCGGATCGGGCCAACCCTTCGAGCGCATGCCGGATTTAATGTGCGCGCCCAAGTCACACCGCGCATCGAAATTAAGTTTTACAATATCGCGGGACCGTTCATTGAGGCGGACGCTTTTGTGCAGTATCGGAGAAATCTTTTGGACCGCCCCGTGTCTTGGGTTATCGACGGCGGAACCGAAGGACGCGTAGGCGCCTTCTTTGAGACTGAATTCAATATCCTCGGCCGCGACATCGGCTTCTCCGCGGACTATTCAAAAGAGATATTCAGCGCAGTTCGCAGGCTGGCTTCAGGAATATCGTGCACGCCTTCAGGACGGCGCTGCGCGGAGGGAACGGAATATGTCTGCGCTGAAGGAGGAGACGCGGAGAACGGAACTCGTTGTCCGAGCGGACTCTGCAATGATGATCTCTCCTGCGAAGCGCAAGCCTGTTCTCCAAACGAAAGCCGATGCGAAAATGGGTCTATTCTCACTTGCGCCGCCGACGGCAGCGCAGAAACCGCGACGGCCTGCCCATCGGGACGCTGCCGGAATGCAGATGCGTGCGAAGAACAGGCGTGCTCGCCGAATGTGAGCCGGTGCTCGGCAGGAGTCTTGTTTGCGTGCGATAGCTCCGGCGTTTCCGAAACGTCTTCTCCATGTCCTTCGGGACAGTGCGAGGACGCGAATCGATGCCGCGGACAGATCTGTTCGCCGAACGCAGCGCGCTGTTCCGGCGGGCAGCTCTATCGCTGTAGCACCGACGGTGCATCCGAAACGTCCGAGCCATGCCCCTCCGGCGCATGCAGCGACGCGACTTCGTGCTCCGGTTGCGGCGGTTTCAATGAAGCGTGCTGCGTGAATGGCCCTGCGTGCGCAGGCAACGAGCCTTGTGTCGGAGGCATGTGTTCCTCATGCGCATCGCCCTGCACTGCGGGCGCTTTGCAATGCGGCGCGGGAAACGTCGAGGAATGTGCTGCGGACGGCTGCACGTGGAGTGTTCGAGATAGATGTCTATCTATGTTTCCTGGCGGTGCCGATTGCTGTGCTGACTTGCGAACACGCACCGAGCCCGAGTGCGTTCCGACAACTGCCCCTATGGACGGTGGATTGCTTTGGGATCCTGTCAATGGGCTCATGGTCGAAGCAGGGAATATCAATTTCAGTTGGAATCCTCTTTCGTGGGTCGATCGTTTTGAGCTTCGCTTTTGCTCAACCTCCGACCAATCAATTTGCGACGTCCCAATCGTCGTCCCGCTCGGCCAAACTAACTACTCTGTGAATTTGGCCGCCGGAACGTATTATTGGACGGTGCGTGCGATTCGAGCATGCGACTTCGGTACTTGGTCGCCATGGATTCCCCAGGCTAATATGTTGACTGTCTATTAGCGGGTTCTGTCTTCAAGACCCATCGTCGTCCTGCAGACGAATCGGCCGACGCACAGTCGGTCGGCGTTGCCTTCCAGCCATCGAGAGATTGATCTTCGAGCTCACAATGCGGAGCACCGCAAGATTGTGATGCATATCGTTGAAGGCGACGGCTACGCTCGAGTCGACGAACTTACTCTGGGTCTGCGCATCGGCAGGGAGAGTTACAACTCCCGAAGGGATCTCTCGAGTCCAGCTATGCGCGGCGCGGAACGAAGCGACGATCTGTCCGAAGGAGGGCCATGCGTGGTCGAGGTGTGCTTCCGAGAATGCGATCGCCGCACCCGTAAGCTCGCACGGGACGCACCCGTTTTCGTCGCCGTGATGTGTGAAAAAGCGTCGCTTGGCTGCAATAAGGTCGTCCTGCACGGCGGCTCGGCAGGCGTCGTAGAATTCGCCGGAACGTCCACGAGGCTGTCCCTTCACCGCAGAAAGGTAGCTGAAGTCGGTCGCCGACCCGTCGATCCGATGCACCCAAAACGAAGGTGTCGAGAAGCCGTTGAATGCGTTTCGCGTACGGGTGAAGTGATCGATCCCTCCGCCTGTTTTGCTCGGCCCTTCAACGATTGCCTCATCGTACCGCTCGAGCAGCGCTACGAGGTCCTCGTGATCGGTTCGGTCGTCAACGATGGAGTCGTCGGCGTATCGCGCAAGCATCGCTTTGAAGTGCTCGAGCGCCGCAGCCTTTGTTTTCCAGCTGCGTCCATTGCTCAGGCTAATCGGAATCGGCATCCCTTTAGAGAGCGTGTGACGCGGGAATCAATTTATCAAGCCGATCGTCCGCGCACGGAGAAAGCTAGCCGTTTCGATGCGCGTCCGGATCGAAGTCGGATCGCTCAATCCATCGGGCGTTCTGATTACAGCGTTTCGACATCGCACAGGCCACTTCGCTGACATTGCCGTTTGCTGCTCGGAGGCGGACGGCAGAGAACCCGAACAGACGAAAATGGAATCCTGCTCAAGAAGTGTTCTCGATATCGACGAGCTTCGCGAGCGCAGGAAGAAGCTCTTCATCGCAGGTCAGCACCGCGAGCGCGATCCGCTGCCTCAGCTCGGCAGGGTCGAGCAACAGCGCAGCGGGCGGCACGTGGAAGGCGCGAGCGAGCGCGTAGAGCGTGTTTCGCGACGGAAACGTCTGGCCGTTCTCGAGGTAAGAGATCGACGATCGAGAAGCGGCTCCGTCGAGGTGAGCTTCGAGGTCGATCTGTTGCCATCCGCGCTTGGTTCGGAGCTCACGGATGCGACTTCCTACGACTCGACCTAACTTTGCAGCGCCGCGAGATGCCATTCGTGAGCCGCAATCACGGCCGAGTTGACGCTAGCGGGCTTCTGCGCGACATTTGTGAGTATGGTTCACATTCGACTTGGTACGGATCGCGGTGTCGGCCAGCGAAGCTCTGCGGTCAATGAGCGTGGTGCGCGCAGCTCGAGGCCTTGATTCGTACCCGGCCGATGTTGTGGACTGCGGCTTCCGAAACGTGCATACGCGAGGAGCCAAACAAACGTCTCGAAGGTCGGAATCGTAGAGGGCTTCGGATCGTCGGACGGCCGGACGTTTTCGCGTTGTGAAATAAGCGACGCAAAAACATCGGGTTAAATAATCATTGTCGGCTTGGTCGTCCGGACGCGTCCGGACGATCAGGACTAATCGGCAGATGTAAACGCATGGCACACATGCTGCTGACCTGGGGGCGGGTCGCAGCTTGGTGGCGGGGGAACGCACGTGAATTCTGACGAGGCCCACTCGACGGTCGAGGTCCACGATCCGTTCGCGGATCCATTGCGCGATGACGCTGACGCTTCATCCGTTCTGAAGCCCGGAACGACGCTCGCCGGGAAATATCGCGCACAACAATTGATCGGCGTCGGCGGCATGGGTGCCGTCTACGAAGGCACGCAGCTCGCTGTTGGGCGAGCGGTCGCGATCAAAATTCTCCAGCCCCGCGACATGCGCGACCCCGATGCACGCGCACGCTTCCAGCGTGAAGCCGTCTTACTCTCGCGGCTCCAACATCCGCATGTCGTCACCGTCCATGACTTCGGAATTTCCGAAAAAGGACTCTACTTCTTGGTTCTCGAGCTCCTCGGCGGACGTTCGCTGGCCACCGAGGTGGGCACCGCGATCGAGCCGCTTCGCGCCGCGCGAATCGCTCGCCAGATCTGCGACGCGCTCGCGGCTGCTCATAAAGAAGGCGTCGTCCATCGCGATCTCAAGCCGAGCAACGTGCATCTCATCGCGGTGAGCCGGGACAAGGACTTCGTAAAGCTCCTCGATTTCGGTATCGCCAAGCTCTTCACACCGAACGCGGACGCTCCGATCACCGCCGTGCATCAGCGCATCGGAACGCCGCGGTACATGTCGCCGGAGCAAGCGCAGAGCGAAATCATCGATCATCGAGCGGACATCTATGCGCTCGGTTGCATCTGCTACGAGATGCTCACCGGCCGGCCGCCCTTCACGAAGAAGGATTTTTCGGAGGTGCTCCAGCAGCACATCCATGAGCCGCCTCCCCGCTTTGCGGACGTCCGTCCTGATCTCGCGATCGATGAGCAACTCGAAGCGATCGTGCGGACGATGTTGTCGAAGAGAGCAGCCGATCGATTTCAAAGCGCAGACGCCGTCGAAGCGGCTCTCGGACTTTGGGCGGCACATGCCGCGACGGAGCCTCTCCAGAGCGCGGCCAGGGCTTCGAGTCGGGGACCCGTCGCTCACGACTCGACGCGGGCGATGCGCGGCCAGCAGCCCCGTGAGGCGCCTGCGGACACCATCGTCGAGCCCCCAGCCGACGACGGCCTGACTCAGGCGGACGTCGACGACGGGCTTGAGCTTCCCACAACTCAAGCGCCCGCCGAAGAGACCCAGCTCTCCAGCTCGTCGGAGCAGCTCGTCGTGCCGGACGAGGTTGCTGCCGTCGCGGCAGATCCGGTCGGCCAACCCACGCACTCCGAACGCGCGGCGCCAATCATCGGTGCGGAGCCCGATCGGTCTCGAGCCAACGAGAGCATCGAGCAACTCTCGCCTCCGCCCGCAGCGCCACCACCGAGGATCAATCGACAGATCATCGCCGCAGGCGTCATCGGCACGATCGCGCTCGCGATCTCGTTGGTGGCCTTGCTCTCGCAGCCGTCCGGGCGGACCCGGATCGAAATTACTGGTGAGCCTTACTCACCTCCGGTCGCGTCGCAGGTTTCGGTCGCTGGCCCTGCGGACAGCACCAACGCTGAACAGCCTACGCCTACGAACGCGAAGATGGCTTCAAGCTCGGAGCCGCACGCGCCTTCGCTCCGGCTTCGTTCATTTTCTTCGGAAGCCGGTCCGATCGATTCTGGCGAGCTCGCACGGCTGCTCAAGGTTCGCGAACGCGACATCGCCATGTGTTTCACGCGAACCAACAGCGGACGTAACGCCACCCGCTCGCTTCGGGTTCGGTTTCTGTCGTCGGAGGGGAAGCAAACGATCCGCGCGTACCCGGCCGATGCCTCTTCGGATCAATTTTCCTCCTGCATCTCTTCGCTGCAACCGCCGCTTGGGCTGCCGATCAGCGCGACGCAATCCATCTATCTTTTCACGGCCGAGATTGGCCCGGGAGCCTCTCGATGAAATTCACGCAACTCATACCTCTTTCTCTCTCCTTGATAGTCTCTCCTGCGTACGCGGCTGATGTCTCCGAAACTCGGTACGCGACGCTCGCAGATTGCTCGATCGATGGCGCCGCCTCGGCGGACACCGCTGCGCAAAACGCATTCGAGAATCGGCTTGCGAATACCGGAGCGGTTTTTGTCGACGTGGCGCAGAGCCGAGCAAGCCGAGCAGGAATCAATATTCCGGAGCTCGCGCGTGGAGGCGCCGCAACAGATGCAGTCCTGGCGATCGACGCGGACGTCGTCGTCGCCCTGGCCATTCGATCATCGCCCGACGGCGCCGGCTCGGTGGTTTCCGCGAGCGGACTGTCTCGCTATCAAGCCACGATTGATGCGTCGCTCATCGCGACCGATAGCGGCGAGCGCTTGGCGCGTTTCAGCGTGAGCAAATTCGCAATCGCCCATGACAAGAAAGATGCGAGCCGTTTGGCGCTGCAACGCGCCGGCGAGGCGCTCGCCGATGAAGTCGCGCAAAATGAACGGAAAGCGGAGCGCGTCGAGCTCTGGGTGAACGCGTTGCCTGTCTCGGACGTCGAGCGCATGCGTGAGAGTCTTCGCCAGATCCATGGCGTCAAATCCACGCGCCTTCTCTTCGGATCGCCGTCGCTGACCAAGATCGGATTGGTCGTCGACGCTTCGACGCCGAGAGGAGCAGACCTCGCGCAGGCAATTCATGGCGCCACCGATACGGGATTAGTCGTTACGCAAGTTTCGGATCGCGTGCTTCAAGCCGAATACGCCGCACGCCTCAAAATTCTCTTCACTCATTTAACAGGCAACAAACCGAAGGCCGGCGCGCAGCTCGCGAGCCTCATCGGGAGCGGAATGCGAGACGCGAGCTTCCTCGCCGAAGCGACGCCCGAAGCCATCGATCTCGGAAAGTCCGTCGGCGATCGCGAGAAGAAGCTCGAGGCGCTCGGATTGCTCGAAACGACCGCCTTATTTCTCACTGGTACTTATTTCGATCGCGGAAAAGAGATCGATATCGAAGCAGAAGTTCGTTCAACACGCTCCGGCTTCGATCTCTACGTGCGCGACCGCGCGACGTGCGAGCTCTCGAAGCTCAGTCAATGCACCGGTCAGCTCGCGAGCCGTCTCGTCGACAAGCTCCCGCAAGCGTTAATCAGGAATCGTGTCACTCGTCCTACTGAGGCGAGCTCGTTGGCGCTCGTGCAGTTGGTCTTCGACGAGCGACTATTTCCGGCGCGCGCGAGCTTCTACCAAGCTCGCGGCTTCGGACGCATCGTTGTCGAGAATCGCGGCAAGAGCACAGCTCGAGGCGGCATGGTTCGCGTGCAGCTCGCAGATCTCGATCCGGTGATCGCTGCTGCTCCGGACGCGGCGCCTGGTGAACGCGTCGCGCTTCAGCTTCCGTTCACAGCGCAGGCGCTGCCGGCGAAGATCAGCACCGCGAAAATTCAAGTCGAGGTCAGCTACGATGTCAGTGGTCGCCGCGATCAATTGACGCAAACCGGGTCGGTCCGCGTCCTGCCGAGCTCGGCGCTCGCCTGGTCGGAGCCCGAGTCGGTCGCAGCGTTCGTTTCCGATCCCACCGACGCTGCGAGGTTGCTCGCGACCAGCGCGCTCGAACGCATTCCTCAAGAACGCAGAGGTGAGCCGGTGGCCCGAGCCACGGCGCTTTTCTATGCGCTTCGAGGGCTCCGTTACATGAACGATCCCATCTATCCCGGCGAACAGCGCGAGATCGACGAGGTTCAATTTCCAGCGGTGACACTCGCGCGTGCGTCCGGCGATTGTGACGATCTCGCCGTGCTCTACGCAGCACTCGCGGAAACGGCAGGCGGCCACGCGATCCTCATTCTCACGCCTGGCCATATTATTCCGGCCTTCGACAGCGGTCTTCCCGCGCAGAGCGCACGAAAGCTCGCGTTCGATCCCGAGAAGGTGATCGTTCACGAAGGCAAAGCGTTCATTCCCATCGAGGCGACCAGCGTCGATGAGTCATTTGCTCAAGCTTGGAGCAAAGCGGCGGCTCGCATCACGGCAGCGAGGCGAGCAAAGACGGAGCTCCAGATCATCGACCTCGAAAAGGCGTGGCAGACGTATCCGCCGGTCGCGCTCGCGTCCTCGGAGCAGTCGGTCAAACCCAAACCCTCCTTCGCAGGTTTGAAGGAGGAGCTCGAGATCCTGGCGAAAGAACATTCGAGGGCGGTCGATAATATTCTCGGCGCAGCTTCTGAACCGTCGTCTCTCGATCCAAAGGCGATCACCGAGCGCGCAAGCTTGCTGGTCTTGTTCGGTCGCGCAGAGGAGGCGATTGCACTTCTTGAGGCGGGTGTCGCGCATTTCCCGCGCATCGCAGCGCTCACGAATAATCTCGCGAACGCGCATCTCGCGCGCGATCAGCCTGAAGAAGCCCTCAAGCTCTACAAAGCGGCGCTGGCGAGAACGAAGGAGCCGGAACGAGCAGTTCGAATTCGTCTCAACGCGGCGATCGCTGCTCATCTCAAAGGAGGCTCGACTCTTTTCCAGGAGTACCTTCTGGACGCGATCGAGAACGCCAAAACGGAGAAGAGCAAAACGGTGCTCCGCGAATTTCTGGAGAGCTTCGGCGGTCGAACGCGAATGAGCGACGATCCGAAGAAGATCGCTGCACAGATTCGACTCGGCTTCGATGCCGGTCGGCTGTTGCGAGCCGATGGGCAAAATAGCCCGAACCCCGTTTCGATCGCCGAGATTGTCTTTTGGCTCGAGCCCGAGGAGCTCGCAAAATGAGGTTAATCAGACTCATCGCGACACTGACTTTCTTTCTCATGGCCGCAGCCCCACCCGAGGACAAGAAGGCTACGCGGCTCATGGTCCATACGCTACGATCGGAAGGACAGCAGCAATCCTTCGCACGAGATCTCACTGAGCGAATCGTCGCCCATGTCGCAAAGCTCGGAAAACCGAGCGGCCTCACGGTGCTCTCCGAAGGTGATGTCGCCTTGATGGTCGGTTACGTCAAAGACGAAGCCGAGCTCACCCTCGACGACTGCAAACGCGCCGAGGAATGCCTCGCGAGAATTGCCGGCGAGGCTGAAGCGGGTCGAATCCTGAACGGCCGTGTCGAGCAATTTGGGGATAATTTTGTCGGCATCCTCTCGGTGATCGATACCGAGAAGAGCGCGACGGTCGCTTCGCAGAGTTATGCCGCTGGGGATAAGAGCGAGCTCGCCGAGGGCATGCTTCGGATCGCGGCCGAGATGCTCGGCCTCGAAGCGAGCACTTCGCGATCGAAGCTCGACCAACCCATCTCGTCGACGAATAAAAAAATCGGCGTCATTCCGCTGAAAGGCGTCGAGAGCGATCCAGCGATCGCCGCATATCTCAGCGAAAATTTAGCGGTCGAGCTGCTCAAGCTGGATTTTTCGGTCACGACGCGAGCCGAGCAGATCATGTTGCTTCGCGACGCGGCCGAGCGACACGCGATCCAGAAACGCGAAGAACCGCTCGATCATATTCTGGTCGAGATCGCCGGCGCGATGGGAGTGAACTATCTCGTCTCGGGGATCGTTGAGCGCATCGAGCCCAACCATTTCGTGATCGTCCTGAAGCTGATGGATATCAACGACGCTCGGGTGGTGAATCGTATCGCAGAAAATATTCGGGGACCCCTCGGACAACTTCCGATCGCCTTGCGATTCATGACGGCCGAATTGATCGGTCGAGATATCTCCGGCGAGGGCGCCGTCGCGATCGTGACGGACGTCGAAGGGCAGTTTCGCGTCGATCAAGGCTCGGCCCAGCTGCTCCCGAGGACAGAAACTATCGGCGGCCTGAAAGCGTCGAAGCACGATCTCCATATTTTTGCAGATGGATATCGCCCTTATTTCGCCAATTTTTTTATTGAGCCCTCCGCCGACCCACTGCGGTTCACACCGGAGCTCGAGGAAGCAGAGCCCGATTGGTACGAGACTTTTTGGTTTTGGTCGATCGTCGGTGTAGCCGCCGCAGGAACAACGACAGCGATCTTGCTCGCCACCGTTCCACCGGAAGGCGTGAACATCGGAAGTAAATTTTGAGGCCAGCCATGCGAACCAAGCTCTCGCCGCTTTTGTTATTCATCTTCATCGCGGGCTGCGAAGCCGGATACGTCACGGTCGACTTTGTCTGGGAAGGAGGTCGGCCTACTTTTCCAGAGGACGTTGCGGCGACGAAAACGATGCGGGTGCAGCAACGCACCGATCCGCGAGAACCGGGCCGCGACTTGGTCCCGCCTCTGACGCTGCCCTTCTCAGAGGTGGACTCGGAAATTCCAACGGTCCCGTTCGGCGAGAATCGAGTTGTGATCGGCGAAGTACGGCTCGGCGAGGATCTCGCGTACTACGGCATTTCGGAGCGCTTTTCCATTCACCGCGGAGAGCACATTTCGGTCCCCGTTTTCCTCCAGCCCACCCGACCTCCTCAGCCTCTCCCGCCGGAGCTCGGCGCCAGCCTCGAAATTGTCACTTCAACGCTCGCGGCATTGCGGGGCTACGTGAACCATCCCAACGTCGATTTGCTCATCACAGCTCCGGAGAGCGCAGAAAGAGTGCGCATCTCGAACGTCGTCGGTTTGCCGGAAGGAAGATCCGAAGTGGTTGCGCTTTCGACTCTGGAGCTCGTCGATGGCGCTCCAGAAGGTTATCAAGTATTTCGTCTGGGAAATTGGAATCTCGAGCAGAACGTCGACGAAGAGTGCCTCGACAAGAATCGTTGCCGGCGCGAAGTGTTCGCCGCTTTCATCGATCGACAGCAGTACGCAGGGCCGCCGGTCTTCGCGTCGGTCATCCTCGATCAGGTCCCGCCGACTCTCCTTGCGGAGCTCACGAGCGTCGCACCGGAGGCGGCTCGAGACGACAGCTTTATCGTCGTTACTCTGACCGCAAATGAGGTCGTACGCGAACCGGGCCTGGGACTGGCACAACGGGTCGATTTTCCATTCGTGCGTGTGTCCCCGAGCAACGACTCGTCTTCGGCTTCGTATACCTTCACGTCGAGTCGGACGGCGGGTTCGATGGGACGAAACGACGCTTTCCTCATCCGAACGACGCTCCGGGATATTGCCGGGAATCTTGCCCGCGATCTCGAGGTCGGGACATTTCGAGTGGATACTGTCCTTCCGGCCATTCACGACGTCAGCATCCGACCGAGTCGCATCAATGCGGCCGCTGGCGGAGTCGTGACCGCGAGCTTCACTCTCAACAAAATAGCAACTTACACTGTCACGATCAGCGGTCGGCCCATGGACATATGCGCAGCCACGGGACGCGCTCCGGATATTCGAGTCACCTGCGAACGCGCGATGCGCGGCGACGAGATCCCCGACGGAGAAGAGCGAACCGAAACACTCACGATCGATGTGCAAGACGAAGCGGGCAATCTCGCGCGACGCGCGAGCGATACCGTAGTCTTCGATTTCCGCGCACCGACAGTTACTGGCGTGCGATTCAATCCCGAAGCAGCGGCGAGCATCGATTTCGTCGAGCTGTGCATCACCGCGGATGAGCCGCTCGATTCGGCGTTCGTTCCCACGCTCGAATGGTTTGGAGCAGGCGCGCCCTTCCTTCACGCTCCCCGTCGCGACACTGAGACCGAGCGCTGTTTCGAACCGGACCCGCTGTCTATGCTCCCCGGCGAATATCTACTCTCGGGCATCAGTCTTCGAGACGTTGCCGGGAACGAGACCGTTTCGCGGGAAATCGTCGATGTGCTTCCGAAACGGTGGCTCTTCGATCCGGCAGCACCCGGGATCGAATTCCTCACCATCTACGTCGAGAACGGAGCGCCGGTTGTTCCGCCGCGAGTACCGGCGATCGCGGGAACGACAATTGAAGTGGCCTTCGAGGAACACGAGCTCAACTTCGCTTCGATGCGCGTGGCGCTGGGTTCACACGACATTACGTCGACGTGCATCGTCGAAGGCCTCGCGCCGCTGCGGACTTGGATCTGCTCGTACGTCACCACCGGAAGCGAATATCTGAACACCGAAGCCACAGAGTTCGTCGTGGTCGAGGTCGTCGATCTCAGCGGTAATCGAGCAGCCGAAACTCTTCCGATCGTCTTCGACTATGCTCCGCCGGCGTTAGTCTCAGTCTCGATCGCACCCGAGGCTGCAGGGCTCAACACCACCGCGCAACTTGCGTTGTCGATCTCCGAAGCGCTCGCGCCGGGATTTGAACCGGTGCTCGAATGGTCACTGCCGATCGCGTTCACCTACGACGCGCAGCTATCGACGACTTTTCAATCGTCTTTTCGCTACTCCGTGAACGCGCAAAGCCCAGCTGGAATCTACGCCCTCAACAGGGTCGTGCTCCGTGACATCGCCGGCAACGAAGCATCGATCGTGCCTTCGCCGCAAGCGACCTGGCTCCTCGACAACGTGTTCCCGATCGTCGGACCAGTCAGCGTTCGCGTTCCCGATGCGGCAGTGCGAACGACGCCTCCGCGCATCAATCGAACCACTGGACGAGCCGTTGAGATTCAGTTCGAGGTCACAGAAACGAATCCATCGTTCGGAGGCACGCGCGTCACCATCGGTGCGCTCGACATTTCCTCGAGCTGCACGAGCTCGGGAACAGGGCCAACGGTCCTCTGGACATGTCGCTACGTGATGACAGGGACTGAGCCCGGCGATGGGACGGAGACATCGCACGTGGTCGACGTACGCGTGTCCGATCGAGCCGCGAACAGCGCGAGCGGAACGGCGACTATCCTCTTCGATTTTGCTGCACCTCAGATCGTGGCTGGATCCGAATCGCTTCAGCTCGTGCCGAGCTCGTCGAATTTGCTGACTCGACTCCCGGGTCCAACATTGGCTGTCCAAGCTCTGGGAATGGGGACCCGCGCCGTCGTCGGATTCGTGCTGAGTGAGCCGGTCGTACCGGAGCCTGCTGTGCGCGCGCTGCCGAGCGCGCTGGCATTTCAACTCTCGAATCGAGCCGGAAGCACGTTCACGTATGAACATGCGTTGACGTCGGCTCCCGCAATCGAGGGCGTGAACAGCATCCAGATCACCGCGACGGATGAAGCAGGCAACACGGCCGTGCTCGCGCTACCGACACCTTCGCCGGGGCTCGTCGTCGACAGTCGGCCGCCGATCGCTCCCGACACTGCGCGGCTCGTACATACGCGCGTGCCCTGGGGCAGCGATCAGGCGGGCAACGGACCACATGCGTTCGTTGAGGGCGCAGCGGGCGCAGTCGAGGGCGATGCGCGCGTCGTCGTACTCGGCACAGCTGACTTGGCTGCCTTCGAGGTGCTTGGAACAATGCTCGCGGATGCGCAGGGGGCCGTTCCGCGATTCGAGCTGGATCGCTCCGAGGATCGGTCAGAAGTATTCGTGACCGTGCTCGACGGTGCGGGCAACGCGTCCGTCAGCACGATTGGTGATCCGCTTCGCGCGAGTCGAGTGCGAGGAGGCGAGAAGATCTTTACGCTCGGCGGGAAGATTCCGGGACGGCGCGTACCGAACCCGCACGACGCGCAAATGTTCACCGGGCTCCTTCCGACGCTTGCTCAGGACCAGGAACAAACGGTCGCTCTGACCGCGACCGACTTCGCCCTGCTTTCGGCGAACGACGGCCAAGCGCTCCACGTGCAAACACAGCGGCGCTTCGAGCCGATCATCACGCCTATAGATCAGCCGGAGCCACGTTCGCACGCGGTCATGGCCTACGACTCCATGCGCGGTCGCGCTGTGCTGTTCGGTGGATCGGGCATCGATGAGAACGGCGTTGCGATGCTCCTCGGCGACACCTGGGAGTGGGACGGTCGTCGTTGGTTCTTGGTGACACCGCTTGGGCTACCTCCCCCTGCACGAAGCGGCGCATCAATGGCCTTCGATGCGGCTCGCGGTGTCGTGATGCTCTTTGGTGGCGCGAGCTCGGCGGGAGCACGGCAAGACACCTGGACCTGGGACGGAGCTGTTTGGAACGAGGTAGCGCCCGCGCAATCGCCACCTGCGCGTACTGGCGCGGGCATGGCGTACGATACGACACGCGGACACATCGTCCTGTACGGTGGGACAGGTGCAGCAGGAAACGCGCTCGGCGACACCTGGATCTGGGACGGAACGACATGGATGGAAGAGGCATGTCCTCAGCTCGGTCCCGGCTGTCCCGGTCCACGTACAGAGATGGGTATGAGTAGCGGGAGCGCCGTATTTCTGTTTGGTGGACGGAACGGAAACACTCTTTTCAACGACAACTGGGGCCATGGAGCGGCGTGGTATCGATTGTTCGCTCCGTCGCCAGCACCTCCACTTCCCGCGGGCAGGCGCGGTATAGTCTACGCGTACGATCCTGTCCGGAATGCCAGGGTCATCTTTGGTGGCACAACGAGCTTGTCGAATCCTGCCCCGGCCTCCAGCTATCGCAACGACACGTGGGTCAGCGCCGTGGAAATTAATCTCCCTGCGACGCAGGAAAAGCCTGCCGCTCGCGCCTTTGCTGCAAGCGCGTTCGATGTGCGCCGCGGCGAGCTGATCATCTTCGGCGGAATGAACGCCAGCGGTCCCCTTAGCGATACGTGGTCGTGGGACGGTCGAGGCTGGCGAGACATCACTCCGTCTACCGACGTGCCACCCACTCGAGTACAGCACGCGATGTCGTATGATCCTTCGTCACGCTCGATCATCATCCTGGGCGGCGTCGATGCAGCAAGCTCGGCGTTGCGTCCCGATATGTGGGCTTGGAACGGCGCCCGGTGGAGGGAGCTCGCTCCGTTCTCTTTGCCTGCGGATCGACGGCTCCATGCGATGTCGTCATCAAGGGAGGGCGTAGCGATGTTCGGAGGGACTAATGGACAGCCCGTTCCGAACACACTCTTCTTCTGGGATGGGACGAGTTGGAGCGGAGTCGTTGGCACGCTTCCGCCGTGCACTCGGCCACCATGCCCACCGCAGCCAGTCTTTCCGGAGGCACGTGACGGCCATGCGATGGTGTTCGACGCGAACCGCGAGACGCTGGTGCTCTTTGGCGGCGACACCGGCAACGCGCAGTTGGATGATCGGACTTGGGAGTGGGATGGAACGGGCCTGTCCTGGACCGCGAGAACGAACAACAGCGGAATCGCCGCGCGCGAGAACCATGCGATGGCATTCGATGCTGCGCGGGGTCGCACGGTCTTGTTCGGTGGAATAGCGACGGGGACACGCTTTCGAGATCTTTGGGAGTGGGATGGCAGCCAGTGGACACAAGCGAATCCGACAGGGCCCGCTCCAAGCGCGAGACTCTTCCATGCGATGACCTACGATGCGGCTCGCGGGCGAGTGCTCGTTTACGGCGGCCAAACTGAGTCAAGCATTGGCCTCGACGACGCCTGGGAATGGAACGGCACTTCATGGGTGGAAATCGGGACTGCACTTCCGCCCGGCCCACGCGAGCAACACGCTCTTGCATTCGATCCCGAACGACACCGCGCCGTCCTCTTCGGCGGTGTTGGCGGTGACCGGATGGCATGGGAGCTCGACTCAGATCCGGAGCTGCGTCCCGGCATGCGCGTCATGTTCGATATTTCGGAGCTCGGCGTCGATCCCGCGCTTCTCCAGGCGCTCGAGGTTCGAGCGGTCGTAGGCGGCGAAGGGTCAACGTTGTTCGTTCCCGGTATTGGTACCATGGCGCCTGGCGGGGAGGTCGGGCTATGGAATGCTGGACTGGGCGATTGGGTGTGGTTGAGCTCAAATACCGCGGATCTGTTCTCTCCAGGAATCGCCAGCTTCGTTGTTTCCGACGCGGCTGAAATCGCCGCGTGCTTTTCGCCGGGAGAACGGATCTATGTCGGAGCTCGGACGGCAACAGGTATCGGAAACGGGACGAGCCCGGCGGAGCTCGCGCTGGACAATATTGAGCTTCGCGTCCGGTACCAGTATCCGAACTAATATCCCGGTGCTTGAGAACAGCCCGATTCTAAGAAATCAGTCGGAAAGAGGAGTGTTGAGCGCGCGGATCATCGTCGCTATCCGGTTGTGCAAACACGCTTGCGCTCCTGCTCCTCGGCAGGGAGCACCGTAGGGCAGCGCTGGACACGAAGCCGGGATCGAATCGACGGCAGCGGCTGTGCCTTCGCCGTCCTCGGCGCCGAAGATCAGGGCGTCGGCGCAATTCGACGCTGCCGCCCGTTGGCAAACATCATCGTCCTCGATGTGTCGGAATCTCCATTCGAGGATCGCGTGAAACTGTCCCGCCGGAGGAGGAATCACTGCGCCGTCGCCGCGACAAAGTGACTCCGCCGCCAGCACCGTCCATTTCACAAATTCGCCGCACTCCGGCGTCAGAGCTGTGCCGATTGCCAATTCAACATCTTCTGCGCGCATGGCGCTCGGTCCTGGTCCCGGAGCGGTTCTCGTCGCCGAGCCCACAGCTCGAGCCCAGTCGCCAATGTTCCTCGCGACAAGCCCGCGATCAGCGAGCGCTCCACACGGCGATCCTTCGAGCGCAGAGACGCACTGCGCGGTGCAAGCCGCACCCATGGTGCCGGTCGCCGTCGCGGTCATCGAGCAACCGCCGAAGGTAGTGCCGCCAAAGGGCTCGGCGCGAGTACACATCGGCTCGTCGCCGAACCCGCGACCGCACGTCTCGTCTTCGGCGCATTGTTGTTGAAATCCATAGGCACATCCGCATGCGCCGAGATCCGGAGCTCCTAGATCAGCCACGTCGGCATCTCGTGGACGTGCATCACGCGCGTCTGTCCCTCCTGCGTCAGCGTCCTCTTCACTCGCGTCGCGGACGTCCCTCGCGTCAATTCCTGCGACACCGCCATCGGCCTTGTCGCCATCGCTGCACGCGAACGCGAACACAGCTGTCAGTGAGATCGCTCGGGCGATCCTGCCACTCGTGAATCTTGAGCTCGATGACATCCCGTTTCCCTCGACTACGATACGGCATCCCGAGAAAGTAGGGTTCAAAAGTCGCTTCGATCGCTCTCATTACGCGCAAAAGAGGCGTTCAAATGCTAGCGACCCTCGCGATCCTGCAACCGCTTTACCCAGTCCGGAATTGTGGGCGTTGGGTGATAGTCTTCGTCGATTCTCCGCTCATGTCCGTCAACGAAGGTGCGCACCTCGAGACCACGCAGCCAAAGCTCGTGAAGCTGTCGACGCGCCTGCTTTTCGTCGATGAATGAGTAGGCGACTTGTGCAACGGGCTGGTTGACCGGCTTCCAGAATTTTATCGCAGCGGCTTCGAGCATCTCAAACTCGGAGACTTCTTCACCCGCGACGACGCGAATAAGAGTCTGACTGCTCTTGTCGTAAAGGGCGGTGAGCTTCTTCGTGTTCGACCAATCGAAGTCCGTTTGAATGAACCCTCCGGTGTCGGAGATGCCCATTCGCTGGTGTCCAGGGCGCGATTGTTCGAGCGCAGTCTCGTCGTCAACACTGAGGTCGTGGAATTGGACGATACTGAGATCGCCTTCCTCCCGAATCAGTCGCCACGGACCGAACTCGAGCCATCGGCGAGACGCAAGCCGATCATGACCGCGACCCTTAAATGCACACAGCCATCCCAACGGAACGTGACCATCGCTGAATCCGTTCCCGAGATAGTCCAAACGCGTACCGACGGCACCCCAGGCCGCGCTCGCTGAAGCGCCTGCGCAATACTCGAATGTAACGTCCTTCAAGAGACGGGTCGCGTATTGGAGATCAGCGACACGACGGAAGTTGCGCACCTGAACCACGGTGACCGGAACTGACTTCGACGTGACTCGCCGCCACTCGAGATACGACCAATCCGGTGTGGCCCGCTTCCACTCGATTCCAAAGTCGTCCGTTTCGAGCAGCAGCGCCGACACGGTCTTCTGTCCCGTCCAAGGTTTGCCATGTTCGCCGTGCCACCGATCCGGTTCACCGGGACCGACCGCTTCCTGCCGGAGCAAGGCGTCGATGCATGCTTGGTCGCCTTCCGGTGCAGGCGTGAGCGTAAGTTCGAGCGGTTCGTTCATCATGGCGTTGCCCAGAGTTGAAGCAGTGTTTCTAGCCTACTGAGGTCGTTACGCGACAGATTATGCAAGACGCCCCTCGTGTCGAAGACGTCGATCGTCAGACTTCGCGAACTTCGTAGCCAGCGGTGAATGACATCTGCGCTCGCCGCAGCGCCGCGCGCATCCGTAAAGGTCAGCCTGTATTTACCGATCGTTTGAGACCGACCGGCAGCAACCACGCCACCTCGTCCTTCGATCGCGTTCAAGGTGTCGTCAATTTGATCTATGTCGCGACTCCGCAGCCCGTTCGCCGTCGACTTCACTTCGCCCAGCTCATTCCCTGCGACGTGCAGGTTATCAGGTCTTCGATTGAGCTTCACGCGCGCGTCAGCCGGCCCCGTCCAAAGCTCGGGCTGAGACTGAAGCTCGACGCCGCGATACCGCCGCGAATGTTCGATGTACCAGCGCTCCGTGATGCTGCCTTGGTCCGCAGGGTTCAGATCGAAAACGAAAGCTCTCAAGCGCGCATGGCTCGCCGCACCCTCGCTCACGCCATCGAAGCAATGCGCGACCAAGCGATCGCGCGTCGCAGCCTTGAGCGCGTCACGAAGTCCCTGCACGGTCGCCGGCGCGTTCTTCCTCGACATCGTTTTCTGAACCAGCTCCGATAGCTCACCCTCCGTCATCACACCTTGTGAAACGAGAGCGCTGCGCCACTTCGTCCAGCTCTGCGAGTTGCGCTCTAGGAACGCAGCGATTTCGGCAGTCGCAGCTCCACGCGGAAGCAAGATCGGCGGAGCGACATGGCCCGCCGGCACAAACCGCAGTCGTTCGTTCTCGACGCGAAGCAACGGCACTTCGTCGGTCGTTCCATTGTTGCGCCAAACGACAGGCGCCTTCTCGGAAGCCGGTGGTTGCGGGCTCGAGTGATAATGCTCCTCGAACGTTCTCTTCAGATTCGGATCCGATTTGACCTGCTCCAGCGTCTTGCCCTCGAGATCCGCGACGACCGGATACTTCGGCCATCCCTCTTCAAGCGCGCGAACTCGATCGGCCTCGCACGCAGACGCGTCGAGCGCGGAAATGAACCCGCGACCGGGCTCGTCAATCTCGTCTCCGAGCACGCGCCGAAATCCGTCGAGCTGAGATTCGAGCGCGGCGATGTCGCGATCGAGCAGAGCGATTCGTTCCGGCGTCACCGAACCCGCGAGCTCGCGCTCGAAAGCGCGAATGATCGCCGGGAGCTTTTCGACTTCGCGCTTCGCTTCGAATGCGAGACGACCAGGGCCGGCGCCCACGCCTCCCCCAGCCTGCTTGAAGCGATCGATGATTCGAGACGCTCGTCCGAGCAATCCGCGATAGCGCGCGATCTTCTGAACTACAGACTGGTGCAGCTCCAGGTCGGACAGCGTTGTTCGTGCACCGATCTCGAGCCGAATGTCGTCGACCAAGCCCTCGCGCGCGACGAAGTGCACGCGAACTTCGCGCGAGGCACCGGTCTCGTTGATAACAATTGGGACGCCGTTCCTGCGTGCGAAGGCTTCTGCGTCGGATCGAAGGACGGGCAGACGCTCTCGCGCGAACGCATCGAGAAGATCTGCTTTCGCCGACGGCGAGGTCCGGGACGCGAGAACATGCACGAGCTCCGCTTTGTCAGCGTCCGTCACTCGCGCATCGCCGAGGCTGGCCAGCATGCGGCGAGCGCGCTCTGGATTGCGCCACGCAGAAATTTCGACCGCGAGGTCGCCGAGGCGGTCCGCATCGAGCACCCGTGCGAGCTGCTCGACACCGCGCACTGCGGCATCGCTGCTGTCGAGGACGTGCCCGAGCCGCGCGAGCTGCATCGGTTTGTCGGCGAGCGCGTTGAGCACCCTCGTTCGCGCGCCTTCATCGAGCTGCAACAAGCCCGCGAGCGCCGGTCGGTCCAGCTCTGGGTGCCTCGAGCGAAGCGCTCGAACGAGAGACGGATTCGAGTCGATCAGCGCGAACCGCGCCCGCTCCCGTTCAACCGATTCGATCGCGAAAGACGCAAGCTGATCGCTTTGCGCGATCGAGCCGTGCGGAGCCTGACCGGCGACCTGCGCGATCGTTCCGCGAGCACGTTCGAGCTCCGCTGCCGATCCAGCGTGAACCGCAGAGCTCGCGGCCTCGTGAAGGCGAGTGAAAGTCTTCGCGAACGCACCGACGTCGAGCACCGTGCCGGCGATATCGATCGCCAACCAAAACGCGGACGGGTCCTCGCTCGAAAGAGCGCGAGCACGATCAAAGCTCGTCGCTGAGGCGTGCGAGTCGATCCGATATTGCGCGAGAGAATCGAGCGACGACATCACGCCGAGCGACGTCCCCAGCGTGCTCGCCGCGAGCCCGAACGCGCCGCCGACGCCCGTCAGCAACCCCAACGCAACCGCAACCGCGGCAACCGCAGCGTTCCACCTGGTATTCGTTTCTTCGCGCCGAGTCGTCTCCGCTCGAACCAGTGATTCGCCGGCTGAACCAGCCACGAGCCCCATCGAGTCCTTCGCCGCCTCGACGACGCGGTCGAGTCGAAAGACGAGGCTCGTGTCATCGTCGAGATGTTGATGCATCGCCTCGACATCGGCGAGACGAGCCGCTGCGGCGCGGTCGATCTCCGCTCGCGCCTCACGAGGACCCGCTGCGAGCGCTTCCAGATCGAGCGTGGGCTCGAGAAGGATCGGATAGTTCTTCGACTGCGCAATCTCGGCTCGCAGAGTCTTCAGCGCTGCTTCTGCGCGCGTTAAGCCGTCGGCCGTCTCCGAAATGCCCTTCACGTTCAACTCGCGACGCGCTTCGGCCGCGTAGCTTCGCGTCAGCCGAACGACTTCCCGCTCCTTCTCAACAAGAGGCGCAATGTCGCGTCGCAGTGCTTCAAGCTCCGTCGGTGCTCGATACCGCGTTCTCTCCGCTTCGACGACGCGAGCGCTGTCCTTCAGCATTGCGTGGGCAGTGCGGAGCGCGTGAGCGTGAAATAGGCCCTGAAAGCTCGCCTTCGTTTGCGCCCACGATTCTTCGGAGAGGCCCGCTTCCGAGAGTGCTATGAGCCGGCGCTCTTCGAGCGGTCTGAGAGTGTTGCGATGAAATCGAGCCGCCTCAGGATGCTGACCCATGGCCGGCGTCCATCGGAGATACTGGGTAGCCTGCTGCTGTGCTCGATCGATCTCTTCCTCGATCAGAGCCAGCGTTCGATATCGATCGAAGTGTTCGAGGAATGCGTCATCGTTCGCCGAAAGCAGAGGCGCGCGTCGCGCGTTCGCGGGAGCGCGTTTCACTCCTGCCGCGTCCAGCCATTCCATCTGGAGAGGGAGCGGTCCGCCGATGCGCTCGATCGTGTCGATCAGATCGCTCGACGTTGCGATCGACGTGAGCCACTCCTTCACCTCGGTCGCTTGATAGAGAAACTGAAGATCCTTCGGCTCTTCAAACGAGATCCGCGCGCGGACCTCGATCCAGGTCGCGTTCGCTGAACGGAGGCGCTCGAGATCCTGGATGAGGATCGTCTGCCGACCGTTTGCAGGCAGAGAGCGTAGGAGGTCCGGCGTGTCTTCGTAGACCCCGTGCGTGTCCTCCAAGCGGTCGTCGTCGTAGGCCGCGACAGAAACTTCTGGAGTGCCGGGAACGGGCTCAGTCTGGTCGACCATGGGCGCATCGCTCGCGCCATCCTCAAACGTTAGGGGGCTACGCTGAGATGCACGCTTGCGCGCGTCCAAAACCGAACCCGTTCCCGACATGGACGTGAGCAAAGCAACTCGCACACCATACGACCTAAGCCCACACACATTGGGCTTTTTCAATTTTCGCGTCCGGTTATCCGGAAACGTCCGTCCGGACATCCGGACGCCGAACGGACGAGATCATGTTCCTGACCCTGCGGACAGGTGTCCTTAAGGCCAGTTCGACTTGAATTTGAGCGCTTGCGATTTCTTCGCCCTCAGCAAGAATGGTGCGCCGAACAACGCGGCGTTGAAATCTCGCATTCGAGAGAATGCGGTCTGGGCAGAACGCGTTGTTCGGCACCTTCGACACCCTGGCCAGCAGAGGTTTCCGCCGGACATTTCCGGATTCCGAGCTCCATCCGAACGACGCTGGGCGCGAAATGCCAATCGAAATCTGCCGCGCTCGTTCGGTGTGAGTATTGCTCACATGCGTTTCATGCACTCAACCAGATCTCAAGTCCTTTCGTACTATCGTCTGGCCGCGTTTGGAGGCCGCCATGCGAGCTAGTGAACAAGCTCGGCAGTGGTTTGGTCGACCTCGGGTTGTCCTGGTCTGTGGCTCCGGCGAGTTCGTCGGCAGCATTGAGGATACCCACCTAAAGCTCGTCCACGCACAAACGGCCGAGGCAATTCATGGAGCGCTTCAAGCCGGCGCAATCGACGCTGCCGTGATCGAGGAGGATCCCATTCCCGGCGTGGATGCCTCAACGGTGGCGCGCGAGCTCCGCATCATCGGGATCGGAACCGTCCTCGCAAGGCGAGCTCGGTACACCGCCGAGCAGAGTCTCCGCGAGCGCCTCACGGTCTGCGTGAGCTCGCCTCACTTCCGGCGGCACCTGGTCGATGCGATCTGGATCGCCTGTCTGGAGACGGAGCTCGTTCGGAATGTACTGACCGATCTCTTTCACGCCGGCATCACGCCGCCGGCCACGCCCCGAATTCGATACACGCAAAGCGACGGGCAGCTCGCCCCGTCGGAGAGCACGATGGCTTTTGTGTTTGGAGATCTCTGCCTATCATCGATTCAGGAAACGCCAGATGTTGAATCGTCTGGCCTCATCGCTCCAAGCGTTCCAGTCGTCAGGGATCAGAGGTCGGTCGACGACTCTCGCACCGTGAGTTTCTCGCCTTCCGACGCGCTTCTTCGATCGCTTCGCGAGAAAAGCCTCGCTCAATCGAGAACGGTGAGCTTCCAACCATCAGACGAGCTCATCCAGGCTACGAAGGTTGGTACGAAAGCCACGCGAGGCGATGGAGGGCGAATGCGATTCATACTTCTCTGTTGCGGAGCAGTTGCAATCGCTACGGTAGTTGCGGGAATCTGGTTCATCAGTTAGCGGTCACGCCAGCAGCTTGTCCAAGCGAGAGAGCGCCCTCTCACCTCCTTGTTTCACTCTCCGAGCAAAATCAGCCACGCGTCGCGCTTGATCATCGTGCTGCCATCGCGATGTCCCCAAGAACCCAACGGCGATTTCGCTTCCGCGATCGGACTCGTGAGCGGCTTCGCGGATCTCGTTGATCAACTCGACGAGTTGCGCGTCGGTCGCGAGAAGATCGGCAACCGACGAGAGCATCACGTCTAGAGTCGACGCCTCGTACCTGGACGCCATGAGGTCCTGTCCTCCGGTTCGGTGCGCATCGCGGTTCCTTCGCTCAGCTTGCTCCGTCAACCGCTTCACTTCCGCTCGCAGCAACGCGAGGCGCGCGCGACGTTGCTCGCTGTTTACGAACGCAGCTCGGATCTCTTCGTATGACATCGGCTCGTTATTCCCGCCGGCGGTTCTCTTCACAAACGCCCACGCTCCTTTCAGGAGAACAGCGTGAGGTCCGCGCCGGCTCATAGGTACCTCCACGACGAACACATGCCTTCCGTCGGCAGTCTTCAAAGCGGGTCCGAAGCGGTAGTCGACGGACGGCGTCAGCCCGTCGCGAAGCTTTCCGCCGAAGTCCCGCGGGAGCTCGACGTTGTCCACGCCGCTCACGACCCGGTCGTCGCGGACGCCGAAGATGACGAACCCTCCGCGCGTGTTGGCGAAGCTGGCGACCGTCTTACGCTCGCCTTCGGGGTCTTGGAGCCCACCTTTGAAGTCGAAAATGTCGTTCTCTGCGATCCCGCTCGAAGCGAGCTCCTGGATCGCATGCAGGGTCCAGTGTTCGAGGTGTGTTGGCATGAGAGGTTGCGTCATCTTTTAGCCTTCGGGGCGATCACTTGACCTGGTCGACACGTTCAGCGCGGCTTTCGAGGCCTCGGGTGGGGTATATTGCGCGACCGGTACTGTTCCGCCAAGTAGTCGAGCGACTCGTTCGCGTCCCGACCGCGGGTACCCATCGCGTCAGGAGTGATGTGCGAGCTGGGCATGACCGCGTGGAGCGCCAATCCTGAAATTCGTTCGAGCACCGTCTTCGCATAATCGGCCCGCTCTCCACCGAGCCGTACGTCGAACATGCAACCGATCGCGCCAGCGAGTACATCTGTAAGCTGGAGCCCGTCGTGGCCCTCGGACGCGTCGAACGTCGTTGATGCGATCGCAATCGGGTACGTAACGACCATGCCCGACCCCCAAGGCTGCCGATAAGGTGCGAGCTCACGGTCCGTGAGCGCGTCCCAGATGTCCTTCCGCCTGCTCATGTTCGCCGTGGCGTCGTGCACGACGTGAATCTCGTCAGTCGTCTCGGTCCGCCACCAACCCATGAGTTGGACGGCTGCACCGAGCGCTAGGTCGGTCGCGTCCGACGGAACGCGCTCGAAATGGTCCTCCGCTGCGGAGCGAATGGGCGCGTCGAGAAATGGAAGAAACTCATCGGCAGCCGGATATTGCTCATAGCCATCCCGGATGTGCTGATGAAGTTCTCGACGATCCCCTTCTGATGCCGACTTCATCAGACGCACCGCTTTCGTGAGGAGACCGTCGGAATAATCCGCCGAAGTACAACTCTGCATGCCATGGTAGAGCATCGACGCGAACCCGAGATGACCGCCGTCGCGATAGATATTTCGGCCCTTCTTTTGAAGGTATGGCTCAACGATATAGTCGACGATCTTGAGCCACGCGGCATAGCGCTTCTCGGCGACCCAGACTTTTGCAATACTCTCTCGAGCTGTGACTTCGGAAAGGAAGGCGAGAACCATTGACCGCTGAGCTCGACTACCAACTATTTTTGAGTGCTTCAGCTCCGGTGCAATAACTCCGGCGAAGAACTCGCGCTTGAGTTCCTTCGCTTCCTCGGCCGCCAGACGAAGACTCGCAAGGACGAAGAGCGGTTTCTCGTCGTCAACGAACTTGCTTCCGGAGTACCCGGACTCGTCAATATAGATGGTCCGCGACCTAAGAGGCGACGCTTTCATAGCCACATTGTTGCACACCGCGAAAAGCATTTGCTCGAACTCGCATTAATCTTGAAGCAGTACCGCTCCACCGCAACCGTCATTCCGAGCTTTTGCCCGTGCCATGTCAAGGAAGCACCGACTTACCCGGCCAAAGGCATCGCGACATCTCAACGTCATGAAAGCGTCGACATCGTCGAAGCCCATCGCGAGGGCGCGTGGATCGACTACGGGCTCCTCAAGCAACCCGATCCGAATGCGAGAAGCACCTGCGCTCGTTCGACAGGTCCTTCGCTAAGCGAGAGCCGCTGCGAAAGGACGTCGAACGCCTGGTGATCATCCCTGCTGCCGACGAGCAAGTGATTCGTGACGCGATCGAAAATGCGATGAACACGCAACGTAGAATCGACCATCTCAACGCGCTCCACTGTGTCCTCAGGGCCAAGAGCCGGGACTCCAGAATAAAATCTCCTTGGAACGCAGGCGTCGACAAATTCCTGCGTTGATCCCTTCACGGTTTGACTCCAGTATTAGCTCGTGTCCCACACATCGAACCCGGCCGGATTCCCACGTTCCAGTCGAGCGGGTCAGGACGATGAACTACTCGACGTCGAAAAGGTAGACGGCGCGGACGCGCTGTGGTGGCGTGACAACTCGTATTTCAACATGCTGGACGAGATGATTTCGCTGCCTCGATTTGAAAAAAGTGAAGTTGCGTCGAAATCAATCAACAAGGCCAAGACGGATCTTGCACACGAATATGCACACTATCTTCAGTCAATTTCCTCGCGGTTTGGTTTTGAACATTTCCGCGCCGGAACGTCGCGGCTAATTACGCTACTAAACGCGCTGCAGAGGAATCAGACCTTCGCGCAATCTCTCTCGAATTGGCGGAATTTAGAAGGAACGAAAGAGACAAGGGAATTCGCGGACGAAGAGCAGAACTACCGGACTCTCTCCATGAGGCTCACGGGCGGCTGGGCTTCGAAGGTTTCGTCGGGCGCGGCCATGACAGTGAGGAGGGCCCGACCAGGCCTCGATGTGCCCGGTCTTTCCACTTCCGTCGAACACATCCTCCGCACGTTCGACAATATAAGTCGTGCCGTGCCCATCCTTGGAAAGAGTGTCTGCGAAGCACACGCAGAGTCGTTTGCCGAACTATCTACTGACGTTTCCTCGTTCGTATTTCAACAACTGGACCAGGAAGACCACCTCGACTTGCTGTTCTACACAACGCTCTACGGCTTTGTTCAGCGCACGCTTCCATCTCTCCGACCGACGCCCGTCCTGTTCGCGCTCACAGACCATGCCCTAATGTGGAAACAAACAGACGAAGCCTTTTTGCGCGGACTGCATTGGATTGAGCAAAACATCAGCGAAGACGATTCGGCAGAAAATTTGAGACTAGAGTTATTCAGAAATTCAAACGAGGCTTTTGCTGTCGATGAGTTGCTCCTCGATATCCAAGGTCTCCGGAAACACCTGGAGCAGGGCGAAAACGACGTAACCCAAATGCTGATCGGCCGCTTGAACCGGAGCCAATCAGCGCTGGAAGCGCGAAGAGAGAATCCCGCATATTTTATGCGAGGCAAAGAGGAGCCCTCTCAAAGTTATTTCGAGCGCCTGACGGACCGCTTTGGAGTAGCACGCGTCCGCGTCAAGGACGGATACGTTCGCTTGGGCACAGTATCAACCAAGGAGCACGATCAGCAGGGCTACCGGGCTTCCGTTTCTCATCTGTTACAAGCCGTCACAGATACTCTCATCGACGGCGACCCGAGCTGTCCTAAGTACAGAGTTTGTGAACTCGAGAAAGACCCAGCGTGTCACACGAAGCCTTGGGCGAGACCACTAATAAATGGCGAGGCGTGCGAATTCTCGGTCGCGGGAGCGTTACTCGGATGGTTTGAAGATAAGTCGACGAGCGAGGCTTCTTTGGAACCCGATGAGAAATAATTCGTTTTCAGAGCCAATATCGCGACACAAAGGCTGCGAATCCGAGTACCCTGTTCCAAGCCACGCCGGATAGACGATAGGTGCTGGGACCAATGATTCATTGTGGGCATGCGGATGATCGACACGGCAGATCGGTGAGCACGCGCGCCGTTGGACGATGCTTTTGGGAACGTGCCCGCACACTCTGCACGCGAGACACGAAGAGGTAGGATGCATCCCATGAACGGCCGTTCACAAGCATGCGCACAGTCGATCACGTTGGAGCAGGTTGCTGAAATTTTCGCGACGGCTGACTTGAGCCTGCGGCCTCTATCTGCGGTGGCGCCCCGCACAATTCACGTCTTCCCAAATGTGGTGGTTAGAAGATGATTAGCCTCTCCAAATTGTCAGGTTCGGACTCTGTCCTTATCCTTCTCGGCGCTGGCGCATCGGCCGGTCACGCTGGTCTCAGCGGCACTGCGAACCTCACCAAACACCTTCGAGACTGGAACGAGCTACGAGTGCCACCGAGCCCGCACGTGGGTCGCTCGGCCCCGCCGCTAACGATCCTCCTCCCTACTGGTCCGTCGGACTCTCGGCCGAACTTGTTTGAGTTCATTCACAAGACAATGGCGGCTGCGTATAGGGATCCGAGCAGCATAAACTTCGAGCACCTCATACACGCGGCGGAGACTCTGAACAGTTTCCTGCCGAATCCAACTCCACCAGATTGGATGGACTTCCACCGTCCCCACCTCGAGAAATTCCTAGAACTCAGCACAACCTTCGCCGAGTGGAACTACGAATTTCTGTTCGGCTCAGCGGCACTGGCTGCATGTAATGAAGTCCTGGGAGTATTCAAGGCAGAGTGCGAGAACTTAAAGAATCCCGGCGAACTCGCGCTGAACCGAGCTCTGCGGCGCCTTCGCGCAAACAATTTCGTTCGACTCTTTTCACTCAACTACGACGACATCGCGCACCGCGCCGGAATCGAGTTTCTGACCGGGTTCCCGAAGGACGAAGGCCCGTTCGAGCCGCCCTTACGATGGCCGTGGCACAAAGACATTCTCTGCCAGCTCCACGGCTCCGTGCGGTTCGCCCACGGCCCAATCGACTTTCACTATTTCACCGACCTCGAACGCGCATTCCGCGCACGCCAGCACGTCGTGCAGGGCCCGAGCAGAGCAATGGATGGGCACAGCTTTCCGACGGCTCCGATGATCACAGGCCTTCGGAAAGCGGATAAGGCGCTTCACGATCCTTTCGCCGAGTATCTAGCGCTCTTTGCTCGCGAGCTTGAGCGCGTCCCAAAGTGGCTGATCATCGGATACGGATTCGGTGATGAGCACATCAATGCATTGATGAAGCGCGCATGGGCGAAGTGGCGCCGTCTCGCTCCGGGTGACGCGCGCGCAGTGGTCGTCGACTACTATGGGTTCCCGCGCCTCGAAGAGGATGGCGCGGAGGCAGCCGCCATGACGCCACTTGGGAAAAAGATCGCGCACAGTTCTGGGCGCGTCTTCGACGAAGCGTATCGGTTCCTTCATGAAGCGAAGCCGCGACCATACGTTCGCCCCAAAACGCTCACGACATGCGGCAATCTCGCTCTCTCGTTCGATGGTGTCGACGCGGCAATGTCCACTCTCCTGCCAGCCATCGAGCGCTTCCTCGACGTTCCGCGAAATGCCGTCGGCCGGCGAGCACGCGAAAGGCTTCTGCCGTTCGTCTGAGACAAACGCGGCTCCGCTCTCGCGCAGTCGCGGAGATTCGGAGCGCTGCGGCTGTCGATTTGTGTCGCGTCGGTCTTCCGGCTGGGAACCGCCGCGGCCATACTCCGTCGTCGGGGCACTCGCAGGGGTGCGGGCTCTAGGCGTCGTGGACGAGATGAACGATCTTCTTCGGGATGACTTGCGGAATGTCGAGGTCCGCGTCGCGTATCTCGCGGAGCATCACGAGATCATCGTCAACCTGCTCACCGAAGGCTTCGACGCTCTCGCGCGCTCCAACACGGATTCGTGGCTGCTCCTTCGGTTTGCCACGGTTCGCGGGGCAGTAGATTGGACCCTAGAAACATGGCGCTCAGCTCAGTTCGATCCCGCCGGCGCCGGGTACGCTTGGGACGCGCTTAGCACCGAGCTCTGGGTCTTTGCAGAGCTGACGTTCTGGCAAGTCTTGCGGCTCCACGAACTCCAAACAAGAGACGTCCGATCATTGCCAAGAGCTACGGGCGCAAGTCGGAAGGAAGTCCTTAGCTCGTCGATTGTCGAGCGGGCCGCCGGCGAAGGCACAGTTGCCCTAGACGGTGCTCGTGCTGAGGCCGCCAGCATTCGCGCTATGCAGCAGTTTCAGGAGCGTCTTCTTGAAATTCTCCGTGAGCTTGGGCGGCGTACGCATCGTGCTCAAGAGATTCTCTGGTTTCGATCGCAGCAGCGGTTGCGGAAAGCGATTGTTTCCACCATCGGTGACGCCTGGTCGGTCTCCGAAGATCTTCCGGAGTGGCTCGCCCGGCATCCCGCTCCCACGCTCACGAAGGAATGCGCCTTGGCCGCGTTTCGATTTTTCGTTTTGTTCGAGGAGCTCGAGCCGCGCGACGATGCAGTCGGATCTCGCGCCTTTGTTTTCACATACCTATCTAATTTCGAGAAACCCACCTGGGTCCCGCGACCCAGGGATCGATGGGACATCGTACCGAAGCGCGTCGTCGCGACGCAGCTCGCAGAGATTGGGATTCAAGCGGGATCGTGGGACGTGGCGCGCGCGGCTCGGGCGGAAATGGGACACGTCTTGGAACGGGGGATGACCAAAATCGCGGACCTCGCCTCGCCCCTCCCCGAGGAATTCGATTCTGCCGTGCAGCTCGGGCTCAGACTATTGCTCGCCGAGGACTCTGTTACCCGAACTCTTTGCGACGAGTACGCCCGAAAGATGGGGCGAGCGTCGGCCGGACCATCCGCGAACGCGATCGACGGGTGGCAGGCAGAGCTCTCTCACGCGCGAATAGCGCTCGCTGGAGGCTTCGCGCGATGACGTACGAAGCACCGACTTTGGTGGAACTGCGCGACTATGCGCTCGGGCGCGGGAGCAAAGATGCAGCCGATCGCGTCCGGCGGTATCTGCTCACGTCTGGCGATGAACGCGCGCTCGCCTACGTAGAGGCTGTGTCGGCGGCGCAACGAAGGGTCGAAGTCCATCTTGCGCGCTCATTCGGGACCTGGCGTGCTCGGATTGCGTCGATGCTCGAACGGTTCGGGCGACAAGTGAGTGAGCTACATGTTCCCGATCTGGGCGTGCCGGACTCGTCGGCGGCGACGCTGTCCGCCGACCATCGGAACGTCGCTGTAGACTTGAGCTCAACCGCACCCCGCTTTCTTTATCTCTTGGCAGCGGGGCCGACCGGCGTTCTTCGCCTTCTCGATCCGACGTCGCTCGCGGGCGATGTTCGCCGCGCGAAAGTCGCCGTCGTCGAGGTGCCGGACGATGCCACCGCGGTCATCGGGATCTCGGCGAGCGAAGCGCTCCTTAGCCAAGGCTTTGTTCTCGAATCCGCTGATCTCACCGCTGTGCTTCCTTCCCTGCGCGGCGTTGGCGATGCAGTCGGCCTGACCGTGCGTGAAGTCGACGGGGATGTCGATGAATGAGACGGCTGCACGCCTTCCGCCGCTGGGCTCAACGGGTTTGAAGGTTTGGAACATCCTAATCGAGGACGGCGACCCGAGCTCGACGTCGCAGGTGATCGACGCGCTGTCGCGGGATCCGCCGGACGAATTACGGGGGACTATGCGCGCCGTCGCTGCGCGAGTGTGCCTTCTTGCCCGGACAGGCGCGGTCGAGCCAGCAACGCGCTTTTTCGAGATCCTATCAGAGGTCGAAAAGGCCGTGTCGTCGCGACTCCTCAACGACGAAGCTCGGTGGCTCGTTATGTGGGAAGTTGCCTTATCCACCGGGGACGTCGACCTCCTCCTCGAGCTCGCGGTCTCCAACCCGAAACTCGAGAGCGCAATCGTTCGACTGCTGCGCGCGCTGGCCGGCCTTCAATCGCGGCTCACGAAGATCCTCGACGAGACGCGCGCTCGATTGCTCGTTGGGCTAATGGTTCCGATTCCCGCACCCCTCGCACTTGAGCGCTTGCTCGCCCAACACTGGATCCTCGACGCGTCGATCGGAGGAATCCTCGACAAGGAAGCTGAAGGCGCGGACCAGGATCTGCGCCCGGGTCTCGAACATCTGATCGGACTTATCGATCAAGCCAAGCGCGTGCGGACCGCCCACGAGGTCGGTCGCCGGTTCGTTGCCGAGGCTGTTCGGCTCTCGGCGGCGGCGCGTGCTCGCGTCGGAGCGAAGCAGATCGGCGCGCTCCTTCGCGAGATCGAGAGCTGTGAGAAGGCGCCGCTGGATCCCGAAGCATGGGAGGGAGCGGAAGCAGCGCTCCGTGAGCTCGAGGTTGCGCACGCAGTGGATGTGGCACCGCATTGGTTCGTGTGGTGCGCAGCGAAGACGCACAAGAGCGACCCGATGCTTCCGTACTTCGCCGGTCGTCTGAACGACGCCATGCGGCCCGCGGCCAACACGCCGGAGATCGCTACGGCGAGAAGCGAGCTATGCGAATCTGCCCTTCTTGCCGACCCACAGCAGGTTGCGCCCTTTTGGTTCGCTGAGATGCGATATTCATGCGCTCGATCGATCGCGATCGCGTTCGACTTCCTCGGTGGAGGCGAGAACCTCGCACGTCGCTGGCTTCGCCACGCGACGGCCGCGCGCGACCTCGCGGTTTCGTTCGGTGACCTCTACCTCGTGACGGTCGCGGAAGAACAGATCCTCGGCGCCCTGCGACAATTGCAGAGCACGGGTGCGACTGATGTTCCGCAAGCAGCGGACGCGGTACGTGAGTGGATCAAACAAGAGAGCGACGAGACAGCCATGCAGGTTCGCATCGCGCGTCGCGTTCAGCTCGCGAAGCTTCTTCTCTCGCAAAGAGATTCGCTCGGTGAGGCGCGCGACCTGCTGCGCGCCGCGGACAACCTCCTTGGTGACGCAAGCGTCGTGCATTTGCGCCACCGCGTCGATTCGTTCCGAGCAGCGATCGAAGTTCAGTTGCTGGAATCGGGGCTCGACGGGGACGCCGAGGTCGCGGTCGAGCTTTGCGAGCGCTTGCTTCCCTCATTAGATGTTGCCGATGATCCCGATGGGTGCGCGACCACCCTCTTGACGTACGTCGCAGCACTGTCGTTCGCACAGCTGCCGCGCACGCGAGCGTTCGCGCCTATTGAGCGTCTGCTCGGCGGTGTCGGAGGCCGACTTTCTCCCGAACATCGTGCGGGCTTGCTGATCATCAGAGCGGAGAGCCACGGATCGGAGCGCGACGTTGGGCTGAGCGATTCGGCATACAACGCCGCGCTTCGCGACATCGAGGAGGCGGAGGCCTGCTTTGCGGGCGTCGACGCGGACGTCGTGGCTGCGAAAGCAAATGTCCACGGTCAGGCCGGACGAGTTGAAGACGCGATCGATTGTGTAGCTCGAGCGCGCTCGCAGATTCGAACGCCGAGACACGTGCTCAAGCTCGACGTTCTGGAGTGCAAGTTGCGGCTGCAGCGAGATCGGTCGCTCGATCGCCAAAAGATTCTCGCTCATGTCGACACGTGGCTGTCGGCGCCCGCGGACGCGGCGCAACGAACCGACGTAATCGACGCTATCGTCTCCTGGCTCTCGATCGCTGTCTGCAGGCCCAGCCAGGACGCATCACCAACGAGGATCGCCTCCCTTCGCACGTTCGCGACATCGCTGTCGGCGAAGCATGCACCCGACGTCTTGCTTCTAACGATGGCGTTGGAAGCCCACGCTCAAAAGACGGGCGCGGTCGCCGTCGCGCTCCAGCTGCGCACCCGAGCCGATCGTGCTCGGACGGGCGCAGAAGAATTTCACTGGCTTCGTCTTGCGCTGTACTTTGCGATCGCGGCTCTCGGACCAGGACACGACATCGCTCAGGTCGCATCTCGTAGGCTCGAGGTGCTGCTCATGAACGACGCTCCGCCAGTTGTCGGTCTGAACGCAGCCACGATGTTGGTGGACATCGCGACGGCTCGTATGGCCGCGTCGGACGAGCCCTCGCTCGCGCGAGCAGAAGCTGCGGTGCGGCTGATTCGGCGAATTGACCACTTCGTCGACGTCGAAAGATTACCGCAGGAGGTTCGGTCGACACGTCTCCGCACGCTTTGGTTTGCGTCGCTGCGGCGGATGGGTCTGACGCTCGGTCAATCTGTAGAAGAGGTCCTCAAGGAATCAGATCGGCTTCTTTCGCGCGCTCGGGCCAACGTCCCCGATGCGTTCGACGCATTCGTCACGGAGCTCTGTCACTGGCTGACCGTTTATCCCACGATCGACTCAGCGCCTCTTCGGCGCAGAGCAGAAGAGATTGCAACCGAGCATGGAGTGACGGCTCGTGTCGTCGTCACGGAGCCTGACACCGCGCCCGACGCGCTTCAGCGGGGTGAGCAACTCGCGGAAGTATCGCCAATGATCCCAAGAGCGGCGGAGGACGCGATCAGACTCCTCGAGCCCCTCCTCGAGAAGGAGCCTGAGCGTTGGCGCGTCGAGTGCGCTCTGGGACGAGCATGGCTCCATCACCCCGGGCGCAGTCGAACGACGATCGAGCGCGCACTCTCCTTCCTTGGACGGGCCGCGGAATCTTGCCCGCCAAGCGACGATCGGTACTTCTCTTTGTTGGCTGAGCTCGCCGATGCGCTGCGCCAGGCAGCGTTCTCTGGGGTTGGTCACGCGGAGCGCACAAGAGTTCAGGTCCTGATCGGAGCTGCGCTGGCCCGCGAAGATCTTCCCAGCGTCAGCACGGCGCGCGCACAACTTCTCGGCGCATTGGCGCAGATCGAAGTCCTCGGACCAATCATCATGAAGGATGCCGGTGCTGCTTCCTTGCATCGCATCGTCGAGCTCTTTGAACTGGCGCTTCGTGCGGTTCCGGCGGGCGAGGATCAGCTGCGGTTTGGACTTCTGGTGACGCTTGCCAACGCACGACGGCGCTTCGGCGCGACGAAAGATCTCGAGTCAGCGGTGGTGGAATATCGGGCGGCGCTGGATCTTGGGTCTAGAGTCGATATTTTGCCCTTGGAAATTGCTCGAGCGCAGAAGTGTCTCGCCGATGCTCTGGGCGCACTCGGGGGCGCGCAGAACCTCGACGAAGGTCGTGCTCTACTTCGGCAAGCTCTGATCCATCGGCGCGCCGAAACGCACCCCGAGCTGCGGGCCGAGACGCTTCTTAGTCTCACAAGGATCGAGCTCGAAAGCTCGCAACTGCAGGCCGCGCGGCGAGCGGTAGTCGAAGCCGGATCCTTGGTGCACGACAAGGCGAATCCTTCGCTGGCGTTTCAGATCGCACAGGTTCGAGCCGCGGTAGACCAGAAGGCGCGCGCACAGGGCTTGGCGCCGGACGCAGACGGTGTTGGCCGTACAGCCCGCGTCGGTGAGCTTTTTCTCGAGACCATGCGATCATCGAACGCCGAGGTTGACGTTCCGCATTCGCGCGCGGAGCTGATCAGCGGCGCCGCGACTTTGGCGACAGGTGATCTCGGGCGAAGCACGCTCGGACACGCGATCGGTGAGGCCCTATTTGGCGGAATGGAGCGCGCCAGAGGCGAGCAGCAACTCCCGAGTGAGCTCGACGCTGATCCCTGGGCAGATCAGATTCTGGAAAAGATGTCGCGAGCGCCTCTGGTGGAGGCTCTAGGGCCTCTCGCATCGTTGGTCATGCTAGGCCAGTTCCGAAAGCTGGCGCCGGCAAAGTGGCGGGCGTTGATGAACGCCGCGTCCGCGCTGACGAAGCTCGAAGCCGCCGATGACACGGAGTGGGAACGCCTTACGCTCCTGCGAGCCGTTCTGCCGCTTCTCCTTCAGGCAAGGGAGGGCGACGCAACGATCGAAGACTGGGACATGACCCTCGGTGCGATTGATACCGCCGTTCGGGAGCTCGAGGCTCGGTCCCCCCGAGATCCAGTCCTCGACGAGTTTCGCAACCGTCTGGGTGTTGTGCTGTTCCGCCATCCCGGAACCGGTCGCGCGGTTCGATGGAGGCGCGCGCGTGCGCTGTGGCAGGGCGTGGTCGAGCGCGCGCGAAAGAGCGGCGCCAACGCAGAGGAGTGCAGCGCGCTTTTGAATTGCGGGGCGCTTCTGACGGCGATGAGCGTCGACGATGCAACTCTCCTGACTGAAGCGATTCGTTGTTACGACGAGCTGCTTGAGCCCCTTGGTGACAAGCTCTCGCCCGCGGAGCTGGCGAAGGCGCTCAATAGTCGTGGATGGGCGCGGTCCCGGCTACCGAGTTCGGCCCAACCATTCGCGCTGCGTGACGCTCGCACCGACCTGACGCAGGCACTCGACCTGACCCGCAAGCATCGCCTCACAGATCTCGAGCCGGGTGTGAGGATGCATCTCGGCATCGTGAACGCCGATCTCATGTTCTACGAGAATCCGGCGGAGCATTTCCAGGCGGCGATCACGGAATACACCGCGGCGCTCGCCGGATTCGAAGAGATGGCGGACCGCGTCGGAATTGCGCGGACTCTACACAACCGCGGTGACCTCCTCTCTCGAAGCGCCGATCGCGAGGCCGCAATCGCTGGAATGAGTGATCTCGTGGGCGCACTTCATCTGCGTACGGGCAGAACGGAAGAGGAGCTCGAAACTCTGGCATCCATCATGACGTTTCGCGCTCGGCTTCCTGAACGATTCTCGGAGCTCGACGACGCTCTACTCGATCAGATCGACACGGTTTGCTCGCGTCCACCGGGTGATGCACCGGTCGATCGAATCCTTCCTGCACACTGGTACCGAATCTCGATCCTTGTTCAGCGGATCGGATCGGACGAGGCAATTGCTGCAGATGTGATCGCGGCGATCGATGCTGCAATCGAATTCGCGGAGGCCGTTCGAGACAATTCTCCAACACTCGAGACTGAGCTGATGGCCAACAACTGGCTGGGCAGGTTTGGAGCTGCACGCATCGTCTGCGGAGCGAGACTGGGCGAAGCGGAATTGGATCTTCTGCAGCATTCAGCCAGAACGCGCGGCCGATCGCTGATGGACACGCGCGTTGCGATTGAAGCTGGGGCTCTCGGCAGACGGAACGCTCCCCAACCCATCGCGGCGCCTCAAGCAGGACTCGCCCGACTCGAAGCGGAGGCATCAGCTCGCACTGCTGAAGCCGCGCGCCGAAAGCTTCCACTTGCGGACGTGTCGATCGAGACCCTCAGCGCTGCGCTGAAACAGCGTCCGTGCACAGCGTACGTGGACCTTACTGTATCAGCGCTCGGAACAACCGCGATCGTTGCGTTCATCGCCGATGGGACTCTCGCCGTCGAGACGCGATCGCTTTCGCTGACCGAGGCTGAGGTACACTCGTGGCTACGACGCCCGATCGAGCGTGGACGCGGTTGGCTCGACATCCTCGAGAGTCTCGATCGACCGAGCGATTGGCTGACCGCCGTCGAGAGTGCTGATGCGAGTCTTACGCTGATCCTATTGGACGTCCATCAGCGGCTTCTTTCGCCCGCGCTTCGGGGTCTGCAGGAGCGTGGCATTCGGAATCTCGTATTCTCCATTCAAGGTCCGCTCGCGACGATCCCTATTGCCGCCGCAGCGCGGGTCGGGAGCGATGGACGACTTCGACACCTCGTCGAGGACTTCGACGCAATCCGTTTCGTGCCCGGCGTGCATGCGTTTGTTTCGAGCGTTGGTATGGACGCGCCCTCGTCGATCCCACGGAGCGCCGTCGTCGTGGCCGCAGATCCGGAACGGAAACTAAAAGAGCTCACGACGAAAGCGAAAGAGATCGCTGAAAAGCTGCGAACTGCGGGTGTCGAAGTGGAGTTGCTCACGCCACACGACGAACAAAGTCCCGAGGAGATCCTGCGCCTGCTCCGACGGTCGGATACAGCTTGGCTGATATGCCACGGCTCCTTTGACGGCGACGACCTACGATCGTGCGGCGTCATTCTCGAAGGTCGAGTTGCGCCCGGGCAGCGATCCAACATGTTGACCTGCGATTCGATCCTCAACGTCGAAGCCCCGCTCGCTGTGCGTCTCGTTGTGCTCGCTTCGTGTCAGTCCGGACGAACGCGAGTCGACGACGCAGGTGGCGAATGGCTCGGAATCTCCGGATCTCTTCTGCGGGCCGGAGCTCGACAGGTGATCGCGGCGCTGTGGGATGTGAGTTATGCGGCCGCGCTCGATCTCATTCCACGAATTCTCGAGCGGGTGGTCGCGGGTGATTCGGCAGACACTGCGCTGTGCAGTGCGATGCGATCCGCTCTCTCGGACGCCCGTAGAGCTGTTGAGCCCGGCGCGAGCCATCCTTTGGCTACGAGCATTCCCAAACTTGGGGATACGAGAGGCCGCCGACTAATTCAGTCCCCTCTCTTTTGGGCTGCATTTCAGCTGCTCTCCGCCGGCTGATCCGGATTTCGAGAAACCGCCTCCCACGCCGCGGCCTAGCTCGGGAACGCTGCGCGATCGGCGCAGCTCGAGGAGGCATGATGACCCATTTTGGAATTCGCAAAACTGAGCATGCTCGGCGGCGCCAGCAGCAACGCGGCGTACGCGATGAGGCGATGGCTGCCGCTCTTCTATGGGGCCGGCCAATTTCGCTGAGGGGCGCCCGAACAGCTTTTTTCCTCGACCGGCGCTCGACAGAATCGGCTCGCCGCAGAGGTGCCGAGCTCTCGCGATTCGAGGGCACCGTGGTCGTCGAGTCGCATGATGGTGCTGTCATCACCGTGATCCGCTGTCGCCGAAGGTTCCGGCGTCAGAAGCGCGAGCGATAACGATGAGCGCAACGCACGCGCAGACGATGGCGCCCGTTTCCATCAACTTTCATCTCATCAAGGCGTGCAATCTTCGGTGCACGTTCTGCTACGCGACGTTCCGGGATGTGCAGGGACAGCTGTCGCTCGAAGATGCCCGGAAGGTGATTCGCGCGGTCGCAATCGCAGGATGTCGGAAGCTCAACTTCGCCGGCGGCGAGCCGACACTTCATCCCTACATCGGCGAGCTCGTCGAGCTTGCGAAGAATCTCGGAATGACAACGAGCATCGTGACGAACGGCGCGAAGCTCGAAACACTGATCGATCGCCATTGTCGGAGCCTCGATTGGGCTGGACTGAGCGTCGATTCGGCGCGAGAAGAGACTCAAACGCGGCTTGGTCGCGGGACGGGTGGACACGTCGCGCGATCGCTAGAATTTTTCGATCTGCTGCGGAAGCGGGACATCAAGTCGAAGCTCAACACGGTCGTCACCGCGCTGAACTGGGACGAGGACATGACCGCGTTCGTGCGGAAGGCTCGACCGGATCGATGGAAGGTCTTCCATGTTCTTCCGATCGACGGACAGAATGACGGCGCCGTCGAGCCGCTGCTGATCACCGTCGACAAGTTTGGCGCGTTCGTCGATCGCCATCGACACCTCGAGAGCGAGGGGCTGGGACCGATCGCGGAGGACAACGACGCGATGACCGGCTCGTACGTGATGATCGATCCTTTGGGCAGGTTCTACAACAACTGGGGCGGGCAGCATCGCTACGGTCGACCGATTCGCGACGTTGGGGTCGCGGCGGCTCTCGCCGATGTTGGATGGGACAAGACAAAGTTCGTTGATCGGGGCGGGCTCTACGATTGGTAAACTCATCGCACGGAACGAGACGACAGTCCCGGCGCTGAGATCCACTCATGCGAGCAACCTTTTTGTCGCGAAGGAGGCCCGAGGCGTGGGCTTCGAAGCCCCGTTGTCGAACAGTTGGTGAATGCAGTCTGGTGAAGAGATGCATCCGCATAACGCTCAAAACTATGAACTGTTTCCGGGCACCGCGCTTCAATGCCATCATCGCAATAGTAGTCATCGAGATATTTTATATAGTCCCGGAGAACCGAATCCGAGAAAATAGCTTTATCGTCGGTGGCGATACAACGATCGAAAAGACGCTTTCTATTATGTCCATACGCCTTTCGGATGTCCTCAACTGATTGCACGTCAGGATCTTTAGCGAGAAGGAAGGCCTTGAGCCCGAGTTCAATGCCATGCACAAGAAGAATCCCGTCGCACATATGGAATCTGCCGGCGCGGCCTGAAGACACGATCTTCCTTTCAGGTAGAAAGCTAGCGACTCGAACCGCATTTTAGCTAATTTTGAGATGAAAATAGAATATCAGGAAAACGAAACAGAGAGATGAAACCATCGTAGAAGCTTTTCTTGTGGTGCAGACGAGGCGGCCTTTTTGGAACCTCTACATTCGGAAGAGCTGACGCGCTTCGAACAGACGTCTGACGCCCATCCTCCCCTTCGAGATCTCCAAACTCGTTAATCTTATCCTCGCTCAGTATCGACGGCGGACTTACGAACCTTGCCTTTCTCCGCAAGCGATCTTGTCCGTTTGCCTGCGCGGACGACAAGACATGGGCACCTTTGGGCGAGCAAGCACTCACGATGATCTCACGATGACCGCACGACGAGTTACGAGCCGGTTGAGCGAAACGGTCTCCCGGGCCCTCATTTCGACGAAAGCCTCTTCCTAGAGCTTGTGGCCGTAAGGCCAGGGTATAAACCAGTACGTCCGTGGCTCATGCGCCGGATCCTTGCGGAGCGTCCGAGTGTCCAGTAGGGTCCCGACGTGTCAAAGGTTCATGGCGACATGCCTGAAGTCCACGGCCTCGGGACGCTCAAGCCGAAACATTTCAATGGGGCCTACGCGTCTCGATGAATCAGAGAATACAAACCAAGCGCGAGCGACAAACCATCTACCTACCTCGGCTGAAATTGCTTCGGACGAAGGGAGTCCTTCTATATCGAGGTGGCAAAGAGGTTGCGCTCGATCTTTCGAGGGATCTTACAGCAGTGATGGGCGCGAACGGCCTGGGAAAATCGACCCTTCTCAGTCTCGTTCTGTATGGGATCACCGGCATCGTTCGTAAGCCCGGAGGGACCCTTCAATCGCTCCTTCAGGAAAAGAAGGGGCGAGGATTCCTGGCCCAGGGCATCGATTTCGGCCTCACCTATTTCGAGGGACGTGTGACGCGTGCTGAAGGTAAAGACGCGTTTGTCGAAATCGAATATTCACTAGGGCCGACTACATTGAAAGTACGTCGAGGGTTCTTCTCGGACTCGAATACAAACGCGCTCATCGTTGATGGCAAGAAGATTGCCCTTTCATCTGCCAATAGCGAAGAGGCTTACCGCGCGGAGGTCGCCAGGTTCTCCAATATCACCTCATTTGAACAGTTCGTCTTTCTAGTCCACACAGTACAACTTTTCGATGAGGACCACCTGTGTTTATTCTGGGAGCAGACGACGTTAAATCAAATCCTCGCCTGCGTTCTGACCGGAGATTCGAAGAGTGCCGAAAATCTAACCGCCCTGATAAATAACTTTAAGAAGCACGACTCGCACGTCCGAAATATCCAGTACCAAATAACAAACCAGCGGAAGGTATTGGCCGCGACGGTCGAGCCTCTTGGAAAGAAAGTATCTTCGAAGATCGTCGATCGTTATGCGGAACTCAACGAGTTGAAAGACGAGTTGGAAGGACGAGCTCAGCGTCTTGCGGAGGAGAGAGCCGAGGCTCTGGCAAAACGAGATGAGGCCGCAGTGGAATTGGATCAGGTGTCCCGAGAGTTGCAGCGACTTACTTGGGAGCTTATTGCGAAGCGGAACCTGCCGCTGAGCGCTAGCCCAATCCTCCAGGAGTTTTCGGAAACACTTTGTTGTCCGCTTTGTCGTCACGATTTTCCAAAGGTTCCAGGCAGGATTCTAAAGGAGTCGCGCGAAGGCATTTGCCCTCTATGTGAGACTAAAAAGACTGATAAACCCATATCGACTCGTGCGTCTGATAGCATCGATGCGACCAAATCCAAGATCGCATCCACACAAAAGCGTCTCAAAGACCTTGAGAAGACGTACGACGCGATCTCAGGTGATCATGAAACTGCGCGCAACAAATTGCGCGCAACAACGAAGGAAATTGGCGTTCTTGAAGGCAAGCACAACCGAGAGGCCCTTGAAGCCGCGGCAGCTCTTAAGCTTGAGGGCATCGTCTCCGGGCCGATGACTAATATCCGAAAAAAGATCGACGGACTTCAGGAGCGAAAAGACAAGCACAGGACAGAGCGTGATGAGATAAAGAAGGATCTCAAAGTAGCCCAAAAAAACCTAATCGAAGTCTTCGAGACGGTGAGGGGCCAGATCGTTCCCCGGTTTCAGGAACTGGCGAATTCGTTTCTTGGTATTCCTTTGAATTTGTCGGGTCGCGAGTCGTCGAGCGATCAAGTGCCAATTGTTGAGCTTCATCTTACGATTAGCGAGTCGGAAAGAAAGAGACCAGAACAATTATCCGAATCTCAACGCTACTTTCTTGATATTGCCCTCCGAATGACGCTGCTGTCATGGCTATCCTCCGAATCGTGGACGCCTACACTCGTGATCGATACGCCTGAGGGCGCTCTGGATATCGCCTACGAGACAAATGCGGGCAAGATGTTCGCGGCATTTATTGCGAAGTACCAAGGCCCTCTATTGACGGCCTCCAATCTCAATTCGTCGCGACTGATCAGAAAGACGCTCGAAAAGTGCCGAAAAACCGGGGCCTCAGTTACGTTACTCGATCTTCGCGAATGGGGCCGGCCTTCCGAGGTTCAAAAAGAAAATAAGCCTTTAATGGATGAGCAAATTACGGAACTCCGTGAGCTCGCCGAGGGGCTGAGCTGATGCCGTTGTTGCGTGAGGACGAGAATTCGATCTTTTCGGCGATTTCAGATGTTCTTAAGGTCGTCCAAGTCGCCGAGGATGCCGCTTTGGAATTGAGTGCTTCCGAGATTCATTCGGTTTGCTATTTCGCAAATATCCTAGCAGGTGCGCTAGACGAGGCTGAGCAGACCACCTTCAACTATGCGTTCTCCTTTGGTGCCAATGGTGGACCATTTTCGAGAGAGATCCGCGACGCGCTTAATAGGTTGACTCAACAAGGAGTGGTTTTGGAAGTAAGGCCCAAAGCGACCTCGGGCGATCGATTCAACTACCGTCTCACAGATGTTGGTCGAGAGTCCGCCGGACTTTTCTTCCAAGACAGTTCCAGCGCTTCAGTCGGAGCATTAATTGTAGCGGTCGTGAACGCGATGAGTATTCGGACAGTTCCTTGGGTAGTGAATGCAATACATCGCGAACCAAGCCTCACTTCTGCACGCCACCAACATATGCGAACTGGTGTTCCACTGCTACAATCGTCGGTCTTCACCGATTGGATTCGCGAGGTGCGGCACGCCCTAGACGCTCATTTGGGTGGGATCACCGCAGAGCCTGAAATTCTTATCCCATTCGTGCTCGATATATTGGGCGAGATGAACTAATGCTCCCATCTATCCAGAACATTCAATCAATGCTGACCCGCTGCATTGAAGTGGCCCTTCTGAAGGCGTTCGGGCAGACCGAGTCCGAACTATCTGCGGTAAGGATAGGCCGATTGTTGCGATCCATTTTTGCAGAATACGCGCAAAAAGGGGAAAAGGTCCCGGTGGCGTTCGTCTTCAGCCGGCAGGACGTGACCTTTGAAACCGGAAAGAAGAAAGGGGCGGGTATCACGGTTGTTCACGTCAAATCGGACGACACCTACGAGAGCGCGACTATTCACACCACGCTCGCCGAGCTTGATATCTGGGCCGCTGAACGAACCAAGGACACGGATAGCTTCGCCATGGTCTTCGTCCGGAGCGCAGTTGGGCAGAGTTTCTACGTCCACGGTCAACGCATCCCGCTTTCGGAGCATCCTGAACCTTGTATGTTCACTTATGGAAGCCATTATGATCTTGAGGACGCGCTTGAAGAATATAGGAAATCAGTCGCAGCCCACTCTGAATGCGGCGATCTGTCGAAGTGTTGGCCTTCAAAGGACCGTGTTTTAGCTGTCCGACCCGAGAGGTACATGCGAGACTCTCTGTGGCGGTTCTTGAAGCGCAGACTCCATGAGCACATTGTTGAGCGTGAGTTCAATGTTGGGGCCAAGAAGCCTGTTGATGTCATGATTGACTGGCAACTCGATCGACGAAAAGCGTTTGTCGAGGTCAAATGGCTTGGTAAGACGAAGTCGATGCATGGCAAGATCCGGAGCTACGGTCCAAGCAGAGCCGTCTCAGGTGCGCGACAACTTAGTGCACACTACGTCGTTCGCTATTTGAAGGAGAATCCGGATTCCAATCTCTTGGGCTATCTGGCCGTCTTTGACGCACGCGAGGATCCCTCGGCTCCGATCGTGTTCCCCTCAAACCTCGATGCAGATGTTCGGTTGCGGTTGCGCAATATCTGGCCGATCGAGCCTTCTACCGAGCCTTAGCTCAGAGAATATCAATATGATTCAGCCGATTTATAGCAGTGCATACGCTAACCGTGATCTTTCAATTCCCCTGGGAAATGAACGTTTGCCAAGGCATCGTTGGTATGAATTCAAGGAGGGATTTTCTGCGGCGCTGGTAGACGAAGCAATTCACGATCTAGGCTTTCGAAAAACGCCTCTCTCTATCCTCGATCCATTTGCGGGAAGTGGCACGACTCTCGTTTCCGCGGCATTGTCGGGACACAACTCCACTGGTATCGAAGTAAATCCGTTTCTCGCATTTGCAGCAAAGGCCAAAGGAAAGCGAGGGCCGTGGCGCCGCAGGGATTTTGAACATGCACTTGGCTGCGCCATGAAAATTCGTTCTGGTGGTGCCCGTTCGCGAGTCGAATCGATATCGACATTTACGGAGCGTCCCGAAAATGAAAAGTGGCTTTTCAATCGCCCTGTGGTCCGCACTTTCGAGGCGATCGATAGGCGACTCTGTGGCTTCGAAACATACCGAGATCCGCTGCGTCTCGCGCTGTTTGGCGCACTAATGGATTCATGCAACGCTCGAAGAGACGGAAAATGCTTGCGCTATCGTGCAGACTGGCGGAAGTCGGATTTCGACGCGAACTCCGTTCTTTCCTCGTTTGAACGCAGGGCGAAGGTAGTATTTGAGGATATTTCGGCCACACCGCTTCGAGATGGATCCTTCAAGGTGCGATTGGGTGACGCGAGAACGGCACTCTCTAAGCTGCCCCCAGCTTCATTTGACTTGATGATAACATCACCGCCCTATTTGAACTCGTTCGACTACTCGGATGTGTACCGTCCCGAACTATTTGTTGGTGGCTTCGTCGATAATAACAAAGAGCTCCGCGACGTGCGCTTGCAGACGATTCGCTCGCATGTGCAGGTCGACTGGCCAGAGAGCAAAAGGTCCGTCTCGCCGATGGTTGATCCGCTGGTTGATTTTCTCTCAAATGCATCGCGGCTTTGGAGTCGGCGATTGCCGATGATGGTCGCAGCGTACTTCGATGATATGCAGCAAATCTTGCGTGGGGCCGCGCGCTGCGTGCGACGCGGCGGTAAGGCTTGCGTAGTCGTAAGCACCTCGGCGTATTGTGGTATGGAAATACCAGTCGATCTGATTCTGGCCGATGTTGCGACGAGATCTGGTTGGCACCTCGAGGGTGTTTTTGTTCTCCGGCAATTGAGATCGGCTGGCCAGCAGTGGGCAACGCTGAACTCTAGTTCAAAACCTCCGCTGCGAGAAAGTATGCTTGTCTTGCGAAGAGGACCAGCACAAATTGCGTCGCGCCACCGGCCTCGGAGAGCGCGTTAGAATCCGGCGCCTTCGCTCACGTGCTTTTTGCCGTTCTTGCTGCGCGCTTCTTCGTCGCGGGTTTAGCCATTCCTGTTTTGGCCTTCGTGGGCTTCGCTGCTTTCACTGATGCCTTCCCCTTTTCCGACGGTGTGCGCGGATCAACCGGAACAACAAGAACACGACACTTCCAGCCGGGATGGTCTGTACTTCCTTTCCAGGTGGTCGGATCGATCGGAGCCGTGGCTCGGAGCTCTGGCGGCCGACAATCATACACGGCAAGACAGCCCGAGTGTACTTTGGGACTCTTTAAGTAGTCGGACATTTGCTCGAGACCGGCGATCGCTGCCGCTTCGGGCATTACTGTAGCTAGTGCATGGTTCCACGACTTGCCGATCGACGCAGTTATTTTGTCGTTCGGCATATACTCGTTGGTTTTCTTCAACGAACGGCCTATCCACTTGAGCTCAACCGCATACTTGAGGCCATTCGACATTATTACATAAAGGTCCACGCGTCCGTTAGCTTCCCACTGGTGCTCCTCTGCGAGGAGAAAGTAACCACTAAGCCGCGCGTCGAGGAATTTGGCGAGTCGTTCCTCGATAAGAAGTTCCGGCCTAGGCTTCAAGAGGTTAAGATCAGGAATTCGCCATATACCGAGGTCCGACCGCTCGCATAGGTCTTCCTCACCGCATCGCAAGAGAAGTTCGCCATCATTCCACCCCTGCTTACGGTAAAGGTCCGCGGCGATCTCGAATGTTCGTCCTCGAACATCGGCAAACTCTAGAACGATTGCGCCGCTCACAAACACGCTGATTGCCGAGCCTGTTGCGAGCACGAGGCATTCTGTAGGCTGCAGCTTAGAAATTTGGCTGGCTTGGCCTTTCGTCCACTCTAGACCCATTACTTCACGGGCTTTTGCAGAGGGGACGACTTCAGCCCCCTTGATGCCGGCGTCAAGGGTGATTCGGAGCAGCTTACTTTGTGTCTGCGACTCTGCAAGCGAGCTAAACAGCGCAACGATCGAATTTGGGTCCGGCAGTTTCGCCGGCGGTGGCCCACTCAGGTAGAATAGCACCGCGCGTGGCCGTTTGTGCGTAGGAGCAGCGTCTAAGCCGCGCGCCCACGCGGAGAGCCAGCGGTGAATCTCACCTGGCGGGAGGCCACAAGGAGCCAATAGCTCGGTTTCCTCTGCATGCCATCGCAGCGCATCGGTGACATGATCAAGGGCTGTCATGCGGCCAGCTCTTGCGTTGCACGGGCACGCTCAGTTTCCAGGAGAAGCATCATGAGATAGAGCCTGGTGATTTCGCGGGGTGTTATATCCATGATGTTCGGGCGACGTTTTGCGACTTCCATAATTAGGACCTGGAGTGTCATCGAGGGATGATCGGCGCCCGTTATGGGCAGGTTGGGGGCATCTCGAAGTGAGTGCGGTGGCCCAGCTTCCTGTTGAAGAACCTCCAGGAAAGCGGGTTCGCGGTAGACCAGTTTGCAAATATCATCCACAGTTTTGACATTCAGCGTTTGAAGACTCCAGCTGATATCCTCGATCATTTCGTCCGAAGCACGGACGCGCCAATCGCCTGTGCCAATCGCTTTAGCGAGTGCATCACTTCCGCGTTTGGTGATCTCATAGAATGCCGCCGCCTCACCTTGGCTACCTACGAGCCTCGCAAGCCCATGGAATATGAGAAAATCTAACCGAGCCCGAATCTCGATCGAATAGGGACCGTAGTGGAATCGGACGAACTCGAAAATTGTCCACCACATATTATAAGTCGGCCGTAACATTTCCGCGAGATAAGCTACTTTTACGACTTTGGTTCGGGGAACGATTGGTTCACCCAGCTTTTTCGCTTTGGCCAGTATTTGAAGGATCAGGATCGATCGCCCTGGTTGCATGATCACGCCCCTTCGCAACGCAAAATGCGGTTACGCAGCAAGAGTTTTCCGAACGATATCTTCGAACAGGGGAGCCGCCTCTATTTGCACATTTCGGGGATGACCTTTTTCAATAAGATTGAGCATTCGGGCGGCCCGTTCCTTGCGCGGAATGTTCTTCATGAGCGCAGGCAGAAAGGTATCGTTGTTGAGGTTCGATGTGACAATAACGGTATGTCCACGTTCCGCAAAATCTTTAATCATCGATGCTACTCGAGCCATGTATGCGACGTCGACGGCTCCTTCCGGTGTCTCGATCAGAATCGTTGCGGCTGATTTAGTCCGTTTACGCCAAAGTTCGAGCACCGCCATTCGGAAGGCGATATCCACGAACTGACGCTGAGCTTCGGACAGCGTCTGTGAACGGTATCGTGCGACACCGGCAACGACTGGCCAAAATGCGGCGTGTGGAGGCCGTAGATGCGGACCGCGCCCCTTCGCTCGTAACCCGTCAAGGTCTAACTCGACGGTACATTTCTCGTCGAGATAGAGGGCACAATATTTTGCAAATTCCTTCGCGAAATCCTTGAAAATCTTCTCAAATTCATCAAGCAACCGTTTCTGAGCCCGCTGAAATTGACTGAGCGAAGTTTTGCGAATTTTCTCATTCTCAGCAAGTCGTTCTTTGAATGCAGCCACTGCCGCCTTGCGCTGTTCGACGGCGTTGCGTGGCGCTGCGGGATTCTTAGAGTCGAATACCCACTTATTTTCGCGTGCAACACGCAGATCCTCCTCCGCACGCCGGTGGTCTTCTTCAAATATCTTGACTCGGCTCCGAGCGGCTTCAACCTTCACGATGAGCTGGTGCAATTCTTCGGAAAGTTCAGCGCCGCGCTCTTGCAGATCTTTCGTCGGTTCGATAGGAAGGGCCTTCGTTGAAGACGGCATCGCTGACGCGAGATCGAGACCGCAGATGGGGCATGAGTTGCGATGAATCAGCGCGAGAAGCCGCTGTACATCACGCGTTTCTCTTGGGCGGCGCAGGCAAGACGGACAATCGCGATTTCCTTTTGCCTCCGCGAGACCGCGCACCATCCAGTAGAGTGAGTCTGCGCTTGGTGACTTGAAAACAAACTCATGTAGTACGCCATCCGGATCTGTCGGAGAATCGGCTTCAAGCGCCCCCGCCAAGTCGCCCAATTCGGCGCCAGCAATGGAGATAAGTGGCTCAAGCTCAGCCAAAATCAGTCTCTCGGCGTCAACATTGGCTTTTGCATTTTCGCGACGAAGCTCGGCATCACGCAGAACTATTTCGAGAGCCTGGCGCTCGGCAACAACTGTGTCTCGCGACGTTTCGACGCCCTCTTGAAGAGTGTCCAACTCTTTTTCGAGGGTATGAAGCTGGTATCGAATATTTCGGAAACGGCTATCGGCGGAGGATGCCGTCTCCCAAAGTTTGTATAATTCGTCGAAATCCTCGGTCGAGCCTAGAAGCAAATTGATAATCTCGTTCTGCGCGCGATTGTCCCATGCAACGAGGTACCGGTCTTCGCCGACGTATAGGAGATGATCGACCAGCCTCTTAATATGGTTTGCGAAATCGGCTACGCCTAAAGCGCCACAGACCAACGATTCGTATTGTTTCGGCGAGATGTCCTCGCGATCAACCTGGAGGCGACGAATCCGCCCATTCACAAGTGTCCGCTCTACTTCGAACAGACTCTCTCCGAAACGAGCGGTAACACGGACCGTTGGTTCGTTGCTCGGTTTGAACCTTTCTTTGAAGTAGTCCGCCCTGAGGGCTTCCGTGTCATCACGGGTTGTTTGCAGGTCCCCAAAGAGTCCAAAAAAGATGGCGTTCGACAAGGTGGTCTTACCAAGCCCCGTTCCGCCAAGAATGACGTTCACGCCAGGCGCGAGCGCCCAATCGATCCCGTTAGGATACAACCGTTCCGCGCCGCTGACCGAGACATTGGTGATGTGGAAGAGGTGCGCCAACATACGGGCCCGCGAGGTTAGAGCGCATCTCAACGGCCGTCCAATTTGCGACCGCCTTTCGGAGACTTCAGCCGTACATAACTGTCCGTTGGGCCAGCTGTCCTCGCGACCAGCGTAGTTGCCCCAGATCACACCGACCGCCTGGAACCTCGAAAGTTGCGGCAGATACGGATGCTCTATAAAGCCTCCGTCCTCGATGTCAGACTTCTGGTTGGGTCCGGGTCTGTTCGGAACGATCGATTTGGCATCCAAGTCGGTGGGCACTGCGCTAGCTTTGTTGCCGGCGTGCCTTTGTGCCACGCGTTTCAGGCGGTTGAACATCATTGGCTCAGCTTTTCCAGGCGCAGGATGCGGTAACATGAGAGCAGCGCAGCCTCCTCGATGAACAACCGCATGAGCGCGAGAGGCACGGCGCCGGCGCATTCGCCGCCGAATTTACGCGCTTCTCGGCAGCCATCTACAGCCGGACAGCCTACTCGCGGAAAGGGCGGCGCGCTTGCGCTCGGCGGAGAGAGATCTCTAATTCTGTGCAAAGGCTATGAGACGTTCGACATGATCAAGAACGTGGCCCTGGCGGAGATTCTGCTCGCACGCGTCGCCAGGATGACGAAGGGCGCGTCGAGGAGTGCTCGGCATCTCGAGCGGGCGCAGGACCTTGCGCAGCGGAGCGGTGCAGAGGACGTTCTCGGTCGCGTGCATGATTTCGAGAGCGGCGTCTACGACGAGGACTACCTTCTGAAGCAGCTTGAGCTGGTCCAGGACATTGCTCTCGCCAGAATGAACGACGAGCAGACCGGATCGTACGTAGACAGGATGATGATGGCGATCGACTCGCCGCTCTCGGAGGAAGACTCAAAGACAAGTTCGCCGGATCTTCATGGTTGAGTCGAAGGAGCTGCAAGGTTGCCACGTCAGGCGCCTCGAGTTCTGCCGATATCTCGATCTCGTCGAGGCCGGTGAAGAGACAGTGGACCATCCAAACCACGCTGGTGTTCGCGTTCGCGTGAAACAGATCGAATGCCGTCGGTTTCCAGAGAGAGTTTCTGCAATCGTTGGACCGACATTCGACGCTCTTTCAGGAACCTTCGAGAGGACTCACTGCATGGGCTGCGGCTCGCGGGAACCGCACCCACTCCAACCCGTCACATATCGCCGGCGCCGGGGCGTCTGACCTGCGACGAACAACATCCACCCTTCTCCGCTTTTGGCGCACGAAGTGACCTTTCTCGAAAACCAAAAGGGTCATTTGGACTCTATTCCCGCGGTGCTGCGGAATGAAACTAGGAGCCCCATCTCGCGCAGCGTTCCCGCTGCCCGCTTTGTAGAAATGATCGATGCAGCGACTGGTGCCGCATTTGGTGCCACCTGGCACCAAATCGGCCGGCATTCTGGTAACGATCTCGCCGCGCTCGAAATTCGGGTCATCGTGTCGAGCAATTCGGCCTGTCACGCCGGAGGTCGCGAGTTCGAGTCTCGTCCGCCCCGTTCCTAAATTATCAAGCGAGACCGAACACTTAGCTTTGGTTCTGAGCCCTCCTTCAAACGCTCATTGCCCAGCTATTGCCCACGCGATCTTCCTGACCTTCCCGATCGAGATGTTCCACGGCGCTTGCGCGGTGCCCGGGCGACAGGTGCGCATACCGCATTGTGATGCGGATGTCCGAGTGCCCGAGCAGCTCCTGAACGACCGGCAGCGCCACGCCCGCCATCATGAGATGGCTGGCGTAGGTATGCCGCAGGACGTGCCAGCCGAACGGCTCGAGCCCCGCACGCTTCGCACAGCGCCGAAGGCCGAGGTCGCACTTCGACTCGCCCCGCATGCGATTCCCGAGCGTGCTGGGAAAGACGAGCGTCGCCCCTTTCGGAAGCCGATCGATCTCTTCGCGCAGCACCTCCGCCGTGTTGGTGGAGATCTCGACCGTGCGCACGCGACCGTGCTTCGGGGTCGAAACCTTCTTCCGCCACACGGCGCGGTCCACTCGGATCAGCTTCCGCGAGACGTTGACCTGCTCGCGCTCCAGCGCCATGAGCTCGCCGATGCGAAGCCCCGCTTTCCGCGCCACGTGAATCATCGCGAACCAATACGGCGTCGAGCCCTCCTCTTCCAAGGCTCGGCAGTCTTCGTGCGATAGAAATCGAAACCGCGTCAGCCCCGCCTTCGGATGTCGAATGCGAGGGCTCGCTTCGATGTATTTCCATTCGCACGCCATGCGCAACGTGGCCGCGAGGACACCGACAATGTTGCGCACCGATTTCGGTGGCTTGCCGTTCGCGACGAGGCCCGTCTGCAGAGCTGCGATATCCCGCTCATTGATCGTCTCGAGGGTGCGGTCCTTGAAAAACGGCACCAGGTGCTCCCGGAGCGAACACTCGTAGGTCACGAGCGTGCTGTATTTGCACTGCACCCGAACGTGCCGCTCGAGAAACTCAACCGCGAAGTCCTCGAAGGATCTCCTCTCCTCGGGGGGTTGGTTATCGTTATTGTTTCCGGACAGGGCCGCTGCGATCAGATCGACCTCATACTGCTCTGTCCCCTTCTTCGTCTGGATCGGAGACCGCTTCCTGATTCGCTCCCGGCCTCGACCGGGCACATCAATCCACGCATCCACGTACCAGGCTCCATTCACTTTGCGCGCAACCATAAGAACTGCTCCTTTGGTTCGCGCTGCCAACTCTCGATGCTGAGCGTGCAAGCAACCGCGGACCAAAGGCAAGAACGAGCTACGAGTTGAGAGGCGGCACGCGACCAGCCGTCGCCCTCGACTCACGCAAAGAGTACGACGCACGCCGCGGTTTTCGCGCGATCTTTCCGGCATTGATGTTGTGCTCTCGCAGCTCGGCGGCCAAGAATTCGCATTTTCGTCTTAACAATTCTGGGGCTCACGCTGGGGATCGGCGGTCATGCGTCGCGCATCGGGTGCTTCGCGAAATACTCACCCGCTGCGCGTTCGATCAGGGCCCTGGCTTGTTCTTCGGACATGAACCCTGCCCGGTCCATTTTTCCACCGCGCGCAAAACCATCCCCGCCATCGCTCGGAAACTTGTCGCCTTCATGCGCAACCTCGAATTCCCATTCGTCATACTTCGCGTGAAAGTAGAGCTCTTTGCCCGCGATCGTGCCGAGCGCCTGCACAGGCTCGTTGCCCCAGAGCTCATACTCGAGCTGCATCGATTCCACGACGATGTTTCGCACTATATCACTTATGGCATCACTACTGGATTGGCCACATAACTCGCGGCTTTTCTCGCCGCCCTGCTCTGCCCGAGCAGACCCGGATCGATATCGACGAAATGCATCGTCAGACCGAGATCGCGAGCCGCCTGAAGAGCTTCAGATCGTTCGTGGCAAAATCGATTCCGCTGAGCCGTGAGGTCGCGCGTTGCCGAGCGTCGAGCAGGTTCAGAACCCGACGGCTTCCATCGAATGCTTCCCGCAACCGCGCCGCTTCTTGAATGACGGCGCGATAGTCGAGATTGTCGAGATATTGAATATTGCACTGCGCAAGAGTCCGCGAGAATCGTGCCTCGGTTCTCATACTAAAGATCCGATGACTCCTGCTCGTCGCTGACGAGCGCAGGCCAACGCTTCTTGAGCTCTCTTCTGAAGACGGCGTCCTGCTGCGAGCCTCGATAGTCCTCTTCCGATTCGAGATATTCAACCCGCGGTGGAAACGAAACCAGTCCGGAGGGATCGATCGCCGCGATGCGCGCGAGCAAGGCTTCGGACAACGCGTTTGGCGCGTCGAGCCCGAGGTTTACTTCGACACCGACGTCGCGCAGCACTTTGACCACAGCGGGGAAGAAGTCCAGCCCGACGAAGTAGGCGTCGCGCGGGACGCCGAGCTCGGCGAGCGCGGCGGGATCGCTCGTCACGCGCTCGAAGACCTCTTTGCCCGCCAGCATGAGCGCGGCCACGAAGCCGGCGAAGAATTCGGGGGCGATGTGGTCGGTGTACGCGTAGAACGCTTCGAAGAGCTCGGGCGTCATCGCATCGTTGTACGCGTCCACGAGCGCGGCCCCGAACGCTTTCGGATCGTTCTTCTCGATCAGCGGCGCGAGAGTCGCGCGCCACTCTTTCTTCGTTTTGGCCGTAGCGCGATCGGGGATCTCGGAAACTATCTCCCATATCTCGGTGCCGGAATGTTCTCGCGCTCCCATTGTAATCCTCGCTCTACGTCACGCCGCAGCTCTTCGACAACCTTGTCGACGCTTTTGGCGAGCTCCGGCAATTGTTCGAGGTCCGCAACCTGCGATTCGAGGATGATCGACTCGAGCTCGGAGTGCGCGAGCTCGGTGAAGAGCTCCTCCCACCGCGCTGCGCTCTCCGCTTTGTCGGCGTCGTATTTATCCTTCAGCGACAGTCCGACGATCGCCAACGGATTAAAAGAATCGATCAGCTCCACAGTCGCGGCCTCTGCGCCTTGAGTCACCAACGTCGTGCTGACGATGGCGATCGTCACCACCGGAACCTTCTTCGACAGCGCACCCGGCGACGGCTTCAAGCTTCGACGCAGCTTCAAAAACTCCGGCGACTTGCCGCGCTTGACGAGCGCCAACCGAGACTCCTCCAAAACCTGGCCCGATTTCTTCAGCACGCGCGCAGGACCGCCCGCCGACTTGACCTTGAAGCGTTCGCGGTAGGCGTCGATGTTGTCGTCGGCCAGCGCTTCGACGAGGTTGGCGACCCTGCCTCTCTTGCCGACCTCCTTCCGAACTTTGTCGAGCTCGTCTTGTTCGGCGACCAGGAGCGCCGAGTTGCGCGCGGCATCCAGCGTCTGTCGCGTCGCGCCTTTGCCCAACGCGCCCGTGAGATCCGCGTACACTGTCCTCGTGGTGATCTTCGTTTGCTTCCTGTTGATGAAGTCGAGGAAATGATGGTGTTGCTTCGAGCCGCCCGCGAGCAGCCTTTGTCGGATGTCCGCGGCTTTTCCGACGTACACCTCCAACACGCCGTCGGATCTAGTTCGGCTCAGCGTGTAGATGAAGCCGATCGGGATCTCTTTGCCGCCGTCTGGATCGACGAAGCCCTGCGGCGACAGCGCGCCGAACGCATAGAGTGACTCGCCGGGATCCGGATCGGGATCGGCTGCGATCCATCGCGCGAGCCACGGTGCGTAGTAGCGTTGACCGAAGTAGTCGAGCCCGGTCTCCTCATCGCGCTCCTTCGTCGTGTAGCGATAGCGCTTCGGGCTCAGATCGATCCCTGCGCGCGTCGCGCGATAAGAGGTCGCGCCGTACGGATAATATTCCTCGTAGGTGAGCACGTTCGCCTGCGCGCTGCCGTCGAGCTCCAGCGTACAGGTGCCCAAGTGATCATCGAGCTGATAACGCGGACGCGGCGCTGGGTTTTGCACAACGGCGCCGTCGTGTGTCGTCCGTGTTTCGACGAGCGCGATGCGGCGTGTCTCGTCGCTGACGTGCAACGTTTCGATCACCTGTTCGGGCGCATCGTTTAGGCGGCGTTCGTAACGTTCCCATCCGTCGAGGTAGATGCGCTCGACGAGCTCGGCTCCGTTCGCGCGGCGGATGATCTTGCGGACGCGTTCTCCTTCGCTGTCGTAGCTATAGAACGCATCGCCGCCGCCGCCGAGCCCGACCTCGACGAGCTGATCATCCGCGTTCCAAATGTTGGCGCCGAGGCCCGGCATCGCTGTGATGTTGCCGTGCACGTCCTGCGCGTACCTGTCGAGGTAGCCGGGATCGACCGCAGGATCCGCGTACGGCGCACGCTGCGGCTCGGCCATCGATGCGCTGGTGGAGATCAATCGATTCGACGCGAGCGCGTATTGATGACGTCTTCGCCACGCGACGTTGACACCGCGCCGATGCGTCGTCTCCATGATGTTGCCGACGGGATCGTAGACGTACGTCTCCGCGTAGCGCTCCAATGTCGTCGCGTCGTTCGAGTGCGGGATCTGTCGGTTCGGCGGGAGCAGGTTCGCCGGCTGCTGGCCGGGATGACAGCGGCCTTGCGCGAAGACGAGCCGATGGCGAGCGTCGTATTCGAAGCTGCGATCCGCGGAGACGACCGCGTTGTCGAAGAACGTTGCCGGCTGCGCGCCGTCCAACACTGCGACGATGTTGCCGGCGGCGTCGTGCGTGTAGCGAAGATCCTGAAGGATCGTGCCGGGAGCCGCGCGCTCCGTGCGCAAGGAGATCAACCTACGCGACGTGCGATCATAGTCGTACCGCGTTGCGACACCTTGGCCGTACGCGATGGACACGCGCCGTCCCTCGGCATCGTAGGAGATGTTGCCGACGAACGGTGCCGGTGCCGCGCCTCGAACGCCGACCTCGATCCGCGCGATGCGACCGTCGGCGCCGTAGGAACGATGCGCAACGCTTGCGTCAGGCGTAGTGCTCGTCTCGACGCGGCCAACCGCATCGAACGTCGCGCGCTGTGGGAACACCTCCGCGTCGAGCAAAAGATCCGCTGCGGCTTCGAGCCGGGCGAGATCAGGAGCCGCGAGGAGCGGAGCCCAATCGGCGCCCTGCGCGTATTCGGCCCACACGACGAGCGGAGCGTTCGCGGCCGGCGGTCTGCGGAGACGCCGGCGTGACTCGACGACGCGGCCGTCGAAGTCTGCGCGCATGATCGTTTGGGCGCCGGCGCCGTCGTAGATCTGATGCGCGCGTCCGAGAAGATTCAAAGCGCGCGCGGCGGCGATCCCCAACGCTTCGCCGTAGACGACGAACGAGCGCACGAAAGCACCGGCCGCGCGGAGCTCGGTTCGAGCGAGCGGCCTTCGGAGCGCGTCGTAGCTGTGCTCGAAGCTCTCTTGGCGTTGGTTCCACACGCGCACGGGCTGATCGCCGACGTCCGGGAGCAGCCAGCGCGTCCCGCCGTCCGCAGTCGTGTTGCGCAAGACTCGCCCGAGCAGATCGTGTTGCACGGTGCCGGCGATGTTGCCGCGCGCGTCGGTGATCTGAAGCGTACGGCCTCCGATGTCCAAATGGACAGTGGTCGTGTGCAGCTCGGGGGCAGCCGCTGTGCCGTTGTTTTCATCGGTGCGGAACACGCGCCCGAGCGCGTCGAGGTGTTGGAGCAGCGGCGTGCCTGCGTGCGCGAGACTGAGCGCGAGCGCACGTTGGAGCTCGGCGTCTGCGGATAATGCGGCGTCCGCAGCCCAGCGCGAGGCGGCGACGGTGTCCGATCGATCGGAGTGAACCTCGCTCCACGTCGATCGTGCGACGCGGGACTCGGTGCCGTCCGGGAACTGCGTTCGCGTCAATCGACTCAACGGATCGTAGTGAAAGATCGCAGCGGGACTGTTGAAGACCAACGCTTGCTCGCGGTCGAACGCGGCGACGCTCGAGAAATACGATTCATATTCTTTGAGCGGCTCTCCTTTGTTGTTGGGCACGACGCGTCCCGAGCCCACCCATCGCGGCGTTCCCGGCAACGTGAGCTGGACGTTGCCGGCGACGTCGAGGATCAGCGCGCCGCTCACCGGATCTTGCAGCGGCGCAGGCCCCGGCAAAACACGTGACTTGGTCAGCACCTCCTGACCTGCGCCGTCGGCGTAGGTGAAGGAGATCATCGACGTCGCAACGGCCGGGTCCTGCGACGTGAAAATTTCCGCGCGTACGAAGCTCGGTCGCCGATTGTTCATCCATTCCTCGCGCGCGTACGCATAGGTCGCGTGCGGATTTGCGAGCGTGCGCCCCTCCCAGAGCCCGCCCCCGAGATCTTTACCTTTGCGCGCGATCCGCGTGACCGCACCGAGCGCGTCGAGCTCCACTTCGACATGGTTCGCGTTCGCATCGATCACTTCGCGCGGAGCGAGCGCAACGTAGTCGACGATCGAGCTGCTCACGTGCCCGGCCGCGTTCTCGGCGCGCACGGCGAAGAGCGAGTGCGCGTCATAGGTCACCTCGGTCGCGTTCCCGAACGGATCGACGGTGCGGTTCGGCAGGCTGAATTGTGCCGCGGGCAGATAGTGCAGGACCGGCGACGGCGCCCAAACATCACCGTCGATGAGCTCGTGTCCGCCGAGCGTCCATTGCGCGGCCGCATAGCCCGGCGTGTCGGCGCCATAGACGGCGTTTTGCAGCGCGACGGGAACTGCGAGCCCACGCAATCGGCGGACGAAGCCGCGCGGATCACTCTCTCCGCGCGGGCGCTCGCTGTCCTGCAGCTCGTTCCAATAGAGCGTCTCGCTATCGGTGAGCAGGCGCGTCGCAGCTGCATCGATCGCGAGGCGAAGATCTTCGATCGAAACATCTCGCGCCGGGACGACTCCGAGCACTTCCCACGTTCGCGTGCGCAGCGTTTGTCGAATGCGATAGACGCCGCCGGTGACGTCGTGATGCTCGACCTGCATCTCGGCCGACTGCACCCACGTGTGTTGTTGCTCCGCCGGTCCTTGATCGCGTCCGAAGGCGATCGTCGCCGCGCGATAGACGTGTCCGTACCGCGCGTCTTCGGGGCGCACCTCGAGCGCGAGCTCGCGCAAAACGCGCACGTCCGCGCCGTCGCGTTCGGTTTGAAGCGCGCGCGACTCGCGCGGCACCAACGTGAACACCGAGCGACGCACACCGCTTCCGCGCAGCAGGCGCCGCACTTCGACTTGGGTCTCGGTGATCAGATACGGCTCGCGCTCGAGCGCGCTTTCGTCGAGACCGTAAACCTCCTGCCGCAGCTGTTGTCCGCGCAGCGCGCGGCACGCATCGGCGAGCTCGTGCCGATCGAGATCGGGCGGAAGAACAGTGACCGCCAGTCGGCGCATGCCGCCCGGATTCCCGCGCGCGCGAGCGAGCAGCGCGGACTCGAGCGCGTTTCGCTCGCGGCTCGCGCCGGTATGAAACCACGTGCGCGTGTAGATCGGAGGGACCCAGCCGGCGCGTCCTCCGGTCAAAGTGTCGTCGTAACGACCCGACCCGCGCGCTTCCGCGTAGCTCTCTTCGTCCCACTCCTCGACGTATCCGAAGCCGTTGAGCTCGCGCTCCTCCGGATCGTAGTAGCCGTCGTGATACGCGAAGCGCTGCACGAGTCGCACGTCGGAGATGAAGTCTTCGTGTTCGACGCGATCGACGACTTGCACCGGGAAGTGAAGGCGCGTGACCCATTCGCTCGGCGTACCGCGCGACTCTAAATAAAACCTCGTCGACGGCGTGTAGCGGATGCGCGTCTCCGCGCCGAGGTTGTTGGCGACGCGGATGAGAAGATTCGGTTTGTACGCAGAGGGAGGGTGCTGCTCGTCGCCGTCCCGACCGAAGAGCTCGACGTACGCGATCGTGCGCGATCGGCTCGGCGCGCTGCTGGTCCACACCAAACAGCTCGTCCCGCGACCGAGCAGATCGACCGCGGCGACGTCGGAGAGCCGATCGGGGAGCGGAAGACCGTTGATCACTCTTCCTTCCGACCAACCGTTGCCGGCCTCGTTCAAATGCGCGACCACGCCGCTCGCGCGGAGATAAACGAGATCCGCGTGCCCCGATCCGGCGAGGTCGACCAAGCGCACGCGCCGCGCATCAAACGCATCTTCGGCGTCGAGCACGGGAGCGCGCGACATCGTCACGCGCGGTCCGAATCGCCCGTGTCCGAGGTTCGGCCAATAACAGATCCGCCGAGCTTCGATGCGCACGAGATCCGAGAGCCCGTCGCCGGTCATGTCCGCGGCGAAAACTCCGGAGCGCGTGTCTGCGAAGATGATCCGCGGACCGAGCCGTTCGTCGAGCGGCACGGGGACGCGGAACGCTTGCTCGAATCCCTTCGCGCCTTTCGATCGATAACAGACGAGATGATCCCCTTCGGTGATCAGGATGTCCGCGAGGCCGTCGCCGTCGAGGTCGACGAAACGCACGTTCGCGTCGTCGAGCGCGACGTTCGGGACGGATTCGAACGCGCGGAACGTGTCGAAGCCGGTGCGCCTTCCGCTGCCTCCGTAGATCGCGGTTTGTTCGAAATAGCCTGCCGCGGACGGCGCGAAACGGACGAGCTCCATACGGCCGTCGCCCTGCAGATCGAGCAGTTGATGCACGCCGTCGATCGCAGAGACCGCGACCGGCTTCTGCTCTACGAGTCGCGCCGCGCCGAGCCGGCCCTGGCCTTCCGGCCGTTGATACCAAAAAGCTTCGGGCGTGGAGACGAGCAGGCCGGGCAGACCTTCACCGTCGAGATCGACCCATTGGAGCTGTTCGTCCGCGCCCGAACGATGTCGATCGATCGCGTCGCGTTGTACGAAGCGCAGCCGCTCGTTCCACACCCTCCTTGAATATTCGAGCTCGACCGGCGGAAGAGAGAGCGTCACGCCGTCGCGATGGCCGCGCTGCTCGACGCGCATCAGCTTGCTCGCGACCGGATCGTCTTCGTAGCTCAACACCGTCGAGCGCACCAGCACACCGTCGATCGCTGCGTTCGCGCCGAGCTCGGGGAATCGATGAAACATCAACACCCGACGCAAGAGGCGATACGTGCGAAGCTCGAAGCCTGGGCGATGGCGCGAGAACGGATCGGCGCGCACGCGCCACGGCGCGCTCTCGACATTGCGATCGTCCAGATGTTCGCCGTAGTCGAACACGACCTCGAAGCGCCATGCAGCAGGCTCGATATCGCTCGGCCCTTCGAGCGGCGTTGCGTTCCCATATAGGATACGTTTCAGATACCGCGCGCCGCCGGCACCGGGACCGTTCGGATCACGCCGATGGGATTCGGAAGATCGAGAGAGATCGACGCCGATCAGATCCTCCGGTTTGTACACGTAGCGGATCGCGTTGCCGCGACCATCGTATTGTTCCTCGAGCAACCACTCGAAGACGTGCGAAACACGCGCCGGATCAAAGATGCGTGCGGACGGCGTGCGTCCGTAGATTGATCGCACGTCTTCGGGGCTGTACGTGCGCCAATGTCCCGCGTCCGCGCTGCCGAGCTCTCGCCAACGCTCGATGCGCACGAACGCGCGTTCTACGCACGGAAGATAACGTTGCACCACGAAGGTGATCGCGCCTTCTACGATCTGCACCGGCATGCTCGCGGGCACGAGCTCTTCGCCGCCGGCGAGCATGAAGCTGTCGGCGTCCTCTCGATACACCGGCACGCCCTTCGACGTTTTGCGCGCGATGCTCCCTGTGCCGCACGACCAACCGAGCCCGCAGTGCGAGTTGCCGGAGCCCGAGTCGTAGGAGAGCGCGAGCGCCGGGCCGAACCCGCCGCGGCCCGGCGAAAGGCCGAGGCTCAGCTCGAGCGCGCCGGTGCCGGTCGCCGCGTTCGCACGAAAGCGTTCGGAGATCGCGCGCGCTGCGCCGCCTCCTTTCGGTTGTTCGATCGCCGGCAACACGAGCGGGAGCTCGACCGCTGCGTTTTGTCGCGAAGGACGCTCTTGGTTTCGATCGAGCGGTCTGTTCACAACGTCCTCTTCAACGCACGTCGTACGTGCACAAGATGATCAGATCCTGTGGGCTCAGCGCGGTGAGCTCGGCGTGATTCATGCGCAGCTCGATCGGTCCGCTGTCGATCCGCGCGTCGAGTCCTCCGTGCATCGCGACGGGGACGTTCGAGACCTCAGCAATCGGCACCGGAGTGCGCTGTGCCTCTCCGGGTGCGCGCACGTCGGCTTGAAGCAGCGGCGGTCCGTAGGTTCTGTCTTCCGAGAGCACGAAGATGAACGCGAGCGTGCGCAGATGGATCGTCGCGCTCCGCAGCTCTGCACCGAAGAGCTCGACGTCCCACTCGACCTCGAGTGACGTCTGTTGTGTTCCGTCGCCTCCGATGAAGCGAAGCCATGCGTCGGGATGGCGGGACCGCGCCGACACGATGAGACGTCCCACGGGGCGAGCGCCTTGCGGAACCGCGATCGGTGCGGGCGCACCGTTGTACATCCGTGTCTCAACGCCCGGCGGCGCGATCGCGAGTCGATTCTCCGCCGCGACGCGCAGCGCATCGTTCGCCTGTCGCGACGTATACGTGACGTGCAGGATCACGTCGGGGATCGAGCTCAACGGAAACGCAGCGGGCGAACGACCCATCTGGAGTCGCCAGCGGCTGATCGCGCCACGGCCCTCAAACGGGGCGCGCCTCCCGTCGCGTTCGTTCCGCTCGTCGTCCATGCCGTCGTTTTGGCCTGCGCTGGTGACGATCGACTCCGGACCGGTTTGATAAACGAGCGCATCGGCGGGATCGTCGCTCGCGCGGAGCCAGCTCTCTTCGAGCGTCAGAGTCGAGCAGACGCTCGCGTGAGGACCGGCGACGACGGGAATCGTGATCCCCACGCGACGAATTCTCCGGAAGTGATGACCCGGGAAGTCTCGATCGAAGAGCTCCTCGAGCACGCTGAAATGCGCGTCGCCGTCCACCCGTAACGCGAGCAAGGCGTCCGGCGCGATCGCGGCGAGGGAGATATGTTTGACGATGCGATATTCGCGCGGAGTGTTGCGCAAATATTCGAGCTGCATGCGTCTCAGATCGTGCTCGAGTCGTTCCGCGGCGAAGAGCCCTTTTCGGAAGCCGTCCCAATATCCCGGGTCGATGAAGAAAGTATCCTGATCCTGAGTTTCGAATCGGTAGGCGTCTTCAGCGGCCCGAGCGAGGTCGAGCGCGAGATCGAAGCTTTGAAGATAGACGCGTGACGCATGCGTCGACATCCACTGGTACAGCTCGCGGTTGGTGAATTTCTCGCGAAGCTCTTCCATCATCTCCTTCTTTTGCGCGATGTCTTCGTCGTGAACTTCGAGCTCATGCTCGGCGATCGCGACGCGGATCTCCGCCGCAGTCAGATCGCGTTCCAAACGTTCGACGTCGCGTCGCGCGAGCTCGGCCTGGAGCCTGTTCTCGTCCGCGCGTTGCTCGAACGAGCCCTGTCGCCCCGCGCGACCGGCGGTGTGGCGATAGCTCGCTGCGCGATCGCGCATGCCGTCGGCGACCATCTCCGTGGCTCCGCCTAGATTCTGTCCGCCGAAGGTGATCTCCGGCGGAAATCCGGCCGTCAGCTCGGGCACGAGATAGAGGACGCGCGCGATCAGCGACATCAGCGCCGCCGTTTTTTCGGTGCTGCGCGCCGTGTCCATCAACTCGAGCTCGCGCTTTTCCGCTTCGTTCATGAACGGTCGCTTCGCGTAGTAGCCCTGGCGCGCGCGCGCTTGTTCGATCGCGGACAAGATCGAGCGCAGCACCGCTTTGTTCTCTTTGAGATGTTCGCTCTTCGTCGTGCGCGCGCTCTTTGCGAGCTCGACCTCTTGCTCGAGCCGCAGCTGTCCGAGCGCTTCAGCGTCTCGGCGATCGAGCGCTGTGGCGAGCTGTTGGCCGTAGGCGCGCGCCAATCCCGAGAGCTCGAGCGCGAAGCGCATCAGCGTTTCGAATCTGCGATCGAGCGTGAGCCGCGGCCTCGCGCCGATGATCTCGTCGAGCAGCAAACCTTGTGCGCGTGCGCGCACGAGGAGTGCCGGATCGATCGGCGGAGCGAAGAGCGGGAGTGGATCATAAACTCCGGCGAAGTTGAGCGCGTGACGGATCTTGAAGAGCCGATCTTCGATGATGTCCCAATATCGAAGCAGCTTGTCGTTCGGTGGGACGCAGAAGACGCTGCGCGCGCGAACCATCTCGAACACGCGGCCGAGCTCGAGCGACGCGCGGATGTCGAGCCCCTCTCTGCGCGGTAAACGGGGCACCTGATCTTCGAGCGTTCGATGAAAGCCGAAGTTCCCGGCGCCGGCGATCTCGTCGAACGATCCGGCGCTCAGGTTTTCGGCACACGTCCCGAGGATCGGCTCGCGCGGGCCAAGCAGCTGCGCCGCGAGGACGTAGAGCTGCACCGCTTCTTGGATCGACTCGCGATCATTCCGCTGAAATCGCTCGTCCGCCCACTCGATCAACAGATCGAGATATTGCATGAACACCGCGCGTTGATACGCAGACAGGCGCATCCGCGCGATCACGTGCGGCGAAAACGGATCTTCCAGCCACGCGTCGAGCTGTGCTTGGAGCTGAGCACGTTGTTGCGGTGACAGCGCCGAGACGCCCCGTGAGGTGAGTATGGCCAAAAGATCATGGTCCCCAGGGTTGGCGATGATCGCGTTGATCGGGAGGAACCTCCAAAAACGCTCGGGCGACGCGCTCGCTCCGCCGACCGTCGGATCGAAGACAAGGTGCATCCATTTTTGCGCGACGTCGAAGCGCTGGGCTTGACGAAGCCGCGAAGCGATCGCCAGCGGCGCGTAAAAGAGGAGCTCCCAGTTGTATTCGCCGAAGGGGCTGAGCTCGGAGAACACCAGGTTCTCATCCGGTGATATGCCGACGTGCGCGCTCGGCGTGTAGGCCGCAAAATCGACGAGGGGACCCGCACTCGCCGGATTTCTCTGGAGCTCGAGCGCGTACGCGGCGAAGAGACCTTGTTGCGTCGCGACCTCGCGCAGCCGGCGAATCTGCGGATGGGAGAGCAGTGCGAAGTCATATTGATAGTCGTCGTAGGTCGCGGTGCCGGTGTTTTGTATGGGCTTCACGGCGAGCGTGTTTCGCGTGTCGTGCACGAAGAATTGTTCGCCGACGAACGGGAGCAGCGCGATGTTCACTCGAGGATTCGAGCCGGCCGTCACCAGCTGCGAGGACTCGAAGCCGAGCCGAAAATCGGAGCCGGTCTGCAAGAGCGGCGTCTGCGCGCCGGACGGATGGTAGAGACCCGTGGCGTAGGTCCCGATGATCTGTCCTTCCGGAAGACCGATCGCTCCGAGCTGTGCGAGGGCAGAAACAGCGGGTGTGGTCTCCACGCGGAATGCTCCGGTGACGACCGAGTAGTGAAACCGCGTCCGCGAGTCGATCGTGAATCGCTGTCCGTCGAGGCCGAAGATCGAAAAGACATCGATCGAGATCTGGTCTCCGCCGGCGCGCGCGACGAGCCGCGCGCCGCGCGCATCCCACGCCAGCGGAAGGTCGTCGTCGCGGATCTCGCTCTCGGCGGAGAGCTTTCCGCGAATCCAACGTCGATCCCGATATTCGGCGACGAGGAGCTGCACGGTGACTCGCTGATGCGGAGGCGTCCGTTCGAGCGTCTCTCCGATCCGCTGCCGCGCCCAAAAGAGGAACAAACGGCCGCGCGCGACGCACGCGACGACTTGATCGCTCTCGATGTCGAGATCGACCAGCTCCCACGTCGAGAAGCGATCCTCGATGCGACGGCAATAGAAGTACGCCTGAGGTTTGCTGCGGGATCGCGCGACGAGATGGACAATCCCCGCGGGCGGAAATCCGTCGGGCGGGCTCGAGTAACGTTCGTGAAATGCGCTGATCACCTCCAACCCGGCGATCGTTTCCAGGCCCTCCATGTAACGCGAGATCGAAGCTTCGGCGCCTTTTGCGTCGAAGTCGCCGTCTTGCAACGTCGCTTCGAGCTCGTCGAACAAATGCGTTTTTTTCGGCTTGAGCTCGGGGAGGATCCAATTTTCGGGATAGATGAATATTTTTCGAGCGGCTTCCCAAACGCGATAGTTCTTCCGCCACTCCCATTCCCTCGCGGTCGCGGGATCCATCGAAAATCCGGGCTCGAGGTTCATCAAGAGCCGTTGGATATAGGTCTGCAATGTTCCGTGTGCGAAGACGATGCGTGAGGTCTCGACCGGCGTGTCGACTTCGACGTCCGCGAGCAGCGCCTCGAAGAGATCGAACGTCGTCGCCCACGGTCGCCCGGCGGCCCAGATCGGCGGATTCGCGAGCGCGTAAGCGACCAGCGCATCGCGCTGTTTTCGGCGCAGCGGATCGCGAATCTTTCGCGCGCGTTCGAACCAACTCTCTTCACCTTCCGCGGACCGCGCGGCCTGTTTTACCGCGGTCGCTTCCGCTGCTGTCGGAACGATCGACAGCCCCCAATCCATCACGATCGACGGCATGGCGCCGATCCTTCGCGCGAGCTCTGCGACGACGGAGACGGCGTAGAGTCCCCGCTCGTCGCGGAAATCGTCGGGATAGACGAGATAGTCGGCCGCCGCGTTCCGGCGGGTCGCATCGTGGCGCAGAAGTCGCCCGCGCACGCTCTCGACGGCGGTGCGTTGCCATCCTGTCCTTTCGAATAGGGCGTCGAAAAATTGTGTTTCGGTGAGCGTCGCGGTCCGCAAGAGGAGATCGATAAACTTTCCCTCGGAGCGCGCGAAATATTTGCGCAGTGTCGAAACTCGATAGAGGCGCCGCCACCCGGCGAAGGCCGCCAGACCAGCGGTGGAGCTCGCGGGTGCGATCGGCAGAGCACGCAGCGCGTCCGCGCCGGCGACGTCGAACAACCACCGGACCTCCGGGAGATCGAGCTCGAAGCGTTTGATCAGCGCCGCGGTCTTCTCGAGACGAATCAGGCTCGATCGCGCGGGCAAAAGATCGAGCTCTGCCGGCGGCGGATCGACGGGGAGCTGAACGAGCGCGAGGAACGCTTCGCCCGCGGCCTTGATGCCTTCCTGGCCGGGTTGCCAGATCGACGTCAAGAGGCGCGCTGTGGTGTCGACGTCGAGCTCGAGCGTCGCCGCGAGCTTGTCGCGCACGACAATGTCGGGCCCGATGCTCGCTGGCGCTTTGTGCACCGACTCCATCACGTCGAGGAGGATCGCGCGATGTCGCTGATCCCGCGGCGAGCCGTGCGGAGGATCGGTCGCCAACAAGAGCTCGGCGAGCTCTTCATAGGAGAATCCGGATCGCTCGATCTCGCGCGCCGCGTCGATCACCTCGAGCGTGTCGAGCGGAGATGCGAAGACGTTTCGCGCCATACACGCGAGCAGCGTCCGATAGTCTTCGACAGCGAGCGAAAGCGCGCGGCGGAGCTCTGCGTGTGCCGCGAGGATCGTCAGGTTTTCGTGGCTGAGCGATACACGCGCGGCGAGATCGTGAAAGGCGAGCTCCACCAAGGTGTCGAGCTCTCCCATCGCGACGCCGAGCAACGAAGCGATGCGCGTGCGTTGGCCGGCGATCGATCCGAGCGGAGCGACGAACGCGCCGGGCTCGAGGGGAAAGCGGGGTGCGTCTCCGGAGGCCTCGCTGCGATCGAAGTAGAGATCGTAATACGGCGCGAGCGTTGACCGCCGGGACAACGCGGCGAGCGTCGCGTAGCTGCGCTCGCGCGCGGCGATCGGCGCATACACCGGTGCGAAGTGCCCGAGCAGGTGGCCGTCGCGGCGATGACCCGATCGATCGAAGATCGCCGGATGGTTCCGAGGCGTGCCTTCGTCGAACACGAAGAGCTGAGCGAGCCCGAGCTCGGCGGCGAGCTGCGCGGGCGTGTCCTCTTCGTGCAATCGCGCGAGGTCGGCGCCCGAAAGCGCGCGATCGACGACGGCGAAATAACGCATGTGTCCGTCGAAGCTCTTCTGCGGATCGCCGATTCGGGCGACTCCGCCGGGCGGCAACACGGCAGGGACGGGCACTGCGTTCGAGACTCGCGGTTCTTCTGAGCCGTTGACGAAGAATCGAACTCGCGCGCCGACCGCTGCGGAACCGTCGTAACGAAGCGCGATGCGCGTGCGCCGGCCGGCGACGATCACCGGGTGCGCCGTTTGAACGACCGATGCCGCGTCACCGACGACCGCGCGCAGCTCGCCCGCCGGGCCGACCGACAACATCCAGCTCACCGATGCGTTGGGCCCGATCTGCGCGCTGATCGGAAGATCAGGCTGGCCGAGCAGATCGATCGTCAGCTCGGCGACGATCGTGAACGCCGTGGTCAGCGGGAGCGGCACCGACGCGACGTGCGAGCCCTGATTCGCAACGAACGCGAGCTCGTGTCCGCCTTGGACGACACGCGACGCGGCGAGCTCGCCGTAGAGATGGGTATCGCGCCGTGTTGCGAACCAGCTCGCGATGGTCACGAAGTCGAGCGCGAGCTCCTCGGCGATCCGTTTGACTTGTGAGATGCGGATCAAGAACGCGTCGGTCATTGGCCTGTTCGCAGGGCCAGGTCGCTCGAGCGCTCCTAGGGAGACCAGGATGCGATCGAGCGCGTGCGGCTCGAGCCCGAGCGCGCGCATCAAGCGAAGAAATCGATGAAGCCGGATGGTCTGCGAGACATCGAGCGCGGCGACCATGTCCGCTGGAACGCACGCGTCGCGGTTCGAGATCTGAATCGCCTGATTCGATCCGGAGACGAAACGACACTCGAGCACCTGAAACAACTCTTCGAGCTCGGACTGCGTGCGCCGCGCGAGCGAGGCCATGTCGTTCGAAGGGATCACAAACGGCGACAAGCCCCAGTCGGCGTTGTTGTGGCCGATCGCTGTGACACGCAGGGCGGCTGCGTGGGTGAGCCCGAGGTGTTCGTGCGCGATCGCCGGCGAAAGAAGCGCGTTGTTGCGCGAACCGATCGCAGCTTCCATGAGCTCGAGTCGCGAGCTCTTCCACGCGGTCGGGTAGGCGCGCATTTCTTCCGTAAACAGATCGAACGGGAGCGCGAACGGATAGCGCGCGTTGATCAGCTCCGTCGCGTAGACGCTGTCGACGATCCGCTGGGGATGCGCTCGACGATCCTCGAGCGTGCCCCTCGTCTCGGCGATCGCCGCCACGTTTCGACCGGCGTCGCGCGCGATCATCGATTCGAGCAGCTCGTTGACCAGATCGAGCTGAGGCACGAGCTGATCGATGTTCCTGCACGAGAGTTGAAGCGACGTGAGCTCGGGCCACCGCAAGATCAGCTGATCGAACAACGCTCCGTTTTGATCGCGTCGCACGTAGAGGAGCAGATCGAAGAGGTACGCCGAAGGCGAGAACACGGACAGACAGGCGCAACAGATGCAGCGACCGGCGTTGTCGAACGGATTCGCACCGGGCTCACGCTCGCCGATGTCGACCGGCGTGTTCGGCTCGATCGCGCGCGTCGGTGGAGCGCGAAAATCAGGCGCGTTTTGTACCAAAACAGCCGTCGCAAGCCCGGCGAGCGAAGACGCGCGATCGAAGGTCGCGCCGGCAGAGTCCGCTCCCCCGAGCCCTCCGGCGTGCGCGCGCATGAAGCTCGCGCGCGATCCGGTGCTGATGATCTGTTCGGTGCCGCCGAAGCCGCGCGAATAGAGATAGTCGAGCTCGGCGAAGTTGCTCGTCACGCGAAACAAACGTTGTACGCGGCGCGCCTCCGGCGGGAGCTCTTTCGCGGTCGCGAGCTCCTCGATGTTCGCGTCGGCGAAGAAAGTGCGAAGCTCCTGCCTCTCTCCGAGCGCGCCCTGGCCGGAGGCAATGCGGTGCGTGATCGCCGCCGTCGGATATCGGCGCTCTGCGCGGGCGAGGATCGCGCGCGCGCGTGCGTCCGCCGTGTCTTTGCTGCCGCCGGATTTCAGCACCAGCTCGGCGAGCTCGCGGCGATCGAGCCGCGCGACATCTTTCGGCGCCTTCACCCGCGCGCGAAGCTGCTTTGCGACGTCCCAATCGTTTTCTGCGAGGTCGACGAGATCGAGCATCCGCTCGACTTCGCGCACGGCCGCGTCTCCTTCTTTCTTTCTCAGCTGCTCGAGCAACGCGCCGTCGTTCTTGTGCGGCTCGAAGTACAACTGGACGCGTTCGTTGCGGCCTCCTTTGTCGGAGGTCGTCTCGATCAACGCACGAGCGAGCCGCGGAGCTGTGTCCGGCGAATCGAGCCAAGCGTGCGCGATCGATGCGAGCGCGGCCTCGGCGTGGGCGTCTTTATCGCGGTGGTCTTTCAGCGCGTCGCGCATAAGCCCGAGCGCGTCGGCGTCGACGCGTCTCGCGGCGTCGAACGTGCCTGCGTTGTGTAAATCGAAGAGCACGTCGTGCGGAAGACGAATGCGTTTTTCATCGCGCAACGCCCGAATGAACGCGGTCAGCTCGTTATGCGAGACCTCCGCCGAGACGGCGAGGTTCGAGGTCTCGTCGGGGGTGAGCTTCGTCAGCTCGACTTCCGGCACCACAGCGCGCAACGTGTCCGAGATCTGCGTCGCGCGATCGCGCGCGTCGGCGATGCTCAAGTGAAGATCGATCTGCACGACCTTCGGCGCGGCGTACTGGACGGCAGATTCGACGGACTCACCTTTGCCGAGCGAGGCGGCGACGACCAGCGCTGCGCCTTTGCGCCCGGATTTCCAGATCGCTTCGACATCGTATTCGATCGCGTAGCGCCCGGCCGCGTCGGTCGTCGTTTCGCCGAGCACGCGCCCGGGAGCGACCGCGACGCGATCGTAAGCGACGACGCGCGCACCTTTGAGCGGGATCTGCTTTCGGTGGGTGAGGGTACCTTCGACAACGTGGCTCGCCACGGGGGCGGACGTTAGGCGAATCCCAAGCGGCCCGCCACCGCTTGCGATCCGTCACCACCACTACAACCAGTCGAGATCGATCTTTTCGTCGATCGAGTCGGCCGCGGAGGCGCCCGTCGGCGAGATGCCTTCGTCGATGCGCCGCACGCCTTCGAGCAACAGACCCATCACGCACCAAACCTAATCAAGGAGAAGAAGTAGCCGGCGTGGCGATCCAGATTTCGCCGGACGATCCATATGCGTCGGCGATACCTGAAATAAGGCCGGGCGCGGGAGCGAATACCGGGCGCCAACTATCTCGACCAAACTCTTTTTCGTAGACCTGGTCGCCGACGGCGATCCAAATTTCACCGGACGAGCCATACGCATTCGTGACCCCCGAAATGGGGCCCGGTGCATGCGCAAAGACGTGCCGCCAACTATCGCTGCCGGATGACATCTCATAGAGCCGATCATCTACGGCGATCCACATTTCACCAGACGACCCACCGGCGCGGCTGACGTCGGAGATCGGGCCGGGTGCAGCAGCGAACGCGCGATGCCAACTCTCGCTCGAGAATGCCTTTGCGTAGAGCTGGTCACCAACGGCGATCCAAATTTCGCCCGAGGCGCCGTACGCGTTCGTGACGCCGGAGATCGGGCCGGGTGCGCCGTCGAAGACGCGATGCCAACTCTCGCTAGCAAACGCTTTTTCGTAGAGCCGGTCGCCGACGGCGATCCAAATCTCGCCCGAGGAACCGTACGCGCTGCTGATCCCCGAAACGGGACCGGGCGCAGCGTCGAAGGCTGGGCGCCAGCTGTCGCTCTCAAATGACTTCGACCAAAGCTGTGTCGCGTCGCGCTCGACGGTGGGATCGGAGCGGTCGCGATCATCCTCCGTTGTGCACGCGAGAAGGACCGCCAGGCCGAGGCTCACGGCAAGAAAGCGAGAAACTGCCCCACGTCGACAAAACACTGGCTCTTGCGATAACCGACCCGTTGGCCGCAATCAATCACATACCGACAACTCAGAATGCGGTCGAGTCGTCGGAACGCAGGATGCCGCGCAAGATTTCATTGAAGATGACAGCGTCTCGGGCTCGTCCCCGCTCGCTCGAACAACTTCGGTCGGGGCGCGTGTTACCGCACTCGCTCCGTCACCTTGATCTCTCGATCGCTTTCTTCTGCCGTGGTCTATCGTGGCCTAGCGGGACCGCGAGCACTTTCCGGCGCCAGGAGCGATCTCAGGTTGCTTCACGACGACGACGGGGGCCGATCATGATCAATGATGCTGGTCGGATGGCCAGGTCAACTCTTCCATCACGGAGCTTGCGCGAAAAGAGCCTGCGAACCATCAGCAGGCGCGCGCGTTAACACTTTCATCTTGGACGCCGAGCAGCAAATCGTAACAACTCGTCCGTACTTGCAGAGCACGTAAACTGAGGATCGGCGGACGACAATCATCGATTGCCGCCCCGAGGCCATCGGCCACGTCCACGATGCCTTTGAGAACGACTATTTCACGCGCGGCTGTTCGCGCGGTGGTGCTTCGTGCTTACCCAATTGCGGGATATCGACCCTAGACACAAGTTCAAGGTCAAAAATCAGGTCAATGCTGTGTTCATCCCAGGTGAGCACGGCCATATGGGGCTCGGCGTTCGGAGTCTGCGAGGTATCGAATACTAGGTCAACGTGGCGTCCATCGTGGAATGATATCTCCGCCTTCATGTTGCTTCGATCGATGAACAAGTCGATAGTTCGATCATTCAATGCATATCGAGATAGAAAGCCCTTTTGCGGATACTGATAGTTGACGCGATTGGGCGCCGTGGAAAATCGAATTGTGCCCTTGCCAGGTTCGCATGTCGAGTCATTCATAGGTGGTGTGCGGCGAACCGATTCAATTTGTGTGCCTTGACCAGGTTCAAGCCAGATGATGTCATGTTCGGCGCGACGAGACTCGAGGCGTGAAAAATTCAGATCCCAATTCGCGTACTCGAAGTCACTAGGAAAGTATCGCTCTTGGCGCGGATATAGCTGCACCCAATCTCTTGAGTATCGCGGATCCAAGAAGTCTGAGTCTGACGGGAACTTTCGCGGCTTCGCGACAAGCTCGTGACGAAATGCCGAAAACAGTACCCAATCGTTTGCGATGAGTTCAATGTAGAGTATTTTGTCGCTTAGATCGGCAGTAACGAGCGTTGATACCGGAACACCGTCCAAAGAGCGCAGCTTCGAGAAGAATCCACTATGCACGCTTACGTACGTAGAAAGAACGTCGGTTGTATCTGCGAAACCAGTCGCGCGGGACTTCAACGAAGTCCACGGGCCGGTACTCCACGCTTCTTCAAGGATCCCGATCGCCGTGCGCCCGTCTTCTGCTCGTGCGTTCCATTGCAGGCCGGCCAGCGCAAGTTCGGCTCCGAATTTATAGTTGCGGAACGTAACAACAAACGCGAAGTCTCCCAGTTCGTCTGCTCGATTGTTGTCTCTCGCGTTCTTTCACCGACTCCGTCCCGCGCTTTTTCGTGAGAGGCGCGACGAAAAATCCCG
>WUUC01014917.1_pt1 | contig 85144 bp, 89 predicted proteins | sample 6278441 | NCBI WGS metagenome assembly WUUC01 (sample SAMN13675441, study PRJNA597444) | soil metagenome | isolation source: soil | place: USA: Washington | collected 2017-10
CTTCGCGCTCCGCTCGTACACCGACGGCGGTGAGCACTACGACGGGCAGATCGGCTCCGAACCGACCCCTCGCGAGTACATCGACGCGCTCCTGGCCTGTACCCGCGAGTGGACGCGGGTGCTCAAGCCCTCCGGGTCCATCTTCGTCAACCTGGGCGATTCGTACTACAGCGGCAAGGGTGCTCCTGGTCGTACCACGACGGACGGCAAGAGCGCGGCGCGGACCGCTCGCCGTGCGGGGGGTAACCCGCTGGATGGCCCGTCGTTCGGGGTGGGCCGCAAGTCCCTCGTGCTCCTGCCGGAGCGGTACCGGGTCGGGTGTGTCGATGAGCTCGGGCTGATCGCCCGCGCCGTGCTCGTGTGGTCGAAGCCGAATGGGCTGCCCGAGTCGGTGACGGACCGGGTGCGCCGCTCCCATGAGGACTGGGTACATCTCACCAAAGAACCCCGGTACTTCACCGCGATCGACGCGATCCGCGAGCCGCACGTCGGGGGACACTCGGGCCTGGCTGCGACGTTCAAGAGGCCGAGCCCCAGCCACACCCTTGTCCCTGGACAGGCCGCCACCCAGCAGCGCAACGACCGGCCGGACGTGCCAGCCGAGCACCCGCTCGGCAAGCTGCCCGGCTCGGTGTGGGAGATCGCCACCCAGCCGCTGCGGGTGCCCGAGCACCTGCCCCAGCACTTCGCGGCGTTCCCCACCGAGTGGCCCCGCCGGATCATCGCCGGCTGGTCACCGGCCGGGATCTGTACCAGATGCGGGCAGGGACGGCGGATCGTCACCGACGCCCGACGGGAACGCAACGGCACGCCGGTCTCCGGTGCCCTGTACGGGCCGACGGGCCGGTTCGCCACCGCCACCGGCCGCCAGCACACCGAGGCCACGCACAGGACGGTGGTGGGGCAGGCGTGCGGCTGCCCGGACACGTCCGCCCCTACCCGCCCGGCCGTGGTGCTGGACCCGTTCGGTGGGACTGGCACCACGGCGTTGGTCGCGTCGGTGCTCGGTCGGATCGGTGTGAGCGTGGACTACTCGGCCGACTACTGCCGCCTCGCGACCTGGCGCACCACCGATCCCGGCCAGCGCGCGCGTGCCGGCCTGCTGCCCAAACCCGCGCGTGTCTCGGACGGGCAACTGGGGTTGTTCGAGTCGTGAACCGATCCCACCAACCCATCAGGAGGACACATCCATGACGACGCTGGTCAACGACCCGGCGACCGCCGAGGCCGAACCCGGCGCCGCGCTGCAGCCCGACGGGGCAGCGGAAACGGCCGATGCTGGCCCACCATCGGTCGACATGAGGAACGTGTGCGCGCCGCAGCCCGTCCTGGACGCGCTCGGCCGGCTGGCGATACCGGGCCTGGTGACCGTCGCGCTGGCGATGTTCGCCGCCGTGGTGTTCGACGCCCCGCCGTGGACCAGGACCGCTCTGACGGCTTCGTTGCTGGGCTGGGCGGTGTTCGGGTTCGCCTGGGCGGTGTGGCCACGCCCGCCCTACCGGCTGTTCCCGCGCATGCCCCGCCAACGGGTACCGGTCGATGACTGACCGACGCCAGCGGCGCCGCCGGGATCCGGGGGAGTGGATCGCGGCGGTGTTCCTGGCCGGGCTGCTGGTGACCTCCGGGGTGATCGGCGTGGTGCTGCTCGTCCTGGTGGTTTACAGCGGCTGGGTCAACGGCGGGGTGCGCGGCGTCCTGATCGGACTCGGGGCGTGCGTGGTGGCGCTCGGCGCGGTGCTCGGCGTGGCGTGGTGGTTGCTCTCGGCCGAGGACCGGGCCGACGCCCGTCGGCGCGGACTCCACTGAGCCGAACACGTGCTGTGTTCCGCGTGTCGCTCCCAGTGATAAGCCGTACTAGGGCATAATTACGACTCCCAGCGCATACCGGGCACAGCGTCCGGCGCGTGTGATTCGCCGCTCCCCCTTTGGAAGGTTCATCGCCCATGCCCGGCACCACACCCGAGGCCGAACCGGTCATCCGGCCGTTCGCCGACGTGCTACTCGAGATGCAGTCCGGCCTCGTGCACGGTGACCTGACCACCAGACTCCACGAACTCACCACCGCGGTGCGTGAGCACGGCAAGGGCGGCGCGATCAGCCTGACGATCAAGGTCGAACCGGTCACCAAGGGCGACGGCGGCACCGTCACCGTCTCCGGTGCGATCGCCGCGAAGATCCCCCGCAGCGAGCCCAAGAAGTCGATCTTCTTCCTCGCCGAGGACGGCAACCTCTCCCGCGACGACCCCCGCCAGTTGCACCTGCCGCTGCGTGAGGTCGCCGCCCCGGCCGCCACACCGCTGCGCGAGGCCGTCGGCATGCACCCCGCCCACCCGATCCGAGAGGTTCCCGGCCGATGAGCGCCAGCACCGAAGCCGAGGTCGTCGGCGCCTACGCCCAGGCCGCCGCCGCACCGACGCAGATCGACCCGTCCAAGGTCTACTCCCTGACGGTTCCCGACGGCGCGGCGTCCGCCGTCATCGACCTCGAGCACCTGCACGCCTACCCCCGGCGCGCCAGCGGCACCGTGATCCTGCGCGACGGGGCCAGCTTCATCGCCTACCTGCGCCGCCACGCCGGGCGCAACGTCACCGCCACCGAGGACGACCCCGACGGCGACGGCACCTACCCGTTCCTCTACGCCGACCAGAAGTCAGGCCGGGTCACCGCGGTGTTCAACGACGACATCGTCGAGGCCGCCGGGTGGCGTGACCACCGCGCCGAACTGCGCCTCGAGCCCACCCCGGAGTGGCAGCACTGGTCGGCGAACAACGGCAAGCTGATGAGCCAGGACGCCTTCGCCGAGCACATCCAGGCGGGCCTGTCCGAGATCGTCACCCCGACCGCCGCCGAGATGCTCGAACTCGCCGAGTCCTTCGCCGCGACCAACACCTGCAACTTCCGCTCGAGCCACCGCCTGGCCAGCGGGCAGCGGGAACTGGTCTACGCCGAGAAGGTCGAGGCCAGCGCCGGTGGCAGCAAGAAGATGCCCATCCCGGATACCTTCGCCCTCGGCATCGCCCCGTGGACCGGCACCGACCGGTTCAAGCTCGAGGCGTGGCTGCGGTACCGGATCAACGACGGGCGCCTGGTGCTCGGCTACACCCTGATCCGCCCGCACGAGGTGCTGATCTCGGCGTTCGAGCAGGTCACCGGACAGATCAGCGACGGCACCGGGGGCCACGTCCTCAACGGCCAGCCCGCCGAGTCCCGCACCGCCAGAGGCGCGTCGATCTTCGACCGGATGCGCTGACCCCCCCGAACCACCTGTAGAAACTGCGGCGCCCGCCCCACCACCGGCGCCGGGGCGGAGCGAGTCGACCGCGCGGGAGGCATCACAACCCCCGTGGCCCGCGCGGACCGACGGACCTTCCACCCGGCTGGGCGGGCGCCGCACGCACGTCTCATGCACGCCGCGCCGAGAGGCAGACCCGTTGAGCCTGCTCGCTGACCTGACCCTGGCCGGGCTGATCGTGAACATCGCGGTGATCTTCGGCGCGCTCGCCGCCCAGGCCCGCGCCGTCTCACCCCGCCGCTGACCGTCGCCCCCTGCCGACACGGGGGCAGGCGCCCGCGACGCCGCGACGTTAACCCCAGGCGCGTGGTTCCCTCCCGCCCGTGACTGCCCTGGCCGATGCCGCCCTCGCCGCGCTGGCACGCCGTGTGAGGACGGCGGCCGGCTCGTGATCTTCCTCGCCGACGCCGCATTCGTCGCCAGCGCCGTCACCGGCCTCGGCGTCGGTGGAGCCCTCGCCGCCGGTGAGGAAGTCAACGTCGGCACCCTCGCCCAGTACGGGGTGCTCGGGATCTTCGCCGCGATCCTCGTCGTCTTCGCCAAGACCGCCTACCGGCGCGAGACCGACCGAGCCGACCGCCTCGAGACCGAGGTCCAGCGGCTCAACGCCCTCATCCAGGACCGCGTCATCGGGGTCATCACCTCCGCGACCAACGCCGTCGAGGAATCCACCGAACTGATGACCGTGATGGCCCGCGAGCAGATCGCCGCCGGTCACCGCGACCGGATGAGCAGCGGCCGTAGGGAGGAGAGGGCACCGAGATGAACCCTGACCGTGACCACCGTAAGGGCGAGACGTCCCGCTCCAAAGCTGACCTGGCCGCCGAGGAGGAGTTCAACTCCCCCGTCGCTGTGGAGGCACGCCTCGGGCTCGCAGTGAAGATGCTCGACGCTGCCGTCGCCGAACTGCGCGGGCTCATGAGTCAGCTGCAAACCACGACCACCACGACCACGACCACGACGTCGATGTCACCGGAGGAGAGCCAGCCATGAGCAGGTACGACGACGGGCCCGACCCGTTCCCCGGCAAGCCGCCGGGAGGCCAGGCTGCCGCAGACCGTGGGCAGGCCGCCGCCGACCGCGGGCAGGCTGCCGCCGACCGTGGGCAGGCTGCCGCCGACCGTGGGCAGGCCGCCGCCGAGCGGCCGGGAATGGATCGCGGGCAGGCCGCGTCGGTGCTGCGCGAATCCCTGGACTCCCTCATCGTGGAGTCCCAGATGCTGCGTACCGACGTGCGCGCCGCCGAGACCCAGCGCTCCCGGGAGACCGCCCGCCGCCGCCAGGAGAACCTGGCGATGTTCGGCCTGCTCGGCGTCCTGTCGCTGCTGATGCTGCTGATGATCACCGTCGCCTGGCAGAACAACCAGCTGGCCCAGCACGTCAAGGCCAGTTCAGATCAGCTGCAAGACTGCACCACCCCCGGGGGGGACTGCTACAAGCAGGGCCAGGCCCGGACCGGGCAGGCGGTGCAGACCCTGCAGCGGATCCAGATCTACATCGTGCAGTGCTCCCGGTCGCTGCCCGTCGACCGATACCCGCCCGGCCCCGCGTTCGACAAGGCGTTCGAGAGCTGCATCGCCGACCGGCTCGCCGCAGCCCAGGCCACCGGCCGCGGCCCGCTCCCCAGCCCGCGCGCCACCGCGACACCGAGCCCTGCGAGGCGATGATGGAGCCCGACGGACTGGGGCTGACACACGCCTTCGTCAGCCTGATCGCCGCGCTGGGCTACCTGATGATGGTGGTCATGGTGCTGCCGTTCCTGCCGCTGACCCGGCACCTGCGGCAGGTCGGCACCGTCCTGTTCGCTGCCGCCGCGATCTCGGCCGCCTCGATGGTGCTGCGCGTCGAGCACACCTGGTTCATCGTCGCGGTCGACGCGGTGCAGGCGGCGGCGCTGCTGTGGTTCCTCGTCGGAACCTGGGAGCACCTGCGCGCGCCCGCCGAAGACGATGACTGACGACAACGGGCTTCCTCCCGTCGGCGGGGCGCTCGGGTCGGAGCCCTCGGATCCCTCCGCGCTCTCGACTGCGCAGCTCGTGCGGGAGATCACGCACCTGCGGGATCTCGTGGAGGCCAACCTGGTCGGGCGTCGAGAACTCATCGCGAGTCAGATCGGCGAACTGCACCGGCGTCTCGATGAGGCCGACCTGCGCTACCAGCAGCGTTTCGACGCCCAGACCCACGCACTGGACACGGCGATGGCCGCAGCGGGGCGCGCCGTGGAAGCCGCACTCGCCGCTGCCGAGAAAGCCGTCACCAAGACCGAGCTCGCTGCGGCCAAACAGTTCGACGAGGTCGCCGCGCTCGCCCCCAGACTCCAGGAACTCGCGCAGCAGCTCGTTGCGCTGGACCGGCTCACCGACGCCAAGTTCATCACCTTCCGCACTCTCATCGACTCCCAGGCAGAGAAGGTTGCCCTGGCGTTGGCGTCGGTCGACAAGGCCGTCACCAAGGCCGAGACCGCCACCGAACGCCGGTTCGAGTCCGTGAACGAGTTCCGGCAGACCCTCACCGACCAGGCCGCCACGTTCGCCACCCGCGACCAGTTCGAGACGCAGCGGTCCGCGACGACCGAACGCATCCAGGAACTGACCGCCCGGGTCGACCGCACCGAGGGTCGCTCCGGCGGCGTGGCGTCTAGCTGGGGATACCTGGTGGGCGCGATCACCATCGTGGTCATCGTCGTGAACCTGTTCGTCTACATCGCGGGCGGCGAGTGAACCTGGTTCCGTCGGCGCGACGTTAACGCTCAGGCGATCGCACACTGCCGGGCATGCACCTGCTCTCCGATGCCGCGTTCGCCGACGCGATGGGCTCCTTCGCCCGGCATGGCCTGACCGCCGCCGCGCCGGACGTCGCCGTGCTGCCCGACAGCCCCGAAGCACTGGCCGCCGAGGGCGGCGGCGACGACCCGGCGGCCTGCCTGCACGACGCCGACGACGAGCCGATCGACGGGACAGGCGAGAGCCTCGACGATCCGGGGCCGCGCACCGCCGGATCGTGGCGGGCCACCTGGCTCGCCGACGTTCTGCGCGCCGAGGGCCTCACGGTCGTGGAGGTGCAGGGCTGGCGCAGCCGGGGCTATGCCTACCCCGGCCCGCCGAAGGTCTCCCTGTTCCACCACACCGCCTCCGGGCGCAACTCCGGCCCCGCCGGCGGGCTGCGCGTGGTCGCCTACGGCCGCCCCGGGCTGCCTGGGCCGATCGCCAACTGGCTGGTCGCCCGCAACGGCGTCGTGTACGTGATCGCCTCCGGGATCTCCAACAACGCCGGGCGGGGCAACGCCCGAGCAGCCGGCATGCCGAACGTCACCGGCAACGCCGCGACGTTCGGCGACGAAATGGAGAACGACGGCATCGGCGAGCCGTTCACCGCCGTCCAGTACACAGCGGCGATCAAGGCCCACGCCGCGGTGCACCGCCGGATGGGCTGGACGGCCAGCCGGGGCATCGGCCACAAGGAGTGGAGCGTCACGGGCAAGCCCGACCCGAAGCTGAGCATGGCCCAGGTGCGCCGGGATCTGGCCACCGCGATCGCCCGAGGCACCACCCCCACGACAGATGAGGACGATGACATGAACGCCGAGCAGTTCGCCGCGTTGCTGCGCGACAAGACCGTCCGCGCCACGCTGGGGGAGATCTTCAAGGAGACCCGCCTGGGCTTCGACGCCAGCCCCGACGGCAAGGGCTACACCGTCGGCGGTCTGCTGCTCGAGGTCTGGCAGCGCACCGCCCAGGCCCCGGCCAAGAAGGGCGAGCCGAAGAAGTCCGCCGCCCCCCAGGCCGGTCCGCTGGCCGAGCGTGACATCGCTGAGGTCGGCGACGACCCCAGGCTCTGACCTGACCCGAGCCGCCGGTGGGGTACCCACCGGGGCCTAGGCAGCGGTACCGTGGGGAGCCCAACCCCCGGTGCCGAAGGGATCGTGCGCGCATGTGGGCACAGGACGACCCGCCGTGAGCCTGGCATGCCCAGGGCACCAAAAACGGTGCCCGGACCCGCGCCGTACCGCGTGCGTAACGCTGCGGGCGCGTATCGTGCCGCGTACAAGACCCGCGCCGGGCGATATCGTCCCGGCTCTGCTCGTGGAAGGTGCCCCACCGTGACCGCCGACGCCCGCCTGGACCGCCTCACCGCGATCGCCGACCTGCGTGCACGGCTCACCGCCTGCCGTGCCGTGCTCACCGAGGTCCGCACCGAGTACCTCCATGCCCGCCGCCTGCGCGACGGCCTCATCTACACCGGGACCGACCTGTTCGCCGACGCCAACGCCCCGCTGCGCTGCCGGGTCGTGGAAGACCCCCCGCCCGGCGAACTCGCCGCGCCGTGTCCGCTGCCGCACAAGTCGATGGGCCTGTGCCAGCGCCACTACCAGATGTGGCAGCGCGTGGGACGGCCGTGGAACAAGCCCTGGGCCGAAGGTGGCCTCGGCCTGGACTCCCCGCCGTCCTCCCCGTACCGCAGCCGGGGCTGGCGTGCCCGCGCGTTGCGCCTGTCCGGGATCTCCAACACCACCTTCGCCGACGTGACCCGGCTGCGGCACTGGCCGACCGAGGCCGAGCCGCCCGGCCTGTACGCCTACGAGTCGGCCGGGGCCAGCACCGTCGTGCGCCTACCCGACCCGCCGATCTACTCCGGCGAGGCCGAGCACTGGGCCGCCGCCGGGGTCGCCCACCGCGCCGCCAAGGACGCCACCGCACTGGACGAGGCGATCCAGCACACCGTCCGTAACCCCACCGTGTGGGAACTGATGCGCAGCGAGCCGTCCAACACCACCATCGCCGACCTGCTCGGCGTGGGGGAGCAGTGGGTCTATGAACTGCGCCGCATGGATCGCGAGGGTCACGCCGCATGAGCGAGAGACACGTCGGCTACCTCATCACCCTCAAACGGGACGTCAGCGCCGACTCGCCCTTCGCCCGCTCCTTCCCCAACGCGCTCATGCTGATGCAGTACGTCGGGTCGGTCACGCCCGTCGTCGGGGAGTACGGCAGCCACGAGCGGGTGATCCTCGAACGCTCCAAGATCGAGGTCCGCCGGTTGCTCCTGGACCTGCTCGACCGCCTCGACGAGGCCGAACTCGACGAGACCTGACCGGTTCCCCCTGTGCCCCGCCCGCCTCTGGGAAGGACGACGCTCCGCATGGTCACTATGCGTTACACCGAACTGGCTGACAGTTTCCCTTGGCGGGTGGAGCTACTGCCCGAGAACGTGTGGGACGAAGTCACCACACTCATGCGCGACGACCGCGACGACGGTCCCCTCGGCAGCGGCACCAGCTTCGCCGTCACCGCCTGCGCCACCAAGCCCGACCACTGGACGCTGTGGCTCTCCGACGCCAGCGCCCGCTACCTCGCACACCCGTGCGCCCGCCCGTCGGCGTTCGCCACCACGCCGTGAGCGCCGCCCCCGACACGGGCCCGGCCGCGCCCACGGCCGCCGACCTGGTCAACCCCTACTGGGACGCCGTGGCCCGCTACGCGATCCCGTCGCACTTCGAGGACGAGCCGCCGCAGGTCGGGCAGATGCCCAACGACCTGCTCGACGTCCTCCACGACCCCGACCCCGACACCGGGCTACCGGGCTGGCTCGGCGGCTACGTCCAGCGCGACAAGCTCACCGCCCGCTACGCCTGGACCATCACCGACCCGCCCACCGTGGAGTTCGTCGCCGCCCACGCCGGCCGCGCCGTCCTGGACCCGCTCGCCGGCAGCGGCTACTGGGCGTGGCTGCTCGGCCAACTCGGCATCGACGTGCACGCCAGCGACCTCGTGCCGCCCTCGACCGGGCAGCACTACTGGCACCAGAGTGAGCACGTCCCGGTGTGGGGCGCCGACGCCGTCGAGGCCACCGCCGAATACGGCGCCGACCGGACCCTGCTGCTGTCCTGGCCACCCACCGGGCCGCTCGCCGGGCAGATCCTCGCCGCCTACACCGGGCCGACCGTCATCTACATCGGCGAGTTCGGCAACCTCGGTACCTCCGCCGACCACGAGTTCTTCCAGACGCTCATGGGCCGATGGCACCTGGCCGGGCGGCACCTGCCCGTGCAGTGGCACGGCATGCACGACCTCGTCGCGGTCTTCCACCGCGACGATCCCGACGATCCCGACGCCGAGAGGACAGCCGCCCATCATGGGAGGACGAGCGAAGAAGGCCAGACGGTTAGCCGCGGGCACCGCCACGGAACGCGCCGACGCGGCGATCGAGGCCGTGTGGGCGCGCGTCCCCGACGTCGCGTGCCGGGGCCTGTGTCACACGACGTGTGGCCCGATCGACATGTCGGCCCGTGAACGTGAACGCATCCGTGAACGGCACGGCGTGGACCTGCCCGAGATCACCCGCTACGGCGACCGCCCCGGCGATGACTGGCTCTCCGATCGGCCGTTCACCAACTGCCCCGCGCTGACCGAGGACAAGAAATGCTCGGTCTATGAGGACCGTCCGCTGATCTGCCGGATCTGGGGCGTCGCGGAGACCCTGCCGTGCGTCTACGGCTGCGTGCCCGACGAGCCCCTCGACGCGGTCGAGACGATGTGTGTGATGGCCGACGTCGAGGTCGCCGGGGGACCGTCGGTGTTCCAGCGCGAGAAGCTGCGCCAGGCGGGCGTGGACCGGCCGATGACCAGCGCGCAGATCCGCGCGGCCGCCCGTCGCAACCCCGAGCGGGTCGAGCGCCTGCGCGAGGCCGCCAAGGGCTGGTCGGCGCACGACGCGAACCGGGCACGGGCCTACCACCCCGGCGAGATCGCCGCCGAACACGTGCCAGACCACAGCTTCTACCTCGGTAGGCCGCTGCCCTCACCGATGCCCGGCCAGCCCATGCCGACGCTGCGGCTACCGGCCGAGGGCGGGCGCGCCGATGCGTAACGTCAGGATCAGCCCCGTTGTGGCCCGGCTGTGCGGCGGCCGTGGCCGCGTCGAGGCGCTGCTGGTCGAAGGCAGCGAGTACGCCTGCACCGAATGCCGCGCCCGCGGGCGCCTCGGCGATGAACCCGTGCACCTCAACGTCACCCGCTACGGGACCGGGGCCGCCCGCGCGACGTTCACCCACACCCGCTGCGGGGACGCCACCGTGACCGTCACCGACGCGCCGCACCCCGCCTCCGCCGACGGGCTCACCGACGTCACCGCCGTGCCGCTGGTGGCCTCCACCCCGTTCGGGGCGTGGCCGGTGCTGCTCGTGGAGCGGCTCATGGTCAGCGTCAAGTACACCCCGCTCCCGACCGCCGACCACGTCGACCAGTTCCTCACGATCATGGGCGAGTGGGGCATGCAGCCCGTGCCGTCGGTGTTCCGGCCGCCGCCTGCCACGCCGGGCTGGGTGCTCACCCTGCCCGGCGCCGGTGACGGCGGGTCGGTGCGCTACGGGCCGCTCGGCGCCGACGGGGTGCTGATGGCCCCGCTCGACGACGTCGGCTTCCCGCCGCTGTGGTTCCAGGCGCTCCTCGAGCGCGGCGGGGTGTGCGCGGTGTACGCCCTGTCCCGCGTCCCGCTGCGCGCCCTCAACGAACGGCCGATCCCCGAGATGGTCGCCGGGCTGGACGCCGCCGCCCTGGCCGGTCTGGTCATGGGCGCCACCGCCACTGTCACCCGCTGAAACGAGGAGAACACCCGTGACCAGTGTCCAGCTGCATCGGCAGGCGACCGCCGCCGTGCTGGTGGAGGTCGTGCCGACCGGGACCGGCGAGATCCGCTACCACCTTCGCAGCGTCGGCCCGGAAGCCATCGACGAGCCGGTCGCGCTGCGGATGCTGCGCGCCGTCCTGGCCCAGATCGACGACGAGTTCCCAGACGTGGCAACCGCTTGCGGTTTGTCACCCGAACCGCCACCATCGGCGTAACAGCGCGGCCTATATTCCCAGGCTGCGCAGGCGACAAAGGGGGTAGCGGCGGTGAGCACGGTGACCGTGCACTCGCTGGCCACGACCTACGCCGGTCAGCCCGTTGCCACGCCCGCCCAGGCCGACCCCGCCGAGTGGGCGCACTTCGCCGCCCAGACGGTGGTGATCCCCGGCGGCTGCCACCTGTGGCTGGGGGAACTGTTCGGAGCCGGGTACGGGCTGTTCGCCACGACCACGGCGCCGAGCAGCCTGTTCGACGTGCCCCGCAAGGCGCTCATCGGTGCGCACCGCTACGCCTACGTCGCGCACAACGGGCCGCTGCCCGAAGGCGCGCAGGTCCGTCACCGCACCTGCGACGAGCCGCTGTGCGTGCACCGCGAGCACCTGATGTGCGGGGATGCCTGGGACAACGCCCGCGACCGGGAGGAACACGGGCGCGGTGCGCGCGCCAAGCACGGGGTGCGCCAGTACCGGGCCGACACCCGGCCCCGGCTGCAACGGTCCCTGGACCTACAGAACGCGCTGCGGTCGGCGCTGGTCTGCGGCGCGTCCCCGGCCGACCTGCCCGGTGTCGTCGCCGACGTCTACGCCGAGGGCGACCCGATGCGTGACCAGTTGCCGCTGTGGGCCGACCCGCCGCGCCACTTGCGGCTGGTCCGCTGAGCAAGCGTCGTCACCCGCCGGATCGGGGTCGCTGGCACTGCCACCGGCGGGGCTGCCCCGGCGGGCACGCCCTGCCGGACAGCGCCGTGTGCAGCGCCGACGACGCGACGCTAACGCGCTCGGCGGGGCACCGTGAGCCCATGAGTACCGAACTGTCCGGGCGTTGCCCGAACGGCCACCTGCTGCACCCCGGCGTGCCCGCGCAGGACTGCGCGCAGTGCGGCCCGTTCTTCGCCGTCCTCGAGACCAAGGAACACGGTCGGGCCTACGTCCACATGGGGCCCGATCCCGACACCGTCCTCACCGAAGCCTTCCCCTGGCAGGGCTGCCACTGACAAGCTGGGTGACAAGGGCCTCGGTGGCCGGCGCCGGGAACTCGCCACCCCGGATCAACGGCTGTGGACGCGCGACAAGGTTGCAATTGGCCGTCCGCCGCTGAGGCCCCGTTCCGCTGGCGCGACGTTAACCCCGTCGGTGCCGCACCGTGCCCGGCATGACCGAATTGGTGCTCAAAGACGGCACGACGCCGCGCGACCCGCGCCTCGATCGTGTCCCGCAGTTCGACCCCGCATCGCGCAGCTTCTCCATCCGTCACCTGGTCGTCGACCGCAAACCCCGCTCCTACACCTGGGGTTGCCGGGCCTGGCTCGACCAGGGACAGGAGGGTGCCTTACCTGCGTGGGATTCGCCTGGGCGCACGAGATCGCCGCGCGGCCGCGCGCCCGCCACGCCGACGAACACACCGCCATCGGCCTCTACCGCCGGGCGCAGCAGCTCGACGAATGGCCCGGCGAGAACTACTCCGGCACCAGCGTGCTCGCCGGCGCGAAGGCCACCGCCGAACGCAAACTCCTCACGTCCTACCGCTGGGCGTTCGGACTCAACGACCTGATCCTTGCCCTCGGCTACAAGGGACCAGCGGTGCTCGGAGTGAACTGGTACGAGGGAATGGGCCGCACCGACGCCGAGGGCTACATCCGCGTCGAAGGCGACGTGATGGGCGGGCACGCGATCCTGTGCAACGCCGTCGACGTCAAGCGCAGGCGGTTCAAGCTCCACAACTCCTGGGGGCTGAACTGGGGCATCTCGGGGGAGTGCTACGTCAGCTTCGATGACATGGAGCGGCTGCTGCACGAACGCGGTGAGGCGTGCATCCCGATCGTCCGCTGATGCACGAGAGCCCCGCCCCCATTGCGAAGGGGCGGGGCTCGAGGCTGGGCGGCACCCGCAGGTGATGCCCCGACAGGCTACCGAGTCAGCGGCGCGTCAGGAGCCGCACCCGCGAGAGCTGCTGGCTGATCGCCGCTCTGCGCGCGCGCCAGCCGTTGGCCGGTTGCACGCTCGCGCCGCGCCGGGCGGCGAACGCGGTCACGTCGGCGAGGTTGAGGCCGAGGACGGCTGCGGCGATCGGTTTGTCGGCGGCGATCACCGATTCGCCGCAGTAGATGAACCGGGCCGACAGGCCGGGGCCGGTGACGGTGTAGAGGACGGGGACATTGCAGCGGGGGGCTGCGGACATGACGACAGACACGGCGGGCACCGAACGTAAGAAGGGGAGAGTGAGGCGGACACCTCTGGTACTTAGGGTATCGGCCTAGACCGCCGACTGGTTACGGGCTTCGGCCGCGTCGAATGTAGACGCGCCGGGAACGCAAAGCGTGACTATGTCCGTTGTGTCCGTGAAGATGGTTCAGGAGAAGGACTCTCGGGGTTCCGGTGCGGTCGCGGGCCGCTGCACTACACCGAACCGGCAGGGCCACCCCGCAGGGGGCAACCAGCCCGAGAGACACCAGCCCACCCCGGCCGGGGCTGGGGGCGCATGCGGACACATACGCCCCAGCCTCGGCCACCCCCGCTCGAGCACCACCTCCCGCGCGCGAAAGGCCCGGCCTGATGATGACCACGGCGACCCCCGGCACGGTCCCTGCGGCACGCCAGGGCGAACCCGATCCGGCCCCGCCGGCCGAGGACGACGACACCGCCGCCCTCGGCGCGGTCCTCGAGCGGCTGTTCTGGCTGCGCCGCGCCTCGGGGCTGACCCAGGCCCAGGTCGCCGCCCGCATGGGGGTACGCCAGGCCAGCGTCTCGGCGCTCGAGCGCCGCAAGACCCGCCAACAGTTCCAGACCGTGCAGCGCTACGCCCGGGCGCTCGGCGCGCGGCTGGTCATCGGCATCGAACTACTCCCGGAGCAGCGCGGGGCCGACCGGGCATGAGCCGACGCAAGCCCCACGTGTGCTTCGAGTCGTGCGGGTGCCGCCGTAACCGGGCAGTCGGGCGCGGCGTCGGCGGGTACGAAGCACCATTCGCGCTCGGGAACCGCGCGCAGCGCCGGGAGTACCAACGTCGCCAAGGCCGTAAGCAGCAGCCGCCGCAGCAGCAAGAACCCGACACCGGACAGGAGCCGAACCCTTGACCGCGCTGGCGTCGACCACGCCGGCCCGGCACACCATCCCCACCCTGCGGGTGCTCGCCGCGCTGCGCGCCGCCGGGGAGAGCGGCCTGTACGGCACCGAACTGATGCAGGCGTGCGGACTCAAGTCCGGGACCGTGTACCCGATGCTCGACCGGCTCTTTGACCGGGGCCTGATCGTCGAACGTCGGGTCGGTCGCTGCGGCTACGTCCACCTCACCGAGGACGGTCGCCGTGCCCTGCTCGACGGGGTGCGGTGGGTGTGGCGCGAACGTAATCGTTCCCTCGCGCGCGCCCGCGAGATGACCACGGTGCTCGTCGAGCTCGGCGCCGTTCCCGGCGAGGCTGCGGAGTCCGGCGCCGCCGGATGAACCCCGATCCCCAGCCGCAGCAGCCGGGGCGCACCGCCGACCGCGTCTCGGTCCGTATCTCTGTGCTGCGCTACCTCGCGGCCGCCGACGAGAACCAGGTCATCAAGCGCGATCATCTGCGTGAGGCCGTCGCCGCCCTGCACCCCGGCGAGTCGGTCCGCAAGCCGGTACAGATGACGCTCGCGGAACTGGCCAAGATGGGCGTGATCCGGCGGCTGAGCGGCGACGGGGCGATCCTGGTCACGGGCCTGGGGGAGATCCGTCGGCGGCTGGCCAGCCCGAACCGGTGGAGGCTGCCGCGCTGCCGCAAACGCAAGTTCAACTCCCGCGTCGATGCGCTGTTGGCGATCACGGCGGCAACCCGGCGCGGCAACCGGCGGCCGCGCGATGAGCGGCGCACCTATCTGTGCGACGCCGGGTGCAACGCCTGGCACCTGACGTCCAAGGGCGAAGACCCCCTGGGCCTCGAGCCGCCGAAGGAGTTAGCCGCTCGGGCGCAGCCGGCGCCGCCACCGCGCGGCCAGCCACCCGTCGATCAGGTCCAGGTCGGCCGGTTGCAGACCGCGGCGGGCATCGGGGCGGATCAGCAGCGCCCCAGCGGCCAGCAGCTCCTCGACCTCGGGGCCGCTGCGGGGGATCGCGTCGTCGTCGGCCCAGATCAGGCCACGGCCGGAGGCGACCACATCCACTGCGGCGGCGAACTTCAACTCCGGTGCCTGGTCTCCGCACGCCCCGAACGCGCGCACCAGCCGGGGGAATCCGAACAGGCGTTCGAGTTGGTCGGCGTGGTCGCACCAGGTGGTGCACCAGCGCAACTCGACGTGGCCGCCGGTGTGTAGCGTCCGCAGCCGATCGACCAGCGACGGCGCCCAGCGCATCCGCCACTCGGCGCAGTCGGCGTAGGCGTAGCCCTGGCGGGGCGGGGCGCCCCACGAGGGCCGGTTGGCGTTGATGACGCCGTCGACGTCGAGCAGGAACACCGGCGGCGGGGTGCTCACCGGCCCGGCACCGGCTCGCCGGGCTGCATGGCTGCGCGTTGCACCGCCGCCGCCATCGCCACGCCGGGCCGGGCGCACGCCTCGTCGAGCGGGGACCGCACCTGGGCACCGTCGGGCACGGGGCCTTGCACGGTGATCCGGGCCGGGTCACGATCGACGGGGGAGTGCATGCGCCCGCCGTCGACGCGGACGTGGGTGTTCTCGGGCAGCCCGGCGGCCTGAGCGGTGTGCACCAGCCACATCAGGTCACCGAGGGTGATCGGCCCACGGGTGTCCTCGACGAAGAACTTCTGCGTCCGGTTGCGGCTGCTCACAGCGCCTCCCAGGAGTGTTTGCCGTCGTGGTCGGTGTCGAGGATGCAGACCCGCTCGGCGCGGCACGCCTCGTGCTCGGGCCGCTCGCGGCAGATCCGCCGCCCCAACTGCCCGCACCGCTCGTAGTCGGTCCCGTAGTCGGTGCAGCGGTTCAGGTCGCCGGTCAGCCCGTTCTCGCAGTAGGAGCGGATGCGGGCGGCGAGCCAGGCGCGGTCGACCTCCCCGCGGTCGGCGTCCCACCAGATGTAGCCCGGTCCCCGTCCGGACAGCACGATGCTCAGCCGCCCGTCGGCGTCGAGTTCGGTGACCGCCGCGCACGGTGCGCAGCAGTTCGAGCAACACGGCTCGAGTTCCTCCGCCACCACCACTGCGGTGTCATCCGTGGCGACGTCCACCCCGAAGCTGCGGCGTACCGCTGAGCGCACGTGTGGCGGGCCGCCGAGGCTGTTCAGCGCGTGTTCGATCAGGTAGGACACGTGCCGTACCGACAGGCGGACGTGCAGCACGTCCCGAGGGGCCAGCGGCTCCTCGCCGTTCGGGCGGGTCAGCCACGCCCGGTAAGTCTGCGCGCGTTCGGCCAGACTCGGCAGGCGGTAGCCGCGGATGCGGCCGCCGCCCGCCGAACGCTGGGTCAGCAGCAGGCCGTCGCCGACGGCGTCGCACAGGACGCGCCGCGCGGTGGCCTCGGTGACACCGCTGGCGACCATCGCGGCGTGCACCGCCCGGCGGTCGTGCCAGCCGTGGTCACCGAGCAGGGTGCTCGCCGCCGCCCACGCCGCGCTGATCCTTGGCCCGGCCCACACGCCGTGCGCGTCGCTCACGGCGTGGGCGTGACCGGTGCCGGAGTCGTCGGGGGACTCGCCGGGCCACCGGCCGGACCGGGCGCGCCGGCGCTGAGCCTCGGGGCGTTGACCGCCAGCGGCTGATCGGAGTGGATGTAGTCCAGGCTCGTCACGACCTTGGCCCCATCGGCCGTGAAGAAGAAGATCCCCGGGTCGTGCCCGCCGAAGGAACCGTCGTCCTGCGGGCCGTCGACCACCACGGGGGAGCAGCCGTGGCTGGACTTGCACGTCCAGTGGATGTCCTGCTCGGGCGTGGCCTGGGAGCCGTTGGAGGAGATCTTTCCCTTGGAGACGTAGTAGCCGACGATCTGCCCGTAGTTCATCAGGTAGACGTAGCCGACGGCGTTCGGGTTCTCCTCGAGCTGCCGCTTGCGGGCGAGGTTGGAGTGCTCGAGGCCCGGCTTGGTCGACTTCTTGGCCTGCAACGCCTCGCGGGCCTTGTCATCGCTGCTGTTGCAGCTCCCGGCGGAGAGCAGCAGCGCCACGACGGCGCCGATCCCGATCACGGCCACCGGCCGGCGGCGGCTCATCGGGCCGCTTCCTTGCAGTCCGTCGCCGGGTCGGTCATGTCGATCTCGGCGGGCAGATCCTCGTCCCGGAACTTGCCCTTGGTGACCCGCCGGGCATCGGTGTTGTACTCCCCGACGACGGACTGGCAGTAGCTGACGAGCCCGTTGTAGCGGACGATCGCGGCGTCCTGACCGGGGCCAGGGCGGGCGGCGTCGATCGCGGCCTGGTCGAGCTTGCGGTCGGTCGCCTTGATGTCCTGGTAGCGCTGGTGGAAGTTCTCCTGCGCGAAGATCCGGTTGTCCGCGTCGTTGGTCTTGCGGACCACGTCACCGCGTCCCTTGACGTCGCTGACCGCGACGCTCACGCCCCACACGATCGCGCCGACGATCCCGAAGAAGACCAGGAACGCCAGGAACACGACCCCGATGCGCACCCCGCCCTGGCGGGCGACCCGATCGGGGTTCGGATCGTCGTACCAGGGGCCTTTGTCGCGCGCCATGTGCGTACCTTTCGTCACGATTGCTGCTAGGAGCAACATCGTGCGTCAGATACGCCGTTCACTACCGCCCCGACTCGCCGGAGCGGCCTCAGCTACCGACCGCCGGGCCCGTCGTGCCATCCATCTCATACCAGCGGCACTCGGCCACGGGCACGTGCCGACGGCAGGTCACGCAGTACGTGGCTCCGTAGAACGACGGGTTCCGCGCATAGGTCTCGGCGATGGCCCGCGACATCGTCGTGACCATGCCGCACTCGGTGTGGGTGTAGGCGTCCCGGTACGGCCGGGTGAACCCCTTGGCCCGCTCATCCTCGGAGAGCACCAGATAGGCCGCAGCCTGATCGGTCGGCGCGGCGTCCGCACCCCGAGTCAGGTCCGGATCGTTGGGATCACTGGTCAGCCTGCTCATCGCGCCGGGAGGATCTACCGGTCGAACGTGGCCGTCGCGGCCGGGCGGCGCATGCTGTCCTCGCGGTCGTCGTCGTCATCGTCGTCATCGTCGTCGCCGCAGCCACAGGCGAACACGAACAGCGAGAGCAGGACGGCGGTGGCCGAGGCAGCCCGGCGCGTGAGAATGGTCATGGCGCAGGATTGTGCCACGTCGGGCTACTTACGGTAGTGCTCCGCGCGCGGCGAGCCACTGGGTCGGCTGCCCGGTGACGGCTGCGACGATCTCGAAGTCGAAGTCGTAATGCAGCAGCAGCGCACCGTGTACCTCCGCGCACGCCGCGATCAGTAGATCCGTGGCGCCCACCGCGCGCTGCAAGCCTCGTCGAACGAGCAGCCCCTGTACCTCGGCGGCGCGGGCGCAGACGGCCTCGTCGAGCGGCAACGCGATCAACAGGGCACTGCGCGACGCCACGATCTGCTGGTAGACGGCCGGGGAGCGGGCGGCGAAGCCGACTTCCAGGTCAAGCAGGGTGCAGGTCGCCTGCAAGTACCGCTCGGCGAGTGAACGCACATCAGCTTGGTCCTGGTCAGGCAGCAGGTGGATTCGCGCCTCTGCCGACGTGTCGATCAGCACCATCCCGGAGGGGTGGATCACTGGCTGCTGGCCAAGGGGAGGAAGTTCGGCTTCGGCCGCACAGCGGCCATGAACGCCGCAGGGTCATCGCCGTAGCCCTCCGGGTCGCCGTGTAGGTAGCGCGCGGCGGCGACCTTGGCCTGCCGGTGGCGGCGTGCGGCGACCTCGCGCAGCGCGGCGTTCACCGTATCCACCTTGGTCGTGGTGCCCAGTTCGGCGCGGGCAGCCTCCAGCGCCTCGTCGTCGAGGTCGATCTGTGTCTTGGCCATACCCCGAGGGTATCAGCGGGGGCCGACAAGATACCTAGCTCGCGCGACACGCCGAAAATCAGTCACGGATAACGACAAGGCGACATAATAGAGCTTATCGGCGCACCGGATCGGGGCGGGGGATCGGCGCCGGTTGCGTCAGATTCGATGAGACGAGGAGGCCAGCCGTCCATGTGCTGCTTAGCGGCGCGGCTACGCCAGCGGCAACGCTTACGACCGGACTGTCACCTGACAGTGGACGATCGTCCACTGTCAGGTGACAGCGTGCCCCTGGTGACTGTCCCTCAAGCACCGATGATTCTGCACCCTGCGGCGCACCGCTCGCTGCCCCGTGCCCCCGGCAGGGATCGAACCCGCGCGCCGCGGATTAAAAGTCCGCCGCTCTACCGCTGAGCTACGGAGGCGTGCCTCTGACGGGGCTCGAACCCGCGCAACCCGGATTAAGAATCCGCCGCTCTCCCAACTGAGCTACAGAGGCTCGGGCGGCTGATGCCCGGACAGGTACTCGGCTAAGCCCTGGATCCTAGCCACGGAGTCACCGAGTAGCCCGAGTGCTTTGTTGCAGCCGCTGCAAAGCGCGCCTCGCGCGGTCTTCGTCGCGTGGCAGTGGTCGGCATCGGTCGCCGGTCGGCCGCAGTCCCGCACAGCGCAGAGCCCGCCCTGCCGTTCAAGCGCTGCCTCCCACTCGCCCGGCGCCCAGCCGTTGGCCTTGCGCTTCGACCTGCGCGCCCACGTTCTGGCCTTGTCCGGGTTCTGCTCCCGGTACAGCCGGTTCGTCTCGTTGATTGCTTCACGACGATTCCGCCTGTTGGTACGGGAACGCTCCTTGTATAGCTCCGGGTTTGCCCGGTAGTTCGCTGCCTGTATGTCTGCGTCGCACTTGCGACACTGCGTTCGCCGCAGACGGAACTCAGTCTCGTCACGGTCCGTCTGGCAGGTTCGGCACACCATAGGCGCGACGGTATCCGGCGGTCTCCACAGGCATCACGGCCCGATCCTGGGCTGGCGCTCGGCGATCCACCCGTGGCCCAGCCGGGCCGCGCCGCACGCGCACCGCTCGACCCGCTCCCCGTTGACGCGCCCGCGCGTCTGGACCCAGTGCCGGTGCCGCTGCGGGGGCGGCGGCGCTTCGTACCAGGGGATCCCGCCCCGGTTTTCGAGTTCGACGTTCCTGGTGCTCGACGGGTCGGTGCGAAACGGCGGCCGTGGCGGGCCGCATCCGACCGCCCCGGCCAGGAAGCCAGCGACCGTGGCCAGCGTCGCGCTGAGCCCGGCGGTCAGGGCCACTCGTCGGCTCACCCTGGGGCCGGTCATCGCGGGCGGTTGAAGTATCGGCCGCCGGCGACAGTGCCGACCGCGGCGGCGAATATCCACGCCCACAGCGGCAGCGCGTCGTCGGTGCACATCCACAGGGTGAACCCGATGACGGCGCCGACCACGGCGTAGCCCAACGTCGGGTCGGCTGCGCGGGGCGCCTCGGGCGTCTCCTGGCTCATGCCGTCGTCCGTAGCCGCACGTAGAGCGTGGCCGACTGCGAGAGCCGGTCGGCGGCGGTGTCCGGCAGATCCCAGATGACGTCCACGACGTCGTACACGTCGTCGTCGATCAGCGTCGAGTCGCCCTTGCGGGGCACGGCCGCCACCCGGCACTCATCGGCCGTCTTGGGCCAGCGCCCCAGGGTGGTGCCGAGGTTGTCGATGATCACGCACGAGACGTACAGGTCCGGGGTCGCCATCAGATGGCGTCCGGCACGTCGCCGTAACGCCAGTTCCCGGTGTGCCTGCGCGCGCAGTCCACAGCGGCGTCGAGGTCGGTGAAGTGCTCGCACGTCACGCCCCACTTGCCGGGCTTGCGACCGGGGAAGCCGACTTCGCGGCCGTACTGGTCGACAATCAGGATCTCCCCGACGTGGAAGGTCTCGAGCATGTAGTTGAGGGACTCGCCCGCGCCGACCACGTCGGGCAGCAGCTTGACGACGCTGCGCTCATACCGCGGGTGCTCCCGGACCTCCACGCCGACCTTGACGAAGATGTCGGTCATGCCGGAGCGCAGGTTGCTGTCGTCGCTACCGGGATCGGGGATCTTGGTGACGACGGCGAACTCGAACGCGCTCACCGGCGGAAGTCCCTGGTCTTGATCTTGACCATGATCCGATCGCCCGCCCGGGTCAGCAGCCCCGCGGTCGGCACGCCGACCAGGCCCTCGGCCAGATGCTGCCCGCTGCCGGTCCACGACGAGTGCACCCCCGTGGTGACCGCCTCCATCGCCTCCCACAGGTTGCAGGTCCGGAACAGCGGCACGACGTCCAGGCCGAGTTTGGAGCCCACGTCCTCGACGTTGGCGCGCTCGAGCCACCACCCGCCGATCAGGACGTCGAACAGGACGAACCGCTGATCGGGGGCGTAGAGCCTCCCGGACTTCTGGATCCCGGCGCCGTAGCCCTCGCCGTAGAGCGTGACGGTGGTGTCCCCGAACGCTTGTTCGAACAGTTCCTCGGGCAGGTGCTCGTCGAGCCAGTTCACCAGCTTCGCCGGGAGCTGCGCATTCTCGGTCCGGCCGCCGTAGCGGGAGCGGTGCCCGTCCCAGTGGATCCGCACGTTCGTGCCGTCGACCTTCTCGGTGAAGTGCCACGGCGCACCGGCTAGGCACTCGAACTCCGGGCGCGCCCAGGTGTCGGTGAACTGGTTACGCAGCGGCCCGGAGGTGTGGCGCAGGTACGGGCTGTAGATCTTCGGGTACTCACGGATGGTCGGCGCCGGCGGGACGGCGCTCTGGGTGGTGGTGGTCACGTAGCGGAGGCCGGATTTGAACCGGCGACCTTTGGGATATGAGCCCAACGCGCTGCCGAACTGCGCCACTCCGCATCAAGCGGTGCCCCCGACTCCGGGAGGGCACCGCCGTGGAACGTTATCGCCTGCGGCGACGCCCGGGCCACCCCAATGGCTCACGCAGCAGGCAGGCTGCGTGCAGGTGCAGCTGGCGCACCCTGGGGTCCGGCGGTGGCGGCGGCGCGGCGAGCAGGGTGCGCATCAGGCGACGCTGTCGGCGCCGGTGGCATCGCCCACGACGTCGGGGTCGGCGACGCCGGCGCACGCGGCCGCCACGATCGCCGTGGCCCCGTCTGCTGACCCGGTACGGGAGTAGGAGCGGGTCGCGCCGACCAGCGAGGTGTAGACGGCCTGGGTGCCGACGTGGGTGTCGTGGGTCTGCACGGTGTTCGCCGAGGCGAACCCCAGGTGAATCGACTGCTTCCACGCATCGGGTCCGGCGCCGAGGAACAGGCACGCCCACTTCTCGGTGGCCTCGCGGGCCTTGATCATCTCGGCCACCTGGCTGCGGGTGAACTCCCGGCTCGCGTTCTCCTGGCCGTCGGTGTTGACCACGAGCAGCACCGAGTCGTTCTTCTTGAGCTTGGGCACCCGCTTCTCGAACTCGAGGATGGTCTTGGCGACCGCGTCGCACAGCGCGGTGTAGCCGCGCGGGCTGTAGAGCTCGTGGGTCAGGAACGGCACCTTGTCCAGCTTCGCGCCGACGCAGATCGGCATGAACTCGGTGTCGAAGACCGTCGCGGTGACCCGGTAGTCGTAGTCGGTGTCGGCGCGGAGCCCGTCGATGTAGGAGTTGAAGCCCGACCGGACGTCCTCGGCGAGGTGGAACATGGATCCGCTCATGTCGATGACCTTGAGCACGTGCCTGCGGGGCGCTCGTTTGGGCGCTGCGGGTACCTCGGCGGTCGCGGGTGTGTCGGTGGTGCTCATCGTGGGTCGGTGTCCTCTCCGGCGGTGGTGGGCGGGTCGTCGTCGGTCGTCACGGCCCAGCGCGCCGGGCCGTCCTCGCAGACCAGCACCGAGGCCCCGAGGTGGGGGTGCTGGGGCAGGAAGCTGGCCTCGGGGAACAGCGCCGAGCGGTGCATGTCGACCTCGACGCGCACGCAGCGGGTCTCGGTGGTCATCACCGGCGGCCGGCGGCGCAGCCACGGCGCCAGCGCGCGCCCGAGGTAGGGCCAGGTCGCGGCGTCGGCCTTGAAGTGCTGCCACCAGTTGGCCGGGGCCTGGAAGCTGACGGTGCGGGTCTCGGCGCGCGTCAAGGTGGGTAGCTTTCGGCCCAGGACGTAGGCCCGGATCTGGAACGCCACGTCGTCGGCGGTCCGGTCCCAGAACGCCTCGGCGGTGACCGTGGAGGCCATGTAGGCGCCGGGCACGCGGCGGGTGACCGCGACCTTGATGGTGTCCAGGCGGTGCTGGGTGATGACCTTCTCGCGCACCCCGCGCCCCCTCTCGCCGCGCGAAAACGTAACAGTTCGGACACTCGGGGCGCTGGACGCATAACCGGGCGGCGTGTCGTACCGTGGGTGACGGGGCGGTTGCTCAGTGCGGCGGGCACGGTTCCCCGGCGTTCCGGTAGTCAGGCGCCGGTCCGGTACGCGGGTTCAACTCCCGCCCGCCCCTCCAACACGGCCCGATCCGTATACGGTCACGCGCATGGCCGAGAACCCGACAACGCCCTACATCGACCTGTCCGCACTCGACCTGACCGACGGCGGCATGACCCGCGAGCAGGCCGATGCGCTGGTCGTGCACGACGTTCCCACCGATCCAGTCACACTCGCAGCCTGGAAGGCGGCCTTCGAGGCCCAGGTCGCCCGGCAGGAAGCGGCGTTCTGGGCGGCTGTCGCCGGGCAGATCCCCATCCCGGACTACCAGGTCACCGTCGGGCGCAACGGCGAGTTCGCAGTCCTCATGCCGACCGGGATCACCCGCTCCCAGGAGTCCGCGATCGCCGGAGACGTCCGCCGACGCTTCGAGACCACCAGCCCGAACGAAGACCCCTTCCCCGGCATGCGCGTGGACACCCCACCGGACTACGTCTCCCCGCCCCAGTCACACGGCCCGGATGAGTTCCAGTGCGCCAAGTGCGGCGGGATCTTCACCAAGCGGTGGACCGACCTCGAGGCCGCCGCCGAGACCGCGATGCGCTTCGGTGACCTGCCCACCGACGAACAGGCGACGGTGTGCGACGACTGCTACACCGCCCTGATCGGCTGGGCCAAGTCCCAGGGACTCGTGCCGTGAGCACCAAGGCCGCCGAGGATGATCCCGACCTGATCGGCGCGATGTGGGTCGCCGTGGAGACTCGCCGCGACGGTGACGCCTACGACGAACTCAATCGCTCCCCCGACACCGAACTGCTCGTCATCGCGGCCGTCGGTGAACGCCTCGCCGAGATGGCCCGCGAGGTCTGGCGCGACCGGATGCGCTACTGACCGTTCCGCGAGTCGGCGCGACACTACGGACGAACCAGGCCCATCCTCACCGGCGTGGGTGAACTGATCGACATCACGACCGCGCGCGGGCACCGGGACAACCGGCTCGCCGCGGCAGCCCTGCACGCCCGGATGCACCCCGCGCTGCGCTGGCACGCCGGTGATGACCCCAGCGCAGCGCACCGGCGCACCCCGATGGGCCGCGCCGTCTGCGGCGCCGCCGGGCGCCTGCGCCTGGCTGGCCCGCACACCCCGCTGTGCACCCGCTGCTACCCGCAACGCCACGGGGACGTCGGGGGAGGGATCGGGGCGTGATCCGGGACCGCTGTCGATGACCGCGCGCACCCTCGCTCCCCCGAGGGGCGAGCCCGACGGGCGCACCCGCCGCGCCGGCGCCCGCTCGGTGCTGCTGCGTTCGTTCGTCGCCGACCTGCTCGCCCTGCCCCCGCAGATCCGCCGGCCGATGCTCGCCGACGTCCCGGACCGCGACCTACCGGCGCTGTTCGCCGCCGTCTCCGACCAGGTCGGCACGCCCTACGGGCTCTGGGCCGATGACCCCGTGGGGTTCACCACCGACGTCCTCGGCGAGACCCTGTGGAGCCAACAACGGGACATCCTGGCGGCGCTGATCACCGCCAAGGAGGTGATCGTTCCCGCCGGGTTCTCCGTCGGCAAGACCCACCTCGCCGCCCGCGGCGTGGCCTGGATGAGCTGCTGCTACCCGGTGGGCACCGCCCTGTCGGTCACCATCGCCACCCGTATGCGGCAGGTCGCCCGTCAGCTATGGCCGCACGTGCGGCGCCTGCACGCCCGCGCCGGACTACCCGGCAAGGTCGACACCACGCAGTGGAAGATGCAGGACGGTCACGGCGTCGAGACGATCGTGGCCTACGGCTTCTCCCCGCCGGACACCGACGAATCCGCGATGCAGGGCATCCACGTCTCCGGGCGCTTGCTTCTGGTCGTCGACGAGGCTGGCGGTATCGCCCCGGTCATCGGTGAGTCCACCCGCAACCTGCTCACCGGCAAGGCCGTCATGCTCGCCATCGGCAACCCGCCCACCGACGCCGAAGGCGGCTGGTTCGAGAAACGCGCGCTCGCCGGGCACGACCCCGACCGGCCCGACATCGTCACCCTGGCCATCGGCGCGGTCGACTCCCCCGCGGTCACCGGCGAGGATCTGCGCTGCCAGGATTGCCCGCCGACCGTCCCCGAGCACCCACTAGCCGACCACCTCGTCGACCAGCGCTGGATCGACGAGGCGATCCGGGACTTCGGCGAGGACTCCCCCTACGTCCAGGCCAAGGTCTACGCCCGGTTCCCCAAGGGCGCCGCCGACACGATCATCCCCCTGTCCTGGCTCGAGAACGCCGCCGAACCGATCGAGCCCGACGAGCCGACCTGGCGACGCCTCTGCGACCTCGGGCTGCCGGCCGAACGCGACCGGTGGCTGGTCGAACCCGGCGCGTGGGTGCGCCTAGGCGTGGACGTCGCCGCAGACGGCGGCGACGAGATGGTCGTCGCCCGCGCCGTCGGAGACCTGTTCACCATCGAGCACGCGAGCTCCGGGCCGGGCAACGCCAACGCCGTCAACGTCGCCGGCAAGATCCTCGAGCAGATCCGCCGCGCCGAAACCCTGCGCGCAGCACTCGGCTCCGAAGCCAAGGTGCGCGTCAAGGTCGACTCCATCGGCGTCGGGTGGGGCGTGGTCTCCACCCTGACCGCCTGGGGCAGCGAAGGGCTGCACGACGCCGAGATCGTCCCGGTCAACGTCGCCGAGGACACCCGCCGCATCGCCGACGGCTCACCGATGGTCGGCTACCGCAAACGCGACGAGATGTGGATCGCGTTGCGGCAGCTCGTGCAGTCCCCGCCCGGCGGCGGGCGCCCGCTCGTGCGGCTGCGCGTGGACGAACGCACCATCGCCCAACTGTCCGGACCGCAGTACACCACCACCAGCGACGGACGCACCAAGGTCGAGTCCAAGAAGTCACTCAAGGCGCGCGGCCGCAACAGCCCCGACCGCGCCGAGGCGGTGCTGCTGTGCGCTTACGAGCCCAAGGTCCGCCGTCGGGCGCGCCTGGTCGCCTGATGCTCGGCGGTCGTGGTGGCGATCGGCCGCCTTACCGTGCACCCGGCAGAACCCGTCCACAGCACGGGACTTGGCACAGGAGTGCTCGCGGCAACTGGGGGTCTTACGAGAGGGCGTCTTACGCGCCTTGGCCATCTGAGAAGGCTGGTCTTGTATCCGGGCGCCAGCCAGAGCCCACCGAAGGAGTGTTGCGGCGCCGACTCTACCGCCCCGGCGTCGGCGGGCCGCCGAGCCAATCTGGTAGCGGGTCGGGGCCGTGGTCGATGAACCGGTCGGCGGCCTCGCGTACCGCCTGGCGACCGGCCGGGGTCGCGATGTGCGCCTCAACGATCATGTCGGCGACCTTGACGAGCTTGTCCGGGAGTCGGGTGCCGGGCGCGACGACCACCATCAGTGGCTTGTCGAGCAGGATGGACACGCCGAGCTCGACGGCGAACTTGATGTTGATGCGGCCTTCGGGGACCACGGAGATCACGACACGGGTGCCGCTGAGGGCGGGGATGAGACGTCCGCGCACGTGCCGGACCAGGGCGGCGAATCCGGGATCGTCGGCCCAGTCCCCGCTGTCGGTGTCGCCCATCGGTTGTTTAACCCGCCTTCCGCGTGTCGGCCGCGCCTTGAGGCTAACGACGGGGTCGCCGTGCCCGCTGCCCCGCGTGGTTCCGCCCCGCCTGGGCGTGTTGTGCACGGATCGCCGGATTGCCGGCATTACCGTTACTGTGAGGCGCCGAGTGGTGACTCATGTAGGGGGGTGCCGTGCCACGGAAGCCGGTCTCACCGACCCACCAGTGGACGGGCGCAGCCGCCTACAGCATGGACGCCCGCATGGCGGCCTTCGCCATCCGCCACGGCCGGGTACGACTCAACGTCGACACCGTGCTCGACGTCCTGGACGTCTACTGCGAGAACTGCAAACGCTTCTACGAGGAAGTCGCCGACGTGCAATGCGAGGCGGCCACCAGCAACGAACACCTGATCGGCGGCCCCACCGGCACCCGCAAGAAGCGGGTCCACGACCACGACTGCGTCGTCTACGGCTGCGAACTGAGCCCGGCCGAGGCCGCCGCGCTACGCGCCGCCGCCGCCAACCCCGCCCCCCGGTCCCCCGTGGACATCAACCCCGTTCGTTGGAAGCGCGCCCTGTGACCGGCGCGCTCCACCGCAGCGCCCAAGCCCGCCGTGACCGTCGCCGCGCCATCGCCCGGCGTTGCTCGTGGGCGATGGCCACCGTCGGCGCGACCCTGCTGCTGTCCAGCCTCGGCGTCGGGTTCGGCCTGCTGCTCACCGAGACGCTCACCCACTAGCCCTGCTCGGGCAGCCGCTCCAACACCTGCGCCAGCAGGCCCTTGATCTCGGCGACGTCGCTCTTGACCACGGCCATCTCGCCCGCGAGCCCGTCGATCCGGCCGTTGACGGCCGCGAAGCCCTCGCGGGTCTCCTGCCGCAGCGCGCTGACCTCGCCGTGGATGCTCTGAGCTGTCATACGGCACACCGTATAGGGCCGGTACGACGGTCCGGTACAGCGCGACGCTAACGACCCTGGACACCTACGGTGCGCGGCGTGACGACCCTGCCGCCGATGCAAACCGAGATCGCTGCCGACCAGCCGCGTGAATCCGTGAGCACCCGCGACGTCGTCGCGCTGGTGGTCATGATGATCGGCGTCGGCCTGACGATCTCGGCCGCCTACCTCACCGACGTGCGCCTGGGCCTGGCCGTCACCGGCCTGGTCGTGTTCGCCGTCGGCGCGACCGTCGGTCTCGACCGTGCCACCGACGCCCCCGCCGACCGCTACCCGCCGCGATAAAGGAGGGCCGCCCTCGTGCAGTTCCTGCCCTCACTGCGACGCCGCCGCTCGGCTCCGGTCAGCGGCGAGATCGTCCGCGCCAGCGGCTCGCCGTCGGCGATGGAAGTCAAGCTGCTGCTCGCCGACTACTACGCCACGCTGGCCAACTACGGGACCGGCCTGCACGAGCCCGCCAAAGCCTGGCCGCTCGAGCGGGCCGTCGCGGAGGGCTACGAGCGTGTGGTCTGGGCGTTCAAGGCCGTCGCGGTCATCGGAGAGAACACCGCCCGCGAGGACGTCCCGTTCGAGGTCGTCGAAGGAGAGAAGGACGACCTGCGGGTCGTGGAGGACCACCCGATCGCCCGGCTGCTCAACGGACGCGCGAACCCGCTCGAGACCGGGTCGGTGTTCCTCGAGCGCCTGTCGGCGCAGCTGCTGTTGTCCAAGCGCGGCGCGTTCGTCGAGGTCGTCAAGTCCAACATGGGCACACCGGTGCGACTGGACCTGCTGCCGCCCTCGCGCACCCGGATCGTGCCGGGCTATGAGTCCCTCGTCGACCACTACGAGGTCACCCGCCTGGACGGCACTCGCTACAACGTCGAGGCCGACCGGGTCCGCTGGGTCCGCCGCCCGCACCCCATCGACCCCTATTCCGGAATGACGCCACTAGAGGCCGCCGGAATGAGCGTCGAATTGGATTACTTCGCCAGGCTCTACAATTTGTCTTTCATGCGGAATGACGGCAGGCCCGGTGGAATTGTTGGAATCACGGGCCCGGAACCGCAAGGGGGCGGACTCAACGACACCGATCTGCAAAAGCTCGAAGCGCGTTTCGGTCGCGGTCCGACAGAGGCCGGAAAGATCTCGGTCGTCGAGGGCGAAATCACTTATGCAGATTTGGCGGCGAAGCCCAGAGATAGCTCTTACAATTCTGTCTCGAGCAACTGCAAGACAGAAATCTTGTGCGCATTCGGGACGCCGGAGTCAATTCTCGGTAATGCCAGCGGCCGCACTTTCGACAATGCCGAACAGGAAGATTATTCCTTTTGGTCGATTACCATGTCCGGCCATTTGTCGCGGATCTCCTCGGCGTTCCTCGCCGATGTCGAGGAAGGGCAGAAGCCCCGGTTCAACCTCGAGGCGATCGGGGCGTTGCAGCTACCTGCGCGCCAGCGCCGCGCCGAGGCCCGCGAGGAAGTCGCCGGTGGTCTGCGCTCCCCGAAGTCGTATGCGGACCTGGCCGGGTACGGCGATGAGATCGGCGACCTGCCCCACACCCGCGCCCTGTGGATGCCCTCGGGCAAGACACCGCTGCCGACCCGCCCCGAGGACGCCGAGCCCCTCGGCATGGGCTCCCCAGTCGAGGACACCGGCGGCACCGGCGAGCCGAGCGGCGGCACCGGGCCGACCGACGCGATCCCCGGCCAGCCCGCTGATGCCGCAGTCGGCGGTGGCAGCACAGGCGGCGGACCGACCGAGCCGAACGTCGGCGGACCCGTGCCGCCGCCGAGCCCATTGGCCGGTCCCCTCGGTGCCCCTGCCTCCCGCGCTCCGCTGGGCTCCACGGCCGGGACCGCCTCCGGTGGTTTCGGGGTGGCCCCCGCCGCCCCCGCAGCGACCGTGGTGGCCCCGACCGCCATCAAGGCCACCGCGCTCGAGGCCAAGGCGGCCGAGCCGTGGCGAGAGATCGACCCCGTCGACACCCAGACCGGCGCCGAGGACGCGATCGCCGCAGCGCTGGTCGCGTTGGTGCCGCGTTGGACCGAGCGGGCCGCCGCCCGGCTGCGCAGCCCCAAGACCCGCAAGGGCACCCGGCACTTCACCCCCGAGTACGAACGCGACACCCGGGTGGGAACGAAGGCACTGGACGCGGCCTACGCCGCCGACGAGAGCAACTGGGCCGATGAGGCCGAGGACGCCGTGCGTGACCTCGTCGAGGACGCCGCGTTGCGCGCCGCGCTGGCGTTCCTGACCGACCTGGATCCTGCCGCTGCCCCCGACACCGTCGCCGACCTGCCCGTCTCGCTGCGCAGCGCCGCCCTGGACGCAGCGTCGGCCGCCGTCCCGCCGATCGTCTCCGGCGCCGCCTGGCAGGCCCGCCGCACCGCCCGCACCGTCACCGACCTCGACGCGAGCGGCGGCACCGTGGAGGACGCCGTCGACGCGGTGACCGACCGCTCCGCCGACATCACCGAGTGGGCGCTCGCGGCGGCCGCCGACGCCGCAGCAGCCGCGACCGCAGCCGGGCACGCCGCAGCCGCCGACTGGGCCGCCGCCAACGACCCGGCGGTGCGGCTGCAGCGGCAGTGGTTCTCCCGCAAGGACGGCAAGGTCCGCGACACCCACACCCTCGCCCACGGGCAGCGCCGCGGGATCGACGCGCCGTTCCAGGTCGGGCTCGCCTCGCTGCGCTTCCCCGGTGACCCGCTCGGCCCGCCCGGCGAGGTCCGCAACTGCCGCTGCCGTGCCGTGTACCGGGTCCGCCGCAGCGGCCAGTTCGCCACCACCCCGGCCGGCGCGCAGACCCGCCGGGCCGCCTCATGACCCTCTCCCTTCCCAGCACGCAGGAGCCGCAGCCGTGAGCATCCAGTGGTCGAACTGGTCGCAGGCCGGTGTGGAGATCAAGGCCCGCCAGTGGGTGGAGGCCGAGCACCCGCGTGACCGCAAGGGCCGGTTCATCGAGGTCGGCGCGTCGGTGCGGATCTTCGGCGGCGGTACCGGCCGGGTGCTGCGCAACGCCGGTCACGGTCGCATCGACGTGCGCCTGGACACCAATGGCAAGACCGTCCGGGTCGACACCGGCTACCTCACCGTGCTCAAGCGCCCCGGTGGTGGCGCCCCGACGGCCAACCGCGACGTCGCCGGCGCGGCACCGATCCGGCAGGCGACGGCCGACGTGCCGCAGTTCACCCCACCGACCAAGCCCGTCGCGCCGAGCACCAGCCGCCAGGCACAGTCGGTGGCCCTGGACGACGTCGAGCCCGGCGACCGGGTGCTGCTGCCCGGCCGGGACACCCCGGTCGACGTGGTGTCGGTGGAACTGCACCGCGACGCGGGCGGCACCGTCTACTTCACCGGCGCCGACGGCAACCCCGACACCACGATGATCCCGGCGATGCTCGCCGCCCGGATCACCCGGCTGCCCGCCGAGCCCCAGGACCGAGACACCACCCCGACCGGCCCTACCGGCGCCCCCGCCGCGCCGGATACCGTCAGCACAGGAGGTGGCGAGGGTGTACGCACAGATCGCCCAGAAGCACTGGCAGACACACCTGCCGAACCGGTACGCCGCGCTACCGAACCCGGACGGGTTCTTCCAGATGCTGGGCCAGCAGGTACTCGACGAGATCGAGGACCGGGCCGAGGAACTGGCGGGGACGGCCCCGCCGGACGAGCCGTACCTGGACGCGCTGTCCCGGCTGGCGACCGCCCGGCGGACCGCGACCGAGGACGTGGTGCGGGAACTGATCTTCCTCGAACCGGAGCCCGAGACGATCGACCCGGACGAGCGGCCGATGCCGGAGCCGACACCGGGCGAGCCGACACCGGACCGGTGGGTGCCGTTCGACCCGGTGACGGGGACACCCGAGAGGTAGAGGCACCCGCGCGGGCATCTGAGGCGCCCGCTGACGGTACGCAGCCGTTCACCGAGGATGAACTGAGCCGCGTCGAGCGGGCCGGGCACGGGATGCTGCGCGGCGACGCCGAGGCCCTGACCGGGCCGGAGCGGGCGCAGTGGCGTGAGCGGTTCGCTGAGCAGGACCGTTTCAACGCCAGCCTCGACGCGCACGCAGCCCGCTACGCACGCCCACGGTTCACTCCCACCGGTACCGAGGATCTGGCTCCGTCCGGCGCGATCGCCAAGTTGCAGGCCAACATCGCCGCGCTGCGGGTGCTGCGCGCCACCGAGTCCGAGAACCGCCCGGCCACCGCCGAGGAGCAGGCCGTCCTGGCCAAGTGGTCCTCGTGGGGCTCGCTGTCCGAGGTGTTCTCCCCTGACCCTGCCGTGGTGGAAAAGCACGGGTTCACCCCGTACCGCGACGAGGTGTACTCGCTGCTCTCCCCCGACGAGGTCGCCGAGGCCACCGCTGACGCCGACGGCAGCGGCGGCACCGGCGATGAGGTCGCCCAGGCCGCCGAGCAGATCGCCGAGGCCGAGCGCACCGTCCTGAACGCCCACTACACCGACGCCGACGCGGTCAAAGCCATCTGGAAGGCCGTCCAAGACCTCGGCTTCGACAAGGGCCGCGTCCTCGAACCCGGAGCCGGGTCGGGCACCTTCATCGGGTTCCGGCCCGAGCAGGCCGAGATGTTCGGCGTGGAACTGGACTCCACCACTGCGGCGATCGCCGCGAAGCTCTACCCGGACGCGGTGATCCGCAACGAGTCCTTCGCCGACACCAACCTGCCCAACGGCACCTTCGACGCCGCCGTCGGAAACGTCCCGTTCGGCAAGTACCAACTCGGTGACCCGATCCACAACCCGGGCCGCAAGGAATCCATCCACAACCACTTCATCATCAAGTCCCTCGCGCTCACCCGTCCCGGCGGCGTGGTGGCGCTGCTGACCAGCCGCCACACCCTGGACGCGCCGGGCAACAAGGCCGCCCGGGAGAAGATGGCCCGCTACGGCGACCTGATCGGCGCCGTCCGGCTGCCCTCGGGCAGCCACCGCGCGGTCGCCGGCACCGACGTCATCGAAGACCTGCTGATCTTCCGGCGCCGCGAGGACGACGCGCCGCCAGGCCACGCCGCCCCGTGGCTGACGTCGGTCAAGAAGGACATGGGCGTCGGGACGGTCACCGACTCCACCACCGGCGAGGTCCACGAGGGCATCGAACGCACCCTGGACGTCAACGAATACTTCGCCGAGCACCACCCGGAGAACATCCTCGGGGAGTTGACCTGGACCAAGGGCCGGTTCTGGAACAAGAAGCGCCCCGGTGCCGGTGAGCAGGTCGTCAAGGGCAACGCCGCCGGTGTCCCGGAAGCGATGACTACGGCGCTGGCCAAGATCACCGCCGACGCCAAGGCCAAGAACCTCACGTTCGAGCCCAAGGAAGCCGACCCGAACGCCCCGGACCTGTCGGTGATCGTCAAGGGCGCCTACGAGCAGGGCCGCATCGGCGAGGGCACCAAGGTCTACACCCGCGCCAAGCTCAACAAGGACGGCACCGTCGCCAAGAAGGGCGGCACCGAGTCCACGACGTTCACCCAGATCGTCGGCGGGGTCCAGGTTCCGCACTTCCTCACCAACCCCGGCGACGCCCCGGAACTGCGGTCCCTGCTGTCCATCCGTGGCGCCGTGTCCGACCTGCTCTCGGCCGAGCGGACCGCCGCCCTCGGCGACAGCGGGCCGCTCGGGCCGCTGCGGGCGCACCTGAACACCCTCTACGACGCGCACGTCGCCGAGTTCGGGCACATCAACCGGTTCGACTTCATCCCCAAGTCCCGCAAGCTCACCAAGGACTGGGAAGACCCCGAGACGGGCATCCTGCACCTCGCCGGGGAGGTCGTCGATGACTCCCGGCAGGTCCGGCCGAGCCTGGGCGGGTTTCGCAGCGACAACCTCGCCGCCACTGTGCTCGCGCTCGAGTCCTACGACCCGGTCACCCGCACGGCCAAGAAAGCCGACATCTTCACCAAGCGGGTCGTCTCCCCCCGCACCCCGCGCACCAGCGCCGAGACGCCCGAGGACGCCCTGGCGGTCTCCCTCGAGACCCACGGCCGGGTAGACCTGCCGACGATCGCCCGGCTGCTGTCCACCGACGAGGCGACCGCGCGGGGGCAGCTCGGTGATCTGGTGTTCACCGACCCGGCCGACGGGCGGGTCGTCACCGCGCCGGAGTACCTCTCGGGCAACGTCCGGAACAAGCTCAAGGTCGCCGAGGCCGCCCTGGCCGACGACCCGGCGCTGGCGCCCAACGTCGCCGCGCTGCGCGATGTGATCCCCGAAGACCTCACCCCCGGTGAGATCGGCGTGTCGATGGGCGCGGCGTGGATCGAACCGGTCTACGTCCAGCAGTTCCTCCGGGAGCTGCTCAGCGACAAGGACATCGTCGTCGAGCGCGACGCCGGGTCGAATTGGACGGTGCGCGGCGGCACCTCCGGCGCGGCCGCGACGTTCGAGTGGGGCACCGCCGAACGGCCGGCGGGCGAACTCGCCGAGGCGCTGCTGGCCCAGCGCACCATCAGCGTCAACTCCACCGACAGCGACGGCAAGAAGACCAAGAGCCTCGAGGCGACCGTCGCCGCGCAGGACAAGGCCCGCAAGCTCAACGAGCGGTTCGTCGAGTGGCTGTGGGAAGACCCCAAGCGCACCGAGGAACTGACGCGCGTCTACAACGACCAGTTCCGGTCGTTGGTGCTGCGTAACTACGACGAGTACCCCGAGCGTGAACTCGAGGGCCTGGTCGAGTGGTTCAAGCCCTACCGCCACCAGTGGGCCGGTGTCGGCCGGATGATCCACGAGCCGACGGCGCTGCTGGCGCACGGCACCGGGTCGGGTAAGACCGCCACGGCGCAGATCGGCCTCATGGAGATGCGCCGGCTGGGGATCGTGAAGAAGCCCGCCATCGTGGTCCCCAATCACATGTTGGACCAGTGGAACCGCGAGTTCCTGGATATCTACCCCAACGCCAAGCTGCTCATCGCCGAGAAGGAAGACCTCTCCACCGCGGCCAAGCGGCGGGAGTTCACCGCGCGGGCCGCCGTCGGGGACTGGGACGCGGTCGTCATGACCCGCAGCGCGTTCGGCCGCATCCCCATGTCGGTCGAGGCCCAGCGCGAGTACCTGACCAACGAACTCGCCAACGAGAAGGCCGCGTTGCAGCGGCGCATCGAGGCCCTGGCGGCATCAGGCGATGAAGGCAAGGCGGCATCGGACGCGCAGAAGCGCGTCAAGAAGATGCAGGAGCAGCTGGTCAACCGTGAGGAGAAGATCAAGGACCGGCTCGCCAAGGCGGTCGACACCGGTATCACCTTTGAGCAGATCGGCATCGACTACGTCGTCGTGGACGAGGCGCACGGCTACAAGAACCTGCGCAACGCTTCCTCCATCGAGGGCGCGAACGTGTCCGGGTCCAAGATCGCGACCGACCTGGACATGAAGTTGCAGTACCTGCGCGGCGCCGGGGACACCCAGCGGGTGGCGACGTTCCTGACCGCGACGCCGATCAGCAACTCCCTGGTCGAGGCGTACACCATGACCAAGTTCATGCGCCCGGACCTGCTCAAGGCCGCCAAGATCGAGGACTTCGACCAGTGGGCGGCGACGTTCGCCGAGTCGGTCACCGCCGTGGAGCTCAACCCCGACGGCAACGGCTTCCGTCAGCACACCCGCTTCGCGAAGTTCCGCAACGTCCCGGAACTGCTGCGCATGGCGCACGTGTTCATGGACGTCAAGGCCAGCGACGACCTCGCCGCGGCCGGGCACTTGAAGATCCCGTCGGTGCGCGGCGGCGGACCCGAGCACATCACCATCCCGTCCTCGCCGGAGTTGCGCGCCTACGTCAAGGAACTCGGCGAACGCGCCAAGGACGTCCGTGACGGCCAGGTCGAGCCCGAAAAAGACAACATGCTCAAGATCTCCGGGGACGGTCGCCGCGCCGCCCTGGACATGCGCCTGGTCGGGCTGCCCGCCACCGAGGGCGGCAAGATCGAGATCGCCGCCAAGAAGATCGCCGAGATCTACGAGGACACCAAGGACAACGTCTACCAGAACAAGGGCAAGGAGCCCTCGACCGGTGCGTTGCAGTTCGTGTTCATGGACCAGGGCACCCCTGGCGCCGGCGGCAAGCCCAAGACCCGCGCCGACGGCACGGTGGACTTCAACGCCTACGACGAACTCAAAGCCAAGCTGGTCGCCGAAGGTGTCCCGGCCGACCGGATCCGCTACGTCCATGAGGCCACCAACGACCAGGAGAAGGGTGAACTGTTCACCGCCGCCGCCCAGGGCGAGATCTCCGTGCTGATCGGGTCGACGGAGAAGATGGGCACCGGCGTCAACGCCCAGCACCGCGCGGTGGCGCTGCACCACATGGACGTGCCGTGGCGCCCGGCCGACCTCGAGCAGCGCGACGGGCGCCTGGTGCGGCAGAAGAATCAGAACGAGTCCGTGCGGATCCTGCGGTACGTCACCGAAGGCTCCTTCGACGGTTACTCCTGGCAGACCGTCGAACGCAAAGCCAAGTTCATCCAGCAGGTCATGCGCGGCAACGTCGATGTTCGGGAGATGGAGGACGTCGGCGACGAGGCGATGAACGCCGCGACCGCGATGGCGTTGGCCACCGGCAACCCGTACCTGCTCGAGAAGGTCAAGGCCGACTCTGACTTGCAGCGCCTCGAGCGGGTCGAACGCGCCCACTTCACCTCCCAGGGCGCGATGCGCCGCGTCATCGACTCCTCCGATGCCCGTATCGAGCGGCTCGAGGCGATGGTGACCGGTCTGACGGCTGCGATCCCCCGCCGGCTGGACACCCGCGGGGATGCGTTCGCCTACACCACCGCCGACGGCAAGCGGTTCGCCAAGCGCGCGGATGCCACCGCCGAGTTCACCGCGCACCTGTCCGAGCGGCTCAACCGGCGGTGGGAGACCGCCGAGCAGCGGATCGGCTCGCTCGGCGGGTTCGAGATCGCCACCAGCGTCACCACCGACGGCAAGGGCCGTCCCGCCGTGGCGGTGGAGTTCCCCGACGTGCCCGGCTCGCGGACCGTCTACGGCCAGGGCGACCTGGCCAAACCCGATGTGATCGTCGGCCGCCTCGAGCGGTCGCTGCGCGGCATGGACGAGCAGGCCCTGTCCGCTCAGCGGGAGGCCGACGCGACCCGCGCCGAGGTCAACCGCGCCAAGATCGCGGTCAACAAGCCGTTCGCCGACGCTGGGGCGCTGGCCGCCGCGCGGGACCGGGCCGCCCTCTACAACGAGATCATCGAGTCCCAGATCAGGGACGACACCCCGGAGAACCGGTCCACGCTCGACGGCGCCTACGACCGGCTGGTGGCCCTCGGCGGGGACGTTCCGCCGGTGCGCCCGAAGCTGCTCGGCGACGACGAGCGTGACGTCGCGGCCGCCACGCGCGCCGTCGTCGAGGCGACCGACGAGCCCGCTGCGGTGCGCCGCGTCGGGGAGAACGCCTGGAAGGGCGTGTTCACCGTCGCCAAGACCCAGGGCGGCTGGAGCGTCATCCACGGCCCGACCGGCCTCAAGGTCGCCCAGGGGCACAGCTACAGCGGGCCGACGACCAAGGGCGCCGCCGAGGCCGTCGCCAAGGCCCTCTACGACGCCGTCGACGCCGACGGCGCGCACATCGACTGGGACTCCACCGACCAGGAGGCCCTCACCAGGCGCGGCCGCGAGTTCCGCACCGCCGATGACCTCAACACCAACCAGATCATCGCCAGCGCCGCCCGGAACTGGAAACCGCCGCCCAAGAAGCTCCGCAACGACAAGGCGACCGCCAAGGACGCCCGGTTCGCCGACACCGACGCGCTGCGCGCCCACTGGGCCGCATCCGAGGACGTCGCCGTCCAGCCGCTGGCCACCGAACCGCAGGTGTCGATCTCCAAGGGCGGCGGCCTGGCGATCGTCAAGGACGGCGGCCGGTGGGACGTGCGCCTGGCTGGCACCGGCGGGCTGCTGCGCTTCGGCGTGGACGTCGGGTCCAAACGCGAGGACGCGATGGCGGTCGCCTCGGTCATCGAGTCCGGGGTGCTCGGCGCCGACGGCACACCGGTCAACTTCGGCGACCTCGACTCCCCGGCGGCGTTCGCGGCCTGGCGCGGCCAGGACGGCATCACGATGGACGAGGCCGTGCTGCGGGCTCGCGGCGCCGACACCTCCGGCACCGGGTCGTCGTACATGTACGACCCGGACGGCTACAGCGGCAGCTACGCCAGCTACACCGCCGCCGTCAACGCCGACCCCGGCCGCGAGGTACTCGACGACGACGGCGCCAGCCAACACCGGCAGGTCTACGGCGACCAGGTCACCGCCGGGCAGTACCTGTCCACCGGACCCGCGAGCACCAACGCCTACGGCGCGCACAACAACGACAAGGCCCCGGAGAAGGTCGTGGCCGTCACCGACGTCGACGGCCGCCCCGGCGTCTACCGTGCCGAACTCGAGTCCGGGCAGATCCGGGTGCTGCGCCGCAACGACCAGGTGTGGCTGGCCCGCGACCCGCTGATCCGCACCGAGGACGGCGCCGTGCTCGGCGAGCCGATCAGCCTCGACGTCGCCCGCGCCGGGGACCGGGTCCAGATGAACCTCACCGCCCTGGACACCCCCTGGGCGAACGAACTGCGCGAGCACGGCCTGGGGGACACAGCCGCCAAGATCACCGTCACCGGCACCGTCCCGGCCGACTTCACCCCCGGCTCCACCCGCTCGGACTTCGCCCTGGACGACCCGCAGGTCACCCTGCCTGACGGCACGGTCGTCGCGCCCACGCAGGTCGAGCGCTACGGCGGGCGCCTGCGCGGAGTGTTCGCCCCGGAGACCGTGGTGCGCCTGGCCGACCGGCCCGACGGCGACACCGCGCAGGCGCCGGCGCGTCCGGCTACCGCCGACGTCGAACGGCTGTTCACCGCCGTGGAAACCCTCGACAAGGCCGTCGACGCTGCGCTCGCGCGGGCGGCCATCAACGGCCAGTCCCAGCACCGCAGCTCCGTCGCCAAGGTCACCGACGCGCTGCGCCGCTACCGCCGTAGCTGGGAGAACGGCGACGCCCGCGCCTATGAGTTCGACCGGGCGGTCCTGCTCAAACGCCTGGACCAGGAAGGACGAGGCTACGAGCGGGTACCCGAGGTCAAGTTGGCCCTCGGGCAGATCCGCGAGTCCATCGGCGACCCCGACGGCAGCCCGCCCGGCGGCGGGGCACCGCCCGCGTCACCGGACCCGCGGTGGCGGTCCTACGCGCCGGGTCTGTTCGGGACGCCGCTCGAGAACCTCGCCGTGGGCCAGGCGATCTACACCTACGGCGACGGCGACTACGTCTCGACTCCCTCGCCGGAGGTCATGGTCAGCACCGGGGCGGCCCGAAGCCGCGTGAAGCTGCGCACGGTCGCCGAGGTCGGTCCGCCGGAGCGGCTCAGCAACGGCACCCAGGCCCGGATGGTGTACTTCACCGACGGCACCGGCCTGCGCACCGAGACCGCCATCGACACCCTGGTGTTCACCCCCGCCGCGTCGGTGCCCCCAGCCCGAGCAGCCCAGCCCGAGGCCGCGCAGGCCCCGGCGGTCCCGGCCACGCCGGGCACCGACGTGGCGGCGCTCGCGGAGATGAGCACGGGGCAGCTCGCGGCGCAGACCGCCGTCTCCGGCGGCATGGACGCCTCGGTGGCCGTCCGCGGCGTCACCGCCCTCATCGAACGCGACGACGCCGAGACCGCGACGGTGCTCGCCGCCTGGGAACGCGCCGAGACAGCGCTCAACCAGGCCGCCGACGCCGCCGACGACCCCGCCGACGCGGCGTGGCTGCGCGCCGCCCGCGACGACCTCGCCGACCGGATCGCCGACGCCGGATACCCGGCGCCCACGGCCGCCGACCGCGCCGAGATCGCCGCAGTGTCGAGCATCGGGACCGCCTCGACCCTGGCCCGGCGCCTCTACCGGGCCGAAGCCGACGGCAAGACCCTGCTCGCCGACGCCCTGCGGGCACGCCTGGCTTCCCTGGGCTACGACGACGACGGCGACATCCTCACCGGCGGCCGCGCCGGCATGACCGACCCGCAGCCAGTCGGCCCGGCTCTGCTCGGCCAGCGGGTGGCGATGCGCGACTCCCAGGCCGACGAGCAGTGGACTGTCGGGACGCTGCTGCCCGACCCCGCCGGGCAGCCCGGCCAGTACATCCTGGGCTGGGAGAACCACGCCGGGGAGGTCACTGAGACCGGCCAGATCGCCACCGGCGGGTTCGTCGAACCAGTCTCCCCCGGCGACCCGCGCATCGGCATCACCGCCGCCGACCGCGGCGGCCGGATGTTCCTCTCCCCGGAGGACTTGACCCAGATCGAAGGGTTCACCGACGCCGAACTCGAGGCCGAGATCGTGGCCCTGGGCTCGGCGCTGGCCGACGCCGCGACCGAACGCGGCGTCGCCGGGATGGTCGACACCATCACCTACGACCTGTACCGCAAACTCGTCGACGAGCAGCGGTCCCGGCCCGACTACGTGTTCCGGTACCTGCGCGACGAGCCGCTGATCTCGCCCACCTACCAGGAGTCGCTGGCCTGACGGCCGGACGGCGCGACACTAACGCCGTCCGGACGCCACCCTTCCGGCCATGACATACCGCCGAGGGAACCGTCGGGTTCAGCCGATCGGGTGGATCGGCCTGTGGATGGGTGAGATACGGTGACCGATGTCAGTCGGCGGGGGCACCGCCGTCGTGAGGACGACAGTCCGAGCGAGAAGCCTGCGGATTCATCCGTGGGAGTTGTCACGAACATCGGTACGGCGACGAGCAGCGTGTCCACGACGGGCGGCGCGTCCACCGTGAGGTGGACCGCCGCCCCGTGGGCGGGTACCACCACAGGCACTGCGGGCACCGCCACGTGGAGCCTCCAACCGCGTGAGACCAAGGCGCTGACCGGCCCGCCGGCCGACGACGTCGCCGACGGGGTGATGATCGCCCTCTACCCCGACCCGGCGACCGCCGAAGCGCTCGCGCTGCCCGGCGGGTCGCCCGTCGCCGAGCTCCATGTCACCGTCGCCTACCTCGGCAAGACCGCCGAGGTCGACCGGGACACCGTGGTCGCGCTGTGCCGGGAGGTCGCCGAACGCTCCCCGATCACCGGACGGTTCTCCGGCCACGCCCGGTTCACCGGGGCAGGCGACGGCGATGCCCTCGTCGCGTTGTTCGACTCCCCCGCGCTGGAAGACCTGCGCCGGGACGTGCGGGATCTGCTCGAGTCGGTCGGGATCGAACTGCCCGGTGACCACGGCTACACCGCGCACTGCACGCTGGGCTACCTGGCGCCGACCGACGCGATGCCGATGGCGCGCCTCGAGCCGCGCCCGGCGACGTTCACCGCCCTCGCGGCTGTGTACGGGCCGGAGCGGGTCGCGGTGCCGTTCATCGGCGCGATCACCGCCACGCCCGAGCCCGCCGCAGTGCCCGAGGTGCTCGAGGTCAAAGGCAAAGGCAAACCGTTCGCGGGCGCGGCCACGCCGTTCGGCAAGGGCGGCATCGGCGGCGGCAAAGGCCCCGACGCCGGGCCGAAGCTCTCCACCGGCGCGTTCGTCTCCCTCGGCAAGCGCAAGGGCCGCGTCGACCTGGTCGTCACCAACGGCACCGTGCCCGGCGCGAAACTGCCCTCCGGTGAGGAAGTCACCGGCACCGCCAAGTCCCCCGCCGCGCGGGTCGTCGAGTACGAGGCCGCCGGGAACGGCACCTGGAAGTCCACCGGCAAGAAGTTCGCGTCGGCGGTCGCCAAGCTCAAGCGGATCCCGCCGCTGCGCACCCGCGAGACCAAGAGCCTCGAGGAGGCCCTTGCGTGGGCGTGCCTGGCCCACCTGGACGAGGACACCGTCGCCCAGCCCGACGTAGCGACGCTGCGCCGCGTCTACTCGAGGGGCGTGAAGTCCTACCCCGGAGGTGAGGCGACGACCCTGTCTGCGCAGCAGTGGGCGCTCGGGCGGGTCGACGCCTTCGCCTCCACCTGCGCCGGGCTGCGGCCGCGCGGCTACCACGGCGACGACGACCTGCTGCCCGCCCACGTCGTCGAAGCACTCGTCGGCACCGAGACCAAGGCCCGGGGCGGGAAATGGTCCGAAGACCTCCACCCCCGCGACTCGCGGGGCCGGTTCATCGAGGTCGGTGGCCGAGTCCGGATCTTCGGCGGCGGCACCGGCACCGTGGTCAAGAACGTCGGTGGTGGCAACCTCGAGATCCGCAAGGACAGCGACGGGCAGACCGTCCGGGTCCGCAAGTCCTACCTGACGGTCATCGACGACAAGCCGCCGCTGACCGGCACCACGGCCGCGACCCCACCGAGCGCCGACGTGCCCGAGCACGTGCCGACGTTCGCCGCCGCGCCCGATGTCGAGGGCGTCACCGCTGACGTCCCCGACCCGACCGATGTGCCGACCGCCGCGCAGGTGACCGACCGACGCCCGGTCGATGACCCCGACGCCCCGCCCTCCCCCGAACTCGGCGAGTTCGCCGACGCCGCCGCCCGAGTCGCCGAACGCTTCGACCGGATCGCCCTGGCCGGTCGGCCCGCCCCGCCGTCGGCGGGCACGATCGACGACCCCATCGACGTCGGCGGCGACATCGACTCGGCGGCCGCGCACCTGGCCGCCGGTCGGCACGTGCGCCTCAACCAGCCCGACGAGGTCGCCACCCTGCTCGGCAAGCTGCGGGAGATCACCGCGACCGCCAAGGCCAAGGGCGTCAACGCCCCCACCTTCGACCTGTGTCAGGTCTCGGTCGCCGGGACGAACCTGTTCTGCGCCGAAACCAAGGGCATCCCCCGCGCCCAGATGCCGCAGCTCTCAGGTCAGGCCGTGCCCGGATCGCCCGCCGAGGCGACCGTGAACGCCAAGGGCGAAGCGAACATCGAAAACCTGTTCCGCGACGCGCTGATCGCCCGCGGCATCTCCATCACGCCCAAGACCGTCCCGGCCAGCCACCTGCGGGCCACCCAGGCCGAACTGGACGGGCCGAAGGTCGCCGGGATGGCGGCGGCGATGGAAGCCGGGAAGATCCCCGACGCGCCGATCTTCGTCACCCGCGACAACTACATCCTCGACGGTCACCACCGCTGGGCGGCCAAGCTCGGCCTGGACACCGGCAACAACACCCTCGGCGAGGTCGACATGCCGGTGCACGTCATCGACGCCGACATCGGTGCCGTCATCGACTTCGCCAACGCCTTCGCCCTCGAGATGGGCATCCGCCCCAAGGGCCTGGGCGCCGCAGCCGAAGGCGTCAACGCGCCCACAGCCGCCCCGCGTAGCCAGGACGTGCCCGACGGGACACCGATCACCGCGACGCCGAACACCGCCGAGGTGCCCGACGCCGCCGCGACCAACGCCAGCACCCCATCGACGTCGGCCGCCGCCACCCCCGAGCCCGGCGCGGCGACCCCCGCCGGGGCACCGGCGCCGCTGACCGACGAGGAGTTCCAGGCGCACATCGTCGACGTGGAGACCAAACTCGACGCGGCGCTGGCCGCCGGGATGGACACCCGGTCGAAGTTCGAGCTCATGCACAACGTGTGGGCCGCCGAACGTTCCGCCCAGCACGACGCGCTGCTCGACGAACTGTGGGCCGGGTACGTCAACGTCCCCAACGACCGCAAGGCGATCCTCGCCGGCGGCCTCGGCGGCGCCGGCAAGACGACCGTCCTGAACGACTTCGCCGGGTACGACACCAACGACTACATCACCATCAACCCCGACGACCTCAAGGAACTCATGGCCGAACGCGGCATGATCCCGCAGGTCGAGGGCCTCTCACCGATGGAAGCCTCCGCGCTGGTGCACTGGGAGGCCGGGTACCTCGCCGACATGCTGGCCATGCGCGCGTTGCGCGAAGGCAAGAACGTCATGTTCGACGGCACCATGTCCTGGCAAGAAGCCGTCGAGGGCAACCTGGCCTCACTGCACGCCGCCGGGTACACCGACATCGACGGGGTGTTCGTCAGGATCACCGTGGACGAGGCCATCAAACGCGCCAAGTTCCGCCACCGCAAGGGCATGGAGGCACACCGCGCCGGGCAGGGCTTCGGCGGCCGCCCGCTGCCGGAGAAGATCATCCGCAGCATGGCCAACCCCGACGGGTCGACGAAGAACGAGATGACGTTCAACGCGATGCGCCCAGGGTTCGTCAACTGGCAGACCTGGGACAACAACGTGTTCGGTCGGGATCCGCAGCCCGAAGGCAGCGGCGAGTCGAACACCACGACCGAGAGGCAGACGGCAGCGTGAGCGAGCCCACCACCGACCCGGCACCGGCCGCGCCGCAGCAGAACGCGCCGAGCAAGGGCACCACCGCCAGCGGGCAGCCCACCACCGTCGCGGCGATGCTCGACGCCCTGACCAGCGGACAGATGTCCACCGCCGATGCCGCCCTGTGGTGCGCGATGCACGAGTGGCCACCCGCGCCCGTCAAGCCCCCGACGACGCTCGCCGAGATCGAGGCACGCGGCCAGGACGTCATGCTCTCGAGCCCCGGCACGTTCGCCGACGTGACGCTCGCCCGGTTCGACGGCCGGATCACCCCCGGCCAGTACACCGCGCTGCTCTACGCCGTCGCCGGTGACCGCAGCGCCCGCGACGGCGCCGACCGCGACCGCGCCGCCAGCGGCGAGCCCGTACCACCGAAGAAGGCCACGTCCGAGTAGGGGATCCGCGCGGCGCGACGTTAACCCTCTCCCCGGTGCATGGTGCGCGCTGAAAGGTGCCCACGAGCGTGGGCCAGCGCGTTCCGACACCGGGAGAGCCCACAGCCATGACCGTCAAGAATGCCAGCGGCACCGCCGTGACCAAGGCCGATCTGGACACGACCGCGTTCGCCGCCGACGACCCCGAGTTCACCGTCAACGAGCGCATCTACGAGGAGACCGAGATCCCCGGGTCGACTCGGCTGCGCAAGCGCCTGCTCGCCCGCGAGGGCGACCGCGTCAAGCAGTCCGACATCGACCGCTGGTTCCCCGAGGCCACCGTCACCGGGGTGTCCCCGGCGACCGGCGCGGCGGCCGGCGGAACCGCGATCATCGTCACCGGAACCAACCTTCGGGGCGTGACCGCAGTGAAGATCGGCGGCACGAACTGCACCGGCACGCTGGTGGCGACCGAGACCCGGATCACCGGGGCCGTCACCCCGGCCAAGGCCGCCGGTGCGCACGCCGTCACGGTCGTCGACGACTCGGGCGAGACCGACAACACGACGCCGACGTTCACCACGTCCTGACGTCCGCTGAGCCAGCCCGCCCGCCGCGCGACCGCCGATCCCGGTTAGTCGCGGTGGGCGGGCTGCACCTGTGCCGCACCCCCCGCTTCACACCCCACCACATCCCCCGGAGGGGAACCGCGCGTGTTTCGTCGCCGTCCCGAACCTGAGCCCGTCGAGTCCTGCTGGCTCGAGCCGCTCGTGCTGCCCAACGGGCTGTTCATCATCGTGCTGTCCGGCGTGGGCCTGGACGAGAGCGACTTCGTCGGTCTGGACGGCATCCGCGAGCAGACCGGCGCCGCCGGGGTGCTGATCTCCCGCCGCCCGCTGATGCTCGGCCCGCTGACGTGAGCAGCGCCCGCCCGCCGCGCGGCGCGGTCATCGAGATCATCGAACGCCGCCCCCGAGGCGCCGGGCCGGTCCCGCCGGTGCCCGAGGTCATCGTCCCGGACGAGGTCCGCATCAACGGCCAAGCACTGTGGGTGTCCTCGGCGCACCCGATCACCGTCCACGAACTCACCATCCCGCCCCGCGAGGTCGTGCAGGTCACGTTGACGCTGCTCGCGCGCCGCGTCGTGATCAGCCACGAGGACGACCAGCCGCCTGTAGAGGCCGCTGCCGGTACACCGCGCCCCGCCGCAGGACAGGAGCACCCCGCATGAGCGCAACGCCGCTGGTGTCCACACCGACCGTCGGCCGGTTCGTCCACTACGTCTCCTACGGCACGCCCAACGCCGAGTACCCCAGCACCTGCCGGGCCTCGGTCATCACCGAGGTGTGCGACAACCCCGACGGCATCGACCCCGAAACCGGCACGCAGTGCGTCGGGCTCGCGGTGTTCAACCCGACGGGCATGTTCTTCAACCGACACATCCCGGCCGACCAGGACGGCAAGAAGCCGGGCACCTGGCACTGGCCCGACCGGGTCTAGGGGGCTGGCCGTGGTCGCGCAGGACCGGGTCCACGTCTACCCGGTCGGCGACCAGGTCGCCCACGACATCGACGACGACGGCTGCGTCTGCGGGCCGACGGCCGAGCCGGTCAAACGCGCCGACGGCAGCGTCGGCTGGCTCTACATCCACCACAGCCTCGACGGCCGGGAACTGACCGAACGTCCACCGGCCGGCGGTGAGCAGCCGTGAGGCTCGGCCACCTGGCGATCGTGGTGCTGCTGACCGCCCTGGTACTGCTGGCCGTCCCCCGGCTCTGGCGCCTCGGCGCGGCGATGTTCATGCTCGCGCTGGTCCTGGCCACCGTGTCGATCGCTGCCGATCGCCCATGAAAACCCCGAACCTCAAAGCCAAGGACTACCGGCGCATCCACGCCGTCCTGACCGTCTTCTGGCTGCTGCTCGGCATTCCGACGCTGCTCTGGTGGAAGGACTCGATCGCCTGGGTGGCGTGGATGTCCTTGTACGCCAACGTCGCCTCTCACTGGGCGGCTTGGCAAGCCTCGAGGGCAGAAGACAACGGCCCTGGCGATACGTGACCTGCGAAAACGTCGCACCCGTCAAGCACGACGGCGGGGACCGGGTTGACCCCGGTCCCCGCCGTCCCCCCTTCGCGAGGCTCTAGCGGCGGTGAGACACCCTGCGGGTCAGGTCGTCACCTGGCCGCAGATCCCGAGGCTCGCGCCGTCGCCGAGCCCACGCGGTGGCCCCGATGCCGATCAGCAGCAGCCCGGCGCCCCATCCGGCGATCACTGCGCCCGACGGTCCCGTCACCGGGAGCTGCGGCTGCCCCGGCTCGGCCGGCTCCGCAGGCTCGGACGGTGTGGCCGGCTGGCTCGGCGACGGCGAGGGCCGGTGCGCGCTGGGCGAGGGCGTAGGGCTGCACACCGCGCACCCGGACGGGCCGGGGTTGGGCGGTGGCGTCGGCTCGCCGGGGTACTGCGTGTGCTCGCAGGCGAAGCCGTCGTGGTCGTTGTCCAGGCCGTGCCAGTTGTAGGTGGGCGAGCCGCCGTGGAGCACGAACTCGGCCTGCGCGATCGCCCGGGACGGGTAGTCGTCGCAGTCGGTGTCCGGTGTGGCCGCCGCCGGGCTGGCCAGCGCCAGGCCGAGCAGCAGGCCGGGCACAGCCATCCCGGCGGCGCGAGTCAAGCGCCCGCCAGTCGTGGGGGTGCTCGTGACAACTCCCTCGGATGGTTCCGCGGGCTTCTCGCTCGGGCTTGCGCCCTCACGACGGCGGTGCCCCCGCCGGATAACAGTGTTCACCATAACGGCCCTCTCGCGATGCGGGTGGCGCGCGGGTGCGCGCCGTTCGGAACTGTGCCCGGATTGTCTACCGGGTTCGGTATTGCCCTGTCTGCCCCGCCGCACGGTGATCGGCCCACCGCGCAGCGCGACGTTAACCCCCTGCGCGGTGCATGGTCCGCCCGTCAACGCACGGAAACGGACGCCGGAGGGCACAGGTGACGATCACCGCACCGGAGGCGACCCGCGCCCCGCAGCTCGAGTACAAGGTCAACCCCACCGCAGCCGGACCGCAGACCCTCGAGGTCGCCCCCGAGGGCATCGTCCGGGCGATCGTGTCGGTCACCGGCGTCGTCGACGAGGTCGCCGACCTGATCGAACCGGGCGCCTACACCGCGACGTTGACCAAGCGCCGACCCAAGGTCATCCGAAACCACGTCTGGGCCGAGAAGGCCGGTCGGGTGCTCGACATCGAGGAGTACCTGCCCGGCGATCCTCGTCTGCCGCAACAGACCAAGGACGGTAAGCCCTGGCCCCGCGCCGCCGGTGCCCTGGTCGCCACCATGCAGTACAACCTGGCCACCGACACCGGCCGCAAGGCATATGAGGAAGTCCGGTTCTACTCCGAGTCCAAGGAAGCGGAGTTCTCCGTCGGATACCAGGTGCCGCCCGGCGCGGCGACCCGTGACCGCAGCGGAGTGCGCCGCATCAAGGAGATGGACCTGTACGAGATCTCCGACGTGCTGTTCGGCGCCGCCCCGTTGTCGATGACCCTGGACGTCAAGAGCGCCGCCGGGGGCTGCTGCGGGTCGTGCGCCGGCGGCGGTAGCTGTCAGGACGAGGCCCCGTCGGCGACCACCACCAGCGACGCGCTCGACCTGGCCGCGCTGCACGCCTCGGCCGAGAACGAGATCGACTGGGCCGAGGTCGACGCCGCCACCGAGTGGATCGCCGGAATCGACATCGGCGACGGCGACACCGCGCAGGCGTCCGAGCCCTCACCGCCCGGCGCCGAGCAGATCGCCCCGGCCGACGTCGCCGAGGGCCTGGCCCTGGTCGGAGAGGTCGAGGCCAAGCGCCGGTTCAGCACCGAACACCGCGAGCACGCCGCCGAGGCGGGCGCCGCGCTCCCGGGCGGTTCGTTCCCGATCGAGAACGCCGCCGACCTGCGCAACGCGATCCAGGCCCTCGGCCGCGCCAAGGACATCAACCGAGCCAAGCGCCACATCATCGCCCGCGCCCGCGCCCTGGGCCTGACCGCCAAACTCCCCAAGGACTGGGGCACCGAAGCCAAGGACGCCGTCGCCGAGTTCGCCGAGCGCAACGCCGAGCGGCTGGCCGCGTTCGAGGCCAAGGAGGGCGGCGGCGACCGCAACCGCGGCAACGCCGAGCGGCTGCGCCGCTACTGGCAGCGCGAAGCGGGCATCCCCTGGGGTTCGCCCGGCGACTGGAAAATGTGCGTTACCAAGGTGTCCGAGCACATGACCCCCGAACGCGCCAAGGGCTACTGCGCTCTGCGCCACCACGAGGTCACCGGCGAGTGGCCCGGCGCCGGCGCCCACGGCGGCGGCAAGGGCAAGCACGGCAAGGGCCTCGAGGCGACGTTGATGGCGGGCGAGTACGTCATGACCGCCGCCGACGCCCGCGAGCAGATGCAGACCAAGCTGCTGACGTGGGAGCCGCTGGCCGAGGTCGGCCCCTACGCCGCGCACCGCGCTGTCGCCCGGACCCAGGCCAAGGCCGCAGGCGGCGGCGGACCCAAACTCGCCGGCAGCCTCGAGGAGCTGCGCGAGAGCGTCCGCGGCGCCGTGACCGCCACCCTCGGCGGGCAGCCCGACCCGGACGGCCAGCACGACTGGGACGCGGTCAGCCTGCTCGGCACCTGGCCGGAGAAGGTCGTGGCCCGTCGGGAACGCTACGGCGTCAAGGGCCTCGAGCAGTCCGAGACGTTCGAGGTGCCCTACACCATCGAACCCGGCGGGACGGTCACCCTCGGCGATCCCGTGCCGGTGACCCTGGACGTCAGCGTCGACCCGACGTTCGACACCACGGTGTTCAACACCATGTTCGGCGCCGCCGCCGGCGCGCTCGCCGACGACGCCTACGCCATCAAGGCTCTGCTCGCCGGTGCGCTCGAGGTCAAGGAAGGCCGGGTGCTCTCGCGGGTCAACCTCTCGCGGCTGCGCGACGCGGTCACGGCCCTGCTCGCGGTGCTCGCCGCCGCCGGGGTGCCGATCGACTCGCCGAGTTCCCAGCAGATCCGCGATGAGCGGGGCGCGACCGACGCCGGGGTCGGCCCAGAGCCGGTCGTCACCCCGGACACCACCAGCGCCAACGCCAGGGAGATCAAGGGAATGTCTCGTTTCGCCATGTCTCGGCTCTGGCCCGAGCACCTCGCCGAGGGCATGAGCCTGCTCGCCGCCTCAGCCGAGGCCACGTCGAGGCTGGCCCGCACCGATCTGGACGCGAAGGGTTTCGACCCCGACCAGCCTCGGGACTCCCGGGGCAGGTGGATCGACATCGGTGCCGTGGTGCGGATGTTCGGCGGCGGGCAGGGCACCGTCATCAGCGACGCGGGCGGCGGCCGGTTCAAGATCAAGCGCGACTCCGACGGCAAGACCGTGATCAGGAACAAGGGCCACCTGACGGTGGTGAGCGGCGGGGGCCGATCGGGTGGTGCCGGTCAGGGTGACGTCGTGGGTAGCGTCGGGTCCATGAGCAGCCAGGGAGCAGACGCACGGGGCAAGCGTCTGCAGCCCAACACCAACGACATCAACGCCCTCTACGACCGCACCGCCGCCGTCACCAAGCCGCTGCGCGCGATCGACCCCAAGGCCGCCGACCGCGTCGAGGAAGACCGTCGCGTGGTCGAGAAAGCCTGGATCAACCGGGTCAACGCACCCGACGGCTACAACCTGGAAGACGCCGTCGGGGGGCTGCGGGATTCGATCGAGGACGCCCGCAGCCGGGACACCAGCGGCAAGCTCGACGACGCGATCGACTCCCTCGATGACTGGCTGCGTACCCACGTGCCGAGTTCCTGGGACAACGACGCGCCCGTCGCCAAGCCGATCAAGCCCGAGCACGCCGAGATCGAAGCCGACCTGCGCGCCCGCCTGTTCGACGACCGACCCGAGCTCGACGACGAGCCGCAGATCCCGGCAGCTACTCGCATCCCGTCGGGGGTGGTGTCGGAGGCCGAGTACCAGGAAGGGCTCGCGCTGGGGTACAGCGTGTCCCACCACGGCAACGCCGAGGGCAAGATCGACGTGTACTACAAGGGCACCCTGGACACCTCGTTCGACAGCCCCGAGCAGGCCCGCCGCTACGTCGCCGACGCGGCCACGGGCCGTATCCCGCCGGGCGGCAGGTACGGCGCGACCGGCGGGCAGGAAAGCGATGCCGAGCTACGGGCGCGAGTTCGGCGCGACATGGCGGCCGAACGCGGTGAGGCGCTGATGGCTGGCGGGGACGGGCAGTCGCCGGGCGGGCAGGGCTTGACCGAGTTGGCGTCGCTGACCGAACAGATCGCCGGTGCCATCGCCGGTTACGACCTGGACGTGCCGGACGGGGTGCGTTCGGCGGGTTCGGCGCTGCACCGCGCGCTGATCAGCGGTGACCGCCTCGCCGTCGGGCTGGCGATCGCCGACATGGCCTCGGCGCTCGATCGCGTCGAGATCGCCGCCCCGCCGGAGGCGACCGGGATCCGGAGCATGGTCTCCACGGTGCGGGCGCAGATGCCCCGGTTGGCCAACGGTTACGCCCCGGCCAAGCCGGTCACCCCGGAGCACGCCGCGATCGAAGCCGATCTGCGTGCCGAGGTGCTTCCGTCCAGGCCGCGCTACTCCTACCCCACGAACCTGCGGACCGCGCCGGAGGCACTGCGGCAGGTCCGGGGGATGAACTCGACGCTCTACACGTTCGCCCGCGAGCAGCAGGACGGCTTCAACGCCGCCTGGGACGAGTTCTACGACACGCTGATCGCCCAGGACGCCGCCGCGATCGGCAAGGCTGCGGCGAAGGTCTCCCGTGCGGTCGACGCCGTGGACGACGTGCTGCCCGCCGAGCAGACCGGGGCGCGTTACGAACTCGGGCAGCTACGCACGCTGATCCCGCATCTGGTGGACCTGTACGGCAGGAAGTAGCCGCTACGGCGGGCATCCAAGAAAAATCTCCTGAAAACCGCTCCCACGGCGCGACGTTAACCGTCGCGCCGTGCTGATGTGTGCGCCAAGACCGAACCCCCGATGTCTCGGCGGTGGCCGAGCGGGACGGGTGCGACGTCAAGCAACTCAACGTCACCAGTCACGCACGCCCACGTCCATCCCCTCATGGCCCTCCCGCGCCTAACGCGCGCGGTGGATGCGGCCCGGCGGGTGGCCACACGCATTCGAGGAGCACAGCACCCATGTCCGATCAGCACCGCATCCGGGAACTCACCCAGGCGCTCGAGACCAAGACCGCCGCCATTCAGAAGGCGGCCGAGTCGTTCAAGATCGAGGACAACGGCGGTGTCGTGGTCTCGTCCGAGACCAAGGCCGACTACCTCAAGACCATCCGTGAGGCCAAGGAGATCCGCGGCCTGCTCGAGGCCGCCCAGGAAGCCTCCGAGCTGACCTCGTGGATGAACGCGCCCGCCACCGGGAGCGTCTCCGGCTCGCTGGCGGCCGACGCCCAGCGCGGCCACTTCGAGGCCAAGTCCCTCGCGGACATGGTCATCGAGTCCGAGCAGTTCAAGAACCAGCGGGCCAACCCCGCGCCGCACATCAAGATCGAGATCGAGGACTCGCTCTATAACCTCGACCGCAAGGACGTCTTCGGCACCAGTGCGGGACGCACGGGCGGGGACATGACGCTGCCGGCGCTGGGCCGTCTGCAGGATCTGGGCATCACCGAGGCCCGGCTGCGGCAGAAGCACGTGCGGGATCTGTTCCCCACGGCCTCGACGGATGCGGCCGTGTTGTACGGGGTGCGCGAGACCGGGTTCACCAACGCTGCGGCGCCGGTGCCGGTCCGTGACGGCGACGACTTCGGACTCAAGCCCAAGAGCAACATCACGCTGTCGAGCGTGATCTACCCCGTCGCCACGATCGCCCACATCCTTCGGGCTCACAAGAACATCCTGGACGACGAGCCCCGTCTCCGGGACTTTCTCAACCGTCGCATGATCGACGGGGTGAAGCTGGCCGAGGATGAGGCCATCCTGTACGGAACGGGCGCAGGTGAATCCATCACGGGGATCATGAACACCGCCGGGGTGCAGTCCTTCGAGGGCGACGCGGGCGACCCGCTGTCGGCGCAGATCCGCCGGGCGGCGACTCTCGTGATGATCTCGGAGTACGAGCCCAACGGCATCGTCCTGAACCCGATGGACTGGGAAAACCTCGAGTTGGAGACCACAGGCACCGGTGAATACCGGTTGGCTGTGAACGTCGCCGTTGGCGGCCAGAAGCGTGTCTGGAACATGGACATCGTGACCACGACTGCGATGATCGCGGGCGAGTTCCTGACGGGCGCATTCGGCCTGGGAGCGACGCTTTACGACAGAGAGCGTGTGGGAGTGATGGTTTCCACCGAGGACTCTGACAACTTCAGGCGCAACGCGGTGACGATTCGCGCCGAGGAGCGCTGTGCGCTGGTGGTTGACAGGCCAGAAGCCTTCGTCAGCGGCGTTCTGACGGATTACGTCGCCCCGTAAGGGCTCGACCGCAACAAACGCATCAACCGCAAGGCCCTCGGCGGGGACACCCGCCGGGGGCCTTGCCGCGTTCCCTGGTGCCACACCCGCACCCGGCGCAAGCGCACGTAACTGGAAAGGTGTTGCGTTTCGGCGTAAGGCACTCGCAATGCGTGTATCTTCGGCGCTGACCAACAGTAAGCCGGGGGACACAATGGGTAAAGGAGCTGACCCACATGGTCACTAGGTACCTCGACGACCTCGACGGGTCGGACGCGCACGAGACGATCGAGTTCTCGTTCCGGGGACGCGCGTTCGAGATCGACCTGTCCGAACTGAACGCCAAGGCGTTGCACACCGCCCTAGAGCCCTACCTCGCTGCGGCGCGGGAGGTGACCGAACCCGATCCGGACGACCCGACCGAGGCAGCCGCCAAGATCATCGAGCGTGCCCGCGCGCTCGGGTTCACCAACGAGCAGCTGCGCACGATGGTCGCCGCGATCGCCGACCCGACCCAGATCCTCGACCTCACCGACGAGCAGCCCGCTCCTGGTGACACGCTCGTCGTCGAGCGTGCCGTCGACGGGCTCGGGGAGTTCGCCACCGACGCACTACGTGAGTCCCTCACCAAGGCCCCACCAGCGACAGAGCCCGCAGCGGTCCCCGCGACCCCCGCCGAGCCTGACGTACCGGCAGGGGGCGACTCACCGGCCGCGCCGGATGCCTCATCGCAGCCGGTGTCCAGTCCACCGGGTCGGCCCCGGCCGGATCTGGCGCTCACCCCCGAGGCCCGCAAGCTGGTCCGCAGGTGGTCCCAGAAGCAGCGCAACCCCGACCTGAAAGTCGGGGACGTCGGCAGGATCCCCCAGCGGGTCATCGACGCCTACAACGACGCCCACTCCTAGACGGCTGGGGCTCGGCGGCGCGACACTAGCCGCGCCTGAGTGCTTCCCTGCGTGCGCAGCCAACCCCGCGCACGGAGAGAGAGTGACTCATATGGCCAGGAAGAAGGCCGCCGCCGCCGAGCCCCAGCAGGAGCAGCCGGACCCGGCCACCGACCCGTCGCAGACCCCCGCCACCAGCACCCCAGGTGGTGAGAACGACGATCAGCCCGACACCGCGCCCGACTCCCCTGCCGCACCCAAGCCCGACGAGCCCGACGCACCGGCTGAACCCAGCCAGTCCGCCGAGCCCGCCGGGACCGAGGCAGCGCCGCTGGCGTCCCCGCCCCCGCGAGGTCTCGGGAACGCCCCGTCCGTTCCCACGGTCCCGCCCGCGATCAGCGCGGTGATGGGCGAACGCCACATGGGCATCGTCGATGCCAAGGGCAAGCCGATCGACGATCTCGAGGCGGTGCTGGTCAAGGACACTCCCCAGGGCACCAGCCGCCGGGCGATGACCCGCATCCTCGAGGAGACCACTGTGCCCGGCAACCACGTACCCGGACAGGAACGAACCCGCCGCCGGCTGCTCTACGGCGAGGGCCAGGTCATCCCCGAGGTCGAGATCCAGGCGCTGCTGGCCGCCGTCGCCGAACGCCGCAACGCAGAACAACCAGCCTGAACGCCAGGCCCTAGGCGGGGCCGCACGTTGGGGCAGGCCAAGCCAAGCTCCGGCGGGCCTCACCTATCCCCCACGAGCGTCCCTTACGGGCGGGGCGCCGCTCAGTCCCCCGGCTGACGGCGCCCCGCTCTTTTGCGTTCCCCAGGGCCGCTCCAACCAGCGCAAACGCGCCGTGGCGACGCTGCGTCGCGACAGCGCGACACTAACCACGACCGCCGTGCACACTCCGGGCGTTTTCCACAACGTCCCCCTCGGAGGCACGGCAATGCCCAAGACGCCAGAGACCGACGCGACGGCGCGCAAGGCTGCCCTCGACGACGCCCCGTTCTACGACCCCGCCGAACACACGGTCGCCGACGGCGATCCGCTGGTCTGCGTCGAACTCGCGTGCTCCTGCGGCGCCGTCCGCAAGCAGGCCGACCCGGTCTCCTACATCACCCGCACCGTCACCGACTGGAACGCCCGCCACGCCGGGTCCGGTCACGGTGCCGTGAGCGTCGCCGACGCCGTCCGCGAACGCGAGGCCCGCCGCGAGTCCGCGCACCGCGCCGCCGGGCGCCTGGACGCCTATGAGCGCTCCGACCTGCCCGACGCCAGCACCGAGGTTCGTGCCTGGCCCACCCCGACCAAGAAGACGGAGCGTAAGTAATGGCCAACGCACTGTATGACCTGGGCCGTCAGGCATTCCTTCAGGCCGACATCGACTGGCTGGCCGACGACATCAAGATCGTCCTGGTCGACACGGCGGACTACGTCGTCTCGCTCTCGACGCACGACTTCCTCGCCGACGTGACAGCGATCCCGGCTGCGGCGGTGAAGACCTCGGGCAACCTCGCGTCCAAGACCTCGACCAACGGTGTCGCCGACGCCGCAGATGTCACGCTCTCGGCCGTCACCGGTGACCAGTGCGAGGCGATCGTCATCTACAAGGACACCGGCTCGGCCGCGACGTCCCCGCTGATCGCCTACATCGACACCGCGACCGGCCTCCCGGTCCAGCCGAACGGCGGCGACATCACGATTACGTGGGACAACGGCGCCAACAAGATCTTCAAGCTCTGAGCGGGACGGGTGGTCGGGCGTGGCGAATCTGTCGGTGAACGTGCCCGACCCACTCGTGCCACGCCTGATCGCGGCCCTACAGCACCGCTACTCGGACCTGGACGGCACGCCGGACGCCAAGGCCCAAGCCCTCGCCGACGCCGACGAGATCGACTGACGGGCCGCCTCGCCCGGCCGTCGTGGGTTAGCGCCGACCGGATCATCTGAGACGAGGGACGACCGTGGCCATCGACTTCACGGAGAACTTCTCCGGGGCCGCCAACGGTACGACCATCACCACGAGCAACACCGCGTTCGCCGCGGTTCTGGGCTCGCCGACGTTCGACTCCGGCACGGCCGTCAGTCGCCTGTCCGCCAAGTTCCCCGGCGGGTCGACCATGTCGGTCCAGGAGAACTTCACCGCCACCAACGTGCGGTACTTCCGCCGCTACTTCCGCATGACAGCCCTGCCGTCGGCGACGACGATCATCGCCCACGCCCGGTCCGGCACCACCGCCCGAGCGCAGGTGCGCGTCGTGATCACCACCGGCAAGTTGCAGCTACGCAACGGGATCAACGCCGTCGGCGCCGACTCCACCCTGAGCCTGAGTGCGGACACCTGGTACCGGCTCGAGTGGAAGGTCGACAACACCGCCCAGACCCAGACGCTGCGGATCTTCCACGGGACGAACCTGCACGGCACCACGCCGGACGAGGAAATGGTGCGGCTGTTCGACGGCGGCACCTTCGACAACGTCCTCGACGGGCAGATCACCAGCGCGACGTGGGTGACCTATGAGGACCAGTTCGCCTCGGCGCCCGACGTGTGGCCGGGGCCGGGCATCGTGCCCGTCGAAACGTTCCGCGACGCATTCGCCTCCGTTGACACCGGCGCCTGGGTGGTGATGGGGGCGACCACCGCCGACGGCACCCTCCACGTCCCGTGCACCTCCGGCTACCCCGGCCTCATGTCCCAGGACACCTTCCTGCTGGCTGGCACGTCGGCTCACGTGGAGATGCTGGCCACGCCCACCGGTGATAGCACCCAGGCGTGGCTGCGGGCCTACCTCGACGGCAGCAACGAGATCATCGTCGCCAAGATGGGCACGTCGCTGTATTGCAGCCTCAAGACCGCCGGTGTCAACAACGAGACCTACCTCACCTACAACGCCACGTCTGACCGTTGGCTGCGGATCCGGGAGACCGGCGGCACCACCTATCTCGAGACCGCACCCGACGGACACACCTGGACCAGCCGCAAGTCGGCCACTACCCCGACGTGGGTGTACGCCGGGGTGCGGGTCGACCTGCGGTCCGGGTACTGGGGCACCGAGAGCAGCCCCGGTGAGGCCGAGTTCGACAACTTCAACATCCTCGCCCCGCTCACCGCCACCGGCATCGCCACCGGCGAGGCGTTCGGCACCACGGCGGTCTCGCGGCCCGTGCACACCTTCGTCGAGGAGTTCGACACCCTCGACGGCGGGCGGTGGATGTCCTGGGCCGGTGCCGCGGTCAGCGGCGGCGCCCTGCACATCCCGTGCACCACCAGCTACCCCGGCGTCAACAGCAACGGCCTGTACTCCCTGCGCGGATCCTGGATGCACGTCCAGACCCTGGACTGGCCGACCGGCGCATCGACGTCGATGGCGTTCCGGTTCGTCCTCGACGAGGACAACCAGATCGGCGTCGGCAAGTTCGGGTCGAACCTGGGCCTGCGTATCTGCCTGGCCGGGGTCTGGGACGAGACCTACATCCCGTTCGACTCGGTCGCGCACGCCTGGTGGCGGATCCGCGAGTCCGGCGGCACCGTCTACCAGTCGACCTCCCCCGACGGGCACGTCTGGACCGACCGCAAGACCACGACCGCGCCAGCGTGGATCGACGCCGGCCAGGTGTTCATGATCACCGGCCTCTGGGACACCGACCCGGACCCTGGTGAAGCGGTTTTCGACAACCTCAACGTCTACGTCCCGCTGGCCGTCACCGCCATCGCGACCGCCGAGGGATTCGGCAACGCGACGCTAGCTGGTGAATTGGACACCCTGTCCCCAGCTTCGGTCGCCAGCGCCGAAGCGCTCGGCGTCGTCGCGGTCGCCCGCCCGATCGCCGAGCTCACCGAGGAGTTCACCGGACCGGACATCGACCTCGTCCGGTGGGTGCTCGTCGGAGCCTGACGGCGGAGAGGGGGTCGCGTGGCAGACAACATGCTGCCCGGTGAGCAGTTGCCGGTCGCCACCGACGACATCGGCGGGGTCCATCACCAGAGGATGAAGGTCGGCTACGGCGCGAACGGTGCCTACGCCGACGTCGCTCCCGCAGCGGCACTACCGACCGGCCCCGGCTACCTCGAGGCATCCGGGACGATCGCGGCGAACGGCGCCGTGGCGTTCACCGCCGTGGACGTCTCGGCCTACCGCTGGGCGCAGGTCCAGGTGCTGGGCACCTGGACCGGGACGCTGCGGTTCTCGGCGTCGATGGACGGTACGAACTGGCTCAACGTCCACGGCGGGCAGATCGACTTCCCGTCCAACATCCCCACCACCCAGCCCACCAACGGGCTGTGGGGCGTGCCGCTGGGCGCTAGGTACTTCCGTGTCGTGTCCTCGGCGTGGACCTCGGGCACCGCGACCGTCGTCGCCGGGTTCTCCGCCGCGCCGTCCTACGCCGGCTGGACCCAGTTGATCAGCGGAGCCACCAGCAACACCATCACCGACGACGCGAGCGGCTTCATGGAGATGAAGACCGGCGCGCTGGGCATGGTGTTCGACGGCACGACCTGGGACCGGGTGCGGTCGGCGACGATCCTGGACGCCACGGCCGGGACGGGCCTGCCGGGCGCCGGACTGATCGGCTGGGACGGCTCCCTGTACCGGCGGGTGCGGGTCGACGCGAACGGCTACTTGCAGACCGAGCGAGTTCCCCTGGCTACGGCCACCAGCGGCAAGACCAGCGTGACGACCGCTGGCACGCGCGTGCAGCTCCCGTCGACCGCCGGATCGGGAGTGATCGTGAAGGCGTCGCGCCTGAACGCCAGCACGGTCTACGTCGGAGGCTCGGCGGTCGCGGCCAGCAACGGCCTGGAACTCGACCCCGGCGAGTCGATGAACGCCGCAGTCAGCAACACCAACCTGTTGTACGTCGATGCGGCCGTCAGCGGCGACTTCGTGACGTGGCTGGTGGTGGCATGAGCAGCCCAATCGGCATGTCCTCGCACACGCCGCACCCGCAGGACGTCACGAACGTGTGGACCGCGTTCGGGCACTCGTTCATCCAGCACGCCTCCGGCACCTGGGACCAGTCCGGCCGCATCGACGCCCTGTTCCGCTCCGCGCTGCGGATCGAGAACTCCAACTGGGCGAACTACGCCATCAGCGGCGCGCGCATGACGTCGGGGTCGATGTGGAACGGCGGCTGGCTCAACTTCTTCTACAACACCCAGCGGCGCCCCACGAAGGTCTGGCCCTACGTCCCCTACGGCGGCGGCGCGCTGATCGTCACGGGCATCAACGACGTCGGCAACCTCGGCAACACCACGCAGTCCCGCACGGCGTGGGAACACGTCAACAGGGCGTGCATCTCCCGGTGGCGCGCCAGCACGGTCCGGCTCAACACCGACGCCTCCATCGCCTACGGCGCCGGGTTCACAAGCGTGACTGGTCAGGAGGAACGCTCGACGACCGGAACGCTGCGCCAGGCCACCACCACGACCGCCGCCACGGTCACGATCACGATCCCGTCCACCTACAAGGGCGAGCCGATCTCCATCTGCTTCATTGGCAGGTCCGGCGTGGTCGGCGGAACGGTGACGTTCTCCGGCGCCGGGGGCGCGGTCAGCGGCACCCTGTCCACGTCGAACATCCTGCCGTCGGCGGCCAACGAATACTGCCCGGTGATCAAGCGGATCACCAACCTCACCTCCGCGAACGCTGGCCAGACGATCGTCTGCACCGTGTCCCAGATGGACGCCAGCGGCAACGTGCTGTTCGACGGTTACTGGATCGAGTCCCTCACCCCGCAGCCGGTCATCCTGGCCAACATCAGCAAGCTGACGCCGGTCGCGCACGCCGCGTACTACACCAGCACCTGGACCGGCAGCGAGGCCGTCCGTGGCGCCGACGTCGATGCCTGGAACCTGGTGTTGACGAACCTGGTGCGCAACGAGTTCGACTCGATGGTCCAGGTCGCGGATTTCGATCGGGCGTTGAACAAAGACCCCGACCTGATGAACCCGAACGACAGCCAGCTACACCCCAACGAACACGGCGCCGCCAAGTGTGTCGACGCGCTGATGGACGCGGTGGACCGGCTCAAGCCGGTGCCCTCGCGCGTCGGGAAGTTCGGCACGGCCGCGCACTTCAACCCCACCGCCCCGGCCGGCTCGGGCAACCGGCTGCCGCAGGGCAGAGTCGGCTACTGGTACTCCTCCCAGTACAAGCAGATCAGCGCGACCACCACCACGGCCATCGTGTCCGGCACCATCCACGCGATCCCGTTCGTCATCACCGAACCGGACACCCGCTGGGACCAGGTCGCGGTGGAGACCACCAATACCCCGAACGCAGCCAATGCGGTCCGGCTGGGGGTCTACGGCGACCTGCGGTGGTCCGGATACCCGCAGCACCTGATCACCGAATGGGCCACACCGCTGACGTTCACGGCGTCCACGGGATTCAAGACCGCGAACATCGCCTGGGAACCCGACCCTGGCCTGTACTGGATCTTCATCAAGCCGGTCAACGCCACGGCCACCGCCGCGACACTGCGCTACATCGACGGCCCCTGTCCCCAGATGCCCTCGTTGATGGGTACCGGCCCGACGGCCTCGGCGGTCTCGCCGATGGCCTGGACGCTCACCGGGCAGGGAACGAGCTCGATGCCGACCCGGTTCCCCAGCACCGCGACCCCGATCGACCGGGCACCGCTGATCGCGCTGCGACGGTCTGCGGCGGCCTGAGCACGGCGACGTAACCCGCCCCGACCAGCGACCCTGACCCCACGACGAACGGAAGGGGGTTGCGGTGACCCTGCTGGTACTGCACGTCGTCGCCAGCGGCCCGGAGATCATCGGCGGGCAACTGGTCATTCCCTGCACCGCGGACTACCCCGGTGTCGAGTCGGGCGACTACTACGCCCTCGTCGGCGGCACCCTGTCGGTCAACGCCGTCCAGATGCCCAACGTCGGCAACGGCAGCACCGAGGCGGTACTGCGGTTCGCCCGCACACCCGGCGTCGACGAGCTGTCGATCCGCTGGCACGGCGACGGCACCATCACCTTCTCGGCGGTGACCGGCGGCGTCGCCGACGACACCGACCTGACGTTCGACGTGGCGTGGACCTGGTGGCGGATCAGGGAGGCCGCAGGCACGGTCACGTTCGGAACCTCGCCGAACGGCGTCACCTGGACCCCCCGCAAGACCATCGCGGCACCCAACTGGATCGGCGCCGGCAAGGTTGCGCTGCTCGCAGGATTCACCGGCACTGAACCTGACCCCGGTGAGGCGATATTCGACGACCTGAACATCGCCGCCCCCGAACCCCAGGACATCGCCCCGGCGGGTATCGCCTCCGCTGAGGCGTTCGGGACGTCAGCGCTCGGCTTGAATGTCGTCGCGTCCGGCATCGCCTCGGGCGAGGCGTTCGGAACACTCCGGACCACCGTGGCGATCGCCCCGACGGGCGTGGAATCGGGCGAGGCGTTCGGCACAGCCCGCACGACGATCGCCGTCACCCCGACCGGTATCGCCTCGGGGGAGGCGTTCGGTACGCCGAACGCTGCCGCTGTCATCAGCCCGACGGGCGTGGCATCGGGCGAGGCATTCGGGACTCTCCGCACCACCGTGTTCCTCTCCCCCGCTGGTGTGGCATCGGGCGAGGCGTTCGGGACGCCGCGCACGACGATGGCCGTCACCCCGACCGGCATCCCGTCCGCTGAGGCGCACGGCGCTGCGGCGCTCGGCCTCAACGTCCTCGCGACCGGCATCGCCAGCGCGGAATCGTTCGGCACGGCGAACGCCGTCGCCGTCATCAGCCCGACGGGCGTCACGACCGGTGAGGCGTTCGGCGTACCCGCGCTCGGCCTGGCCGTCGTCGCGACTGGCATCGCATCGGGCGAGGCGTTCGGCACGCCGCGCACGACGATCGCCGTCACCCCGGCGGGTGTGCCCTCGGCTGAGGCGTTCGGCACGGCCCGCACGACGATCGCCGTCACCCCGGCGGGCGTCGCGTCCGGCGAGGCATTCGGTACCCCGAACGCCGTCGCCGTCATCAGCCCGGTCGCCATCGCCTCGGGTGAGGCGCACGGCAGCGCAGCGCTCGGCCTGGCCGTTCTCCCGACCGGTGTCCCGTCCGCTGAGGCGTTCGGGACGCCGACGACGACCCTGCACGTCGCTCCGGCGGGCATCGCCTCGGGCGAGGCGCACGGCAGCGCAGCGCTCGGCCTGGCCGTCGTCGCGGCTGGCATCGCCAGCGCGGAATCGTTCGGCACGGCGAACGCCGTCGCCGTCATCAGCCCGGTCGCCATCGCCTCGGGCGAGGCGCACGGCAGCGCAGCGCTCGGCCTGGCCGTCGTCGCGACTGGCATCGCCAGCGCGGAATCGTTCGGCACGGCGAACGCCGTCGCCGTCATCAGCCCGACGGGTGTCACGACCGGTGAGGCGTTCGGGACGCCGCGCTCGACGATCGCCGTCACCCCGACCGGCATCCCGTCCGCTGAGGCGCACGGCAGCACAGCGCTCGGCCTCAACGTCACCCCGACGGGCATCGAGCCGGCGGAGGCATTCGGGACGCCCAGCACCACCGTCTACCTCACCCCGACGGGCATCGCCTCGAGTGAAGCGCACGGCAGCGCAGCGCTCGGCCTCAACGTCACCCCAACCGGTGTGGCCAGCGGCGAGGCGCACGGCAGCGCAGCGCTCGGCCTGGCCGTCACCCCGGCTGCCATCCCCTCGGGCGAATCGTTCGGGGCTCCCGCCGTCGTCGCCGTCCTCTCCCCGGCCGGTGTGCCCAGCGGTGAAGTCCTCGGCACGCCGACGCTCGGCCTGATCCTCACCGCATCCGGTGTCCCCACCGCAGAGACGTTCGGCAACCCGGAACTGACCACAGCCGACGTGTTCCTCACCCCCGCCGCGATCGCCAGCGCCGAGGTGCACGGCACGCCGGAACTGACCACCGAGGTCGTCTACCTCTCCCCGGCGGGCGTGCCCAGCGGTGAGGCGCACGGCACCGCAGCTCTTGGCCTGCTCATCGCCCCGACGGGCATCGCCTCGGACGAGGCGCACGGCAGCACAGCGCTCGGCCTCAACGTCACCCCAACCGGTGTGGCCAGCGGCGAGGCGCACGGCGCGCCCTCTGTGCAGACCGGGGCGGTCACGCTCGCCCCGGCGGGCGTGCCCAGCGGCGAGGCGCACGGCACAGCGGAACTGACCACTGCGGTCGTGGGAATCGGCCCGGCGGGCGTGCCCAGCGGTGAGGCGCACGGCACGCCGGACCTGGCCGTCGGCGCGGTCGACCTCGCTCCGGCGGGCATCGCTGGCGGCGAGGCGTTCGGTGTGCCCGCCCTGGCCGTCGGCGCGGTCGACCTCGCTCCGGCGGGCATCGCCACCGCAGAGGCGTTCGGCGCCGCCGGCGTCGCCGCCGGCGCGGTCACCGTGGCTCCGGCTGCCATCGCCTCGAGCGAGGCGCACGGCACCGCGGCGCTGACGACCGGCGCGGTGACGGTCACGCCCACCGGCGTAGCCACCGCCGAGGCGCACGGCCTACCGACGCTGGCACGTCCGGCGGCGGACCTGACCGATGAGTTCGACGCGCTGACGATCGACCTGACGCGCTGGCGGGTGCTGGTCGGCGTGTGAGCACCGCGACGTAAGGCCGCCCGGCCTGTCACCCTTCGCGCGACTCGCCGCCGCAGGCGTACCGGACGGAGGACGCGAGTGCCCGACAACTTCACGCCCGGCTCGACATCGGCGCCGGTCGCGACCGACGACATCGGCGGCGTCCACTACCAGCGGTTCAAGATCGGGTACGGCCCGGACGGCTCCTACGCCGACGCGACGCCAGAGACAGGGCTGCCGACCTCGAGTGGATACGCCGAGTACAGCGGCACGGCCGCAGCGAACAACACCGACGTGATCGCGAGTATCGACGTCCGGCCTTTCACTTTCGGGACGCTGCAACTCACGGGCACCTGGTCGGCGTTCATGCAGGTTCAGGGCAGCAACGACAGCACCAACTGGGTCGCGTTGCAGATTGCCCAGCCGAGCAGCACCAGCGTGTCGACATCCGTCAGCTCCAACAACCTGTATTTCATTCCGCGCGTGACCCGGTACCTGCGGGTTCGCACGACCAGCTACAGCAGCGGCACCGTAGTCGCGACGTTGCAGATGTTCACCGGGACCGGCTGGAACTACTCCTCGATAGCCGGTGTGAGTTCATTCAACGTCGGCATCAACGGCAACACGCCGAGCGCAGACGGCAGCAGCGGCACCCTGCAGGGCACCCTTGCCGCGCCAGCCCTGACCTACAACGGAACGAACTGGGACCGGGTCCGCGCGGCGACGGCCGCGAACGGCACGACCGGAACCGGTGTACCCGCCGCCGGGACGCTCGGGTTCGACGGCACCAACTACCGGCGGCTCAAGACCGACACCGCCGGGGTACAGCACACCGCCCCCGGCTACACCGAGAGCACCGGCACGATCGCGGCGAACGGCACCGTTGCGTTCGCTGGGGTTGACGTCTCGGCGTACCGGTGGGCGCAGATCTCCATCGCCGGGACGTGGGTCGGGACGTTGCGGTTCCAGATCTCCGCCGACAACGCGACGTGGTTCGACGGGTACGCAGCTCAGCTCGACGCGCCGTGGAACCCGCCGCTGGACGAGGCGACCGGCAACGGGTTGTGGGGCATGCCGATCAACGCCCGCTACTTCCGTGTCCGGTCCTCGGCGTGGACGTCAGGTACGGCGACGGTCACGGTCGGGTTCTCGGCGGCGCCGTCGGCGCAGACCTGGCCGCAGTTCACCTACAGCGCGACCGGCGACACGCTGGCCGATGACAGCAGCGGGTTCGCCGACACCAAGACCGGCGCCCTGGGCATGGTGTTCGACGGTACGAACTGGGACCGGGCGCGGAGCGCGACTGCGGCGAACGGAACCAGCGGTACCGGCCTGCCAGGCGCCGCAGTGCTCGGGTGGGACGGATCGGTGTACCGGCGGCTCGTGGCCGACAACTCCGGCCGGTTGCAGACGCGCGTAGCTGCCGCGAGCACGTCGACCGTCACGAGCGTCACGGCGTCGGTGACGTCGGTGACGTTGCTCGCCGCGAACAGCACCCGATCCCGCGTGACCGTCTACAACGACTCCACTGCCGACCTGTATCTCAAGCTCGGTGACGTCGCGTCGGCGACGAGCTTCACGATCAAGGTCGCCGGGGGCGGCTACTACGAGACGCCGGACCCGATCTGGCGGGGCGTCATCGACGGAATATGGTCCGCGGCCAACGGCGCCGCTCGAATCACCGAGTTGGTGTAGCGATGCCGTACACGCCTCCCGCTGCGGGTGCCGGCGGCGCAGCCGAATCCACCGCCTCCGTGTCGCTGTTCCGAGGACCGGTGCCCGCGGAGGGCGGCACCGTCTGGACCCAGCGGACAGCGCCTTCGGCCAGCGCGTGGATGGGCGCGGCCTACGGCAACGGGGTGTTCGTCGCTGTCGCGACCGGCCCCACCACGGCCGCCGCGTCGTCGGCGGACGGCGGTGTGACATGGACCGCACGGACGATGCCGTCCTCGGCGAACTGGCAGTCGGTCACGTTCGGCAACGGGGTGTTCGTCGCGGTGGCCTCGACCGGAACCACCGCCGCGTCCTCGACCGACGGGGTGACGTGGACCGCGAGGACGATGCCGACGTCGGCCGCGTGGCGAGCGGTCACGTTCGGCAACGGGGTGTTCGTCGCGGTCGCCAGCGGCTCCACCACGGCCGCCGCGTCCTCGACGGACGGGATCACCTGGACCGCGCGGACCATGCCGACGTCGGCGTCGTGGACATCGGTCGCCTACGGCGGCGGCTTGTTCGTGGCGGTCGCGAGCACCACCACCGCAGCGTCCTCCCCCGACGGGGTGACCTGGACCGCGAGGACACTGTCGACCTCCCAGAGTTGGAGCTCGATCACCTACGGGGACGGGATGTTCGTGGCGGTGGCGACCGGCACGTCGAGCGCCACGTCCTCGCCCGACGGCATCGCCTGGACCACGCGGAGTCTGCCGTCGTCGCAGACGTGGAACGGGGTCGCGTGGGGCGATGGGATGTTCGTGGTGGTAGCGGGCAACGCCTCCACCGCCGCCGCCTCGTCCCCGGACGGCATCACCTGGACCGCGAGGACGTTGCCTTCGGCCAGATGGTGGCGGCCGATCACCTACGGCGGAGGGACGTTCGTCACCTTGGCCGAAGCCGACGCGCTCGCGGCGACCTCCCCCGGCACCGCACCGCTGGGCATGACACCGCTGGCCACCGACGCGGTCATCACCAGCTTCGTCATCACCAACGCCACCAGCAGCACGATCATCACCCCGGCGATCAAGGTCGACGACGTGAGGCTCTACACCGTGAATGTCCCGACGAAGACGACCGTGACCGTCGCGGCGACGCACGTCCTGGAGGCAGGCGACGTGATCACCGGGTCGGCCAGCGCCGAGGGCCTGTACCTGCACGTGGGAGGGGTGGAGCTCTGATGCCGGTGACACCGACGCAGTTGCTCTACCGGGGCAGGCTTGCAGTCGCCAACGGTGGCGCGACCTGGACGGCGCGAACGATGCCGACCTCGCAGCACTGGCGCGGCCTGGCCTACGGCAACGGCACCTGGGTGGCTGCGGGAACGAGTTCGGCGGACGCCGCGACTTCCCCGGACGGAATCACCTGGACCGCCAGGACGATGCCGGTCTCGGCGATGTGGTACGGGGCGACCTACGGCAACGGGACGTTCGTGATGGTGGCGTGGGCGTCGAACATCGCCGCGACCTCCCCGGACGGAATCACCTGGACCCAGCGCACGCTGCCGTCGACGGGCAACTGGTACGACGTGGTCTACGGCAACGGGACGTTCGTGGCGCTTCGGTATGGCACGCACGTCGCCACGTCCACCGATGGCATCACCTGGACCGAACACGCTCTGCCGAGTGCGGCGTCGACCTGGCACACGATCGTCTACGGCGGCGGGAAGTTCGTCGCGGTCGCCCAGAGCACCGCGCTGGCCGCGACGAGCCCGGACGGCGTCACCTGGACGGCGCGGTCGATGCCCTCGTCGCAGACGTGGACAAGGGTCACTTACGGCAACGGCATGTTCGTCGCGGTGGCCGAGTCGACGGCGACCGCTGCGTCCTCGCGCGACGGGATCACCTGGACCGCGCGGACGCTGCCGCAGTCGGCGTTGTGGATGTCGGTGACGCACGGCTCCGGGGTGTTCGTCGCGATCACCGGTGCGTCATCGAACGTGGCGGCGTCGAGTCCCGACGGGATCTCGTGGGAGGCGAGGACACTGCCGGCGGCGCTGAGCTGGCAAACGGTCAGGCATGGCGGGAACACGTTCGTGGCACTCGCGGCTGGGCCGACCACCGCCGCCGCGAGCGCGCCGGCGCCGTCGCTGGTCCTCTACACCGCGCCGAGTAGAACGGTCGTGACCGGGCTGACGCTCAGCGGCGTCACCGCCGCCACGGCGTCGATAGAGCTGGACGGAACACCGCTGCTGGCTGCTAGTTCGACCGTCGGTGAGTACGCGACCTACGACCTGCACCAGGTGCTCGAGGCTGGACAGTCGATCACCGGAGCGTCCTCGAGCGGAGTGAACGCGCACATCAGCGGGCTCGAGACGGCGCCGTGATCGGCGCGCTCGCGTTGATCATCGACCGCTCGGGCTGACGGAGGGAGGGCAGGCCGATGTCCCTCTTGCTGCTGCTCGATCAGCGGGTACCGATGACGGTGTCTGCTGCCGGCGACGTTCCCTCGGGTGAGGCGTTCGAGAGTCCGGCGGTGATGGCCGGGGTCGTGACCCTCGGCGTGGCCGGGATCGCCTCGGCCGAGACGCACGGTGCGCCGACGCTGACGACCGGCGCGGTCGCGTTCGCGCCGGAGGCCATTGCCTCGAGCGAGGCGCACGGCATCGGCGCGCTGAGCACCGGCCCGGTCACGGTCACGCCGGTGGGCGGCGTCTCGGCCGAGGCACACGGCACGCCGTTCCTGTCCACGGGCACGGTCGTGCTCGACCCTGCCGCCGTGTCCTCGGCGGAGGCGTTCGGGGCCGCCACGATCACCACGGGCGCAGTGACGGTCGCTCCCCCCGGTGTCCAGGACGGGTTCGCCGCTGGTGTCGCGGACGTGCTGGCGGCGCCGAACGAGCCCTACCTCGACGGCGGGCACCTGGTCGTGCCGTTGCAGGCCGGACTCTCGGGTGTGGAGTCCGAGGAGCTCTACACCCTGGCGGGCTCGCGGGTGGAAACCGCCGTCGCGCAGTTGCCCAACGTGGGCAACGGCTCGACCACGATGAGGCTGCGGTTCGCCGCTACCGGCGGCGTCGATGAACTGTCGATCGCCTGGCGCGGCAACGGCGATATCGCCTTCACCGCGATCACCGCCGGGGTCAGCGACGAGACCACGGTCGCCTACGACGCGGCGTGGACACGGTGGCGGATCGCCGAGGCGGCCGGAACGGTCACGTTCAGCGTCTCGGCCGACGGCATCACCTGGATCACGCACAAGAGCGTTCCCATGCCGACCTGGGCGGTGTCGGGCCGGATCGGGCTGCTGGCCGGGTTCAGCGGCACCGAGCCCGCACCCGGCAGTGCCTGGTTCGACGTCCTCAACCCGCCGCTGGTGGACCAGACCGTCGCCCCGGCGGGGATCGGCAGCGCCGAGGAACACGGCCAAGCCGCAGTCACGGTCGGGGCGGTCACCCTCACCCCGGCGGGCGTGCCCAGCGGCGAGGCGCACGGCACACCGGACCTGGTTACCGGCGTCGTCCTCGTGGAGCCCGCCGGTGTCGCCTCGGGCGAGGCGTTCGGGCAGGCACTGCTGACCACCGGGCCACTCGACCTGCTCGCGTCGGGAATCGCCTCCGGCGAGATCGTCGCCGAGCCGGCCGTCACGACCGGCCCGGTCACCCTGGCCCCCACCGGCATCGCCTCGGGTGAGGCATCCGGGGCGCCCGCCATCGTGGTCGGCCGCGCTGGCGTCGTCCCGATCGACATCGGCTCGGCCGAGGTCGTGCCCGGCCCGACGATCACCGTCAGCGGCGTCACCATCACTCCCGTCGGGGCGGACTCCGCCGAGGTCTTCGGTGACACCCGGATCGTGTTGGCGCTGCTGCCGATCTCCATTCCCTCGGCCGAGGACGTCGGCGCGCCGCGAGTGGGCGGCCAGTACGTCGATGCCCCGCCGATCGACTCCGGTGAGGCCGTCGGCTCCCCTGTGGTCGTCGGCGGGATCTCCACCGGCGACCTTGGACCCGGCCACGGACGCTCGCGGGTGGACGGGAACGTGCCGGGCCGCACCGCCCTCGAGGGTCAGACGCGGGGCTCGCGCGTGGACGGCCAGGTGCCGGGCCGCGCTGTGCCCGTGGGGGCGACGTTCGGCCGGGTGAGCGTGACCGGACCCGGCGGCGGGCGGCTCGTTCCCGCGCGACGCTAGCCGCCCGGAGGCTGCACACTTCCCGCGAACTGGACCCAGCCGTTTGGAGGTGTGCCGGTCGTGTCGAGCCTGGACTACCAGCCGATGCTCGACGGCGTCCCGGTCGACCCCGAGCCGACCGGCGGGTCAGTCGACTCCCTCGCCCTGTTCGACAACCGGGCCCGCTCCGGCACCCCGATCACCATCGGTGCGGCCGTGCGGGTCCGCGCGGCCGTGTACCGGTTCACGATCTCGGACACGTCTGTGGACGCCGGGCGGTACTACGCCCGCGTCACCTGGACCCGCCCCGACGCCGGGCAGGTCGTCGATGACCTGCCCGCCCCGATCGACCTGCCCGTGCGCGACGACCTGGTCGTCTCCCCCGAGGAACTCGCCGTCAGGAAGCTCAAGCTGCCGCTGCCGCTCGATGAGGAGACCCGCGAGATCCTCGCCGAGGCGATCCTCGAGGCCCAGGACGACGTCGTCGCCTACCTCGGCCGCCCGATCCTGCCGCAGGTCGTCACCGAGCAGCGCACCTGGCCCGTCGGCGGCGCCATCGAACCGCTGTCCCACCAGCCCGTCCACGAGATCCTCTCCGAGGTCGAGCACCTCGACGGGCTCGGCAACCCCACCGGCTACTGGCTCATCACCTACCGGGGCGGCCTCGATGCCCGCTCGGACGCCGAACTGCGTCCCATCCGGCGCGTCGTGCTGGCCCAGGCGGCCCGTTCGGACGCTGCGGTGGCGTTGTGGACCGCGCAGGGCTCAGGTACCGCCAGCGACGGCACAGGGGCGCGCGTCGTGCGGTCCGTGGCGGCCGAGGGACAGTCGATCAGCTACGACTACGCACGTCCGGGGGATGCCGGGAGCACCGGCGGCAGCGCCGACGCCGGGATCGTCGGCGGCCCGGTCCGCTGGTCGGCCATCGACTCCTGGCGGCTGCGGGGCCGCCGGGTCTTCCAGCGTTCGGGCGGCCAGGGCGGCCTGACCAGCCTGACCATCGGCCTGTGACCCCACGACATCTCTGTATAGGCGCCGCAGTGGGGCGGGAAATGAAAGAAGGGGGGCGGGGCAGGTGAGCGTGGTGCTCTCCGACGGGCTCTACCGGGTTGCCCGCCGCGTACACCCGTGGCCCCGCGATGACCACGGCACCCCGGTACCGCCCGCCCTCGGCGCCTATGGCACGGCCCGCGCCGGCGCGGTCAACCGCGTCGCCGGATCGGCCAGCGACGTGCACCTGCGCCTGGACCCCGCCGAGTGGCCGCTGCGCGCCGGAGACAAGATCAGCGACGCCCACGGCGCGGTCTACACCGTCACCGGCGTGCCCCGGTTCGCGCGCAACGTCGCCGCCTCGGACGTGGACTACGTGGCCGTCACCGCCACGATCGACCCGCCGGTCGTGCCATGAGGTTCGAGCCCGCGCCGGGTCTGGACGCCAAGGTCGCCTCCATGCTGGTGCCCACGGTCACCGAGATCGCCGTCACCGTCGCGGCGGCCGCCCGCGACGCCGCACCCAAGGACAAGCAGTGGGTCACCAAGGGCGATGAGCGGGTCCGTGACGAACACCGCGACGCCGACGGCCAGACGGTCCCGGTGAACCTGCGGTACGCGCTGGAAACCCCACGTTCGGACCTGCGGTACACCAGCCAGTCGGTGCAGCTCGGGGGGTACCCGCGCTCGACGGAGTTCACCCCCGGTCTGACGGTGGAGTGCCGTTGTGAGTCGGTGCCGACCGGCACCAGCAGCATCGCCGACGCGATCGCCGCCGACGCCGCGCTCGTGATCGGCACCAGGGTCACCGCGCAGGTGCGCTGCGAAGCCGACCTGTGCGTCAACGCCGAACACGGCAACGCCGTGGACTCCGGTGCCCGGTTCATGGCCGCCGGGCTCCGCGCCGGCGCCCGGCGCCTACGCACGGGCTGACCAGGCACAACTCTGTCCGGTCGGCGCGGCGCGACACTAGCCGCCCCGACCACCCAAACTGCGCCCTGCGACGTCAAGTTCACTCAGAGTCAAAGGGGCAAATAGTCATGGTGGATCGCTCGTCCGGTCAGGACGTCAACCGTGCCGATGTAGCGGCTGTGGCCAAGGGGGCGCCCGTCGGCGCGCCGACCGCAGCGGCCGCGCCTGGCCCCAACCCCGACCAGTCGGTCACCGCCGACCCCGGCGTCGGCGTGGCGCGCGCACGCCCTCGTCGCGTCGCGTCCGGTCCGACCGAGTCGGTCACCCTCACCCAGCACTGGACCAACCCGGAGACCGGCGAGAGCCACCTGCCCGGCTCGGTGGTCGAGATCGACGGCGAACTCGCCTCGCAGCTACGTACCGGCGCCTGGGCGCTGCCCAAGCACATGGAGGGCCAGCAGCAGGCCGAGGCCGTCGAGCCGGGCAACGCTCCCCCGGCACCTGGCGCCCGCTGAGCCGGTGACCGCAGGAACCCTCGCCGACGCCGACGGGGTCGCCGCGCTGCTGGCATGGCTGCGCGGCCACCCTGCGGTGCTGGCCGCCTACGGCGACGCCGCGCACATCTCCGGCGTCAACGAGGCTCCCTACCCGAGGCTGTACGTGGCCCCGGGCGCGGGCGGTTCGGACCGGAACCTGCGGTGGCTGCTCGAGCAGGAGGTGGCGCTGACGAGCTTCGGCGACGTCGACGGCACCCCTGGGCAGTCGGCGCTGCGCCGAGCGCACTACACGGCGCTGGCGGCCGCCGCAGCACTACCGGCGGCGGCGGTCACCAGCGCCGCGCAGCCGGTGGTGGCGGCGGTCCGGCCGTCCTCGGCGACGCGCTTCGCCCCCGAACCGGGAACCGGGCAGCCAGCGTGGCGTTCCACTCTGGTGCTGTCCATCCACCCCCCTGCTGCCGTGGCCTGACACAGGCCGAACCAAACCCAGGGGCACCGGGACGTGGTGGGCCGGTGTCTCCTGCCCGGCGCCCCCGGCCGATTTGCGGGAATCGGCTGGGGGCGCCGACCCCAACGGGCGTATCGTCGGCGGCGCGCTGGGTCCGCCATGTCATGGGCGCCCCCGCAGGCTCCTGCGGACCCAGGGGTTGCGGGGCGACGCCCCACCCCGACCGCGCGCGCATCAGCCGGGGTGGGGCGTCCCGGTCTTCCCACGGTCGCGTTTACACCGTGCACATTCGCGCCGGCCATCTCCCGGATGGACGTACACCGCGTCCGGCGACGTGAGGTCGTGGCCCCGGCTGCACACCGCTGAGCCGTGTCCGGCCGCCGCCGACCCGTTTCCCAGTGCCACCGTCCGCGGCGTGACGACCGTCAAGTGGCGAGGATTGCAACAGGCAGCGATCAGGCACGTCACCACCACCCGCAGCGGCCCCGGATCGCCGAACTCCATCCGGTAGGCGTACCGCCGCGCCGTGGTCCGTTGGCGCCTGACCTCGAAGAAACCCACCCCCGCCGGGGTGCACGAACCTGTCCACGGCCAGCACCCACCGGGGCCGGCACTGCGGTCGACCTGAGCCCAAAACCGCTGGTAGGTGGTGCCCATCGCTGTCCGCGCGCCCGCCCGCCGAAAAGGTGTCAGGTGTTGCAACCGTCGTCGCGGACGTTAGCCCCGCTCGCTTCTTACCGTCGCGCCACCGAAACAAAGGCAGACCCCCGGCCGACGCCGGGCGGGGGCCGGACGCGAAGGACACAGAGCAATGGCTCAAGACCCGACTCGGATCTTCGTCAACGGCACCGCCACGGTCTGGATCGGTCCGACCACGGCGACCGCCCCCGTCGACCCGGCAGAAACCACGCTCACCGGCTTCACCGAGGTCGGCCACTTCACCGAGGACTCGCTGTCGTTCTCGACCTCCCCGAACTTCGAGGAGGTCCGCTCCCACCAGAGCGACTACCCGACGCGGCGCATGCAGACCGCTGACGAGGCCACTCTCGCCGTGGACCTCCAAGAATGGTCGGCCAAGAACTTCGTTTTTGCATTTGGCGGCGGTTCTGTCGTGGAGACCGAGGTCGGCTCGGGCATCTGGAAGTACACCCCGCCCGAGCTCGGCTCGCGCGCCACCGTGCAGGCGTTCGTCAAGTGCGTCGACGGCTCCAAGATCTACGGCCTGGTCATCCCCCGGTGCATGCAGGTCGAGGGCGTCGAGCAGAACCTGTCCAAGGGCGCGGAGTCTCTCCTGCCGCTGCGCCTGTCGGTCCTCGGCGGCGCCGGTGTCGCCCCCTGGTACTGGCTCGTCGACGACGCGACCGTCGGCGCCTGGGCGGCGACCGCCTGACCGCCTCACCCCACCACGTTCGGTTTCCGCGCCCCGGGGGCCTAGCCCCTGGGCGCGCGAACCGGATCAGGCACGCACGTCCCACCACCCCGCAAAGGAGGAACCCCGCTCATGCTCATCGACCTCAACGCCGAACGCTCCGCGCGCGCGGCCAAAAGGGAGGGTCGCGGCGACGCGGTCCAAGTCCCGTTCGGCGACCAGACGTTCCTGTTGCCCGCCGAGCTCCCCGCCCGCGTCGTGGACCACCTGCTCGACCCCGAGGTCGAGATCGCCCAGTTGCTGATCATGGCGCTGCGGTCGGTCAAGGAGGGTTCCTCCAACGACAACACCATTGCGCTGATCACCGAGGTTCTCGCTGAGCGCCCCGATCTGCCGCTCGGGTTCGTCCGCGCGGTGCTGACCGCAGTCGAACAACTGTTCGGAGACGAGCAGTGGGCCGCGTTCCAGAAGCTCGAGCCGTCCGCGCAGGATCTGCTCGCCCTCGTCCGGGGCCTGATCAAGGTCTATGGCACCGGCCTGGGGGAAGTTTTCTCGTCGTCCGAGTCCTCAGAGAACGCTGGGACGACGTTGAGTGCGACTTCCAGCGGGTCTACGGACTCGACCTCCGCGGCGTCTGGAGGCAGCCCGGAGAGCCCGGCTTCATTGGCCTCCGTCGGCTGACCACGTTGATCGCCGGTCTGCCCGAGGACGCGCTGCTCGCACGCCCCGCCGGCCAGTCGGAGATCTGGACCCGCAACCACGAACTGCTCGCGAGCCTGGTGGAGGTGGTCAGCGTGGGCGTGGCGGAGCGGGCGATCAAGAAGCCCATCTCCGTTCCTCGGCCGCAGCCCAAGCGGGTCAAGGTCGCCAGGGACAGGCGCGCCGACGTCGAGCGCGCCGAGGGCGCGGTCAGCCTCGACGAGGCGATGCGGGCACTGAACGAGAAGGGGCGGGTCCGTGTCGTGCCTGCCCTCTCGGCGGGCACCGCCACTGCGGCCCCTGTCGCGGCAGAGGGGTAGTCGGCGATGACCGAGGGATACGTCGACGCCGGCAGGCTCGTCGCCGAGGTCGTCGCCGACACCCGGGGCCTGGGCAGTCGGCTACGGAGCCAGCTCGCGAGTGAACTGCGCGGCGTCGAAGCGAACGTCAAGGTCGCTCTCGACGGGTCTGGCCTCAAGAACCAGCTTCGGGCGCTGGCGCGCAACGAAGACCTCACGGTGGCCGTGCGCGTCACGTTCAACGGCGCGCACGTCCAGCGTGACCTCAACCGGATGGCGCGGGCGGCCAACCTCGAGGTTCCGGTCGGGGTCAACTTCAAGCCTGCGGTCATCAAGGCCCAGTTGCGGGCGATGAGCCGTGCGGCGAACCTGACGCTGCCGGTCAAGCTCGGCCTCGGAATCCCGCAGGTCCGCCGGGAACTGCGGCGGGTCTCCACCGCCGGGAACCTGTCCCTGCCGGTCAAGCTCAACATCGACACCACCGGGGTGCAGGCCCAACTCACGGCCGCGTCCACCCTGAACGGCTACAGCGTCGACGTCACCCCGAACCTGGACACGACCCAGTTGGCGGCGCGGCTGGCTGCGGCGATCCAGGCCGCGGTGTCCTCGGTGAACCTGCCCAACCCGAACAACCCCAACAACCCGCCGACGCCGACCCCGAACAACCCGAACGACCCCAACAACCCGGTGCAGGCCACCCGCACCTGGGCCGAGGCCCAACGCGAGCTCGCCAAGGCGATGCGCACCGCCGAACGCGCCGCGCTGGCCGTCGATGAGGCCACCCGCAAGGTCAAGCGGGCCGAGCGGGACGCCGGGCGCGAGTCCGAGCAGTACCGGCGCGCCCTCTACGACTTGGCCGATGCCCAGGACCGCCAGTCCGACTCGGCGAACCGGGGCCACGACGCGCTGCACCGGCTGCGGCAGAACACCAACCGGCCGTTGAACGTCGACGTCAACGCCGACACCGCCGACGCCGAGCGGCGCCTGCGGGAACTGACCCGCAAACGCGAGGTCACCATCGAGGCCAACGTCGACGTCGACCGCAGCAAGCTGTCCTTCCTCACCCAGTTCACCGGCAAGCTCGCCGCCGGTCTGGCCCCGTTCACCGGCGCGTCGATGTTCGCGGGCCTGGGCATCTCGGCCGTCGGCGCCGTCGGTGCGCTCGGCGGGCTCGCTGCGGCGATCGCACCCGTGGTCAACAACCTCGCGCTGCTGCCTGCGGCAGCCGCCGCCGGTGGTGTCGCCATCGCCACGTTGATCGTCGGGTTCCAAGGGCTCGGAGAGGCCATCAAGGCCCTCACCGAGAAGGATCTGGACAAGTGGAACGAGGCGATCAAGGGCCTGACCCCGGCCGCCCGCGACGTCGCCCTGGCGATGTACCAGATCCAGCCCGCCCTGACCTCGCTGCGCCAATCCGTCCAGGAGTCCCTGCTCAAGGGCGTCGGCGGGGACATGCGCACCTTCGCCCAGCGCTACCTCGGCGCCGGCGGGCTCCTCGGCCGCGCCCTGACCAGTTCAGCCTCGTCGTGGAACTCCGCGTTCCGCGACGTGTTCGCCTTCCTCAACAGCAACACCACGATCCCGGTGATCGCCCAAGGGCTGCGCCAGGTCGACGAGACCGGCAAGCACATCGCCCGCACGTTCCGCCCGCTGACGAACATCTTCGTGCAGCTATTCGCAGGCGGCATGCCGTTCGTCACCCGCATGGCCGACGGCCTGGCCGACCTCGTCGAACGGTTCAGCACCTTCCTCGGGCTCTCCCGCCAGTCCGGCGCCCTGAACTCCTTCTTCGAACGCGGCATCGAGACGGCGGGGCAGCTCTGGCGGATCCTGCGCGACCTCGGCGTCGGCATCAAGAACTTCTTCCTCGCCGGGCAGGACGAGGGCAAGGGCATGCTCGACTCGATCGAGAAGGCCGCAGCCGAGTTCCGGGAGTTCACCACCACCGGCGAGGCGCAGGAGAAGTTCGCGCAGTTCTTCCGCGACACCCGCCTGATCGTCCAGGGCCTCGGTGATGCCATCGAGGTCATCGCCGATCTGGCCAAGCCCGTCCTGGGGTTCTTCAGCTCCCTGTCCGAGGACACCAAGAAGCTCGTCGCGCCCGCGCTTCTGCTCGCCGGGGCGTTCGGCACGATCGTGGGAGCGGTCGCCCGGATCTTCGGCGCCGTCGGTTCCCTCGTCGCCGCCCGCACGATGGTCACCGCAGCGAACATCCAGGCCGGCGCGGCCGCCACGATGCTCGCAGCCGCCCGTTTGCAGGCCGGTGGGGCACTCGGGCGCGGCGTTCCCCCCGGCGGCGTCCCCCCTCGCGGCGTCCCCCCTGGTGGCGGTGCCGCCGGTGGTCGCCTACTGCTCGGCGCCGGCGCCGTCACCCTGATGGCAACCAGCGTCCTGCTGGCCAAGGAGGCCGGCGACGCTATCGGCAACTGGCTGGCCCGCAGCGGCTTCCTCGGGGAGAAGGAGAAGCGGGAGGAAACCCTCGGCATCAACGCCGCCAAGCGGCGCGCACTCGGCGAGGGCGCCAGCTTCACCGAGCGGCTCAAGAACCCTGTGCAGGCGATCTTCGCGCCGCACGACCTGCCGTCGGCGAAGAAGGCCGTCGAGGAACTCAAGGTTCTGCGCGACAAGGAGAAGGAAGCGGCGCTGGCCTCCAAAGAGGCCGCCGACGCGATGCGCAACCAGGAGACCGACGAGCGCAAGCAGCGCGACGCCGACCGCAAGGCCGACGCGCAGGCCCGAGCGGACAAGCTCCGCAAGGAACTGAAAGTTCCCGTCGCCACGACCGGGCCGGGCCGGATGGATGAGAAGGCCATCCGCGACCAGTTCACCAAACTCGTCCCCAAGCCCGCCGCCGCCGAGGCCAAGGGATTCTGGTCCAAGGTCAACGACTTCCTGTTCGGCAGCGTCAACTACAAGACCGGCGAGGTCACCGGCGACGCGGCCCGCCGGGCGACCGGAGGACAACAGCTACCGAGCGACCCCAAGCAGGCGATCGCCGCACTCATGCGGGAGATCAGCACCCGCACCCTGCGCCAGGGCACCACTGGTGCCCAGCCTGGCGATGCCGCCGCGCTCGCCCAGTTGCGCGCGATGGTCAGGGCGTTCGAGAACGTCGACCTGCCCACGCAGATCAAGAACGCCGAGGCGCTGCTCAAGGGCGCCAAGGTGGCCGGGCTGACCGAACCGCAGATCCTGCGGCTCAAGACCGATATCGCGGACTGGAAAGCCAAGCGCGCCATCGTCTTGAACGACATGCTGCTGCTGTCCAAGAACCCGGTCCGCGCCGACGTCCAGTTCAACCTCGGCCACGTCCAGGAACAGCTCACCACTGTCCGGACGATGCTCAAGGATCCCAAGCTCACCACGCCGGACCGAATCCGGCTGACGGCCGACCTGACCCAGCTCGAGCAGGCCAAGCTGCGGGCGCAGATCCTGCTCAAGATCGACGACCGCACCGTCGCGATCAAGGCCAACATCCAGACCCTCGAGGAGACCGTCAAGGCCGGGCGGGAACTACTCAAGACGAACCTGCCGCCCGAGATGCGGGTCCGGGTGCAGCTCACCACCGACGCGGCGCAGGCCGAACTGGACCGATTCCGGCTCGAGGTACTCGACCCGGCGGTCGTCAACCCCAAGGTCATCACGATCCAGGGCAACATCACCGACGCACAGTCCAAGATCGACCAGCTCAAAGCCGAACTGCCCAAGGCCACCGGCAAGCGGCGCGTCGAGATCGAAGCCGAGATCACCAAGTACGAGAAGTCGGTCAACGGCTTCCTCGGCCACCTGGCGCTGCTGCCCGGCATGGTCAACTCCCACGGCGTCGCCGTCGGTGACTCCTGGGCGATGGCGCTGGCCGGCCTCGAACCCAAGTCGCGGCTGGCCGGGCTCAAGGCCGGGCAGGCGCTACTCGAGGGCATGGCCGCCAGCGGCGACATGGTCAAGCTGGCCGAGCAGATGGGCATCACCGGCGCGAACTCGTTCCTGAGCCCCGGCGGCTTGAAGAAGACCGTCGCCGACAAGCTCGGGGTGCAGGGCGTCGGGGTGCTCACACCCAAGGCGTTCAACGAGCGGATCGGCCAGGCATTCGTCGCCCAGTCCCCGGCGGGCAAGGCGATCGCGGCGATGATCGCCGCCACCCAGAAGGAGATCCGCGCCAGCGCAGGCGCCGGGAAGGTCAGCACCGGCACCCCCGCCGGAGACAAGGCGTTCACCAGCAAGACCGCCGAGAAGGCTGCCCGCGAAGACGCTGCCGCCGACAAGCGGCGACAGGCGGCACGCGAACGCGCGGCGCGGGCAGCCGCCGCAGCAGCCGCAGCCGCCGAGAAGCGGCGGCAAGCCGTCAGCGAAGTGGCCCGGCTCATCGCCGAGAAGGGCTTCATCCAGGGCGTCACCGGCACGGTCAGCCAGATCAAGTCGATGGCCGCCAAGGTCACCGGGCTACTCAAGACCTCACTGGGCAAGGCCGGTACGGCGATCGCCACGCGGCTGGCCAACGACACGTTCCGGCTGCGGCAGATGGCCGCCGCCCGCGACGCGATCGTCAAGAAGCTCACCGACGCGCAGCAGAAGCTGGCTCAGCTCACCGAGGACGCCGCGCGGGTGCGCGGGGAGATCGCCGACAAGATCCGCGGCACGTTCGACGTGCTCGACACCTCGACCGGTACCTCGGCCCAGTCGATGATCGACCGGCTCACCAAGGCTGTCGACGACGCACGCAAGTTCACTGCGTCGATCGCGCTGCTCAAATCGCGCGGCCTGGCCAACGAGCTCCTGGGGCAACTCGCGGCGGGCGGACCGGCCGGGCAGGCCACCGCCGACGCGCTGACCGCCGCGACCGGGGAGCAACTCGCGACGATCAACCGGCTCTACGGGGATCTGTCCACCCAGGCCGACACCGGCGGGCGGGTCGTCGCCGACGCCCTCTACGGGGCCGGGATCGCCGCCGCGACCGGTCTGGTCAACGGTCTGCTCAGTCAGAAGAAGGCCGTCGAGGCGTCGATGACGACGGTCGCCACCGCGCTGACCAACGCCATCAAGGCCGCGCTCAAGATCAAGTCGCCGTCCCTGGTGCTCGACCAGTTGGGCAAGTTCGCGATGCTCGGGCTGTCCCAGGGCATCATGGGCCAGACCGCCGGGCTGACGAACTCGATGGTCGGCTGGGCGACCGGTGCGCTGAACTCGGTCCGCAACGCCTTCACGGTCGGTGTGGCCGGGATCGGCGCCGCCTGGGGCGGGCTCGCCGAGGCGACCAAGGCGCCTGTGCGGCTGGTCATCGACACCGCGATCAACGGCGGGATCATCGCCGCCTACAACGCCGTCGCCGCCCAGTTCGGCATCAAACCCGCTGTCCCGTTCCCCATGCCCAAGGGCCTGGCGCCTATCAAGCGCTCGACCGGTGGCCCGGTGTGGGGGGCGGGCACCAGCACGTCGGACTCCATCCCGGCGCTGCTGTCCAACGACGAGCACGTCCTGGCCGCCAAGGAGGTCAAGGGCCTGGGTGGGCACGGCGCGGTCGAGGCGATCCGCGCGATCGCCCGCAAGGGCGGGAAGCTGTTCGCCGGCGGCGGCGCCCTGTCCGGCAGCGGCCCGGCGACGTTCCCGTCGATGGTGGCCTGGCTCAAGAAGCACTTCCCGTTCGCCCGCGCCTCCACCTACCAGCCGTCCTTCGGTTACCACCGTTCCCCGCCCGGCGGGTACGCCGCCGACATCTTCACCCCCGACGTGCTGGCGGCCGGACCGATGGCCCGCTCGCTGTTCGAGGGCATCCGCTCCACGTTCAAGCCCTACATCCAGGAACTGATCTACAGCCACATGGGCGGGCGGCAGGTGTGGTCGGGCCGCGACCACACCTTCACCGGGTCGGTCGTGGGCGGGCACTACAACCACATCCACTGGAGCATGTTGGCCGATGGCTTCACCAAGGCCGGGATGGGCCTGATCGGCGGGCTGATCGACCCGCTCAAGAACAAGATCAGCGGTGCCCTGGCCGGGATCGCCGGGCAGCCCGGCCTGGCGTCCCCGTTCGGGCAGATGCTCGCCGGGATCACCGGCAAGCTCGGTACCCAGGTCGCGACGGCGGGCAGCAAACTCCTGTCCGCCGCACCGGGCTCGATCGGTGACGTCGGCGCGTCGGTCACCGTGCCCGCCTTCGGCGGTTCCCGCGGCGCGAACATCCGCCTCGCCGAGGCGATGCTCTCCACCCACGGCTGGGCCAAGTCGCAGATCTCGGCGCTGATCAAGCTCTGGGACGGCGAGTCGAACTGGAACCACACCGCCACCAACCCGTCCTCGGGCGCCTACGGCATCCCCCAGTCGCTGCCCGCGAACAAGATGGCCTCGGCCGGCCCGGACTGGCGCACCAACCCGGCGACCCAGATCAAGTGGGGCCTGGGCTACATCAAGAACCGCTACGGCTCCCCCGCTGACGCCTACTCCTTCTGGCTGTCCCAGAGCCCGCACTGGTATGACTCCGGCGGGATGCTCGAGCCCGGCGGGATCGGCGTCAATGGCACCCGCAAGCCCGAAGCGGTGTTCACCGGCGATGAGTTCGAGCGGATGATCTCCGCGCTCAACGCCAGCCCGAACGAGACCCGGTCCCGGTTCGGGCTGCGGCCGCTGGCCTCGGTCACCGACCGCACGTCCGCCTCAGCCGGCAGCGCCACCGGTGCTGCGCCGGTGATCAACATCTACCCGCGCGCGTCCCAGTCCGAGGCCGAGATCGCCCGGATGGTCTCGCGGGAACTGGCCTGGCAGGGGACTTCGTGGTGACCAGCGCCCTGGATTTGACGCCCACCTACGCACTGGACGGGCTGGTCCTCAACGCCAGCGACCCGTTCGGGGTCGACTGGATCGTCACCGAGGAAGTCGGCTGGTCCGACGCCGCCCCGGTGCGTCTGACGGTCTCCGACCGCGAGGACGCCCACGGCGGGCACTCCGGCCCGGTGTGGCGCAACGCCCGGCTGATCTCGCTCAAGGGCGTGGCGATGGCTCCGGACCGGGTCACGATGCTCGCCGCCAAGGACCGGCTGCGTGACTGCGCCGACGACGGCGCCCATGACCTCACCGTCACCGAGGCGCACCTGCCCTACGCCCGCATCGCCCGAGTCAAGCAGGCCAGCGAGGCCCGTCTGCGTGACATCGGCTCGGTGGCCTTCGAGTGGGAGATCGCATTGCGCGCCGACGACCCGTTCCGCTACGGCGCCGAGATCCAGACGGTCAAGATGAGCCTCGCCGCGACCGTCGGCGGCGGCCTGACCTGGGATCTGACCGTCCCGTTCACCTTCGGTGAGGGCCTGGTCGGCGGGTTCCACGTGGCGCACAACGCCGGCAACGCACCCACCTACCCGGTCCTGACGATCTCCGGTCCGCTGACCAACCCCACGGTGCACAACGTCACCGCGAACCGTCGCACGGCCCTGACACTCACGATCGCCGACGGCGAGGTGCTCGTGGTCGACAACGCCGCCCACACCGTGACCCTCGGCGGTCGTCAGCGCTTCGACGCGGTCACCGCCGAGTCCACCTGGTGGGCGCTGGCACCTGGCAACAGCCACCTCGAGTTCTCCGCCGCGACCGGCGCGACGTCCCCGGAACTCACCGTCACCTACCGTCCCGCCTGGAAGTGAGTGAACAGCCATGACCGTCCTCCAGCCGCTCTGGATTCAGGCCGAGACCTACCAGGCGCTCGACGCGCGCCTGGCCGACACTGCGCTGCTCGGCGCGAACACCACCACGATGACCCGCCCGGGCGCGGTGGTGCCCGGCTACGGCGGATCCCTGGCGGTCACCCAGACCTCGAGCCCCAGCATGGCCGTCTCGATCGCCTCGGGCGCATGCACGGTGCCCCACGCCAGCGGGCAGGGCAACTACCGGTTCGTCAACGACGGGCCGTTGACCCGCACGATCGCCGCCGCGAACACGTCCTCACGGACCGACCTGGTCATCGCCCGCGTCTATGACACCGGCGACCCGCTGACGTCCAAGGGCGACATCGAGGTCGTGCAGGGTACCCCCGGCTCGCCCACCACCATCCCCGCAGGCGCGCACGCGCTGCTGCTGGCCGAGGTCACCGTCGGAGCGAACGTCACCTCCATCACCACCGCCGTCGCCGCCGACCGCCGGGTGTGGACCCCGGCAGGGATCCTGCCGTCGAGTTCCACCGCGCGCCCGGCTTCCCCGTTCGACGGCCAGACCATCTGGGAGAAGGACACCACGCAGCTAGCGGTGTGGTCTTCCACCGGTGCCACCTGGCGGACCGTGCCGACCGGCTCGAGTGGAACGTGGGCGGCCTACACGCCGACGTGGACGGGTTCGACGACCAACCCGACCAAGGGCAACTCCACGGTGGTGGGCCGGTACCTGCGCGACGGCAAGACCGTCCACTTCACCGTGTCGATCACCGTCGGCGGCACCGGGTTCCTCGTCGGCGCCGGGTTCTACTCCATCGGTCTGCCGCTACCGGCCGCGTCGGTGACCGGTCAGCGCTGGGCCTGCCCGGCGTACTACTTCGACATCTCCCCGGCCACCGAGCAGATCCAGCACTACGTCGGTGTCGGGATCATCGGTTCGGGCAGCAGCACGATCTCGCGCATCCGGTTCACTTCGGCTGTCGACGGCGGACCCGACGGCGGCTCATGGTCCAACAGCGCCCCGGTGATCCCGAACAACGGCGACCAGATGGACATCAGCGGCACCTACGAGACCGCCTGAGATGTCGCAGTACCGCTACCTCACCACGGACCTGGTCACCGGCATGCCGCTGGCCGACCTGCCGTTGAGCGAGGTCAGCATCGAGGAGGAGATCAACGAACCCGGCTCGATGAGTGCCTCGGTGAACCTGTCTGCTATCCCGGCCGGAGACGGCATCGAGACCGTCCGGGCGGGCACGGTCCCGGCGCGCACCGCGATCTACGTCATGGTCGACGGACAGACCCTCTGGGGCGGGATCATCTGGAAGCGCCGACTGCGCGGCAACGTCCTGGGATTGGAATGCTCCGGGTTCCTGTCCTACTTCGCCAAGTCGCGGGTCACCGCGACCCAGACCTTCGCCCAGGTCGAGCAGTTCGTCATCGTCCGCACGCTGCTGGGCCACGCCGCGTCCAAGCCCGGCGGCAACATCGGCATCGACCTGGGCTCGGGCGGCTCCGGTCGGCTCCGGGATCGCACCTACACCGCCGAGGACCGCAAGCCGATCCTCGAGGCCGTCCAGGAACTCGCTGCCGTCGCCGACGGCTTCGACATCGCGATCCGCCCCGAGCTCGACTTCACCGACCCGGCCCACAAGCTGCTGCTGCTCGGCCACCCCGAGCTCGGCCGCCCAGCCGAGGGCACCGACCTGATGATCGAGTACCCGGGCAGCATCACCGAGTGGGAGTGGCCCGAGGAAGGCGACCGGATGATCACCACCGCCTACGTGCGGGGTGAACTGTCCGGGGAGGCGACCATTCCGCCGTTCGCCGAGGTCACCGACGACTCGCTGATCGCCGCCGGGTACCCGCGCCTCGAGGAGGAATTTCCCGCTGGTGACGGCACCATCACCCAGGCGGCCCTGGATGAACGCGCCGCGGCGATGCTCGAGACATACGGCCGGCCGGTCGCGCTGCCGTCCTTCACCGTCGCCTCCGGCGAGGACCACACCGGCCCGCACCCCACGTCCTACTCCGTCGGGGACCACTTCCGGGTCCGGATCACCGACCCCGAGTGGATGCCCGCCGGTGAATACGGCCAGCCCGGCTACGACGGGCCAATGCGTCTGATTCGCCGCAGCATCGTCCTCGGCGGCGGCAGCGGCGGGGAACGCGCGACGCTGACCATGCGGCCGGTCTCAGCGACGACAGCAGGGGTGTGAATCATGGGTGAAGTCGCCAAGCCGCTCACACAGTCCACCGAGGTCCGCGATCTACGCAAACGCATCGGCTACCTCGAGCGGGCCACCGGCCACACGGGCGTGGACGCCAATGCCCGCGCACTCGCCGAGAACGCCGAGCTCCTCGCCAATCTCGCCGAGGATCTGGCCAACAACGCCCAGGCCCGCGCCGAACTCGCCGAGGATCTGGCCAACAACGCCGAGCTCCTCGCGCAGAACGCCGCCGACCAGGCCGCCAACGCCGAACTCGTCGCCGGGGTGGCGCTGACCACCGCCGATGGGAAGAACGCCACCTACCGCCAGCCCGACGAGCCCACCGGCGGCACCTACGCGGTGAACGACCTGTGGTTCGACACCGACAACGACAACCTGCCGCGCATGTGGAACGGCACCGCATGGACTACGAACATGTTCGGGTCCACGGCGATCTCCTCGGTCAGCGCCGCAACGATCGCCGGGCAACTGGTCTCCGATCAGATCGCCTCGGTGAACGCTGCAACGATCGCCGGGCAGCTCGCGGCCGCGCAGATCGGCTCGGTAGACGCCTCGGTGCTTTCGGGGCAGGTCACGTCTGGGCAGATCGCCTCGGTGAGCGCCACGATCATCGCCGGGCAGATCGCGGCCGGGCAGATCGCGACCAACGCCGTCACCTCCGACAAGATCAACGCGAACGCCGTGGTCGCGGCGAAGATCGACGCCGGTGCCGTGGTCGCGGACAAGATCGGCGCGAACGCCGTGGTCGCCGAGAAGATCAACGCCGGCGCCGTCGTGGCGGACAAGATCGCCACCAACGCCGTGGTCGCCGACAAGATCAACGCCGGCGCCGTCGTGGCGGACAAGATCGCCACCAACGCCGTGGTCGCAGACAAGATCA